>Ga0160505_101513_pt1 | contig 10970 bp, 6 predicted proteins | sample DIDeMG_FD_108225 | JGI IMG/M metagenome (GOLD analysis project Ga0160505, IMG submission 108225) | Enriched chicken feces microbial communities from UW Madison campus, WI, USA - DID2874_E49_Stillage MG | ecosystem: Host-associated > Birds > Digestive system > Large intestine > Fecal ...
ATTTTCAGTTCCCCCCCTTCCTAGAAAAAAAATAAAAACCGAATTTTGGATTAAAAAAAAAAACAAAACCCCCAACACAAAAATTTTTTTTTAAAAAAAAAAAAAAAAAAAAAAAACCTTGAATAATTTCTTTAATCACATCTATACTTTTTTTGTTTAAACCAACTTTAGGAGCACATACACAACCAACACTCAGCATATATAAGTCAAAATGGGTCGCTTATCGGTGATGAAATTCAAAACGAAGAGATACACAAGGTAGGTTGGCTGATTCTTTACTCCCTATATTCTCATTCACTGCATACTAACATTATCAACTAGGGATCTCGACCAAATTCTATACACAGACATGAACTCAGAAAAGTCGATTCAAAAGCTTGAGCACCAGTCGTACGATGAGACAAAGCCTGGTCTGGGTCAATACTACTGTATTCCTTGTGCCAAATATTTTGAAACATTACACGCCAAAAGCAACCATCAGAGAGGAAAGGTGCACAAGAGAAGACTCAGACAGTTAAAGGACATTCCATATACGCCTGAGGAGGCCAACGCTGCTGCGGGCCACGACGTTGCAAAGTTTTTTCAGAAAAAGGAGGAGAGAAAGAACATGACTGAAGCTCCAGCTGCGCAGGAGCAGATGATAAAGAAGAACAAACTGTCTTTGAAGGAGGAGCTTGAGGTGGCTAACCCTGTCGCTCCTGCTGAGAGTATAGCTGACGACGCTATGCAGGTTGAGGAGAGTTAGTAACGAGAGGATTGTGCGTTTCTTTTTTCTTATAATGAGTTTCTTTTTTTTTATTAATAAATATAGGTCTATTGCATACATTAAGTCTGGTTCAATATTCGCCAAAGTCAGTGTGTCCAGTAGCCATGGCATGCTTGGTAGCTTCTTTTTCCCCAGTCAGAGGGGTGCCACAAGCATTGCATCTGATAGAGAATTTCGCAGTATCTGTATAGTAGTGTTTGTTTTTCAACTTTTTTCCAAGTTCCCCGAGAGCTTCAAGCACCTCCATACCTTTCATATCCCCTTCAAAGATTGTTTGATCATCTTCAGGCCGGCCGCTATCAAACTCTGTTTTGCTCAATGCAACAGCATCATAATGAATTCCGGAATATGCAATAATCACGAATCTATCTTGGCCAGGGTTAAACATGTCTTGTCGAAGTGTTGAAATGTCTAATGAGCAGATTGTCAAGCCAAAATGCTTGGCAAGAATTTCCAGTTCAATAGCACCACCCCAGCTATTCTCCTGGCAAATCCAGCTCATATAAATTTCTCGTTTCTTACCAAGAATAGCATCAGAGTATACATCGGGATTGTTCAAAATAGCATTTCTAACAGCGTCTCTGAGGGCAAACATAGAATCCAAATCTTTTAGCACAGTGTAGCCGACAGCGCGAAATAAGCACGAGTTGTCGTCCTCCATTACCCTCAATCGGAGGTATCCATAAGACCCACACTTTACTTGAATTAGATCGTCAGACACATTAGGAATTGAACTCTCTGGAACTTGGGTCTTTTGTACTTGCGACGTAAATTTAGTTTTTATCGGTGCAGACGGCTTTGATACCCGGGAGCCTGATAAAGCAGTATCATTTTGGCTTGCAAGCTTCTTAGTCAAAACTGGCGATGATTTGCGACCGCCACTAGCAAGACTGCCTTGATTAAGCTTCTCTTCTAATTTGTTGGCCTCGGTTACAGGTTCAACAGCTGGATTTTGTGGCTTTTCGAAGGACTTAAGTTCGATAACAAGTTGTTCACCATTTTTAATTCCCAGTGTAAATAAGGTGGCGGTAGGATCAGACGTGTTGACAAGTTTGGGCGGGAAGCCAGTTTTAATTGAAGCAGAGGCTAGTTTCTGCGGAAATTTATCAATGAGATTTTGCAAAGTAATTGAGCTATCAGTTTCATCTGAGCCAGTAATGGTGACAATTTCGGTGGTATCAGGAAATCTTAGTTTCAAGCGCATCGTGTTCGTGATATTATAATAAAGGTGCTCTATAAGTTCAAAAGATGCTTTTCTAGAAATGGTACTTTAAATTGAGAAAACCTAATCTTAAGGTCGAGTCGAGATCTTTGGTAGACGTTGAATGAAAGTTGTGTGGTGGGGAAAAAAAAATTCTGAGATGGTAGAGACGGAATGAAAAGTGGCAATATGCATTAATACTAATGCTGTCGTCGACTTTTTTTTAGTGAGCGATAGAGTTAGGTGGCCGAATTTTGAAGTTTTGTTTGTTTATATTTCTATGGCACCCAACTTTTTTTAAGTTTCAATTCAGAGGTAATATATTTCAGTCCCAATGTTTTAAGTATTATTACACAACAAAAAAAATGTCTGGTCAACAAGAAAAGCTTTGATTGAAAAAAATAAAGTAATTAATTTCTATACTTGTAAATAAAAGGTATTCAAACAAGCTAGAAATATTAGCATCCATGTTAAGATTATAGCATTTACACCAGCATTACACAGTTAATGAACATCTTTTGAAACTCACAATCTTCTCTGTAATCTTTAATTTCATAATCCAAGAGAGTGTTGTGAAATGTAGCCTGCATGGTAACAATAAAACACAAATAAACCGGCGTTAATTTATTATTATCATCTATATAGAGAGTCAACTTTCCTTATCTTGCTCAAGGCTATATTTTCCTTTTCATTTTGGGTTGTCACCAGGCCTATAAGATTTCTCATATCTTCATATTGAAGAAGTTGTACCAGCTAATATAACAATTTTAGAATGATTATGAGAAATTCATGTGTTATAAACAAAAAGCCCTTGTATATACTTTACCAAATAAGTAAGTTTTAGGATTTGACATGGTAGCTAACTTTAAGAAATTTTATATTTGGTCATTAATATATGGAAATTACGCTTAACAGGCATACACAATTCAGGAGATTGTAGGTCATGATTGACAAAGCAAAGTTTATTTATTCATTCGATTTGGTATTGGTGAATGGAAACTGGATAGTCAAACTGTAAATGAATTTTTAACAAAACCATGACTACTATATGAAAGTAGTATTTCGTATACCATTTATCAATTCATTTTTTTTCATTTTTCTTTTGTCATTAAAACTAGTGTATTTAATTAAATAGAATATTCAGTGAATCATTATTTCAAAAGTCCTTGATGCTATTCATTTTTGTTTAACAGCATTTTGGTGGGTTTGTTTTGGGCACAATTAAATCATATTTTTCAAACGTTAAATGCGCTAATAAACAGATTATGACACAAAAACTGATTTTGCAATGATAATACCATAAGCCTCGTAGCAACATTATTATAATTGAGATCTACAGGAACTGGAAAGATATTGGATTAGAACTCGATTTTCACAATTTACCTGTTAGATTAAAACTTGTTTCGCCTATCGATATAATCACATTTGCTTTATGTCAAAACTGCCAGTATATTGATATCTTTCCTAGTTGGCTTGTCTTAAAGCTCCCAGTTTTCGCTTAGAAAAGTAAATTGACTTAGCCGCGACTGCGTAATACGGAATTAAAATTCGAGAAGCATTTATCATTTAAAAAAAAGGACTCTTAAATCTCTATAGAGAAGTATCTTTTTGTACTTTAATAAATGTACTTTATTGTTGGTAGTTAGTGTAGGGTTATTATACATATTTAAGATTTTCTTGTTTTCAAGCACTGACAGTCAATATCATACAAAACCAGCAGCTTAGCCAGCGTTGTGTATATTATGTTTACTAGTAGATCCAGGAGTTGCGCTAAGAAAGTCCAATAATGAAATTACATGAAGTCTATTTCTCCTCCAATACCAGGATAGCGGCAATTTGTCCAAAAATGTGTTTATTCTTTTGAAATTTATTAATTTTAGTTTCTTGAGTTTTATTTTATTTTAGTTTGTTTTTTCCGCTCATTATATATTGACTTTTGTGCTGATAAGAAAATCTCAGATTTTGCCCTAATCAAGGAAATTTTAAAGTTGCTTAATCATCATGCAGGTATTTTTTCCCCTTTATCGCCAGTGTATGCTTAGGCTCTAACACAGCCTGATAATGATAAACCTTTAGAGGAAGCGGGTAAGGTCAAGTCCTGTCATGAAGAGGCTGTTCTTTTTGACCCCACGGTATTGCTTTGATTGGTATTTGTAGCGCATTTAAACACTGTTTGCTTTCAGGTACTCCACAAACTTTGCTTTCGCATTGCCGGAATAAAAAGGTTGAAAAGAATACAAACAATACCAAGCATTTTTTGAATTGAAACTAACAGAAAACTATTCATGTACAATTTGGAGATAAACCTTTTTTTGAGTAGTAGCTCGCCTATTGGCCAAATACCGTTTATTTTTTTTTAGATAATAAAAGCACTCAAGTATACGATGTGATCTTCAATTGCTGTAGCTGTCTCATCTTTGTTTCGCAACGGTCTAGCTTGAGTTATTAATGATATATCTGTAACTATTGGTTTGTGATGATACTGATGCCTATGAAGCATTAACCTGCAGCTGATAAAGTATGACTACTTTATCGATAACAAAATGTGGGACTGAAAAGGTTTAAAACGTTTCTTATTTTAGATAATAACCTTGATGTTCTTTTGCTATTTTTTGCATTTGTATCACCGAGTGTATTTTCTATGTTTATTTTTCTATCTTATCTCTGACCTTAAGTCTGACTTAATGACTATTTCCTAGGACTATATATATTAAATGATTTCTTCAAATATTCAATCTTTTTTTTTCATTTTTCATTTCATCAACACATCCATTCAACTAACCAATATGCCATTACAAGGAACCATAATTAGCAGGTCTTTAGAAGAAGACATTGCTACGATCAACTATGTTGACACCTGCTTTATTTTGCTCTGCACCTTTGGTGTTTTTATTATTACCCCAGGTATCGGCATGTTTTACGGTGGTATGCTCCGCCGCAAAAATATTCTTGCAATCCTGTTTCAGTCTTATGCCATCACGGCAGTCATCAGTATTCAATGGTACCTTATTGGATATAGTCTTGCAGTTTCTCCAACTGGTGGTTCATTTTACGGCAATTTTCGCCTGGGAGCACTACAAAATTTTGACGGCCAGATGCTTGCTGGCAGTGGAACCATTCCGGAAATTTTGTACTTTATCTTTAGTGCATTCTTCCCCGTGTGCACCGTTCAGATTTTTGTTGGTGCCATTGCAGAACGTGGTCGTTTGCTGCCGTCGCTTGTAGTAGGATTTATTTGGACGACAGTCGTGTACTGTCCAATTGCATACTGGGTTTGGAGCGGCAATGGCTGGCTTAACAAGCTAGGATCACTTGATTTTGCCGGTGGTGGTCCCGTTCATATCGCCTCTGGTATTGCATCTCTTTCCTACTCATTATTCATTGGCAAGCGATCCAACTCACCCAAGAAAGGAAATGCTAAATATCGGCCTCAGAACCCTAGTACTGTTTTCATTGGCGCTACCCTCATCTGGTTTGGCTGGTTTGCATTTAACAGCGGTACCGGTTTAGCTGTCAACTTGAGAACCGCTTACATTGTTGCTAACACTCACATCGCTGCCTGTTCTGCCTGTGCTACCTGGATTGCACTTGACAGAATCTTTACTGGTAGATTTTCCATTACCGGTGCCTGTGAAGGTGCCATTGCTGGTTTGGTTGCTATCACCCCCTCATGCGCATACGTTGCGCCATGGGCCGCTTTTGTCTCCGGTGCAATTACCGCTGCTGTCTGCCGACTTTCGCACAAGGTTACACATTATCTTAATATTGACGATACTATTGAAGCATTTAATCTTCATGCCATTGGCGGTATCGTCGGTGGTATTCTTCTTGGATTTTTTGCTTCTCCCAGAGTGGCTGCACTTGATGGTGCAACTGAAATCGATGGCGGCTGGGTCGCCCATCACTGGATTCAGCTTGGCCATCAGCTTGCTGATATCTGTGCCATTTCTCTCTGGTCCTTTGTACTTACCTACATTATCTGCTTTTGCGTCAACTACATTCCCGGCTTGCATCTGCGCCTAACGCCCGAAGAAGAACTAGCCGGCTGTGACATGATGGAAATCTACGAAGTCGGCGGTGCATATGATGAGGAGCCCGAGACTGCTGCACCTATATTTGGCCAAAGCTTTGCGGGAAACGCCTCTCCTGCTGATTTGTCTGAAAAAGTTTAAAACTAGACGCTCATGATATCCTATTTTTTTTTCCATAGTAAATTGTTTTTAATTCATTTTTATTTCCTGTTTTTCTAAATTTTTTGAACTTGGTTTTCTTCGTGGTAATGTTTACAGTCAATTAATATTCCATCTACACAGCTCTTTTTTATTTTTATTTTTCATATTTCACCTGTTGGTTTCATACCACTCATGCGAAAAAAAGCTTGCTGTCAATTTGAAATTTTGTGAAATGTTATTTAGCATTCAGCACAACTTGAATCACAAACGAAATAGGAGAGGAGTAAAATGTTTGAGCATTTCTTCACATTTAATAAATTTTTGATTCTGATGTAATCCCAATTTAACTGTTTACACTCGTGTTCAAAGGTCTAAAAGTGTGTGGCCCGCTTCTCAATAGATAAGTGCCAGCTGGACTAAATTTATCCTATCGGCCAATGAGCAATCTCAAAATCATCACGGTAAAAAATTACTCAGGTATTTTACAGAAACTCAATGAAAAACGTGTTTGCAATAGAAATGACACTAAAAGAAATGACAGAGATGAAAAATCTTTGTCAATTAAAAAAAGAAAAAAGAAAAAGACAATAGAATAAACTGACATTACTAAAAGATTAAAGATCTGGAATTTGAATTTAAATAGCTTAACATTATTCACCATGCATTCATCTTGAACTGATATGATAAAAAAGGAGAAAAAATGGAAAAAAGAAATGGAAAATTTTTGTAATATAATTAAACCAAGAAATAATTAATAATCTCACACAGTCTTATGGGCATAAACAGGGATTTCATATGCAACTGAATAAGAATGTTTGTAACGATTGGCGTTTACATTAAAAGATAATAATTGGATATAAATAAGTATATAATCTAGTAAAAATATTACCGAGAACTACCAACACACAATTCTAAATATCATAAGTTTGTTATAAACAGGAAGTCTAGTAAGAGGCTCCCAATCATATTCCTAATGAGTGGATGGTTAGAAAAATACATGGAAGTACTTCGTCAATATCTGTTTAATGATTGAGTCAGGGCTATAATTCTAGTCACCTTAGACGGTTGGTGATGTTAGAAAACAGAGATATAAAATAGATGTCTAGACAGATAACTTAGTAGATTAAGGCCAAATCTTGTCTTAAAAGTTAGGTGGTATGAACATTCCAGATATGCTAGATAGAATATAAGATAAATGAGGCGTACCGTAATACCTCTATGATAACTATACGGTTGACATCAAATATAATATAGCATGTTAAGACAGGATCTTAATTGGACCAAATAATACCAAGATATAGAATATCACCGATTATAAAGAATTAATAGAATAAGATCAGAGATTTTATTAAGGCCCAATGGTTACTGAGATTATAAACCAATCTTTGTTACAATTCGGGTGATTAATACGGTCTTTCTAATATGATTTTCATAGAATCAAGCCACTCAATAGTCTATAACAATAAATGGATGAATAAAAAGAATGTTCCAATGAAATTGAAATATTTCTGCTATCAGCTCAAATTTAAGTTAATAAATTTTCAAGTTGCTTTCAAATAATCACAAAATCATATATTGCCCAATCCACAAACACAACTATTACAGGAAATATCAAAAATACAATAAAATTGGACAACCAGTTTATTTATTCAAGTTAGGCAATTTTTACTTTTATTTCTACTGCTAAAATGTGGTTTTGATAAGAAACTTTTGCTTTCATTTGCTCGTGACAGTTAGCTTAGTTTATTATATTAGCTTTTTTTCAAATCTATTTTTTTTTTGGCCTTAGAATTGACCGCAATTTGATACATCCTAACATCTAATAAAATTAAATAAGATAAATATAATTAGAAAGAAAATATTGAATCCTAAATTATTTTCCTCCACGAAGTTGATTAAATAGCTAATCCAACAGGTATTTGGGGTTTCGGTCTTCAATGGTGCCAAATAAAATTCTTTGACATCACAATTGTGGTACAATGTCTTAGCTTAAGGGAAAGTTAGTAAATTTTTAACAATATTTAGTTAAACTAACCATCAGTGGAGTTGATGCAGTAGTGACTCAAGAACTTGGCTATTGCTTCACTGCCTTCTTTTATACCCACAAGAGCACCGATATCAAATTCTGGGGAGGGTTTTGTCAGGTGACAATTCTCAGACGAACAGAGAGCGTGATCCTTTAGAAAGTGGTGGACCGTTTTAGACTGACTGCATTCGCAGCTATGAATTCTATTTGAGACGCCCACTATTGAAGTAAAATTTTAGGGCACTGTGTTCGGTTCCCAATTGTGTCACTCTACTAATCGTGTAATGGCTGGCTTTTGCCATGATTTTTTGGAGATCACGTTGACTTATATTGTGTACGGAGGACTAATTGCTGACAGTTTGTGAAAGCATTTCGTCAGGCCGTTATAATCAGAGGTTTCAATTGCCATGAATATTGTCAGCTAACAGTTGTGGCTTTCCAACATTCAATATAAAAAGTCTTGTATGGGATAAAGAAAAATATATATACATTGACCTAAACAGCGAGGTTTTTTGATATTTTGTATTTAAATCGAACTCAGACATGGGTTTCATTTACTTGGATCTATGAATATGTTATATAGAGGTCGCTTATACCCAGATATAGCTGTATATCAACTCTAGACACTAAAGATAGTCTTCTTTTTTTTTTTGTTTTTTTAGTTGCTGGCATTATTTGAGCTCAACAATTATTTTCTCACCAGGATCAGACATGTAAATGTTTTATCTTCAATTAGCGTTAGAGAACCAGTATAAGGCCAATGCTGAAATTCTTTTTTGTGTCGGGTATCGGTTACCCAAAGCGTGTGAATAAATTGGGTGAATATAAACTCCCAATTTAACATCCATACCACATAACCATTTACACTCTGTTAACCATTGCCCATATCACAAACAAGAAACAATTGTCTATAACCATTACAAGAAAACAAACAAAAAAATAAAAACAATAAATAGAATGCCAAACAAAACAATCCAAAGTAGTATTTACACCACTTTTAATGAGTCCATAATCTAACCATTTTATCCTTACCACCAGACGCTACACGACGGCCATCAACACTCCAATCAACAGCGTAGACTTCGTCAGCATGACCGGGCAGGTCACTCATCAGCTTCTTTGTACGCACGTCCCAAATTTTCAAAGTTGTATCCTTAGATGAACTGACAAGCAGCCGACTGTCTGAAGACCACGCGCACTGGTACACGGGGGCAACATGACCACGGAAGGTAGCAATGAACTTACCATCACGACCATCCCATAACTTGATCGAGTTATCAAAAGATGCTGACGCAATAAAGCGTCCGTCGGGAGAGAAAGTAACATGGTTAACCAGCTTCTGATGGCCTGTCATTCTGCACAAAGGTTTCTTAGACTTAGAAGGTTCCCATAGGTACATGGTGAAGTCATCACTTGCCGTAACCAGACGCTCAGAAATAGCACCACCGACACGCGCAAGCTTCTCAAAGCGCTCCTTAGCCTTGGCACGGTACTCCTCAGGAGTGGCATCAAACTTGCCCTTATGATCAAATGGACCCGTCCGCAACACGTAGTCCGTGGACAGAGCCATGTGATTGACCCAATGTGCGTGTGCCTGCAGATTGTGCACGAGTCGACCGTCTTTAGACGACCACACACGCACTGACTTATCGTGAGATGTGGAGTAGATATCACCGAGGCCGCCCCACTTGACACAGGTGACCGTGGACTTGTGTCCAGTCATAGAGAAAAGTGAGATGTGTTGGTCAACACTCCACACACGAAGGGTACCATCCTTAGATGATGAAACGAGGCGAGGCGAGTGGCCGGGCTCAACCAAATGCAATGGCTCCCAGGCAAGAGCGGAAACCCATTTAGAGTGGCCCCGCAATGGTGCACCGATCTGCGCGCCGGTCTTGGGGTCCCAGAGACGAATGGTACAGTCCATACTACCAGTGGCAATCATACTGCCATCAGGGCACCAGGCAACTGCAAGAACCCAGTTAGTGTGTCCTGAGAGTGTACGCATGGGTGTTTGGGTGTCACAGTCCCAGATCCGTGCAGTGCTGTCGCCGGCACCGGTGACCATTCGTGATGAGGTGTGAGGAGCAAATTGTGTAACAAGAATCGTTGATCCGTGACCGGAAATGGCGGAAGAAGACCGGGTGATAGGCCTGACCTTGAATACAGCACGAGGAGTGTACACAAGCGTGAGCTGATCTTCGGTAGTTTTATGGCCGGGCTTAAGAACAGAAGTGTAAATATCGGAGGTAATGTCAATGAGAGTAGGTGCTTGAGTGTCATCCTTGGCAGCAGCCTTAAGAAGCGAGAAAGTATAAGGAACAGGATCCTCATTCGTGCCAAGTAGTGAGTTTAACAACAGTTCAAGCTGTTTTTCAGTCGCATTTCCCGGGACTCTGATGCTTCCGCCAGTGTTTTCGCCAGTGTCGGATGCTTGAAACTTAATGAGCACATGGGGCAAGTCGTCGGGGATCTCATCAAGCGCCTTGGGCTCCTGAAGTGCGCGCTTCTGTTTTTTGGAGGGGGGAGGGACCACAGTAGCCATGATTAAAAATAAAAAATTGACGGGGCTGTTTCAGTGAAGTCGTTGTAGTCGTAATCAAGTCGGCTGTAGAGAGAAGCAGATCGTAGACTTGTGGAAATAGAAAATTTTTTTCAGGGTTTGGAACAACAAATTGGGAATTTAAAAGTTGATGTGACATGGATAAAAAAAAAAAAAAAAAATAAAAAAAAAAAAAAAAATTTAAATTTATTTTTTTTTTTAATTTTTTTTCAAAAAAAAAAAAATATTATAAAAAAATAAAA
>Ga0160505_101515_pt1 | contig 10957 bp, 10 predicted proteins | sample DIDeMG_FD_108225 | JGI IMG/M metagenome (GOLD analysis project Ga0160505, IMG submission 108225) | Enriched chicken feces microbial communities from UW Madison campus, WI, USA - DID2874_E49_Stillage MG | ecosystem: Host-associated > Birds > Digestive system > Large intestine > Fecal ...
CGCCGTCGTGGGGCGTCGACGAGATGGGGAGCCAGAAGGGCAAGGTGGGTGCCGAGCTCATGACGGTTAGGGCATGGCTATCGAGATGTCCTCCTCACATCGTCACTACCTCACTTCCTCTTCCTCACTTCCTCACCACCTCATCTCACTTCCTCTTCCTCACCCCCTCACCTCCTCACCTCCTCACCTCCTCACCTCCTCACCTCCTCACCTCCTCACCTCCTCACCTCATCACCTCCTCACCACCACATCTCTCTTCCCTTGCCCCACTCTACAAGGCCTTGACTAACCACAGACAATCCTAATCACGGGCGGGAACAGCGGCACGGGCTTCGCCACCGCAAAGGAGTACTATGCCCGCGGGGCCAATGTGATCATCGCGTGCCGGAGCGCGGAGCGCGCGCGCGCCGCTATCGCCGACATTGAGCGCGGCGGGGAGGCAACGATGGCGGGCACGATGGAGTACACGCCCCTCGATGCCAACAAAGTCGGCACGATCTCGGCAGTCGAGCTCGACCTTGCGGACCTGACGAGCGTGGAGCGCTGCGCGGCAGAGATTTTGAACAAGGAGGGCAAGATTGATGTCTTGTTTGCCAATGCGGGCATCATGGCTCTGTGAGTACGCCGATCAACCTCAAGCTCGTATACTGGATTTGCGCTCTGACGCTCGCAGGCCGCCGGGACAGTACACCAAGCAAGGCTACTCGCTGCAGTTCGGCACAAACGTGCTCGGCCACCAGCGGCTCATCAAGCTCCTCCTCCCGCTCTTACAAAAGACGTCGCGCGCGGACCCGGCGAATCCCGCGCGGCTCATCGTCCTCTCGTCCGCCGCGCACGCCGTCGCGCCGCCCGGCGGCGTAAACTACAACAGCCTCAGAAACGGTGACTCGCTCCTCTCAAGGTGGTCAGAGTACGGCGAGAGCAAGTGGGGCGACATTGCGCTGGCAAAGTACGTCGATGCGCACTATGGTCCCGCGTCCAATAACCCCGACGGCGAGGTGGTGTCTATTGCGGTGCACCCCGGTCTCGTGCGCACCAACCTCTGGTCGCACTTGTCCGCCAACGCGGCGGCGCCGTACGTCCCGTGGCTCGTCAAGATGATCAATGTGGCCCCCATCAAAGGTGCGCTCAACCAGATCTGGGCGGGACAGCTGCCTACCGCGCGTGCGAGGGAGCTTTCGGGAAAGTACATTGTGCCGTACCAGACTGTCGTGCCCCACCGGCCCGATCTTGATGACTCGGACAAGTGCGAGCGGCTGTGGGCGTGGTGCGATGAGCAGGCTGCAAGGGCCGAGTAGTTGGCTTAAAAGGGTCATAGGTTCCGTTCCTATGCTGAAAATGGAATAAGTAATGCATAAAGTCGCACATCTGGTCGTGCGAGTGAGAGCAGTAGCAGTCTGTCTCTACGAGTTGAGAGCCACAATCTCGCGAATCCGCTCCGCGAGCACGCCAAACTCGTCATCAGCCATATCGAGCATCTCTGGCGTATTCTCGTCCGGCGCATGGCCTGCATCAGCACTGCGTTGTAAAACTCAAACTCACTCTCCTCGACCTCGAGCGTGTATCCCGGCGCATACTCGCTCCAGAACTCGTGATCTGGCACCGTATCGCCGGGCTCAACTTGTGCCCCAACAATCCTGGCCGTCGAGAGCGCCCACGCCCGCGCAGCGTTATCATTCACATACCCGCCACCACCGAGCACGACCGTGGGCCTATCCCACCCCAAAACCTTTCCAACGACCCAAGGAACGCTCCCGGGGCCTTGGACACCCCACGCGCCGTACATGCCCACCGGGTCGCGCGGGAGCCCGTCCACGCCGAGCTGGAGCACGACGTAGTCTGGCGCCCAGGCCTGCGCGATCTTCTCGATGGACTCCCACGCCCGGGAGTACGTTCTCGTGCTCGCGAACGCGGCGAGCGGGTACGACAGCGAAAAGGGGTGCGGCGTGTCGCGTGTCGTCAGACCGGGCGCGCCGGGCGGGAAGAAGATTGGCGACTGGTGGTGCACACTCAGCGTCAGCACTTGCGGTGCCCTCGGCCGACCGCGGAGGGGGTACGCGTAGTGTGTTGGCGACTTTAAGGCCAACGCGACGCCGTCGCCGTAGTGCAGGTCCATGTCGAGGTAGAGGATGCGCGGTCGGCGGGGGAGCGTGCGCGGTGGTGGTGGCGGAGGTGGAGGTGGCGTGCTTTCGCCGTCGTCGTTCACTTTTCCATGTGTCTCTTCCTTGCCCTCGGCTCTATCCTCACCCGTCGCCGTCCCCGCACCCTCACCCTCACCTCCCCCGCTCTCCCAGCCATCAAACGGCACCCCTCCTCGCGAGAGGTAAAGAATGCCCAATACCGCGTCCGCGACATAACAGAACCCCGACGCCTGGGCGCGGAGCGCGTGGTGCCGGCCTCCATCCCACACAATCGCCACGCGGGCTTTACGCTCAGTGACAAGTTTACACGCCGTGAGCGTCGACGCGGCCACGAGGCGCGCGTACGCGTTCAGCTCGGCGAACGGCGGGCAGTCCTGCCGTCAGAACAGCAAGCGGAAACAGTACGCACATACTCTAATCCGGCATCGACGCGCCGTCGTTTACGGCGCGAGTCGGCGTCCTCGTCGTTGTCGTCGGAGCTGTCCTCGTCGGTATCATTCGCGCCGTTCCGCAGAATGTACTCTGTCATCAGCTAGCTCCAGGTCAAAGAGCGGGGTGCGCACCGACGTAGCGCTTATCGTGGTATCGGCGCAACTCGGCCTCGGTCGCGAGTGTGAGGTCCGGGGGGACGATGACTGCTGGTGTCTTTATCTTTACTTTGCCATCGTTCTCGTTCGCCTCGTCGTTCGGGTCCCCGTCCCCGTCCGTGTTCGCGTTTGAGTTCGCGTTCGCGCCCGTGGTTGGCTTGTCCCGTTCATCAGCGCCAGTCGGGGCCTGTACTAGTCCGAGAGCACGGATGAGCGAGTGTACCCGCGAGCTCCGGCCCTTGTTGGCCGGCAGGGCGTCGGCGGCGGCCTGCAGCGCTGGTGACCAGATATACGCGGCGGGTATCATGGAGTGTGTGGTGGAGTGATGCGTGGTGGAGGTTTGGTTTTTGGTTTGTTTACATGGCTGGGCGGGTGGACAGGTACAGTGCTGAGACAAATATATCCAATAGTGAGTGAATCGAACCCAGTACCGTGAGCATAAGAAGGGAGCGAAAAATGGGCTTATTTTAGCTTCTCTAAACAACATCCCTATGGCATATACTAATCTTTTCGGCCTGGAATATTGGGGCGCCTCAGTGGAGCCCCCCAGGAGTCACCGACCTTACCCTCCGCTCCCCACCTTCGCGTCCAACCACGATAAAAAGAGATGCCTGCTCGCTATCACCGACGGCGAGCAGCCTGGACGAGTTAGGAATCGACCAAAGACCTTGTCAAGTATGCTTATCGAGTGCTAATGACACCCTCTACCAACTGAGCTGCACGCCCCCGTGCGCCGCCAGCCTACGCTCACCTATCTAATCTTCAGTTCCACCTGCTCCCTCCGTGGCTCCCCCGATTCCAAGAGTGAGAATTCATCTCTATATGCTATGAGTTGTGACAACAGCTACAGGCGGGAACAGCTTACACGTCCCTCTTCTCCTATGCGGGCTTAAGCCTCTTTCCTTGCGTCTCGCTCGCCCCCCTTCTGCTTCGCTTTGAGCTCCCGCTCCGCATCGTACTTCTCCCACCGCACCAGCTCCTCCTTCATTGCGTCCACGCGCTCCTGCGACGTCGGGTGCGCGCCGCGTGACCACAGCTTGAACAGCGACCACCACGGGACGTCCTTGGCCGGCTCTTGGATCTCCTCGAGGCGCGTGAGCGAGCCCGCGAACTGGTCGACCGCCTTGCGGGCGTCGTATCCTGCGTGCGCGAGGAGTCTGTGGTCAGCTACTTGCAGGCCTTCCTTAGCTTACCGGAGGGCAGCGGAGTCCGCTTCGTACTCGTGCATCGTGTCAAAGCCAATGTGGCCGTATCGCCGGGTGAGCTCCTCTGTGCTCGTGCGCCCCAGGGCGGCCAGCGCGTCGTTGACTCCTGGGCCAAGGAAGATCCTCCCACGTTAGCAAAAACTTCACAGGTTCACCTACGTAAATGGCCAGATAAACGCTCGGAGCATGTCGACACTCAACCCCACGACAGACGGCCACAGGACCTGCTGGTGCGACAGCGTCTCGAGGTGATGGCTGAGGAGGAGATGTCCCATCTCGTGGGCGATGACAGTCGCGAGGTGCAGCGTCTGCTCCTCTGTCGGCCACTGCCTTGTCGGTGCTGGCCGGGGAGTGGACGAGAACAGTCCACCAAAGATGCCCCGCGGAGGTGGCGGGGGAGGGGGCGGCGGCGGCGCGCCTCCCTTGGACAGAATCTCGTCCAGCAGGCCCGTGAAGATGACAATTCCGCCAGCGCCCTTGCCGCCAAACCCGTACGAGAACGCGTTCTTATCCGGGGCGTCGAGGATCATTACATTGTACGGCGGACCAACCTCGAGGTGCTCGGAGCCAGACTCGCGCTCGCCGCCGGGAAGGGCAGCGTGGAGACGCGCCGAAGCACGGGGTCGCGGTCGGAGGGGGTACCGCGCCGGCGGCGGCCATAACCCGTCCGTTCCTGGGGGTTTCTCATCCACACCCGAGTCGATGCGCTCAACCACCGAAATGACGCCCGACTCAATATGCCGAAGTGTGCCCTGGACCCACTGCCAGCGCCAGTCTGACAGAGGCACGATGGGTGGCGCCGGTTTCTCGGGGGTGGTAAGGAGGTTGATGACGCTCCTGAACCAGTTGGCGCCCTCGAGACTATCCGAGATAGCGTCCTCCTCGTCAGCCGTCAAGAGGATCAGCCGCCAACGACCCGTAAACGGCACACGCTCAAGGCCCGTCGCCCAGACACCGAGCAACATCAAAATCGGGACACCGATCAGGGTGGCCACGAGCCATCTCGCGTACTTGAGACGGTCCTTGAACATGCGCAGACTGATCCAGTACCGCCTCAGGGCGTCCACTTCCTCGCGCTCAGTAACAGAGAGCTCGTTGTAGTATCGCACAGACGCAGGGGGCAGTTCTGGAAGAAAAAAGAACGTCTGCTTGATCCGTCGGTGTGTCGCTCGAACCCATCTCGCGTATTCCGTCGCGTCGTCCTCTGCGGGTTTTGTTCCAGTGTCGCTTCGCCGCCGCCAGTGCTTTGGCAACGGGATCGAGTACGCGATCCGGCCGTCCGGAGCGAGCAGCCCGTCGTTCGGCGCCTCGGGGGCGTGGACCAAGTCGGCAGCCTCTTGGTGCGTGACCCGCACGCCCTTCTCGTCATCGCACCACATCTTGAAAAACTCCTCCGCGTCCGGCGACGCCTTCGGGATCCGCTTGTCCTTTGACAGCCATGTCACACCCTTCGCCAGTCGCAGTGTTGCCAACGTTCCTATTGGGAAGAAGGAGATAAGGATTCGAGAGAAGCCGGTGGCGATAGTGAGCAGCGAGGTTGTCTGGTATGAGTACGTGCTGCTAAGCAGAGGTAATTCTCACCTTGAGCAATGCTCCGACTGCTGGGAGAATAGGGAGCGCATCTCGCCGATGTGTTGCGTGAAAGCCGCGGATACTGCTGTCCAGAGGCGAGACGCCAGGTAACGGAGTACGAAAGGTCAGAGGTGGTGCGAGAGTGGCTCGCTTATCCAAGGTCAAAGGAGTGTAGGAGCGGCCCTTCCCCTTCCAAGTGTAGGAGATATGACTCCGACCGCTCGAGGCCGCCGCTGTTGCAGTTGTTGTGGTCGAAAACGAATGTCGGGAGCGCGACGCGCCGCTTGCGTTTGCGTTTAGGTTCCTTGCCGAGAGAGCAACAGAAGTCAGGGCGGACGGTGCCGCCCACGCCGGATGCTGGTGTCGGAGTAGACGTGATGGAGTACTGCTGATGCTCCTAAACATGCTGCTGAAATGGCTACCGTGTAGACATTCTGACAGATGTGGTGGTTGTGAAACGACAGCGCGGTATCATCCAATGTCAAAAACACGGCGGCTTCGGCCTGCGATGACGAGCTTTGTTGCATTCCCCGAACCCATATGCACCGCTCCCCGGTCCTAAACAGCATGGCTTCCATGCGAAATGAGCTTACGTAAGAGCATTTGCCTTGTTTCGTTACAACTTTTATTTGGTTCCTGAAGTCGGAGAGATTAGTCATTACAGTTTGTAGAATACAAAACTCTGATTGTAAACATTCCTGGATGTTGCAGTGGGCTCGGTGTGCCTTAAATTGCGCCCAGCAGTCGATTGACCCGTGTGTATCTTCCCCTTGCACCTTGATGCACAAGCTGGGGCCACCAACGCGCCCTAACCGCCCTAACAGCCCTGCTCCCCATCTCGCCTCGACACTCTGTTCCCCCCTCCCCTCTTGCCATTGCGCCGGTTGCATTCTAGGCGTCGAGCACTGAGAGTCTAGAGTAAATGTCTCGCTATTAGACGTCCTAAGTCGCTCCTCTCAACATCCACTACACTACACTTCTCCTTGTCTTTCATTTGTTGTCCAACCATCCCCGCCCCTTCGCGCGCATTTATCCCCCGCTCCCTCCCTCCCTACCTCTCTTGCTCTCTTCTTCTCTTCTCTCACTCTCTCTCACCCGACCATCTCGTGTTCTCATATACGCTTGCAGAACCATTGCACTCCCTGCCTACGACACACTCATTTCACCACCCCGCACCACTGTCAATCCCACGTCCTACGCCTTTCCGTCTCCACCCAGACCACTCCTATCCACCGAGTCCCGTATTTCGCCCATATTCCTTCCTCCCTTGATTTCTGGCGTCCACTTTTCTCCAACGGTAATGGCCGTCGACGCCCCAATCTTCATCTAAACATCGCTGGATCAGCCTCAAGTCTCCTACTGCACCACTGTTACGACCAAACATTCACCACCAACATTCACCGCAAACAACAATGTCCAGCGCATCATCAGGTGCTGCGCAGGACCTGTCCTTTGCCGACCAGCAAGAGTTACTTGCCTTTATCGAGAAGCGAAACTGGTTTGAGCAGAAGCTCGACGTGAGTAACGACATGCTTGTCAAGAATCCAGGCCTTGGCTCCTCGTCGCGCCCAGGAATCAGAGCTAACACCCTCCGCAGTCACTCAAAGCTCTCGCACCAGTGTATCCATTCGTGCACCCCCACCTTGTTGCCGACCCGAAGAGTACCGCCGGCTATGTTCGCGCAGGCGCAGATACATCGCCATGGAGGCTTCCGGACCGGGCCCAGCTTTCAGCCTGGGTTAGTGAGAGGAACGCGCTTGAGGATGAGGTCGCCCGCTTTGACGACGGCGACATGGACCGCATGAAGGAGAAGACACGACGTAAGGCCACTCTCTTTCCTCTGTCCGTGCGGACGAGCTCGCAACTGACCGCTTCACTGCAGAGATGACGCGCGTGCCTCTTACACAACCATCGACCGATCTCGTCGAGGTCACCCTCGACCTGATTTTACTCATCGACCAGCTCTTGACCGTCCTCCGACGACGTGGTGCCGTGCTCGAGCTCGCGTCCCTGCGTCTCCAGTGGGACGACCTTCGATATGAAGTTAGTCGCGAGTCGGAGAGCGTCAACGCGGAGATCCAGCACGTCGTGTCCGAGGCCCAAGCGTGGATTCCGGGCGTACCTGCGCCGGAACGACCGGAACGCCTGGAGAGGCGAACAAGTACAAAGCTTCTTACGCGCCCTCCCTTGCACTCGTCACCGTCTACGAGCTCCCTTCCTGAGTCCGGAGTACCGCCCTCGCCGTCAACGCCCCCTGCATCACCAGGGAAGCCGCCACCTTCCCCCAGCGCTCGCAAGGTGCCGTCGTCACCGACAAAGACCACTGGCGGCCCCAAGTCGTCATTACACCTGTCCATCTTGCGATCGCAGCTCGTCGGCTTGCAGTCCCGCCAACGCAACTTTTCCATCACCCTCGTCAAGCGCAGCAGCACCATCCTCGACAAGATGATCGACGCTGCGAGTCGTCTTGACGGCCTTGGTGGCATCAACGGGCCGTTGGAGGAAGGCGTCAAGACGAAGAATATTCCCGAGGAGCTCATCGACCTGCAGGACGCCATCGAGGAGAACGCGAGCGCCATGGCCGACCGCGTCAACTGGTGTGGCCAGTTCGAGACCCAGTGCCGCCAGGCTCACCAGCACTACACCGCGTCGCTTCATGCACAGCACATTGCGGGCGAGGTTTTGGTGGAGCTCGAGAAGGCGCTGACCGCGCCTGCATCAAGTACCCAGCACGCATCACTCGCCAAGCACTACGCCGAGGCTACAAAGGTCCTTCCTCCTGTGCTGGACGGTAAATTCCCTCGACCTTCGCACCCCGAGTACCCTTCAAAGGATGCCCACAATGAGAGACTCGTCGAAGCTCTCATGACGGCTCGCGAGGCTGCTGCAGCCGATGTCGATCTGGCAGGAAAGGGGCTGGCGTTCTACAGCGGCATGGTCAAGGCGCGCGACGCCCTCCTTGCCCAGCACCAGCGTGTGCAGACCCTGCGCACCCAGCTCACACAAACCATGGAGCAGTTGGAACGTGGAACGGCATCCGTACCTCGGCCGAATGTTGAAATGGTGGCGCAGCAAGGAGGTGACTGCTCCGAGTGGCTGCAACGTGCGTCCACCTGGATCTCGACCGGTGATGAGGTCGTGCGTTCCGCATTCGACACACATCAGTCGACGACCCTTGCTGCCATGCAGTACCGCAAGGCGCTGGTTTCAGCCCCCATGGCGGTGAAAAAGTACCTTCCTCCAAACGGTGTCCCAGACGATCTGGGACCTGTTGTCGACGACGACACCAGCGACCTCATCGAGCTTGCTCGCCGATGTGCCGAGCTCACCAAGACGACAAAGGCCGCAGCCGATACTATTCCCCTCGTCCTCTGTATCCGCCACGACAGCGACGAGGTCGTGGACGACGTCACCACATTGCAAGATAATATCGTCCTCGCGATCAACAACGCCGCATGGTCGTCGCGTACTTCGGATTGGCCAACACCCGAGTTCGACGACCACATCACCAAGCTTTCAGAGAGGGCTGTTGACCTGGACCGCGATATGCAGCGCCTCAAAGCCATGACGAACGCGCCAGCCGTCAGCAAACCGTTGTTCCAGAAGGTGGCGGACGTGCATAGCAAGATTAGCGAGTCACGCCGCACGCTCGAGACGTTTAACCGTGTGTCCGAGCAAGCGCGTGTCGTGCTGGCAGTCCAGAGCGAGGCGGAGGCTCTCCTGGCGGATCTCAATACCGCCCGTGAAGGCGTCCCGTCCAACAACGATACGCGAGCTGTTGCCGCGTCGGTCGCGGAATTCAGGCAGCGCGTCGCTACCTGGAACGACACCCTCACACAGCGTGCCGTTTTCGTTTCCAACGACCCTCCCACTCTCGACAGGTCGACGTCGCATGACCACAGCGATGGGCCACTGACTCCGCCGCTCACGCCCGTTGAAGGATCCTCGGCTGTCGGCACCACCATGCCCGACCTCGTTGCCCTCGACGGCCGCGTGCGCAGCGAGTTGAATCGCCAATCTGCCCGTGTTGGCTCTGCGCTGTCCAACCTCATTTCAACCGCTGAACAGGTCGCATTCGAGCGTTGGGCCGAGCCGGTCATCAAGGCGACGACCACGCTTGAGGCCGCCAATGACAAGCTCGGAGTCGTTATCGCCGACCTGACCAGCACGATGGGAAAGATGAAGGCCGTTGAAGGCGAGGAGCGCAAGACTCTCGCCACCGAGGCGCAAAAGAGTGCGAGGGAGACCTTGCCCGAGCCTATCATCGAAGTGCAGCAGTGCATTGCCGCTCTCAACACGGCGCTAAGCGGCAGCGCCGCTTCTCATGTCGACATGCGCCATGCCGCAGACGTCTTCTCTTCCGCCGATGTCGCGCGCGAGGCTGGCTTGGCCCGCATCACCGAAACCGAGGAGTGGCAGCAACAGGTCAGCCGTCTGATCCTCGAGTCTGAGGTCAAGCTGCAGAAGCAGAAGGCGGCGCTTCTGAAGCAGAAGGCGCAGTCGCTGCAACCTGGCACCCAGTCTCGTTCGGCCAGCACGACCCAGGAAACTGCCCGGGAGCTTGCCGACAAGCTCGCTGCTCTGGATCTCGAGACTGTCGTCCGCCCATCGCCCATCGTGCTCCGCAACACACCAAAGGCTCGCCGCATCCCTTCGTCCGCCGTCGCAAAAAAGCTTGCGACTACGTTCACCTCTATCAAGGACTCTGCTCGAGCTCTTGAGAACAGCAAGAAGAGTGGCGATGTCGACACTCTGTTTAGCAAGCTCAAGCGGGCCTCTGCGCTCGTTCCCGAGTTGGGCGGACTTGGAGCTGTTTCCGATGCCGCCGCCGCCTGCGACAAGGCCTTCAGCAGCCTCCTCGACACGATTGACACTGGCGACAAGGCCAAGATCAAGGCGGCGCAGCGCAAAGCCGAGACCACTGTCGAGGCGTTCAAGAAGGCTGCCCGGCAGCACAAGCTTGACCAGCGTGTCGTCGACGAGCAGAAGCGCATCATGCTTGCTTGGGACGACCTGCGTAGTCTGGCGGACGACGAGCCGCTAAAGAGCTCGACCTCCACGGCTGGATCTGTCGGCAGCGCGGCGTCACGCTCACGCAGCAGCACCGTGTCGCGTTCGAGCACCATGTCGCGCAGCTCCACGGCACCGTCGCTGGCGAGCCTGCTCTCCGACAACACGGTCGTTGTGCCCAAGAAGAAGCCTGTTCGCAACAAACCGTTAAAGCCTGCACGCAACATCTCCATGCCGCCTCCGGAACTGCCCAAGAAGCTGCAGCCCCCGGAACTGCCCCGTCCCCGTGTCGCCTCTGCTGGCGACACGCCCAGCAAACCTCCGAAGATCCAGACCACTCCCGCCATGAAGCGCCAGCCGACACTCGAAAAGCGCTCCTCGTCGGAGTCCATCAAAAGCACCCCGCGCAACCGACCGCGGTCCAGCATGCCCTTTGCGACAC
>Ga0160505_101516_pt1 | contig 10955 bp, 3 predicted proteins | sample DIDeMG_FD_108225 | JGI IMG/M metagenome (GOLD analysis project Ga0160505, IMG submission 108225) | Enriched chicken feces microbial communities from UW Madison campus, WI, USA - DID2874_E49_Stillage MG | ecosystem: Host-associated > Birds > Digestive system > Large intestine > Fecal ...
GTTAGCATATGTCTTTTATTAGTGGCAAAAAATTAACTTATACAAAATAGATTTATTTAACTACTAAATTATATCCATGGAGAAAAAAAAAAAAAAAAGAAAAAAAGAAAGAGTCTTCTTGTAGCAGCAGCGCTACTTTAGTGGATCGTTTTCAAAAACAAACGTACCAGTGTCCTTGTCAAACAAGACAAAGTTGCCGCCAAGAACCGACTTAAGCTTCTCAACGTGCTTAGCCAAGGCCGTGGCGGAAAGGTCCTTGATGGGTTCGCGCGTGGCCCGAGACACTGGCCAAACACCCTCCATCGAGACTCTAGTATGCACATTTAATCCCTTACCAGGGGCAGGTTTCTCATCGGGAGCATCGCTGTAAAGTGAGCACGACCGGGGGACAAACAAAACAATCTTGCCAAAAATCTCACCCGCCAAGTTCTTGAACTTGGAAAGGTCTACAGGGTCCAAAAACTCAACCTTGCCATAGCCACGGCGTCCAACCACAAAGTTTTTGACGGCACGCAAATCGTGGAGTGATAGCTTCTCAAGCTCAGCCGCGCGAGGCGACATCCAGTAACCGTTCTCGTCCACATCGTCCTTGTCAGCGACAGGCGTGGCTGAAGCAACATCAACCTTGTTATTGGCCTGATTATCCACAGAGGGAGATTCTGGAGTAGGTTCAGAAACTGCAGAAGAGACCTCTGAAGTACCATTTGTAGAAAGAGACACGATGCCATTAGTTTTAGCAGATGAAGCGACAGCAGCGCTGCCGTTAGCAGCTGTCTCAGGCTTAGATGCATCTAAAGCATTTCCATTTTCCAAAACTTTAGGTTCTTCCACGTTGCTCTCAGTAGCGCTATCACTCTCTTCCTCATAGCCATCCTCAAATAATTTCGATGCCGCACGCTTGCGCTCCAGAATCAAACGTCTGACACTCTTTTGAGGTGAGAACGCATGCGACGCAAGCAGTGCCTCATCCGCATTTGATCCATAAAATGAGCCATTCGCTGTACCACTACTACCGTTGGCACCACTTGCACTAACACGTCTGTTGGTAGGTGATGTGATCTGTGAAGAGCTGGCGCCCGTCAGCAACTTTGGACTAGGAGACCTGTTTGAGGGCTTGGTAGATGCATGACGCGCAAGAGAATAGAGTGGCTTAGGGGTAAGCTTGGATGCTGATAAAAGTGCATGCTTTTTGGGTCGCGCACTACCAGATAATGGGATCGCAACTGGCACAGGCACCGGGGTGTTGTTGACCACAGCCGCAAATTCAGTTGAAAACAACGGGTTTAAGCCGTACGGGTTCTGTTCCACAGATGCAACCAATCCAGTCTGCTGTGGCTGTGTTGCTGCATTACCGTTGTTTTGGGTCTGACCAAAAAGCCCACCACCAAACGAAGTAGGCTGCTGCTGTTGGTTGTTAACATTTCTGCCAAGAGCATTGCCAAAAAGGCCAGTGCCGCCAGAAGTAGCAGTGGTAGCAGCAGTGTTAGCTCCTCCAAACAAACTCTTCGTACCACTATTGTTGCCAAACAGGCCTCCAGCTGTGCCAGTGGTGTTAGCAGCATTATTATTATTATTATTATTGTTGTTGTTGTTGTTGTTGTTGCCAAACAGACCGCCGCCAGAGCTGGCAGATCCAAATCCAGTTGTAGCGGTACCTGCAGGCTTTGCACCAAATAGACCACCTCCAGTGTTGGTGTTGTTATTGTTGCCAAATAGACCTGTACCAGTGCTGGCCGTATTAGTGCTGGTGTTGCCGCCAAACAGTCCACCGGTTGTGGCCGCAGGCTTTTGCCCAAACAGGCCACCGGTAGCAGTACTGGTGTTATTGCTAGATCCAAAAGCATTGTTGGTAGAGTTGCCGCCAAACAGACCGCCGCCAGAAGTGTTTGACGCGTTGTTATTTCCAAATAAACCACCTGTTGTTGCTGCCGGTTTATTTCCAAACAAACCGCCGCTTGCTGAGTTGTTGTTATTGTTCTGGCCAAACATAGAGCCAGTGTTGTTAGTACTTGCGCTGTTGTTTCCAAACAAACTAGTGCCAGAAGATGAATTATTGTTCGCTTGGCCAAAGAGCGAGGACCCTGTGTTGTTATTCTGGCCAAAAGTTGATGTTGTATTTGATCCAAACTTATTAGTGCCAAACCCACCGAATCCGCCAGTCGTGCTATTGTTGTTACTGGGGTTGTTATTGTTAAAACCAGCAGTTGATGTGTTGTTGGATTGGCCAAATAACGAAGCAGAGTTATTGTTGTTATTATTGCCAAACATGCCCCCAGAGGTGTTTGTGTTGCTGGAACCAAACGCACTGCTGCCCCCAAAGAGAGGCTTGTTAGCTGTGTTATTCTGGCCAAAGGGAGAACTGTTGTTATTAGCACCAAAACCCGAGCCAAAAGCATTGGATGTGGTGGTGGTATTGTTGTTAGAGCCAAACGGAGTGGAGTTATTGTTTGAACCGAAAGCACTGGGAGTGCTACCAAATGCATTGCTACTAGCGTTATTGGACCCAAAGCCAGATGAATTCTGACCAAACGGGCTGGACGTATTGTTGTTACTGCCAAATCCAGTAGAACCAAATCCTGTGTTTCCTGTAGTATTGCTTGAGCCAAATGCACTCCCAAATCCACCTGTGTTTGTGGGATTGCTGGCACCAAGCCCATTGCTAGTGGGCCCAGTACCGTACCGGCGGTTCTGTTTATAGTCTTCGTATCGAATCTCCTCAAACGACTTCCTACTATACTGAGGCATCGCAGAAATACTCTGAAACCGCAGAGTTATCACGGTACCACTAGCATTAGGACTAGTGTCCTTCTCAGTATACTCGCTGAATGGAACAGTAGAGCCGTCCACGTTTTGGGTTAGAGAGCCGGCACCAAAAGCCGACCCAAACCCAGAAGAAGTATTGTTATTGCTCATGCTCGATCCAAATCCTCCAAAAGATGAAGGATTAACGTTGGTGGTGGTGTTGTTTTGGCCAAAAGGGCTGTTGTTGGTGTTGGATCCAAAAGCGTTTCCGGAACTTGAAGAGTTAAAAGAGAATCCGCTTCCACCAGTATTGGATCCAAATGCGCTGGATGAATTATTGTTATTCTGGCCAAAGACACTGGCAAGACCGCTATTATTATTGCTGTTATTATTGGCCTGGCCAAAAATAGACCCAGAATTGTTGGATCCGAAGGCGCTGCCAGATGATTGACCAAACATCGACGATGTGTTGTTGGTATTGTTGTTGCTCCCGAAAGAAGAGCCAAAGCCCCCACTGCTGTTTCCAAACATGCTGTCCGTTATCAAATGTCTGTAAGGTACAGTAAATGATTAGGAAATGTGTCTCACGGTACCAATTGCTCTAATATAAACCTTCAAGACCAAAAGGATAGTGGGAAAAGGGGAATTTTTTGAAAATCGAAATTGTCACCCTTGCACTGAGAATTGACTTAAAGTATTAACAAAAAGACAAAAGAAAAAGGTTCAATGACCTAACCAAGCTATGAAGATTTACAGTGTGTGTGTGTATGTGGAACGAATGCCAGTAATTTAACAACTAGTGGCTCCAAAGGATATGTTGCTGGTACTTTGACGGCTTTGTTGATTTGAAAAAAAAACCAGCAGAAAAAAAAATTCAGAAAAAAATTGTTAGAGATGAGTGGTCACGTGCATACAACCGGGTAACTGGTCATCGCAACCAAAAGTGGAACAAGAATGCTTTTCTAAACCTTTGCTGAGGTTTTCTAACGGTGATTAATGACAAAAGTCTTTGTGTATATATTAAAAAAAAAAAAAAATTGTTTCAATTCAGGGGCTACTTGATAAAAAATATATTGTTTTTTGGTTTGAACATTTTCCACGGCTCGCAAAGGTTAAGGGCCGACTTGTATCAGATATAACTAAAGCAAATGACTTAATACTGAGAAAGACGTCAAAGCTTTTTGGTGAGCAGCAGCTACAAAAAAGCAAGTAAATTAGTATTGAACTCGCATGTCGGGAATAGCTTCATAGTAATTTGTATGTGTGAATACTGCTTTGTTCTTTTTTGCTTTTCTAGATTAGGGCGTTTTTGAATCTAGCCAAAATCTTCTGTTATATTCATCTGTACCGTGCATGTCTTTTTAGTTCAAGTCATATTTGCTAATATCTACCAGTCGGTCTTTTTAAACTTTTGTGATTTTCACGTAAATTCAAGGCACTGGCAAAATATTCTTTCTATTTTGAAACATATCTTACCAGCTTCATCTTTACAAGCAATCTCTTAATTTGTGGCACAGTCGGCCTTCCTCATCGTAAAAGGCCCAGCTCTGTCGACACTTGTAGTTTTTTTGTAAGATACACCAGGCACCAAAATCATGTCTTACACTTCCTGGTAGCATATGGGACTCAGTTTTCAGAAAACCTAGCTATGATGACCTAACTTCTTTATCCTTAACATTCCGCTGGCTGTTCTATCGGATTTTTTTGTTTTGTTAAGGCATCGTCTCTTTTACTTTACCAGGCCCTTACCGAAAACATTCCCCATGCCCATTACCCATGTGGCGCTAACAATATACTCCTATGGCCATCTCTGCACAAGCACGGAATGTTTGTTCAATCCAAATTAGACTCCAATTTTTAACATGTTGAAAAGTCATTGAGTGGTGGTAATCCTTCCCTAGGGATAATCACGATTCACTCAGATGGAAAATTGGAATCGGGATCTTCCTGGTGTTATCATGCACCATTTTGTTAGATATCTGGATTTCACACCTCACCATACCTTCCGTATGGATGAACCCAATCTTTTATAAAATAATTTTGAATATTTTATTGTCAACAAGTCTATTGACCCCATTTACGCGCCATGCCTTAGTAACCTCGAATCAGACGTTAGTGTCTTATATTTGTTTTTGTTGTCTAATTATCAACTGAGAGTTCTAAATTGCCTGTAGACTAATGTCGTTGAAGTTTGCTGGATTTTGTCTTATAACAAAGTTGGTATGTTCTTTTCATTGTATCTGGTCAGTTGATTCAAAATTAATGCAATACTTACTGTAACTCCAAGTAATAGTCGATTTCCATCTAATTTCGTACCAACTCAAAACTTTTTAGAGCTACAAGATCCAGTTTTATTATTGTTCTTCAGATTACAAAAGCCTAAGCATTTCCAACTTGTGCTTACCCAGGAGCTAAACTTTTTTATCTTTTCCTCATTTTCTTAAGTCCATTAGCCTGGTAAACTTGTCTCAGTTTCTAGTTAATAAAGAATTATCAGTAAAATATGAGAGGCTTGGGCAACTTGCTATTGGTATCATACAGTTCAAATTACCGGAAATCATTTGGTTCCATCGTTCAGTGCACTTACATATCTTGAAATCACATCCCTTTCAAAAAAAAAAAAAAAATTGCAAAATCAACATCTCCAAGATTGTTACAGCTATTATCGCACAAGTCAAACCCTTCAATTTCTAAAATCTTTTCAACTCAAGACTGAATCTCTCTGTTTTGCCATCAAGCCGTGTTCCCATCTAAAGGCCCTTGCAATACTAAAATTTTGCAAAAACCTGGAGTCTGTTTTTTTACTGTGTTTACCGGGTAGTTTAATTTAAGTGCCGTATTCAATGTGATCAGACATTGCAAGAGACCACATGTCCAACCCACGGCTTTTGGAAGATTACTGTTTTGACATTTTCATGGCTTACAAATACAACAATAACGTTTTTTTAAATGAATCTAGACACTGTCAGAACAGTGATTACAAATTAAGTCAAGCCAATGAGTAAAAATGTTTGTTTGAACGAATATTGTGCTTCTCTGGAGTAGCATATAGGCTCGTAGGTTTTTTCAAAATACTACTGAAACTCAACTGTGCAAACTTAACCCATAAAAAGATTTAAAGAAATCTATAAACATGAATCTAATCTAGTGCTAAAACCATTGTGTAATATACATAGCGCTTGCGTGATAACCTATGTTGAAAGTGGGCAGCGTCATATTATTGCTTTCCTCGGGGGACCTTTGTTATAATGTGTATATAGTTATGAAATATTTCAAATGAACAAAAGTTATAACTAAACCTGGTCAATAGAATTATTTCCTTGCTTCATCTAGAGATGTATCTGAATTTTGGCATTAATTGTAGAGTTTGGTAACTCAGTATTCATGTCAGTTTATATCACTTGTATTTTCATCTATCAAAAAAAAGCCGTTGTCAGTACTCTATTTAAGGTGCGTGCGGCAACATCCATTTACCAGAACAGAAATTCGTAAAATTTTTTATCAGATCCAATACTCTTTTTTTTTTTTCAGTCTTCAACAAAACTGCAGAGACGAGGACCCGGTCACATTATCCGCTACACTGACCCAGAACCTGTCTTTTATCAGTCCAAAGACGACAACAACCGAAACGACGACATCACGCCTTTTTTTCCAGCTGCGCGCAACTGCCACCTTCCCGCAGCGCACACTACCTGGTTGCTGCCTCGCTCACCCATTATCATCTACGATTCTTGCTCGGCTCACAACACGGCCTTCTAAGTCAGCAGTTCATTCCTGCCTACGCACTTTTTCCTTATCTTCTCTTTCATTTTCAACATCATCGTCAAGTAGAATGGCTTCTCCTACTGATACCAATGGCATTATGCATACCGAGATTCTCAAAGTTGATGCCTCCAGCATTCACTTTGAGCAGCCCGGCGCCGCATCATCGCGTCTAACCATTAGCGATCCCGCGACCGAGGCAAGTCTGAAACGCGCAGTGGAAATTCTACAGACAACGTCACAGACTGTCGCTTTTCCCACTGAGACTGTTTATGGACTTGGCGCCAGTGCACTCGACGACGACGCCTCACGCGCCATCTACACAGCCAAGCGCCGCCCCGCAGACAACCCGCTGATTGTACACGTGAGTGGGCTTGACCAGCTACAGCGCGTTTTGCATACGGAGCTGCCAGCCATTTATGCGCCGCTCGTGGCGCACTTTTGGCCGGGTCCACTCACCGTGGTACTGCCAGCGCCACATGATCCAGTCACGGGCGCCAGCATTGTCTCGCCCGTTTGCACGCATGGCCAGGAAACTGTTGCGGTACGCATGCCTGCGCATCCTGTTGCGCGTGCGCTCATTGCCCTCTCGGATCTGCCCCTGGCAGCGCCGTCGGCGAACGCGTCAACACGACCCTCGCCCACCACGGCCCAGCACGTTTACGCCGATCTGCATGGCCGTCTACCATTGATTATTGATGGAGGTGCTTGCGAAGTTGGTGTTGAGTCAACTGTCGTGGACGGTACCGTTTCCCCGCCGCGACTGCTACGCCCTGGCGGCATCTCACTTGAACAGATCCGCGCCGTCGGTGGCCCCGCTTGGGCCAACGTTGTGGTCGGCAAAGCTACAGCGGGTAAGGACGAGATTGTGCGTACTCCCGGTATGAAGTACAAGCACTACTCGCCCAAGGCACCCGTGGTGCTTTTCAATGGCTGCGGTAATGGCGTCAGCGCTGTGACCAAATACCTGAAATCCCACTCTCCTTCCAGCACCGGTGATAATAATAATGATAATACGAAAAAACCTAAGATTGCCTTGCTGCCTACACGCGAGTTTGACACTCCTGCGATTGAGGCGGTCATTAATGATGATGGGTTTTCGGCCCTAACCAAGCCCTTGGGTAAATCTGGTGCCGAAATCTCGCACAATTTGTTTAGCGCGTTACGCGAGATGGACGAAGACCAAGGCTGCGACATGATTCTGGTTGAGGGGATTGATGAGGCCAATGAGGGCCTTGCTGTTATGAACCGTCTTACCAAGGCTGCGTCCACCGTCATCACCTGTTAATCTCCTTTTTTTTTTTAACCCTGTTCATACTCAGTCGTCCGCTTGCTTTGTTCTTTGCTCTTTTTTTTATCCTTTTTTTCTTGTTTAAATCTTTATATATATATATTGTTAAATACGCGTAGTCCTAATGTTGATAGTTTTGTGACTCTCTTTTTCTCTATACATTGCTGCTATATCCACCAAGGTTGACAGCGGTCCGCTTAGCCCAGTATTTTCTAAGCTCCTCAAACCACCAGACTGAGGAGGTCAGAGCAACTAAATACACCAAATCGCCAAATGAGAGCGCCTCAGTCTGGAAAATGCCCTGGAAGAATGGCAGGTAGATGACGGCCAACTGACCTAGAATAGATCCGCCGACTGACAAGTTGAACATTTGGTTCGAGAAGATACCGATTTCAAAGACTGACTTGGTGGCCGAGCGCGAGGCCAGCGCATTGAACATGTCGAAAAAGACAAAGCAAGTAAATGTCATGGTGGTATCACGCGCCGTAACCACACCGTCCTTCATCTCACTTCGGTATACCCATAGCGTGCCCAACAGCACAATCAAAGCAGATTGGAGAACGCGCTTAATCACCTGCTTGGTCAAAACGTGGTCATTACGGGATCTCGGAGGCTTATTCATGACACTGGGATCAACCGGCTCAACTCCTAGACTTTGCGCCGGAGGTCCGTCCATGATAATATTGATCCACAAAATTTGCATGGCATTCAACGGCGTAGGCAATCCAAATACCGTCGAGATCGAAACTAGCGATAAAGCTGCGGCAGACGTAGACAGCTGGAACTTGAGGAAACTTTGAATGTTGGTGAAGATAGACTTGCCTTCTTTGATGGCACTTAGAATCGTAGGGAAGTCATCGTCAACGAGAATCATATCTGAGGCCTCCTTGGCAACATCAGTGCCGCTCTGGCCCATGCTGATACCAATGTCCGCAAGCTTGAGCGCGGGCGCATCGTTAACACCATCACCGGTCATACCAACAATGTCACCGCGGGCTTGAAGCGCTCTGACAATAATCATCTTATTCTCGGGGGAGGTACGCGCGAAAACAGACACATAATTCATAGCGTTGGCAAGTTCCTCAGTGGTGAGTCTCTCAAGCTCATCGCCGTTCATCACGGACTTTTCGCCAGCAGTGAGGGGAATACCAATCTGGCGAGCGATAGACTCACCAGTGGCTTCAGAATCACCAGTAATCATAATAACACGAACACCACCACGCATGAGCTTTTGAATAGCACCCTGAACACCAGGACGGGGAGGATCATACATGCCAACAAGACCAGTAAACACCATGTCCTTAAGTTCTTGGCTTTTAATCATATCGCCCTTATCGCTGCCATATGCCATAGCCAAGATACGCAAACCCTCAGAGGCCATCTTCTTTTCAATGTTGATAACAATCTTGCGGTGCTCATCATCCAAAGGCGCCAATTCACCAGTCTTGGTTACGTATTTCGTGCAGGCGGGAAGAATCTTGGTCATCGCACCCTTAGTGTACACGGTAGAAACAGATTTGTCGCCAGTATGAGAGGAAATAGCCATCCACTTTCTCGATGACGAGAAGGGGATCTGACCGGTAATGGAGCGGGTGGAGCGAAGATCCTCCATATCAAAACGCTTGAGAGATTCGAGCAGTGCAATATCAACGGGATTTCCAACGTACTTGTTCGTGTCGGTTGAGAACATAGCAGTGGTACAAAGAGTACCGGTCTTGAGCAGCTCGACTACAGAGTCATCAACCTTAGTCACAGTTTGATCATGAATATTTTCTGAAATAGAAACCCAGGGCTTGGGACCCTTATCTTTTGTATCACCCATGTCAACTGTCCAGAGCTTGGTAAGGGTCATTTTGTTCATTGTAAGTGTGCCAGTCTTGTCGGTGCAGATTACATTGACAGATCCAAGTGTTTCGACACTGGGCAAACGACGCATAATGGCCTTCTCATCCGCCATGCGCAGCACACCGAGAGCAAGAGTAACTGTGACAATGATTGGTAAGCCTTCAGGGATGGCGGCAACAGCAAGCGAAACAGAAATGGTAAACATATCCAGCCAGGAGCGGCCTTGGATGACACCAACAAGGCAAATTAATCCGATAACTCCAAAACTCATCAATGAAAGCTCTTTACCGAGTTTGTCCATAGAGACCTGCAGAGGAGTTTTAGGCTTATCAATCTCATCCATCATACCAAAGACAGTGCCAAATTCGGTGTCACGACCAGTACCAACAACGATACCAGAGCCTCGACCGTTGCAGGTAAGAGTTCCCATGTAGGCAATGTTGTGGCGCTCGACAATAGGAATATTGCCGTTGAAGTGCGAAGACAGGGGGTTAGATGCATCAGAGCCAGGCGGAATAATAGTCTCAGTGGACTTAGAGGCAGGCTGAGCCTCGCCAGTAAGGTTACTCTCATCAATTTCAAGATGGTGAGCTTCTGTGAGTCGAATATCTGCGGGGATTCTATCTCCGACATTAAAATGGACCAAATCACCAGGGACAAGATTGGAAGCAAGGACAGTCTGGGTATTGTTAGCGCCGCGGGTGAGGTGGCAACTGGGGGGAACAAGACGGCTTAGAGCCTCGAGAGATTTTTCGGACTTGTATTCCTGAACAAAACCAACAGTGATGACGATGAGAATGGCGAGGGTGATTGAAATAGCGTCGTCACGATTTCCCATGACAAAAGAGATCAAAGCCGAGCCCACTAACAGCAGAATAAGCGGGTTTTCATAAAATTGCATCAAGAACTTTTTGATTAATGAGTCCTCTTCTTCACCTGTTAATTCATTAAGACCATGGACACTCTTCCTATAGTTGACGTCTTGGGGCGAGTCGAGGCCATTGGTTGCAGAAGTATGGAGCTGAGCCACAGTTTCCTCGACGGAGAGCGTACAGAAGCGCGCTGAGGGGGTATTGTTGCTGCCCGAGAGCGGCTTCAGCTCCACGTTCTCATCATCTTTATCGCTTTTGAAACCCATGAGAAAAAGGTAGACTGGCGAAACGAGGAGAGGATGGAGGGTAAGAAGTAGAGGAAGTGAAAAAGGTTCGACGAGAGAAAAAAAAAAAAAAAAAATCAATGCTTGGCGGGAAGCGAAAAAAAAAAAAAAAAAACAAAAAACAAAACATTGCGGAGGACGGACAAAACACAAAACACA
>Ga0160505_101517_pt1 | contig 10945 bp, 15 predicted proteins | sample DIDeMG_FD_108225 | JGI IMG/M metagenome (GOLD analysis project Ga0160505, IMG submission 108225) | Enriched chicken feces microbial communities from UW Madison campus, WI, USA - DID2874_E49_Stillage MG | ecosystem: Host-associated > Birds > Digestive system > Large intestine > Fecal ...
AACCCCACCCTCACTGCCCAAAGTCTCTAAAACAGACGCTCGCTGCTCCCGCAGCGCGTCCTTTCTCCGCCAGGGAGTCGAACCCTGCTCTATCGCGATCATACAGGCCTGGGGTTCCACGTCCTGCATCTTCCAGAGGAAGAACTCTCTCTTGAGAGGCGATTATACTAGCCTTTGCATATGAATGGGTTACAACTAGTCATCAGAGGGATTTCGGTGTCGTGACGCTGCGAGGCGTCTATGGAGTCTCAGGAGCTGGTGGGCCGATCCAGTGGCGCGCGAGACGTCTGATGGGCAGAGCACACGCGATCCTATTGAACATGTACCCTATATCCGAGGGGGGGATGTACCTCCGCCACTCGGCGACGACTGATATACGAGCGACGATGATGTGTGGCGCCACGCGCCACTTTCACACGCCGATCCCTCTGATCGTGCTGATCTGGCCGATCTTGCTGATCTGTTATTGTTCTGGTTTTGATAACTGAATGTAATGGTTGCGGGCTGGCGCCTTGCTGTTGGTTCCTTCGTTAGTCATGTGAAGGACAGAAACAATGCGGTGTGATAATGAGGATAAGGACGGAAAGTGTTATCCTGTGTTGGGAGGAAACGCCACAAGACGCTGTCCGAGGATAGCGCCGTCCTCCGCCCCGGCAGCCAGACACACACACTCTGCAGTTCCCCCGCAACGGATTGGCGCATCTACACACTGGCTGAACTTGTGGAAGGGAGAATTAAATGAGCATTTCTGGAACCACACACGAGTACCATTCCCTCATGAACGCCACAGCCGGACAGTCCCTATGGACACTTGATTGTACCGTGTTCCCTGTCGTGATGTCGCTAGCGCGCGGGGACCGTACAGCTACCTGTCTCTTCCACACCCAAGTGATCCTCATGGAGGTCTCACTGCCCTGGGCCCCTCAAAGATTGTGTGACATTGTGTTCCGCCAAGCCGAGAATAAGCTCATCCACCTGATTCAGCACCAGTTGTTCATTCGCCACAGCCGAACCTCAGATCCAAAGTCTTTCCGTTCTCTAACCCGACGGCTTTGACAGATGATCACCCGTTCCTGCTGGAACGGCGACGTGGGCCCAATATGCAGCACGTTTCAGACATCCACAGTTGACGACAACCGCCACAGTCTTCCAATGGAAGCGCAAACTAACTCGCGCCGCTTCCAGGAGTTTCAAGTCTTTTCTTTTTGCAAGCTTACGTCCCCCCCTCCCTTCCTGTGAGACATCCAGATTGGGAGCCGCGGCCTCGCTTTCGGAGCCTGCACAGCAGAGTTGCATCCGAAACGGCCACAGAGGCCAAAGTACAAACGTATCGTAAGTCCTCGCGTGAGATGCACGTGGACAGATCCGAAAGTGAAACACTGCCCGGCTGCCCCCGTGCCCCGAGTGCCGTTCAGGTCCGTCCCAGGAATTCCAGACCTGAATTTGGTGACGCCCAGGGCGCACTTGTCCAAGTGTGCGCCGACAAGGAACGGACGGACAGACAGGAGGGGGGTCACCAGGTCGCTCGAGGTCGAGCGAGTCTTGCTAGATCTCACAAAGTGTTCCATTACTTATTATTCATCACGTTCACTCCACTTCTAGCTCTTGAGATACCTCTGCGCTCTGCATACCCAACTTCACTTCACTTGGATTCGACCACAGCCCCCCCCCGCGATCTTGTTATCCCGATTTCCGCAATGGTGGCCGTCCACGATGGCGGCGGCCACGGGTCGCCTGCCGTTGATGAGGACACGGATGTCGCCCTCCTTGTGCGTTTACGCCGGTTGCCTTGCTAATCTCCAGGACCAACACCTCCTCAAGACGAACGCGTTGACGAAACGCATGACAAGTACGTCGACATGCCGCGGCAGCACTAATGTCATTAGCCATCCTTTCGCGGCTCGACTCGCGCCTGTCGCGACTAGACAAGACGATCGCCCCGCTTGGAATCCGGGACATGGCGCGGCTGCAGGCGAACATTGACGCGGCGCTAAACCAGCTCACTGCCCCCCCGGGTGAGGCAGGTTCCCGACCGCAGATGCCCCCGCAGGTCCGGCAGGGATCGTACGGGTCGATATCGAACGGGCACGGCGCTTCGGGGAGCGCGGCGGCGAGCATTGCGCACTCGACGGCAGGGCACAGTGTGAGCGGGCACAGCGGGAGCGTGAGCACGCTGAGCACGGAGCCGACGGGCCTCGGGCTCTCGGGCACCCAGCTCCCGTCCCCGCACCGCGCGGCGCCAGTGCGCGAGCCGTCCCAGACGTCGATTCTCGAGCGCACGCGCGCCGTCCCGACCCGCGATACCCTGCCGCGCTGGACGGACAGCCCCGGCGCGCGCAACTCGACCATGTCGCGCACGCCGTCCAACCAAACTGTGCCGACTACGCAGACGCAGCGCTCGCCCGCCGTCGACTCGCCACATAGCTCGCGAGAGCAGACCATGGTGTCACCTCTCCCCGTGCCGTCTGGCAGCGAGCGCGCGATCCTCAACAGGGGTATTGATCTCATGGCCGTGGGCGAGTTCTACGGCGCCATGTTGGCTGTTGTGCAGGATATCGAGCAGATGCAGCGCGGGATCGCTGAGGGCCGCGCGGGTCAGCGCGAAGCGGGCATCACTGAGCTGGTGAGTTTGCGATACTGGTGTTTTTACTGATGACGGTAGTGTACGCTGCTCGAGAGCTCGATGCGCCAGGCGGTGGATCTCGTCGTCAAGACTGTCCGCGATACGCTTCCCCGCGCGTTTGATCCGGGCCAGTACGCGAGCGGCACACCCAACCTCGCAACGTACTACCCGCCGTACAACACCATTCGCCCCCTGTCGAGTCCGCTGGCCGGCCTCGCGTACCCGGAGCCGCCTACGCCGCGGGCCGCACAGGTTATTACACCAATTATGGACGAGCTCATCGCGGACGTTGCGCAGATCCGCGGTGACTGGCTGCGCAAGAGCATGAGCGGGCTGGCTACGCGCGTGGAGGAAGCGGACGCGACAGTGTACGAAGGACGGGGTGGCGAGAAGGTCCGGCTGTGCATGAAGATGTGGGATACGTTCCTCACCGTCTGCGAGTGCGAGGCCAACCTCTCGTCTACGATCATGCCCGGTCCAGCGGGCCAGAAACTCGCGGGCCAGACTCTTCCTTACGTGCTCAGCATTCTTTCACAGACGATGAACCACGTCCTGGCCGGCATTAAACGCAACCTCTCGGCGCAGACCATGACCATGCTGGACCTGTACGCCTCTCTCATCACCTTCCAGCCGCGGTACGAGTCCTCGATCGCCAGCCACTTCCCGGACGCGAAGGACCTGCAGACTGCGTTGACGGGGTCGCTCAATGCCTTGCGGGGCATGGCGCTGCGTTCCTTCCCCGAGAGGCTGGTCGACATCCGCTCCCCGCCACGAAGCGGCATGGCGCCCTCGTCGGCCATCTCGGAAACGACCTACAACACACTCGCGTACCTCGAGGCCCTCCCGTCGTTTGGCAACCTCGTGGAAACGCTCCTCCGGAGCAGCGGGCACGTCGAGCGCGCATGGCTCATGGGCGCTGCCGCGCCGCCGTCAACGGCCAAATCTGCTGCGACCGAGGGCGGCCTCATCAACCTCTACGCGGCCGACGTGCTCGGCACACTCCTCTCGCACCTCGAGACGCAGTGCAAGATGATGCGCCGGCCCATCGGCCCCACCTTCTTGATCAATAATGGTGAGTTGATATGGCTGTAGCTGTCAACTGACACGCAGTCTCGCATATCCGCAACGCGATTTCGTCCTTCAAGGACGACATTATCGGCCCTGGGGCAGAGGACATGCTCAACAAGCGCTTCCGCGACGCCAAGACAATGTACACGGCCGAATGGAAGTCGCTGACCCAGACGCTGCAGCACGTCGCGCAGTCGCGCTTCAATGTCCCCGGCACAAGCCACGACAAGCAGTCGACAAAGGAGGCGTCGGCGGCCTTCTTCGACCGTCTGGCCGAGATGGAACAGCTGTGCCGCCAGTACCCCCTCAACCGCCAGGACCCGGATCTGCGCGACCGGATCGGCCGCGAGGTCGACGAGCTCGTCAAGAACAGCTATACCCCGTTCTGGAACAAGGCCCACAGTAAAGGCCTCGATAAATGTGAGTAACAGAGCTAGTAATTGTGCTGATGGCAAGACCTCCGCGCAACGCCAGACGAGATTTCACGCCGTGTCCGCGCAGTGTTCCGGTAACAACCGCGCGAGTTAATGCTGTACCATACATACACACATACGACCCACATCTTCATAATGCCAGATCTGATGCCTGCGGCGCTACGGGTATGCATACCATTATCATACATCGTACAAAGAGACCAAGACCAAGACCAAGAGCACGTAGAGAGGGAGAGGACACAAAAAACATCAACAGGAATTATGCGGCACGACCGGCATTCGGGTCCTTGTAGACTTTGAGCGCCTGGAGCTCACCGACGACCCTGTCGTGCCGGTCGCCGTTGTCGAGGCGCTTGGCGGGCCGCGGCGGCGCGTACTCTGCCTCATCGTCGCTCGGCGTATACAGCCCTCTCATGCCCGAGTCGAGGCCCTCCATGCCGTCCGTGCGTGCCGTCTCGATACGCAGTCCTTCCTCGTTGGCAAGGTGCAAGAGACAAATAAAGCAGAAACTCGTCGAGATCTCGGCCATCTTTTCGCGCGGGTACGTCGAGCGCAGCGAGTGGATGACGGTATCAAACGTCTTGACATCTTCTTTCGGCGGCTTGGGCGCATCCGGGATATCTTGCTCCATGGGCTCTTCGTTCTCATTGTTCTCGTTGTCGACGAGATCGCGCAGGTCACTCCAGATATCGTCCTTGAGGCGCTTGACGTCGACGCGTTTCGCCTTCTTGGCGTACCGCACATTCTCGGGCCGCGGGCGGCGCAGCTCCTCGCCCTGCGTGGACGCCCACAGGTCGTCAGCGTCCTCGGCGGCTAACGCGTCGTCGACAAATGCGTCGTCGTCCCCGTCCCCATCATCATGGAAGAACTGCGACTCGAACGGAATCGGCGCGCCGTCCATGTCCATGTCCTCGCCGGCCACGGCACCCTCGGCGCGGTCCGCGGCAGCCTGTGCCCAGAACGTCTCGTCAATCTCGTTGTTGACGTTCTGCGCCATCTGCGCAATGGTCCGGCGCATCCGGAGCTGCGAGTTAGAATGCCACAAGGCTGCTCGACTTACGGCAAACTTGGGCTTGAGGAACAGACGGAGCAGCTGTCGACTGCTAAAGTGCATGTCCTGAGGCAGGAGGTACTCCTCGCGACGCGCAGCGGCGGCGGTCTTGGCGCCCGTCCGCTTAGTTTTCGGAAGCTGTGTACCCGTCTTGGTTCCCGGGGCGAAGAGGTCCTTGGTCGACGGTGCCGGGGTATTAAAGTCGATCGTGAACGCGACCTTTGGCGCCTTCTTCTCCCTCGTTGTCGCCACGGTCGGTTCTGCCCGTCAGCCCATTTTGGCATCTGTTGCTTACCCCTGCGCGAAATCTTGCGGAGCTTCCAGTGCTCGGCGCCTGCCCACGCCTTGCCGAACCCGGCATCAAAATACTGGAACATGTTCTCCGGGTCGTCGGTACCCCCAAAGTCGAGCGCAAAGCCGTGGCCCTGTGCGCGCCGCGGGTCAAACGGTCCGTACCCAAACGCCTGGGGCCCGCCCTCCGCTCCAGAGGCGGCAGTAAGGCCAGCATCAAAGTCGCCTTCGTCACCGACAAGGCTCATGTTGTCGTCAAAGGCCCCAGCGCCGCCGCCGCCGATGTCGTAGTCCTCGTCACCGAAGAAGTCGTGCGCCTCGCCGCCAGTCGGAACCGCGACCTCTGGCTCGATGTCGTCGTTGAACGACGAAAGGCCAGTAATAGCAGCAAGATCGGGGAGATCCGAGTCGGTGCTGAAGTGGAACGCCTGGAGCGTCTCGGAGATCACCATTGACGCTGTGTCCTCCGTACTCGGAATAAGCTCGCGAAGACGCGAAATGTCAATCTGCACGTCCTCCATCTCCTCCTCGTCCTCGTAGTCTTCCACAATGGCGTCTCCCGCATCGAAAACAACGCGACCGGTGCCGTCGATGCCGAGGTGGTTCATGAGGAGACCGGTCGCACCGCCCTCGTCAAAGTCTGCGCTCGTCTTCTTGAACAACGGGTCGACAGTGAACTCGAGGTCAAACTTTTTGAGCTGAAGCGGCGCATACGACTTTGCGAGGGTGGCTTCGGAGCGGTGCGTCTATTCAGTTAGAGCGAGTTGGTTGTTACGCTCCGGCAACTCACCTTCCTCGTGGCCTTCGGCTCGCCATTCTCGTCGTCATCGCCATCCTCGCGCTCGTCGTCGTCCGCCGCAGCACCACCCGCAAGACCACTGAGGAGCTTTCCCGTCTCGGTGGCGACCGAGTCGACACGCGAAGTCCAGATCTTGACACAGCCATCGAGGGTGCACGACGCCTTTTGGAAGTTGATACTCTGGTCATCGGGGCCATTACGCAGCAGCGTCAGGTCGTGGAAGTAGTCGATGAGGGCAAAGTTCCAAGTGTTTGTCGCTGTGATTTTCTGTCCCCGTCAGAACAATCCAGTGTTGTGTTTACCCACATTATCCGTAGCGAGTTTCATCCACTCCTCAAAGTTGGTCGTCATGACCTCCATGCTGACCTGCGGCGTCGGGGTGACAGCCGAGAGACGCTTGGCGCGGCGGTCGCGATGCGCCGTCAACGCCGACACCTTGCGCATAGCGGGCGACGCGGACCTGTTCTCCTTATCCTTGTCGACGAGGCCAATGTCGGCAAAATGCGCGCTCTTGCGGCGCGCCGCACGTTCCGCCGCATCGTCGTTGATGAGCTGGTTCGCGCGCGTGCTGTTGCGCAGCGGCGTGTTCGCGACGCGGTCCGATAGCGGGCTCGCTATTATCGCCTTCTTGCCCGGCCCGCGGCGGACTAGCGGTGTCGATGGTGATGCTGACATGTGGTATGTCTAGATGTTGGCTGTTGATGGTGATGGTGTTATTTGTCTAGCGTTGAAAAGGGTCCCTTGTTGTTTGTTGTTGTTTTGCTCCGGACAAGCGTTGGTCTGTGTTGGCTGTGCGTGACTGATTTGTTTAGGTGTTTGATTCCGTCTTACATAATCACACGTGGGTTATTTGGTTCCGTCCGGCCCAGAGGGCCCCACAGTCGCGTGCGGGTTCCAGGCTCCAGGCTGTGCCCCCCAGTCGTGGACGATCGATGTACTGCGGGTCTCGGACATTTCCCCTGTTTCTTGCACATCTCTCTCTCGTCTCTTCGAGTTGTCGCCTTTCTCATCTCTACTCTTCGTCGCCGTCGCACTTTGGTTCACCGTCGATAATAGCATCTACATTCGCCCCCGAGCGTCAACTCACACGGCGGCCATAACGACGACAGGACATGGCCTGCGCCGGGAACACATTATAACCGCCACTCGGACACCACTACCCAGGTTTCGTCGCCAGCCACACGGTCAGCTACCAGCCTTCGCGCTCGCTGCGCAGTAGCGGCCCTCATCGCACTCCGCAGCGATGGTCCTCAGCGACTCGGCGGAGCGCTTCATGCGCCGCCTTCCTGTTCTATGTAGGTATTTGTACGCAGCGCAAGCTTGCATCAAGCCAAGCCACAGCTGACAAACAACAGTCTCACTCTGTCTCTTCGGCTCCACGTGGGTCCTGTTCGTGTTCTTTGTGTCGATCAAGCAGGTCCTGCTCGTGCGGCATGAGACATGGCGGTTTGTGATGCAGTGAGTCGCTGCACATGGAGGAGTTTGTAATCTGACAGGGCCGTAGAATCGTCGTGTTCAACACACTAGCCATCCTGAGTCTCGTGTCGTACATTGTCGCCGTATCGCGGCATCCCCTCCGGCCCGACCAGACGTTCGCGCCCCCAGACGCGCGGCCGCTACTTCCTGACGAGGTCCGTCCGCCGCCGTCGCCGTCCGGGCGATCACGGAGCCAGTCCCCGCGGCCAGAGGGACGGAATGGGGATCATGTCGACGACGACGATATTCCCTTACGTCTGCTGCGGACGGCGCGACAGGAGAGCAACACCGGTTCGGCACTCACGCACCGCGACCACTCGCCGTCGCGCAGCCACCACGGGGACGAGTACGACGACGGGCTCGATGTGCATGAGAGCCACGCGCTGCTCGGCAAGCCTGAGCAGGATGGGGATGGAGCCCCGGATGTCGACACGACGCCTATCATGGCCAAAGGCGCCACGGGCGGACCGCGCTGGTGCCGCAAATGCGATGGCTGGAAGCCGGACCGCTGCCATCACTGTCGCTCGTGCATGCAGTGTGTCCTGAAGAGTGAGCTAGTCCAGCTGGAGCGGAGCTGACAACCCAGTGGATCACCATTGCCCGTGGCTTGACAACTGTGTCGGATACCACAACTGTGAGCTGTTGTCATTTGTCCAGCTGACATCAGACAAACCGTTCATCCTCTTCCTCACTTATTGCACCTTGCTGTGCGTGTTTGGCGCATGGCAGACAGGAATAGAGGTGTACCGCTTCTTCAAGAACCCCGTCGAGTTTGAAAGGGGGCCCGCGACAAACGTTGATGAAATGGACGAAGTAAGTTGTTCCAAGTGATGCCCAACTGACTTGCAGCTGAAATTTGCGCTCATGCCCGTTGTGTGGATGGTTCTCACGATTCTGGCCTTTGTCTTCGGGATCGCCGTTGGTGGCATGTGCGGGTACCATTGGTACCTGCTACTGTAAGCTCCAGACGTGCCTTCAGAGCTGACAACAGCAACAACCGCACAACGCTCGAAGACATGAACCGCTCGGTGCCGACCGCGCTGCTGGATCCAGCCACGCGAGCTGTTCTAGAAGAGCTCGGACCACGCGGGAGCCGGAACCGTCTTCCAGGCGCGTGGCGACCAGACCACATCCTCACGCGACCTGAACGCACGCGACTGAGGAGCGAGGCGCGCGAGATCAATGTCTATGACGTAGGATGGAGCCGCAACCTCCGCTCCGTCATGTGTGGTGACGGCGCGCCGCCAGTGCACACGTTCCGCGCACTGCTTCAGGAGGTCCGTCGCGCAGCATGGCCGCTCGCCCGGCCGCGGACACGGTACGTAGCTGTTGATCGAATCTCTGGGCCTTGGGCCTCGGGCCTGGCCGATTCGGGTTTTATTAATTAGAAATTTGGCTGACCACGCAGACAATATGGTGCCGGGCACTTTTTCGAGCACGATCCTGCCGCGCTGCAGCAGCTCAAGGCGCTGACCAGTGAGATGCGTCTTGGGCTCGGCGAAGACGCACCCTCCAGCCGACAACAGCAGACCCACCACCTCGGAGAATGGACGATAGGGCACAGCGATAGCGATAGCGAGGACGAGTAGATGTGTAGAGGCCGTAAATGGCCGTAGACGGACAATCCTAGAGGGTGCCTTCCTGGGCTACAACCTGACACTTTTTGATGTATTGTACATGGACTTTTGTCCTGCTGGAATCGGTGCAGGTGACAACCACTGCGCGGTAGAGATTACCGAGATTGGGGTCGTGTCCGCAGCGCCACGGCGCGACGAGGCTGATAAAACTGGATGGTTGGTTACACAAATATAGCCACCCCAAATCGAGACACCTGCACGGTCAAGGAAACAATGTAGGGTCAGTTTGTGTATTTATATTCTTGACGTCGTCGAGCACACCGATCTGTCTCGATCTCGCGCGATTCCAGTACGTGTCTTTCCGCCGTCATCGACAGCGGTAACACAGTATGACCGAAGTGGCCGCCGAGGACTCTGTTGCTCCGTGCAACGTGCAGCTGTCGATTCCACGATCCCACCACGTCCCTGCAAACCAGCAATGACGTATTGACATTGACATGGACGAGCGACTCGAAAAGACAATGACAGCGGTGACAGCCTGAACCTGAGAAACTGAGCAGCTGCGAACCGCATGCTTGCATGATTCGCATGGAACCGTTTGTTGTGAGCTGGCCACCTGATTGGCTGGCATGCACCGTTGTGCCGCGGTGTCGTACGCGGTGACGTTGCGTTAAGGTTAGCGACAGACTGCAGACAGGAGAGCAAGTGATCACAAATGAGGAAAGCGAGCAAGGCACAGGCAAGTAAGAACCACCATCGAGGTCCAGGTCCAGAGTTACAGTCCTGTACTAAGGCCCAGAAGCCAGAAGCCAGTAGCTAGCGTCCTGCTGCAGCTCTGTAGCGGATCAGAGCGGATCCAGAGCGACATTAGCATACCACCACCCCGGGCCAGGTACGCGCGCATGGGACCGCTGCGACTTTTTTGGTGGGCAATGGACGGGATCACGCTGTGCTGGCTGTGCGTTCCCAAAGCAGACGATGCCAGTGAGAATGCATGCAATGGTGGTGAGAGAACATGCTAGAGCGGTCGAGAGGAGGTGTTGCGGAGGGGTTGGGGAGGTGGCGCCGTCCAGGGTCCAGCTGCAAACTACGGGCTGGCCAGCCAGTGCCAGTGGGCCAGAGCCCCCAAGCAAAGTTCAGGTTGGTCGAGCTGTTCAGGACCTGGTTATCGGGAAATGACTGGGAAACAGCGTGAATGTTTTAGAATGTTGATGAAGAGCGCGTTCTGCGCTGTCTCTGCACTGGGTCTCATGACGACATGGAACGCAGCAGCAAGCAAGCAAGATGCGAGAGCAAGAGCAAGAGCAAGAGCAAGATGCATGGCACCTCGCCCCAAAGAAAGCAGCAGAAAGAATCAACAATAGTCTTGCGGGTGTTATAGAGTTTACCTTGGATGTTCCTCGGTCTCTTGACAGGGGCAAAGCAGAGAGAGCTCGACGAGGTTAGTGTCGTCATCCCCCATTTGCTCTTTCTTCTCGTTCTCATCTCATCATCTCTTGTCCCCCCCCCCCCTGTTCCCCACTCCCTCTGCCCTTTCTCTCCTTCTCTTTTCTTCTCCCTACCATTGTCCCCACTTCTTCTCCCTTTTCCTTTTCCCCCCCCCACCACTACCGCTCTCTTCCCTCC
>Ga0160505_101518_pt1 | contig 10942 bp, 8 predicted proteins | sample DIDeMG_FD_108225 | JGI IMG/M metagenome (GOLD analysis project Ga0160505, IMG submission 108225) | Enriched chicken feces microbial communities from UW Madison campus, WI, USA - DID2874_E49_Stillage MG | ecosystem: Host-associated > Birds > Digestive system > Large intestine > Fecal ...
TATTGTCCTTACATCAAATAGTTACATAAAATTTACAAAACAAAACGATATACAAAGAAGACATGAAATTTCAAAAACATTTGTCTCTATGAGACTGGCAAAGTAGCGGTGTCAGCGCGCGTAGTAAGTTCAGACGTTCGATGGCGCCGAATTCCAGACGTTCGATGGCGCCGAATTTTCCATGAAAGTATCCATGTGCTAAGGGAAACCTGAGATATATAACACCCAGTAGATCAATACTAAATTCTTTATTGTCCTTACATAAAATGATTACAACTTTTACAACTAACGTCAACTTCTCGTCAATTACGCTTGGCCGTCTAAAAAGGAGGATCCAAGAACGTTTACATAAAAGAAACCAGGGAAATGACGTTAGTAATATAAAGGGTAAGGAATGTTTAGTTACGTAATTAATTACATTTAAGGTTTGTATCAAGAAATGGAGTTAGTGTTAATAACTTACAATTAACAGTTTGGTTGTATAGTGTAGTGGTCATCACATCGGATTTTGACTTTATTAAACCTTCCGGGGACCCCGGTTCGATCCCGGGTACGACCTTTTTGTAGAATTGTTTTTGAAAGGAACATTTCCAATTTTGATTTTTTTTGTTCAACTTGTTCAGGGGAAGATCAAACCAACAAAAGACCACGACTCGGCCATGTCGAAAGGAGACGCACTGCTGCTGCATGAACCAGCCTGGCCTTGAGATAATCTGGTTATCTCCATATTCTTGCCTTGATAATGCGTTGACTTGAGCGTGCTTTCATGCCTCACTGCTTTTAAAAAAAAGGTCCTTTTCTGGCTTGTTGCTCAAATAGCCCAGCCAGACGCCTTGCCAAAGGTCAAGGCAGCATGAATGCACGAGGCTGATTTTTACTTAATTCAATTCGTTTAATATATTTAATACAAATATTTAATATTGTTAATATACTTAATATAGTTAATATTGCTAATATCTTGTTTATTTTGACTTTGTTTTTCTTTCTCTCTTGTTTATTCTCAGACAAAAGTTTCGGTTTAACTAGAATTTTTCACTTGCTTCGTATCGCTGCTTCCCCTTTCTTTCTACCAGTTTGATCAGAAGCAACTGTTTGCCTATACCGGTACTACTATTTCTATATATTTTTTTTGCAGTAACTAAAAATGAGCTCGGCTGCCGTTGAAACTTCAAGTAAGTAGCAGCTGGCAACGACTTTGACTTTAAGTCTCTTGTTTTATTTCTCTATATCTTTCTAACACATATACACCTGCCAGGAGGAGGCGATCTTACTCGCGACTACAACCACTCTGTGGACCCCGAGTACAAGCGCCTGCGTGACCTGGCTCAGCGCGAGTACGAGCTGCGTCGTGAGGCCGTTGCGCAGTCAAAGGAGGCCTACAACAGCGGCGACGGTGCCGAGGCCAAGCGACTTTCGGAGAAGGGCAAGCAGCACGGCGCCAAGATGGACGAGTACAATGCGCAGGCGGCACAGTTTGTCTTTCGTGAAAACAACGCGGACTCGGCCGGTGACGAGATCGATCTGCACGGTCTCTACGTGAAGGGTAAGTCTGCTACTACGCGTGCTGATAGTTTGGTAGGCTAACGAAACGATTCTACAGAGGCTATTGATATCTTGGACATTAGAATTAAAGAGTGTATTAACACGCACCAGGGCCATCTCAACGTGTAAGTATCGAGTCCTTCTGTGCTATTCCGATGCTGTTCTAGGTGTCTCCTGCTAACATTATCTTCTTTTTTTCTTCTTTCCAGGATTGTCGGTAAAGGTATTCACTCTCAGAACCATATTGCCAAGCTGAAACCCGCAGTGGTTGAATTCTGCGAAAAGAACAACCTTCCTCACCACACACAAGATGGCAACGCGGGCGTCATTATCGTTGATCTCTCTCAAGCTTCGGGCTACCAGGGCCAGCCCAACATGGAGTACACGCCCCAGCAGGGCCACCAGAACCACAACAACCAGCAGCAGCACCAGTCACAACAGCAGGACTCCAACGACGACTGTGTCAACCTGTTTGTCAATGTGCTTACATTCTGCTTCAAGAAGTTCTTCAAATAACTGCGCTTGTAGTTTTTTGGAAATTTCTTCTCTTGTTTGGGTAAATTCTTTTTCTTGTTTGTTTAATTTCTTTGCTTTTCTTATTAGTTCATTAATTACTTTAATATTCGTATGTACATTAGTCCTCGCGTTCAAAGTTCTTGTTCAGAAAGTCAATGAAAAGCAGCGGTATCCGTGCAGCTTCAACTGTCTGAACACGGTTTAATGCAATGTAATTCCGGCGGATGCGCTGTAGTTGCGCCAGCGACAGCGACTTGTGCGGAAGGGTCACGCTCGTGGGGTAGTCCTTGATCTTGACGGTTCCACCGGGGTTGACTTTTTGTAATTCTAGGCACGCAGAGACAATCTCCTGCGTGATCTTGTCAAGCTCGAAAAGGTAGTTGCTAGGTGTTGCGGCCTTGAGCACCGTTGCCTGGTTTGGCGGCTTGGGCTTATTGAGAACCAGTGACTCCCATAGCTGGTCAACGGGCAGCTGATCAACGCCTGGGATGACAAAGTAGAGCGGTGAGTCCCAGCGGGTCATGCCGTTAGGCTCCTCGTATCGAAAAACCAGTGCATCAAACAAGTCCTCGGGCCATGCATCGTCACCCCGCGTGGCGTTGATCTCCTTGCACTTGTCAGCCGGTAACCCAACTTGCAGCACACACGAGTTGGTGAGCTGGGCCTTGGCTTCGCAGAAAAGCTGGTAACGGAACCCCTTAATGTAGGTAAGATTATCCAAAATAACAATCGTCTCCTTGTTAATGAGCTTTTTTACCGACGACATTTGTAACCCGCGCGTGGACTTTTCGGAGCGCGCCTCGCGGTACGTTTCCTTGGCGATTCCGAGACGTTCATCGTTGACAAGCTCAACCTTGAGGTTGGCGTACTTTGGTGCTTCGGCAATCTTGGCCTCAAAAGCCTCTACCAGCTGTTTGGCAATTGTCGTCTTTCCGGACGACGGATATCCTGTAATCATAAGCAACGGCATGGTTGTGTGTGTCTGGTTCAAGTGTCGGTTTAGCGATAATACTGAGAAGAAAAAAAAAAGGATTTAAAGTAAAAAAAAAAAAAAATTCTCCCAAAAGCTTTCAATTTACAAAGTCAACCTAAACGACCTGACGCTTCCTCTATCAACGAATCTGTAGACATATTAAATACAACCGCAATGTCCATCAAGCGCCAACTATCGTCGGCAGAGATTACCGCTGCCTTTAAGCCGCGTCTCGAATTTCCCAAATATAATGTCACTCTAGCTAACTTTCACGGACACCACCGAGTGGCCCTGCAAAAGATGCGCTCGCTGGCCCCGCAGGTCAACCTCGTCGTCGAGATCAGGGACTCACGCGCGCCCATCAGCACGCGGAACGGCCTGTTTGTGCGGGTTATGGGAGATATCCCGCGGCTCATTCTCTATTCCAAGCGAGATCTGAGCTCGCTTAAGCAGGAAACGATACAGAAATGGCACCCGGATGGGAACGCCCTTTCGGTCGACTGTAATAGCTATTCGGACGTGCGAAAGGTCCTGCGAATTGCCAAGTCTATGCATGCCAGTACCACTCCCGCCCCGCCACTGGGCTCCCATTTGTTGGTGACAGGCATGCCCAACGTGGGCAAAAGTACCTTCCTGAACACGCTCCGTACCGCCGGCACCTCCATCAAGAAGAAAGCCGCCCCCACTGGCGGCATGGCTGGCGTCACGCGCAGCATCTCCAACGAGATCAAGATCAGTTCTAATCCGCCTATTTACATCTTTGACACGCCGGGAGTCTTTGTTCCCCACGTTAAGGACGAGCGCACTATGATTGCGCTTGCTGTTACGGGCGCGATGCGCACATCAATCGTCGAGCCCGAGATTCAGGCCGACTACCTGCTCTACCGCTTGAACCTCGCACACCCCGACGGCAAGCCCTACCGCAGCTTTTTGCCCCACCCAACCAACAATATTGAAGAGCTACTAGAAGCCATTTGGAAGCAAAAGCTCAAGCCCAAGCAGCGCGGCGGTGGCTACAACCCCACGGGCGCGGCTGCCTTTTGGGTCGACCAGTATCGTCAAGGCCGTGCCGGCAAGGTCAGTCTTGACGATCTTAACGAGTTTGAAAGTGCCTCGGCCATCGAGGAAAAGCTGCTCGATGACTTTGAAATGGACTTTGACGAAGAGGCGCGGCGCTGGAAACAGCCGTTTCTATTTTGAGCCGGGGCCCTTCTTCTGTAGAATCTTTAGAAAAGCTTTTGATAGCCCTAATCTGTATATAGTATGACGTTTTCTCCAATGATATTTTGCGGTTGTGTATTTTACTGCTCGTGCTTTTTTTATTATGTTTTGTTCAGTTCTTATGTATCCCCGGGACGCGTTCCGACTTGGGAGCGGATCCAGGGCAAGGGCAGATTTAATTCTCCCAATTTTCACTTTGACACAGAAATTTTTTTTTTTTTTTTGGGCCCAAAAAATTTTCCCGAAATCCCTTCTCTTTTCTCTCTTTAGCAGCATATCTACTCTCCATCACCACCACTATCCCTTGACAATAACATCATGGTGAAAACAAAGTCTTCCAGTACTAAGGCAAAGCTTAGTTCTGCCAGCAAGAAGAATGGCACTTCTAAAAAGGAGGCTATCAAATCCGGAAAGAAGGCCAAGAGCACCGAAGCTTTGGCCGACGAGATTGACGGCGACTTGAACGAGATTGAGGATATTTTGGAGAAGAACGACAGCGAGGATGAGGATGTTGAACCTGTTGTTGACATTGCCGAAAGCTCTGATGAGGCGGAGGAGGCTGAAGATGCCGACGAAGCTGCCGAGGAGGAGTCCGACAACAACGCCGAAAATGACGAGAACGAGTTTGAGGACGAGCAGGGCAACATCTCCGCCCCTGCCCCCAACACCTCTGTAAGCGAGGGTTCTGCCGACAAGGTCAACTTTGACGAACTGAACCTCTCTGGCCCCACGCAAAAGGCCATTGAAGAAATGGGATTCACCAAGATGACCTCCGTGCAGGCCAAGACGATCCCGCCTTTGCTTGCCGGCCGCGACGTGCTTGGTGCCGCCAAGACTGGTTCTGGTAAGACCTTGGCGTTCTTGATCCCCGCGATTGAACTGCTATACTCGCTCAAATTCAAGCCTCGTAACGGTACCGGTGTCATTGTCGTGACCCCCACAAGAGAGCTGGCGCTGCAGATCTTTGGCGTTGCCAGAGAGCTCATGAAGCACCACTCGCAGACTTTTGGTATCGTCATTGGCGGTGCCAACCGTCGTGCTGAGGCCGAGAAGCTGATCAAGGGTGTCAACATGCTTATTGCCACCCCCGGTAGACTGCTCGATCATTTACAAAACACCAAGGGCTTTGTGTTCAAGAACTTGAAGGCCCTCATCATTGACGAGGCCGATCGTATTCTGGAGATTGGTTTTGAGGAGGAAATGAAGCAAATCATCAAAATCCTGCCAAGAGAAGACAGACAGTCAATGCTGTTCTCTGCAACCCAGACGACCAAGGTCGAGGATCTTGCCAGAATCTCGCTGAGAAAGGGTCCCTTGTACATTAATGTTGACGAGAAACACGAGACCTCCACGGCCAATGGTCTTGAGCAAGGCTACGTGGTGTGCGATAGTGACAAGAGATTCCTGTTACTATTTTCCTTCCTTAAGCGCAACATTAAGAAAAAGGTGATTGTGTTCCTGTCGTCTTGTAACTCTGTCAAGTTTTACGGCGAGCTGCTCAATTACATTGATCTGCCAGTGCTGTCGCTGCACGGCAAGCAAAAGCAGACTTCGAGAACGTCGACCTTCTTTGAGTTCTGCAATGCTAAGCGTGGCATCCTTGTGTGCACTGACGTTGCTGCCCGTGGCCTCGATATCCCCGCGGTTGACTGGATTATTCAGTTTGATCCTCCGGATGATCCCAGAGACTACATTCACCGTGTCGGCCGAACCGCCCGTGGTTCGCAGGGCAAGGGCAAGAGTCTCATGTTCCTGACGCCATCGGAACTCGGATTCTTACGCTACCTCAAGGCCGCCAAGGTGCCGCTTAACGAGTACGAATTCCCCACCAACAAAATTGCCAATGTCCAGGGCCAGCTGGAAAAACTGGTGTCGCAAAACTACATGCTTAACTCAGCCGCGCGCGATGGTTACCGTGCGTACCTGCAGGCCTACGCGAGTCATTCGACCAAGACTGTCTACCAAATCGACAAGCTTGATCTTGTCAAGGTAGCCAAGAGTTTCGGTTTCCCCGTGCCCCCCAAGGTGAACATCACTATTGGTGCCAGCGGCAAGGGTGTCAAGCGTGGCCGTGACGCCGGCCACAAGGGCGGCAACAAGCGGTCCAAGAAGGAGCATCAATGGACCACTTAAAAGTTGCAAATGCAATTTTGTATTTAATTTTTTTTTTTTTTGTTTCAAGTCGTTTGGTTTTCTTTTTGTTTTTGATTAAATATTAAAGAAATAAAAATATAAAGTATGTAAAATAGAGTAATTAAAAAAAAAAAGTTTTCAATAAAAATTAGACGCCAATATGGTGGAAATTCTCAAGATCAGTGTGGTTCAGAGCTACGCAGGGACTGTCGAGACTTGATGGGCCGGATAGAGGAGTCGACGCCGAAACCCGGGCGGTCGAACATGCTAGGGGAGGTTTGGAGCGCAGGATGGGCAAGATAGCCCTCTTCACCACAAGCATAGCGCTGTTCAAATAGTGCGAGCAGGTGCGGATTAAACTCCGCCCTGAACTCACGGTATTGGTCCTGCTGGCGCTGGCGCCGCTGGCGAGATCGCGTGCGATAGCAGCGCGGCACAATCACACGGAAATCAAAGGGCAGCAGCCAGTCCAGCGGCGTCGTGCCCATGCGGTCCTTCCAATTGGCGTACCAGCCACCAAGGTCGTAGGGGCCCGAGTCGCCACGACGCGCGCGCGAAACGACGCGGAGTCCGGTCGTCGGGGATGCAAAGTTGAACGTGGGCAGCTGGTTGTGATTGAGCCGGATTTGCTCCAGCGTCGTGCGGTTGGCAAAAATGTACCGCAGATGTGTCGACGCGAACGCCAGCAAAAGCACCAGCCATGTCCCGGCCAGAACGAAAAGGGCGATATAGTAAACGTTGTTGCTGCGCACGGTGCGATAGTACGCGCGGTGGAAAAAAATGGCCAGCGTGATGGTAAGGAAAAGGAGATCAAGCGCGGCATAAAAGAGGAACTGGATGAAAAGACGGTAGTTGCGCGCACCGATCGTGGCCCCGAGCCAGGCACAATGGTGATCAAGGCGCGGCACGCATTTTTGCAGGTCGGAGGAGTGGTGCACACGGTCGGGTTTGACCGACTGGCACTGCGAGCACCAGAGCGGGAAGCCCTTGGAGTCGCATGCGAAAATCCGGGGGAGCCCTGCGGGCCGTGGCGGCGGCGATGGCGGCGCGCAAACGGCTTCTTCTTCGTCGACCGCCGTCTCCACAAACATGGAGACCCGAGGGCCACCTAATGCCGTCATGGGCAGCCCGCCATGTGAGCCTTCCGTCTGTGTCAGATCGTACTGCTCGACACGCGCGACGCTGCCGGGCCCTGTGAGTATAACCGCCCCCCAAACAATCAGGACTATGCAAGTAAGCGCTGTAAAGACGCCCATGAGCACAACGCCCAGGCGCTGGCTGTGGAAAGTGATAATCTCGGTGTAGCAGAACAGGTAGCAGTAGACGTAAAAGGAGTACCCAAACATTATGACCACCAGCACCGGTAAGAATCTGGAGGCCAGGACTCCCCAGCCGTTGCAGCAGGGGTCGGCGCCTCCGCCGCCACCGTTGCCGCCAAAGAACGCTGTGGACGAGGGTAGTGAGGGGTACTTGGTAAAGGGAATTTGGTGAGTCTCAATGGACTGCTTTTCAGACATGATATGCTGGGGGCATTCCAAGACACCGGGTTGCTGTTGTTGATGCGTTTGTTATTGTTGATGTCGTTGGTGCTGGCAAAGAGCCTTTGGTGACGTCGCAGGGAGACCCTGTTAGGGGGAAAATCGTAGTTCACTCTTTATAGTGATTGGGAATATACAATTTGGGTGAACAGTATCCTTACACAAAGGCTACACGCTTTTTTATAGTGGTAGGTAATATCAGTACTCGGACAAAACGAGACCCGCCATGACCAACCCGGGGCATGTAAGATGAAAATGAGAGCAGGCCTTTCGGTTGTTTCTGGAGCGCTAGCTTGAATATATTATAAATACTTCTGGGCGAAAAAGGAGCTTGTTTTTTTTGTATCATGAGACCGAGTGACGGTACCGCCTGGTGACGCCGGGGCCCGTGGCATGCTTCCCAATGACCGGCTTACCAATCAGTTCAATCCGCTAATATCATATGTTGTATATACATAATACAATGCTGCTTTCTTTTATTTATTTTTTAATCAAAAGTTATCGACTTGTCCAACACTTGAAATTGCAACGCTCCCAACCAGTTCTTGTTTCCTTTCCATCACCATTGCATCTATACAACCGACCTTAACGGCAATGTCAACGGCAGCAGCAGCAACAGCAACCACAACGACACCAGCAGCCGCTGCGGGCGTACGCAACGACGACGATGGTACCGTCGACAACGACATGTGTCCCATCTGCAAGTCTTCGCGCTACCTAAACCCCTCGATGAAATTCCTCGTCAACCCCGAATGCTACCATAAAATGTGCGAATCCTGCGTTGACCGCATTTTTTCCCTGGGCCCGGCCACCTGCCCTTATGCCGGGTGCGGCAAGATCCTGCGTAAAAACAAGTTTAAGCAGCAGCTTTTTGAGGATTTGGCCGTTGAGCGTGAGGTGGATGTGCGCAAGCGTGTGGCCAAAACGTTTAACCGGCGGCAAGACGATTTCGAAATGCTTGAGGACTACAACAACTACCTCGAGGAGGTCGAGGGGATTGTGTTCAATCTGGTCATGGGCGTTGATGCTGAGGCCACCGAGGCCAAGCTGCAGGCGTACGAGCAGGCCAACCGCACCACAATCTTGGCCAACTCGATGCGACAGAAGCAGGACGACGAGCAGCAAGAAATGCGCGCCCGCTACGAGCAGGAGCAGCGCCAGCAGAAACAGCAGCTGGCACGCATCCTTGAGCTCGAAGAACAGCAGATCCGCGAGGACGGCCACAAGGAGCTGCTGCGGGAGCTTGCCACCTCCAAGGGCGACGCCGAGACCATCAAAAAGAAGATTAACAACTCGATTCTGAAGCGGTCGTCCGCGCGGCGGCGCGAACTTGAGTCTGAATTCGCCCAGAGTGCCGCAGCCTCGTCGTTTGCCTTTATGGATAGCGCGCGGCGCCGGCGTCGCGACGAAGAGTCGCCAGCAGCCATGACGCCCTTCACGCCGTTTGTGGGTGATCGGCAAACGCGTTTACTTTTTGAGCAACGCGATGATTATTACGACCCGACCATGGACTCGATCGCCGGCGACATGCAGTATATGGGATCCGGGTTTAAGCCAGACCGCGCCATCAAGCAGTCGCTTTTGCAGGCATTTTTCGGCCTTGGCTGCAATATCCAAAAGGAGAAAGCTACGGCGCCAACAGTGTCAGCGTAGAGATAATAAAAAGCTGATCCGGTCTAACCGCGGTAGCAGCCAGCGGCAGCTAGTGGGATACACGGGCTCTGTTAACAAAAAACTGTTGAAGTATGCATTATATATATATAAACAAAAAAAAGAAACCTGATAAACAAAAAGAAAGAACAGAAAACACAAGGCGCAGTCAGGGACTACCGGGACCTCAGCGAGCTCCGAAACACCAAAATAAAGGAATAATGAAAAAAGAAAAAACGAAGTTGAATCCCATAACACCATAACAAATGCGAAATAATCATAAAACAAAATCATAACAAGAGGCACGGCCTGGTTGTTACGCTGCATTGCTCGGCCATTATCGTCGGAGCAGCGTCAAGAACTCCTCGCGGGTCTTGTGCACCTCTCTGAATCTGCCCAGCATGCAGCTCGTGGTAGTGGAAGCGCCGGGCTTTTGCACGCCACGCATGACCATGCACATATGGCTTGCCTCCATCACAACGGCAACACCCTGGGGCTGTAGGATCTCCCACAGCGCCATGGCCACCTGCTTGGTGAGACGCTCCTGCACTTGCAGTCGGCGAGAAAACATTTCGGCCAAACGCGCCAACTTTGACAGACCAATGACCTTGGAGTTTGGGAGATAGCCAATGTGTATCTTACCGTGGAAGGGAACCAGATGGTGCTCGCACATGGAGAACACGTCAATGTCCTTGACAATGACCATTTCATCATGATCCTCTTCAAACACAGCGCGCTTAATGACATCCTTGATGTTGTCTTCATATCCCTTGGTGAAGAAAAGCATGGCGCGGGCGTAGCGCTCGGGGGTCTCGAGGAGACCGTCACGGTCAGGGTCCTCACCGAGCTCAAAAAGCAAAGTGCGCACAGCCGCGGCAATCCGCTGCTCACGTGCGGCCTTTTCCTCGGGTGAGGACTCGAGGCGCGCGCGCGCGCCAATACTGGGCCACGAGAGGCCGTCGTAATCGACGGGCGGGTTGCTCGTGTAGGGCTTGGAGCTGGGCGACTGCGAGCGCGAGCTGTACAGGGAGAGCTCCGATGCAATGGCAGAGGTGGGCTTTCTGAGCTCAGGCACAGGCGTGCTGGCAACAGTGGTGGACTGGGAGTGGGAGGGCTCGCTGACGGGCACAGCTGCAGCGACGGCGTCGCTTGAGGTGCCGTCGGCAGCCGGGGGCGGGGAGACGGACCAGGACTCAAGGCCGAGCTGCTTGAGTGTCTGCTTGACCTGCTCGTAGTCAGAGGCGGTATCGTTAATGGACATTGTGTATAGAGTAGTTAATGAGATGTGAGCTGCTTCAGGAAAAAGAACGAGGAGACGAAAAAAAAAAAAAAAAAAAAAAAAAAAAAAAAAAAAAAAAAAAAAAAAAAA
>Ga0160505_101519_pt1 | contig 10923 bp, 10 predicted proteins | sample DIDeMG_FD_108225 | JGI IMG/M metagenome (GOLD analysis project Ga0160505, IMG submission 108225) | Enriched chicken feces microbial communities from UW Madison campus, WI, USA - DID2874_E49_Stillage MG | ecosystem: Host-associated > Birds > Digestive system > Large intestine > Fecal ...
AAAAAGTCTCTGAATGATTGTAAGTGGAAAGGGCGAAAGATACCAAAAAACCTATTATGAAAGGGGAAATTTTGTGTTTTTTTTTTTTTTTTTTTTGTCTTTTTTCAGCCAGAATGTAAACTGATAGCTGGTATTTTCTGCCTCTTGCTAGCTAGAAAAGCTGTAATGCTCAACGAATCTTTACATAATACACAGTTTACAGCTCAATTCTGGTCAATTGCATGTCAAACGACAAGAGTCTTAATTTCCACTTACAATTCGGCTTTATCAACTGATCTCTCACTGTCATTTTGATAGATGATTTAAAAAAACAAAAAAAGAGAAGGGCTAATGGCTACTTGTTTGATTTTGCTGGTTCTTTCTTCTCACAAACCTAAAAGGATGTGTATCCACGAAAAAAAGGCAAGAACACGTACAAGATTTTCACAATTTTAATCTCTTCCTGGAGGGGTTTTAAAGTAATGACATGAGCAAAAAGCAAGAAACAATTATAGGCTTGTACCATAATGCTTTTGATGGGCACATAATTATCGATTGTTATTAAAATCTCACTATGACATTAAGCAACGCAGGAAATTGAACAAAACTACACGTTCAGCTGGGCTTTAAATGATTGAGTTAGAGTGTGATTTGACTTATGTTTTGCATTTTAATTAATGATCAGATATTGAAGAGATCTTTTGGATCACTAAAGCTGTATTTTTAGATTATCCACATCAAACCTTGTTTATTTTAGAGTAAATATCACTGACAATTACAACTAATAATAGTACATGCTAATGGCATGAAGCCAAACAATTTTTATTATATTTAATTACCAAAGACATTCTCTAAAAATTGGACTAAAAGTAAAAAAAAAAAAAAACTTCCTTGAATGACAAAACTTTGCATGCAGGTCGTTGCGGACGCTTCAAACCTCAATGACTTTTTGAGCACGGGCTGGCGGATATTATAACTGTCTCCATTTTGATTGAAATGGAGTTACGGGCAGAAAAAGGGGCTCAATTATTGTCAAACTCTTTACTTGGGCGTGGCAATAGTGTCGGCGTGATTGGTGCACGTAATGCTGCGTGTTTTTCAGCAATGTCGACTGCGGCTGTATATCAAACCGGGACCCGAGTGTCATTCCCATTTCAGCATCTGTTCGCCGAGGTTTTCGATTATTGGAAATAATAAGTCCTGGCTTGACTCCTGATGCAGACTCGGGCAATGAGACTTTAGTAGTAGTATTTGGTAACTCTTCAACAAACTGAGTCGAGGGGGGTTTTAGATAGTCCACCCGACTACGTGACCGTTTAAAAATACGCTTTTTAAACTTATCCTCCGAGAAGGAGTAAAAAAACTTTTGTCTATTGTGCATTTCATTTGAAACTGTTGTTCCATGCGTTACAGGCGGCGCAATTATTGACTGGACTGTCGCCGGAGGCTTATTGTTGCGCTCCAGTTTTGGCGAGTTTGACTTGTTGATAACTCTAAAAACTGGTGGAAGTGGATGCTGGTTCCTTTTAAGCATTTCCATATCTTTAAATTTCCGGGCTTCAGTCCATTTCATCTGCTTTTGCTTATGCTTAGTTTTGTGATTAACAAGTTTAGAACAGTCTTTTTCCATGTCCTTGCGCCGCAAGTACAAATTAGTATTGCCAACATCTTCAAACACATTGAGCAAGGGTCGGTATACAGGCGTAAAAACACAAGTTGTTCCATTCTCGGCACAAGCATTAATTTCAGCCTCTTGCCCAGCAAAAATGCCAAAGTATTCCAACTCAAAGATATCTTTTGTACAGCGGATGCGCTCTTGTGGCTGAACTTGGATAAACTGCTTAATTGTGTTCTTACAGCTTTCTGACACTGGCAGTTTGCGGCCCTCAGGAAAAACAAGCTCCTGATTGTAAATAATGTGTAGCATCTCAGATTTGTTGTTTTTTATTTGAAATGGCACGCAATTGTAAAGACATTCATAAAAAGTAATGCCCACTGCCCACCAGTCCACTAGACTATTGTAGCGACCCTGACTATGCACTTCGGGTGCTAGGTAATTAAAAGTTCCCGCCATGCCTGTAACTGTTTGCGTTTCAGAGCTTAATTCCTTGGCAACATTAAAATCCGCCAGTTTGATATGGCCTGATGAAGTCAAAAGGATGTTTTCTGGTTTAATGTCGCGGTGAATAATTCCATGGAGGTGAAGGTATTCAACAGCACAAGAGAGTTCGGCAATCCAATGGCGAACAACTTCTTCCGAAAAAATCAAGGTTTTAATATGCAATCGAAGGTCCCCAGCTTCTCCCAACTCAAGCACAAGGAAAAAAAACCTATCATCTTGAAATGTACATTGCATGTTGCAGATGAACGGGTGTCGCAGCTTGGATAGTATTTGCTGCTCATTGACCATTGTTCTAATCACTTTTGGTGCATGTCGTTTATCCACATATTTTAGTGCATAGTAGCTTTGCGTTTGCTTTTGACAGACCATGATAACACGCCCATAAGCACCCTCACCCAACCTCTTGACCAGGTGATAGCCGGCAAGTGACAAGTTGTTATCATGACATCGTGAGATCTTCCCCTTTCCACTTTTTAGTGAAAATGAATCAGGCCTTGGCACCAATTTATGAAAACTGGAGCTGGAAGATTTATAGGAAATTGACTTTTGATGTGAATGACTTTGGCCCATGATTGAAGAAAACAGAAATAAATTTCAAATTTTTATTAATTGAAAAAAGTAAAATACAACTGAGAAAATATAGTAACCAAAAAGGAGCTCTATTTAATTATATATATATATATATATATATATATATATATATATATATATATATATCTGAGAGCTGGTAATAAGACTAAACATTATCAGAGAAAAAAAAAGAGCCTTTTACATTATGAGTGTGGTTCAAGCTAATTCATGCCAAGGGCATAATTTCAGCGGCCCAAGGTGTATCTTTCATGACTGGCTAAAGCGACATGACCTTTTAATTTGAATCAGATGTGTAGGAAGTAAATACTGATGTTTTAGCTGTTTCTGATAATCCATTTTCAAGGACAAAAGATTAAAAGGTTATTTTAGTTACTGATATTGAGCTAGAGCTGTTGAAGTCCTCAAACAACATTAGTATTCAACAATCAACAATAGCTGATTACCACTATCTATCTGGTTATCAATAAAAGAATAATTGGAGTGTCCTACATCAGTCAAGCAGCAAATATAGACAACAACTAGCAGTTATTTTACTCACTTTAATGTCTTGCTTTTGAATTCTAGTTCATTTAATAAAACTTCCCAATATTTTTATCTCCTATGAAAATAACGATGGTCAGACGGTTTTTATTATTTTGCCTTTGAAACCTACCTCTCATTAATATAGCTAATGTCACTAACATATCAAAATTAGCATTATATATACAGCAGTTATAACTGGATCTTTTAATGCCAAAGTATCGGTCATGTTCTAATAATAAATACAAAATATGGCCTGGAAAAAGGCTAAAAATTTCCCACGCTTTGTAGATAAGAGGCTACTCATGAGAGCGCATGAAGCCTTTGGAACCCTGATAGCTGTCACCCGACACGAGGATTGTATGTCTGATAAAAAAGAATTTTAAATATAGATTACAAGTAACTAAATAGCAGAATTAATACACAGTTTTTATGTCATACTAATCTTCGTGTTGTGATGAAGTAAAAATAACTTTTAACTTATGCGCATATTTTACTGCTTTTTTTTTAAAAGAGGAGATGCGCTTTTGGACTTCTGACATATTTTCCACCATCTACCAGTAAAGTGTGTGATGTGATTGGGACTTTGAGCAAAGCTTCCCTTTGACCTCGTATTCAGTTCCAACCGCTAACCCTTCGTGATCTGGACCCGACCGGCCTCTTTTAAGAATGATCTCGCTGATTCGACAAAGCAAGGCCTGCCACCGTGCAAGCGCCTCTCTGCTAAAAACAAGAGCATTCCCCGTTAGTGCTATCAAGCCCACTATCCGATTCAACTCGACAGTTTCATCATCATCATCGGGCCTGATCAAGCCTGCCGGCACTACCAAGCCTGTCAACGAGAACGAGCTTGGTAAAGTTCTAGCCGAGACCATTCGTGTGAGTATTGTTCTATTGTTTTGTATGAATATACTTTACTAGTTTGCTAACATCTACTAGTCACAAGGTCCGCTTTCGTTGGCAGCGTTCATGCGCGAGTGTCTTACTAACCCTGCGGGTGGATACTACATCAATAAGGATCCCTTCGGCAAGTCTGGTGATTTCATTACTTCGCCCGAGATTTCACAAATGTTTGGTGAACTTGTTGGTATTTGGGTATTGACGCAGTGGATGCTGCAAAATAAACCACAAGCGGTACGCCTGATTGAGTTTGGCCCCGGTAGAGGTACTCTCATGTCAGACATGCTACGCTCGGCGCGTCCGTTTAAGCAGTTTGAAAATGCCATCAAGGAGGTTTATTTCGTCGAGGCGAGTCCTACTCTGCGCAAAGCACAACACAAGCTCATCTGCGGTACAAATGAACTTGTGCATGATAAAGCCACTGGCGTTTACAGCTCCAAGTCGCTTTACAACGGCACGCCTGTGTTTTGGGTCGAGGACGCCAAAATTTTGCCTCAAAAGAGTAGCGATAAAGAAGAATTTGCCAACTACATTATTGCGCATGAGTTTTTTGATGCGTTGCCCATTTACCAGTTTGAAAAAGTAGCTGATGAGCCTGGCGTGAGCACCAAGCTCCCGAGCCAGCGCCCGGCCTCATGGCGCGAGTTTGTCGTCGACTACTGCGTGCCCAAGCCCACTGAGCTGGAATCGTCTATCCTGTTGCCTAACCAAAGCATTGTTAAGGCGTCGGCCAAAAATGGTGGCAAGTTGGACAAGAACGACAAGCCTGTATTCCAACTGGGCTTGGCCCCCAGCTGGACCGTCCCCGCGCGCATCATCCCCAAGACCCATCCTCGCTACGATGCCCTGCCAATTGGTGCCAAGGTCGAGATTTGTCCCGACGCATGGGAAATCACCGAGCAAATGGCCCAGCGCATTGACGGAACCAAGGGCGGCGTGCTGGTAGTTGATTATGGTCCCAGCGATACCATTCCGGTAAACTCACTGCGCGGAATCAAGGACCACAAGCTTGTTAACCCCTTTGAAACCCCCGGTGAGGCTGATTTGTCCACCGATGTCGACTTCCAGGCTATCAAAGTGGCAGCCATGCAAGCGCGCCCTAATGACGTTGCTGTCTATGGACCCGTTGAGCAAGGCGACTGGTTGCATACCATGGGCATTGGCGCGCGCGCCACCATGCTTGCCAATGCACAGACAACCGAGGAAGGTAAGAAACGGGTTGAGCAAGCGTACAACCGTCTCGTTGAGCGCGGCGGTGGTGCTATGGGTAAACTCTACAAAGTCATGGCCATTGTGCCCAAGGGTCAAGGTAAACCCGTTGGGTTTGGCGGTGATATTTAAGAGTGAAATCACCATCCCAGAGAGCAGGCACGGGCTGCATATGGGCGATAAATCTATATTGTAAATACGCGTTTCATATTTAATATGAATACAGAAAAAAGATATTATGCTAATTATGTATATAATGTCGGGGGAGTAAATCACAAACTATACTTGGTAGGGCAGCTGGGTTTCATAGGCATCAACCCAAGCCGCAGGGCTATTGGAAGTTACAGTCCAGGCAACACAATAATGCGATAAAAGAAGCCGCAGCTCTTCAAGCTCATCAAGAAACTCAAGCCGCGAAATCCGCTGTTTCTCCTCACGCGTAATCCACCGCTCGTAGATATACATCATGTCAGCCGCCCGCGGAACCCCCATGCCACGATCGGCGAGCCGGTGCACCTCGGCCTGCAGCGTTGGGAACCGCTGCAAAGTGGGCAGACTGATTCCGCGGGTGGCAAGATTCTCAACCATCACCTGACCAAACGCATCATTGCCACCAATGGGTTCGTACAAAATCATGCCGAGCCCGGCGTGACCAAAATTAGTCACAAGGAATGAAAAAACTTGGTCCGATTCATCTGGCTGTAAATAGCAAAGGCAGCATTCGGATATAACAAGGGTGGGAAGGGTCGGGTCCATCCCTGGCAGTAGAGGGGTCGTAGCATTAAGAGTGCGCAGGTCGGCTGCATGTAGATGATAATCCGGCGTATGGATTTCGGCGCCTGGTGGTGTCTGGGGTCTTGGGCTTGCGTGGTAAATGACGTCTGAGAGTAGCGGCGAATTGAAGATGGTCAATGCTTTTTTAGTCGTGGTCACGGCAAAATCAAGTTCGTGGTAAATCAGCTTGACATCAGCAGCATTGTCGCTCGCTGCTGTTTGTTTATTGTATTTGGCCAGGAGCGAAAATGGGCGGGTATCGGAACCAGCGCCCAGAGAGATGATTTGACATTTTTCCGTAGATTCAAGAAAAAGATCAACTAACCGGGTCACGGCCAGGTGTCGCACACAACTTCCTTCAGATTCAGTTAGAACAGAAAAAAAAAGAAAAAAAGAAACCCCCTTGAAACATGAGAAGACCCAGAGTGGCTTGAGACCTGAATAACCACCCCATTGTAGGGATAAGAAACTAACCAATATTGATAATCGGCATTTTGTTGACGAATTGACCCGCTGAATGGGTGCCGCGGCCATGGTAATGTTGTTGTTCTTGGACCAAGAATCCCGAAACAATTGCCTCCAGGTAGGGGTCAGCAAGATAGCCCTTCTTGTAGGCAGAGTATTTAGACGAGAGCGCATCAGTATCGGTAGATTGAACAATGCGGTCTTTGCGGGAAACGCGAGGTCCACCAGTAGTTCGCAGGCCGCCAGACGATGATCGGAAAGCTCCTAAGGGAGATGCCATTTTTTTCGGTATTAGTGATAATGTTGTGAGAAGGAGAAAGGAAAGAGGGTAAGGCAAACGGTCCCGGTGTTCCGGTCGGTTTCGTGGATGAAAAGATACTGGTAGTAGTGAGGGTCGGTGGGTGTTTAGGGTTGGTTGTATAGTTGACTCATTTGGAAAATACTCCGAAACTTAATATAATAAAATCAAAAAAAAAAAAAAAAATTAAAATAAAAACCTACTAGAAAATGACCTGCTCTTTTACTCTTTCTTCATATACATCACTGTTGGACTCACATTTCCAAGAAAAAGAGACTTACATTCGTGTTAAATTATTAGATCATAATGGCTCCTACTAAGAAAGCTGGTGTTTTGGGCGCTACTGGCAGTGTTGGCCAGCGCTTCATCCTTTTACTCTCCGATCACCCGGATTTTGAGCTTTCCGTGCTCGGTGCTTCCAAGCGCTCCGCCGGTAAGCCTTACGCCGACGCCGTTGAGTGGAAGCAAACCACATTACTTCCCGAATCGGCCTCTGGAATTGTTGTGCAGGAATGTCTGCCCGAGAACTTTAAGGACTGTGATGTCGTTTTCTCTGGTCTTGATGCCGATTACGCTGGCGATATTGAGAAGCAGTTTGTTGAGGCTGGCCTTGTTATTATTTCCAACGCTAAGAACTACCGTCGCCAGGTCGACGCTCCATTGGTTGTTCCCACTGCGAACCCCGAGCACCTTGATACTTACAAGACTGTCAAGGCGCAGGCCAACGGTGCTAAGAAGGGTTTCCAGATTTGCATTTCCAACTGTTCTACTGCCGGCCTTGTTGTGCCTTTGCGCGCTTTGAAGGACGCTTTTGGTCCCCTTGAGGCTGTCACTGTTACCACCATGCAGGCACTCTCCGGAGCTGGTTTCTCGCCCGGTGTTCCCAGTATGGACATCATTGATAACTTGATCCCCTACATTGGTGGTGAAGAGGATAAGCTCGAATGGGAGCCCCGTAAGATTCTTGGTACCATTGCTGCTGATGGCGTTACATTCCAGAACATTCCTGAGGAGGATATGCGCATTTCCGCTCAGTGCAACCGTGTTGCTGTTACTGACGGCCATACTGGCTGCGTGAGTGTCAAGTTCAAGAACTCCAAGCCTACCCCAGAGCAGGTCAAGGAGGCTCTTCGCAACTACACTTCTGCTGTCCAGGAATTGCGCACGCACTCAGCCCCCTCTAAGATCATTCATGTGCTGGAGCAAAATGACCGTCCTCAGCCACGCTTGGACCGCGACCGTGACAGCGGTTACGCTGTTTCTGTCGGCCGGGTTCGTGAAGACCCTGTCTTTGACATTAAGTTTGTGTTCCTGTCACACAACACCATTCTTGGTGCTGCTGGCTCCGGTATTCTTATTGCCGAGCTGTTGTTGGCTAAGAACTTGATCTAACATGTCTTTGTAATGGGTATTGTATAATGTAAATTTGTATATTTAATAAATAAAAGAAAGATAAAAAAAGATAAATAAAAAAAATAAAAAATAACAGACAACAAGAAATTAATCTTTATAAAACGGATTTCACTAGAAATAGAAGATTGGATATGCAAAATAGATGGATGGAGAATGTACCAGGGGTGTCGTAGAAGGATGGTAATAATGAATGGAAAGGATATTAAGGAACAAACAAAAGGGCAAAAAAAAAGAAAACACAAACAAGCAAATATCATAATCATGAACGTGGCAGGTTAAAAGCAAGCCCTGCTACCGGAGAAACTCTAAAATATCCATGGAGCCTTCGCTCGCATTGTCGTCATCAAGCTCAACCTTCTTTGCAGTTGTCGAGAGAAACGGCCGATCGTCAAACATGGACTGTTTGTTGAACCCACGTCCAGGAACTGTTTGCTGCGGGCGCGAGAAGCTTTGGGAGCGATGGCTGATATGACCGGGGCTTGGGTCATATACCGAATCATCGACAAAGTCGGGTTTGCTTAAGACGCCGCTAGTCTGTTGTTTGGCAAACTGCTTGAGGTCAACATCAAAGGCCTTGAAAACAGAGTTGGAGTAGTTTTCGTCATTTTCAGTTGTGGTAATGTGAGCATCAAACTTATTACCACCTGTAAATGTTGTCGAGTTCAAGTGTGTTCCTGGATGTCTCGCGCTGTCAGAGTTATTGCTATTATTGTCATCTTTTGTTGGTTTAGCACGCATCAGGCATGTACAAGTCAGGATTTGCCGAAGGTAGTATTTCAATTTGTCAGCATTATGCTTTGTAAAAATTCTTTCTTCTCTGTCTACCCATGGCCGCTCTCTGATCAAAAAGGCCAATGTATCAATGACACAGTTGAACGGTTGCATGAAGGCTCCAATTGCACCAATCCAGTAAATGGGGCCATGCTCAACTTCATAATTGAACTGAAGAACATGCACTGCAAAAGGCGCTAACCAAAGGAACACATAAGCTAGAGGATAGACAAAAATCGAGCGAATCTGGCGCTCAATCATGTTGCGTCGTTGCTGAAACCGCATCATGGTATCCTTTTGAAATTCGCGTATGGCTAGTGATCGCGGGTCAAGATCTGCATCGTTGTTGTCACCCTGAAAAAGTTTTGACGGTTCGAGAAATGAAAAACCTGGAAAGTAAGAGAAAAAGCGTAGCAACGAATAGCCGATAATGAAGAATGCTTTTTTCAAAGTGATGCAACACTTGGAGATTAGACCTGAGACACCGTGGCCGGAGGCAGAATTGGTTTTTTCGTTTGGGTTACTAGAATAGCTGTTAAGATTGATGCAAAAAGAGTTGTGGTTGTTGTCTTCAAGATAGGTTTGGCTCTTTTTGAACTCTTTAATAACCTTGGAGTATTCAAGTTTGACGTAGATGTAGATTGAAACGTAAATGGAGATAATAGCGACGAGGATAATGTATCGCGGTACCCACGAGAGCACGAGGCGATACCAGACGGGGCGCGGGGGCAGATAGCACCATGTTATCAGCGGTGCGTATGCGCGTCTACCATTATTGATGAATGCTAGGGATGCCATTAAAATAGGCAGTAGAATGTTGACACCGTAAACGTAGTATCTAAATTTGTAAAGACCGCCCTCAGGGCCCGAAGACTTTCTAAAGATAAGGAGCGCAGTATGAATGGCGAGAGCGAGAACGGCAAAGTCGGCGCCCTCAATGAATATGGATGTAAAAAAGCCCACAACATCACAGAAATTAATGTTATCATAGGCTGATGTCACTAGAAGTACGCGGGCTGGATACCAAAGAAGGACAAGGGCCTTGCCAAAGTCAAACATCAACAATAGTAGAATAAGATGGTGACGAAAAACTTTTACCCGCATGCAGATATAAAGATAAAATGCAAGGAGACCGGCGCCAATACTGAGGCATGATGCAATAACAGATATAACACGTAGAATATAGGCCTGGTGAGGTTCAAAAGCGTTGATCCTTTCGAGGGTTTCCATAGCTTCCATCGTGCTGTTGGAAAGAATATGACAGTATCTAATAAATTATGAATAAAAAAAAGAGAAACGAGAGATCAAAACAGATCAAAAAAAGGACTTGAAGAAGCTGCAGAAGTCTGAAACCAACTGGGCTGTGTCACAGTGGGGATGATAGGCGATGGGTTAAGGCTCGCGGTGATGGTTATTGAAGTTAGACTTAAAATGAAAGCGGGCTATGAGCACAGCAGGAGCTGTTTAGGAGGGCACTGGGCCTAAACGGGGCAAGAGTGAGTGTGGCACCTGTAACTGGTATTAGCGGGCTATAATGATTAAAGCTTAAGAAGAAAAGGAAGAGGTAATAGAAGTAGGAAAGAGAAAGAAAAAAAATCAAATGCAAGAAAAAATATTACTGTATTATTACTATGGTTATCACTATTACGTCAAAAAGGAGCGAAAAAAAACCTTTTTTTTTCCCGTATTAAAAAACCAGATCAAGCTCAATTCATAGAATGCCTTTTGTTCATTTATTGTAGTTATTCATTTGTTTATGTATTTTTATTTATTTTTATTTATTTTTATTTATTTTTATTTATTTTTATTTATTTTTATTTATTTTTATTTATTTTTATTTATTTTTATTTATTTTTATTTATTTTTATTTATTTTTATTTAT
>Ga0160505_101520_pt1 | contig 10917 bp, 5 predicted proteins | sample DIDeMG_FD_108225 | JGI IMG/M metagenome (GOLD analysis project Ga0160505, IMG submission 108225) | Enriched chicken feces microbial communities from UW Madison campus, WI, USA - DID2874_E49_Stillage MG | ecosystem: Host-associated > Birds > Digestive system > Large intestine > Fecal ...
AATGGGTATGACAACTTTACTACCACGAAAAAATGGAAACAAAAAAAAAAGAAAGTAGATTGTTTCTAGTACAAAAGGTAAGGAATTGTTCTACTACGATTTAGGTAGCAATGCTTAGTGGTGGCAGTACAGAAATCGACCGAACGGACAGCGGGCAAGGACCCGCCCCCCAAGAAAGAACATTTTTCATGGTTCCAATTTTTTTTAGAATTATTAAAGATGATTGATTTTTGCCAGATGGCAACTTGGTACGGAGCTCATGCACGATTATGTTCATATCCATACCGCCAGTATTTAACAAAAAAAATATTTCTTTTTTGGGGCTTGATAAGAATGGTAGTCCTCTCGGTGACTGGGTCGTACTCACCCGAGTTGAGCCCTACTGGGCACGCCTGGGCTACACTTGAAGAGCGTATCTATAAGTGCTCTGATATGGGATCTTCTGATGGTACTAAGAAAAAGCCCCAATTGAAAAGAGCGGTTTTATAGTGCGACTTGAGACACATGGAAATATGTTGGGCAATGATGGGTCCAATTTCTTGATAATACTTATGGAGCGCCGCGTTAGTTCAGGTTTAAAGAGCAATGGTATACAAGCTATTGATTTCAAAAATTAACATTATTATTTATATGCCATTCGGCTACCACATGGTAGAATATCTTATTAGAAATTTAGTATCTGACTGGTTTGCGTAAGATTATGTTGCTCCTAATTTAATTGAATATAAAAGTTCTGTTTTGGGAAAGCTTGTAAACTTGTGCTTAGGGGCTGTAAATCGTGTTTTAAAAGACGGTAGTAGCAGACGCTGTAGGAAAACCGAGCAAGTCCGAAAAAAAAAAAAAATAGATTGAATCTGAAAAATAAATAATGGCTTGACTAAAGAATGTCTATCATAAGAGTATGCAAAATCGTGTAATGTGTGTATGTCAAAGAAAAAAAATTGAACAAAAAATGGATTTTTTTTTTTTTTCATGATGGGGGAGTCAAAAGGAATGGTCAAAGAAATCGTCAAGATCGGAGTCGTCAAAATCAAAATCTTGAGCATGTTGTGCGGTTGATCCGATAGCAGCAGTAGTAGTATTAGTAGTGGTAGTCACAGCTGCTATTTGAGTAGTGGTTGAAATCTTATCGACAGAATCAGTCACGGCTTTAGACAAAGTAGTAGTCGCAATGGCATCGCTGGTACTCGTGGTTGTGACATTCTGGCAAGCCACTTGTGCACTGTTCTCCAGCTGGTCCCCCTGCTGTTGTTGGGCCCGATGCTCGCGTGCAAGCGCTTCGACCTCGCGGTCAAACTCATTATCGGTAGCAAACTCAGACCCCCAATCCGAGTCACTCTGGTTCCCATCGTTGCTAGCTGCCAATACAGCCGCACTAGGGCCAGGACCAGGCATAAAAGCAGGGCCCTTGCTGGCAGTGCCAGCGGGGGCCTGGCTAGGCACCCCAGCAAAGGAGACACTTATGCGGGCTGGCGCTCTCTCAGCCTGCGGAACCGGCGTTAAAAGTTTTCCAGGCCCCTTGGATACTGAACTCAACGCGGAGGTTGTGTTGCTGCCCACCACAAGTCCCTTCTCGTAGTAATCCTGCGCACGCTGGCGTTTAGCCATGGCCGCCGTGACAACATCTGTGTAATACTTTTCGTAGACCATGATGCTCTCGGCGCCGCTGCGGGGGTGCTCGTCCTGAAACTGCCGGATCGCCGACTCGTACTCGACAACAGCCTCAGAGCGCCGCTTAAATAAGTTTGTAAACCGCATAGGCGCAGGCCGTCCGCCGCCGCTGCTTCCCGTCGCTGATGTGGTCTTTAGATGCTCATTTGCCTTCATTGTATATCGCACGCCACGGACGTCTAGCTCGCAGGCAAGCTGCGTCAGCAGCAAATTTCCTGTGCCGCCGTGATTCTGCCTACGGCCCGTGAGCATGTCCGATATACACAACGCTTCTAATGACTCCCCTACGGCCTCAAGCGGAAGGTGGCCGCTCGTGCTGAGATAATTTTCAAAAACAGTCCCCGATAAAATCTGCTGGTCACCACGGCTAGAGCTCCAGTCGGCCACAATACCCTCCACAACACTGTCGTCTGGGGTTGCCGCCTGGCCCAACTTGTCCTTGCTACTACGGTGAATCACCTTGCCGACAGCATGGAATAGGTCAAGGTGGGTGTCGCGCCGAAGCATGTTGAGATAGACGTCGGCGTCCCCGCGCGCTTCGACCCCAAGACTGCGGTCCGAAGCGGCAGCAGCCAGCGCACGCGTGCGGCCAATGGCCCAATACTCCAGCGCTGTTATTGCTGAGCGCACGTCGCCGCCCGCCGCCAGCACATCAATTGCTCGTTGGCGCTCTGATGGTGCAAGCCACCGAAATGCAGCAGGCTCGCGCTCGATGACACTCTTGAGCGCTTTGGTCAGCAGCGTTTTCGATACTGGGTTGAACTTGAGCCGGCGCACTGCCGGATGCCGCAGCAGCTGCGGCCAGAGCACACGCTCGGTCACAAGTGAATCTGCATTACGGAAGCTATACGCGCTGCCCTCGTCAACAGTCCCGGCCGACGATACCTCAACCTCCGTCATTATTAACACGACCCCAGGGTGTTGCGAGTCGGAGTAATAGTCGGGGGTTTGGTTCACCCAATTGAGCAGCGCGCTGTTGAAAAACTCCTTTGTAGCACGATGTGAAAGCATTGGAAGATCGTCAATCATCACTATCGTGTCCTTATTACTGCGGTACCGCGCAGTCGACAAAAACTCCTGAAACGCCGCCGGTAGGCTCCGCCCTGGCAGCGAATCGGGGTTCTCCCACTCAAGCAGTGCCGATTCGCGACTGTGATCCGTGTTCCCAGTGCGGCTGCCGTGGCGCTCCAAGACTTCACGCGCAAGCATCCTTACAACGGTCGATTTGGACGCGCCAGCAGGCCCACTCAAAATCAGCAGCCGTGTGGTAGCATGCGGTTTGAGCATCTCTTTTAAAGCCTGCCGCGTGTCGGCAAGCTTTCGTGCGTGCAGCGCCACCTCGGGCGTGCTTCGTGGCGCGTGTTTCTCGACCCATGGCACCACCTCACTCTCCTCCATGTCACTGAATATCATTGCATCATCCTCTTTACTATTATCGGTCTCTTGGAATAAATGCGATTGTGATGAATGCAAATTTTGCGATCCTGAGGACCCTAGCTCTGTAAACGAGGGCATGCTATTTGTTTTCTTGGCGGGCAGTGGCGGCACTAGAAAGGAAAAAGTCGAGCTCCCGGCGCCGGTGACCGTACTGAACCTTTCAAGCGTTCGTTTTCGCGGTGGCAGCTTGGCCGTTGATGGCGTTGTAACTGGTGTTTGGGCTCGGCTCCTCTTCTTAGCTAGGGCACCCTGGAGATCAAAAAAGTCCTCTGCATCGCTTTCTCTGGCGCTCCATGTGAGATCTCGGGCTCCACTCCCGACACTTTTCGGACTATCCGCACCGTCAAAAAGCCCCTGGAACCCGTCGCTAAAGGATTCAGCCAGTGGTGCCGCCCGTTTTTTCATGAACGATGTGATTTTTGTATTTCCTCCGCCGCCGCTGCTGCTACTGCTGCTGCCACTACTCCTGGTGTTGATCCGGGGCCGGAGTACTCTCTCTTGATCAACGCCCTCACTGTCGCTCCCAGAAATAGCCAAGTGCGTGTGCTTCTTGTTGGTCGGCACCATTGCTACTTGTTGTTGCTTTTATTTGTTTCGCTCGGGTTTTCGTCGCTCTCCGTCAGATATTGTTTCTTTTGTTACTGCTGCTTATTGTCATGGACTGGGTAGAAAAGCAGGCCCAAAGTCTGGGCAGATCAAAACAAACTGAAAATTGGTAGATGCCGAAGTAGGCATGTTCCGCACCAATCCCTAAATAGGAAATTACGCGGTAAGAAATTAAAAAAAGCAAAACGCCATAATAGGGTCCTCATTGTATTCATTTGTAGATTCATTGAGCTACTAATAACTATACATGCAAATTATATAAAACCCACTAAATCAGATTCATGTCTCCTTCATAGGGGTCGTCTGATGGCAGATAGTTTGGAGGTATGACCTCATCCTTTAGCTCCTCATCCTCCTCCATCACATCCTTGTTCACGGGCGACGGCGGCATGTACGACGATACGAATGCGTTTGAGTCTGCCTCTTCGCATAAGGCAAGCAGCACCTCTTTATCCAGCCCACGGAATTCAGGAGTCCGCACAATCTGGCCCCAGTGTCGGAAGCAGTGTAGTGCCGCGTTGCGCCGGATGACCTCCTCGTCAGCCTCATAAGCGCGCTGCCAAATGGTAACTGCCGTGGCGTCGGTGATGCCCTGTTTTGAAATGGATTCGATGCAAAGGTTGCGCAGTCGCGGCAGCTCATAAAGGTTAGCGAGCACAAGCAAACCAGTAATCTCGTCTATATTACAGCCGTCAATTGAGTCGCGGTACATAAACTCGACAAGCTTGCGTACCCATGCAACAGGCTCTGGAATATACAACTTTCGGCTGTGAAACTCGTTCATTTGGCTAGACATGATCCGGTTAAAATGCGGCCATCGCGCAAATAGAACCATCATGTGGACTTTGATTGGCTCAGAGACTGTGAATGACGGAAGGTCCGACTTTTCCGGAGCCGTCGGTGTCCCTGTTCGTGGCGATGCAATTCCCAAACTACTCTGGCGCGCATGCTGATTAGATAGGAGTCCATCAGTCTTGGACCGATCTAAGCTCACTGTCGACGACTTGTGTGTAAGACCACTGTTACCAAACGGGGTCCGATTGTCGAGCTCACTGAGTGCGGGCGAAGCCCTGCTCATCATGCTGCCACGGGGAAAGTCCTCGACTGTGTGCTGCGAGTCGGTATCATTCATATACGTGTTATCCATGCTGTGGAATAGCGGCGGCCGGATGTTGCCCTCAACCGCAGTAATTTCAAAGTCGCATAATTCGGACCTATTGAAAAACTCAAACATGTCATGTGCAATGGTACCTGTGGGCGAGCTTGATCCAGTCTTGGATTTTTTCGTCTCCATGTAGCCAAACTCAGTGAGATCCAGGGTGAAGATATCTGAGAGTCGCTCGTCGTCTAATGGAGTTCCCGGCTGACCAAGCAGAATGAGCCGCGAGCCCAGCGTGAGCATGTGGTGCCAAGTGTATCCATCAAAGTACTTGCTGCAGTCGCTGATGATACTCCTAATCTTGAGAGTTTCTAGATCTAGGGCCGAGATGCTAGTTTCAACGTTTCTAATAGCGGAGCCCGCTGTAACCACGTCTAGCATGGTACCAGTTACGCCGTTGCCATACATATGAATGCCTTGGGTGTGCAGTGTTGCCCTGATCGGATCCTCCATGGGGATAATTCGCACGTTGCCAATAGCATCGGTCTCAAGATCGTACCAGGAGAGCTCCGAGACTCTATCCATCTCCGGCGTAAGACCGCCAAAAGCCCAGATTTTGTTGTTGTACATTGTGATTGTGTGACCATAACGAGGCACAAACTCCAAAGGCCCGTTCCAACACTGGGTTTCAAATTCAAACCAATACAAGTCCTTTCCAACATCTTTGCCGTTGATCAGACCGCCACTTACGTACATTCTGCGACCATTGTCTGAAAGACATGCCGCATGTCGCGTGCGCGCTGATGGCACAAATCCATTAGGCTCAGGCACAAACCACTCGTCAGTGTGCAGACTATAGTAATAAAGGTGGTCGAGTGCAGCGCTATCCTCGCCTTCGCCACCAAAAATAACAATGTACGAGTCCTTGGCGACGGCTGAATGACCCGATAAAGCAAGGGTTTTACCTTGGACCTTATCGGTGGTGGGGTACTTTTCCCAAACGTCAGTTTTGAGATCAAGGATATGAACAACATTATCGACTGGAAAAGTTAGTATGTAGAGAAAAGCAAGAAATAGAGGAAGACTTACCTTCATCTGTGTATTTATCAAAACCGCCAAAGAGAAAGACTTTTTCGTCATGGGTGATGGCAACAGCCGAGTTGACCCTCGGAGGTGGGATAAAACCTGGGGTACCGTGGGGTTAGCGTACGTCTTTAAGCAAAAAAAACCGACAGCAGACAAATAAAATACATACCTTTACCCTTATTGATAACAGGATACATGTGCTTTTCTAGGCGTTTGTCAGCCAAAGGCAGATACGTGACTACCGACATTATTGATTCACGTTAAACACTAAGATCCGACTCTATAGACTTAATATGCAGATGTGTAGATATGCTACTCTTAGAAAGTTGACGGCAAAGCTTCTATAGAGAAACTATATCTGACAGTACTGCTCGAGCGTTGACGAAGTGAGACCTGCTCTATTCGGCTTGTGGTTGTGCGATACGGGCCGAAGCTTGATCCAAGAACCTTATGCGGCGATGCAATGTGTGCGTGAAAAAGATGATGTATTAGTCCTGGTGAAAAATTGCCGCGCGATTCAAAATAAAAACGTGTGACTGCGCAGGAAGCAAAGTAAAAATAGAATTGACGAGTTGGTACTGGTGAACTTGGGTGTTGGCGACCGTGTTGTTACTACCGTATATTGGCGGTCGATGATGGAGCGAAAGGTTTCAGAAAAAAAAAAATTGAGAAAAGTGAAATCTTATGGGTGACCAAACAGCAAACTGAGTTACTAAAATCTTTTATTGGCGCCTAACATTGATGGCAACAAGGTCTTGCTGGGCTAGGGCTGTTTTTGTCTTAAATCAAATGCACAGCAGGTTAGGGTACCTGCGCTGATCTAATTCATGACACATGCGTGCCTCATCATGTCCGAATTGGGAAAGTCCCGATGGGCTTTTTTCACACAAAAACACGAAAAATAAGGGCTGAGACGTAAAATTGAAAAAAAACAAAAAAAATAAGACAGATGAGATGCACGCGTCGTATGCCTAAACGTCGTTCTTTCTATCGACCTTTTGTTGTTGTTTAAAATAAACCATTCAGTATCAAGTGCAAACTGAATTATTCCATAAAAATAGATTTTTCATAATGCTCAAAGTTTTGTACATTGCGATACCTTGTGTTTGTCGCGTCGTATAATATTTGCTAGATCTCTACGCGTTCAAGTCTTTTTAACGGACCTGATGTTATGTAGTGTTCCGCCATTAGGCGTACAAATCTTCTAACTGCCCTCAAAAGCCTATATATTGCGTCTCGGGTGGTTTGGCCCGACAAAAAAAAAATCGTCGTGGTCCAGTCTTAAGTTTACGCAGAGCGTTGGACAATGACCTCGAGTACATATAAGAGCCCGCCCTTTCCCCCAAAACTTTTTCCTTTCTCTTCCATCCCACCTTCTCCCTTATTCCTTCTTCTGGCCAAACAAACAACTCAAAACAAGCTTCAGAGCAACAATAGGATATCTAGAATATATAGGGAGAGCCCACAATACTATGATTGCCCTAAATGAAGAAGCCCTCCCTCTGCAGGTCGAGTCGAAGAAACGCAAGGCCGACGACATATCTAGCCAGCAGGTGAGTACCGGTACCTATCACAGCCGCCGAAACACATTCTAACTATTTCTCTCGTCAGGTTCTCAAGCGTACAGCCAACGGCTCGCTGACGCCGCTCAGCAGTCCGTCCGACAATGAGATGCTCGACGGTCAGACACCCAAGCACGACGATACTGAACTTATCGAAATCGACGGTACGGGCACCTCTCAGAGCATCACCGCGCTGCGTCGGAATGCGCCTCGGGCAAGCCGCAAGAAGAGCATTGTCAACCACTTGAAGGCAGAAATGGTATGTTTAGTTGTTGGTACTGGTCCCAAGCAAATTTTTTTACCTCCTATTTGGCGTTATACCGAATCTAACCTTGTTTACAGGAAGCGTCGCAACAGGCACAGAGAAAAACAGCGCCACGCAAAAAGAAGCCAGCACCAAAGAAGGATGCGGCAGTCACCGAGTCCAAAGAGTCGAATATAGAAACGGCTAACCCAACATCCGGCAAATCAGTCACCGTGGCTGCGGCCAAAGCCGCCCACAAGGAAGCAAGCAAACCTTCCAGCGAAATTAAGCAGCCAAAGTCTGAAGCTGATCCGCAACCTCACGCCACCATGTCAGTCTCTATCGATGTTCTTAAGACATCATCGGCTAAAAAACAGGCTTCTGCAAAGAAACAGACTCAGTCACCCAAACCCCCAGCTGCTCCTGTGAAGAAGCAAAATTCTTCTGTCGATAAGGAGATCGTGTCTTTGTCAGCTGGATCCACAGCAGCTACCTCTGTCAAGAAAGAAAACAATACGAGTACTACTAGCAACCAGACACAAGACAATGCGTCTAAGCCAGATAACGTCCAAGCCAAACCGCGTAAACGTACTGTTGCAGTTCCACCTCCACCACTTAAAAAAGTCGAAAGTCGATTCCCCAATCGGATTCTTTGGGCCAAGCTCTGTATTCGTGATTTTGTGCTGCGGTTTGACCGGTACGCCAAGATCCCTAGTCGGTTCAATACAGCGCTCGACGATATTACAACAGAATGGGACGACAGAATGTACAAGTCGATTGTGACCGTGTGTATGAAGTTCTTGGTTCACGACAAGAGCGAACCGCTCGTAGCCGATCCTGAATCTGTCGACCACTACTTTGCTGAGATTGAGCGAACAGTTGGCAACATTGAAAAGGTGATTCGACTTGTCGATGAGTTTTTGCTGAAAAACTCGTTTATAGAAGAATCAATCTTGTATGGACCAATTTATATTGAACAGGATGATGGATTTGACCAGGAATATCGATTTCTGCATGTTCTTAACACGCTCATTGGTGTCGCAAGTCAGACCTCAGTTGTCCGGAATGCGTTTAACGATCTGAGCCAGCAGACCCGCGCCAGCACAGCAGCTATGAATCACGAAATTGAAAAGGCCGATGAAGCCTTTGACAAACTTTTGACCAAGATCCGGGCTAGTCGCAAGGAGGTCAGCAATAGCCCGCCCATGTACCTTCAGCCCAAGACTAGCGAGCCTCGCAAGACTAAAAAGGAGCAACTCCAAGATCTCATGGCCAAGGAGGTGGCCGGTCGTGCCGCGCGAAACCGCAGAATCGCAAAGGCTAATAAAGTGTTCAACTTTCAAACGCGCAAGTTGGCGCAGCGGACGCGACCGTTAGGAACAGACCACTTTGGTAACACTTATTGGCAATTCCAGCCACGGTCAGTGGATGTTAATGACTGGGGCTGGTGGATTGTCATTGAGAAAAACTCGGCCATGCCGAACTCGCTGCAACAACCGGTGCGACGCAACGGCACATCAACAGCGGAAGATGATGAGCAGCAGCAGCAGCAGCAGCAGCAACCGGCACCAACTAGCCAGCCCGTCAAGTCGCGAAACAAACTGACTGTCAGCGACCCCGGCACTGGCGAGCTCTACTACTTTGAAATCACCTCCGAAAACCTTAAAAAGTGTCTTGACTGGCTTGAGTACCAGGAGCGCCTCTACGCAACATACAAGAATGGCGGTCGCAAGCATAAGTTGCTAAGTTCAGGACTTGACACTGAAACATTAATAGCCCGAGTCATTAGAAGTCTCCGGCTGCTACAGCCGTCAGAGGCATAGAAATTAAACATTTTAACAAGACTTTTTTTTTTTTCTTGGGGCATTTTTGTGCACTTGTAGTCTCATATTATCAAAGGATTTGTACATATATTAAACAATTTCAAGCGGGTCTCTATCGTTTTTACTCACTGTGATATCAAACTCACCATCCCAGTCCTTCTTAAGCTCAGCGGACAGTTGCTCTTGCAACCTCACCAGGAAGCCCCGCTCGGTATTAGAATGACCGCAAACAATGGCCGACACGCCATTTTCAACGAGGCCCAAGGCTTCATGGTGGCCAAGCTCACCCGTGAAATGGACGTCAGCATTGCGCACACCGCGCAAAACGGAGGCGCCGGAGCCCGCGCAAAGTGCCACCGACCGGATCGTGGCGGCGTCGGGCGCCTCGCGGTGCGCATCAGCAAGCGCAACCTGGACATGCGCCAGGCCCAGGTGGGCCTTAATACGCGCCACTAGCGCGGTGAAGGACACGGGCGTGGCCAGGTGCACGACGCGGCCCATGCCGGCGTCGGCGTGTCCGTCAACGGCGGATTCGACGGGGGTGACGACCTCGCGGGGCTGCGACTCGTGCGCGGCGCCGCCAGAGACACCGTCAGCCAGCCAGTCGTTGACGCCGCCGCGGGCAGCATCCACGGCCGTGTGCGGGCAGTAAACCGACACGCCGGCCTGGATTAGGCGCACAAGCGACTCCTGCTGGCTGTCGCGCGAGGGCGCAATGGCCTTGAGGCCGCGGAAAATGAACGGGTGGTAGGCCACGATGAAGGTGTGGCGGCCGGCAAGGGCCTCGTCGACAACCTTGCGGGTCAGGTCAATGGCCAGCAGGATGGAGATTTTCTCGTTGGCCGCGGGTGCAGCGGCAGGCGGCGCCTCGACCAGCAGGCCAGTGTTGTCCCAGCTGCTGTCAGCAAGCTCCTTGGGGTAGAGACGTGTGATTGATTTCTTGATGGCGTTGATTGCGCGTGTAGAGGCCATGATTGTGAAGTTTTGCACGAGGTGAGGGGGGCAGTCTTTTGTAGGATCCAAACAAGTCGGCGATCTAAAGATATTTGGCAAAAAAAATAAAAATCAATTAATTGCAGAAGGGCTGAAAAGTTTCTACTTTCATCCCCCGTTGGAGCCGGGAGAAGCAGCAAAACAAGAAGAAGAGCAAAAGAGCCCGCAAGGTCACGTGCCCAGTAGCGATCCCGAAGGCGGCGCACGGCGGCGGTTTCGTCCAAAATTGTTTCCTTCTCTTTTTGCCCTTTTTTTCTTTGGCAACTACCTTTGAACAACCATATCAACATATTCAAAAAAGAATTAAAAAAAAAAAAAAAAAGCAAAAAATTCAAATGGGCGCCATCTCCGCGTATACTAGATTTTGCTCAATTTTCGTCGGTTTGTGATTTTCTC
>Ga0160505_101522_pt1 | contig 10909 bp, 5 predicted proteins | sample DIDeMG_FD_108225 | JGI IMG/M metagenome (GOLD analysis project Ga0160505, IMG submission 108225) | Enriched chicken feces microbial communities from UW Madison campus, WI, USA - DID2874_E49_Stillage MG | ecosystem: Host-associated > Birds > Digestive system > Large intestine > Fecal ...
AAAACAAAAAAAAAAAAAAAAAAAAAAAATAAAAAATAAAAAAAAAAAAAAAAAACAAAAAATGAAAAAAAAAAAAAAAAAACAATAAAAAATAATAAAAAAAAAAAATAAAATATAATAATTAAAAAAAAAAAAAAAAAAAAAAAAATAAAAAAAAAAAAAAAAAACAATAAAAAACAATAAAAAAAATAAAGAAAAATATAATAAAAGCCCAAAATCCATGTCTTCTTTGTATATTGTTTTATTTAATAAATATCATTTTATTTCATAAACACGTTTGTAACTGTTTTGTGTAAGAACAATAAACAGATCATTTATCTATCTAGCAAAAGCCCGTATCAAGTTCCAAGCTATTCTATCATAATTGGTCATGAATAAAAAAGAATTTGAGATTTTCTGCTAATTTCACCCGAAGAGCTATAAAGCCAGGGAGATAGATACTCAGTGTATTGTCCTGACACGAAACAGTTACAAACGTGTTTATGAGACAAAATGATATACAAAGAAAACATGAATTTCAACTCATTTTCTCTATGAAACTCGTAGGATATTGGTGTCAATGTGTTTTATTATTTTAAGGGTTTGGTGGCCCTGAATTTTCCATGAATGATTCCATTCTTCAAGGGGAATCTGCGGTACATGATACCCAGTAGATCGATACCAGAAGTTTTATATTCACCAAAACTCTAACGAGATGCTCTAATCAAGCAAATCATTAGCAGAAAAGTTGTAGTAATAAATCCAAGAACTTGACAACCTCCCCAAGGCCCTTCTTGGTACCAATAATAATCTTTGGATCAAGCTCCGGGAAAAGTTTTCTCAACAAATCTCCCTCTATAGGATGAAAAGAACATTTACAATAATGATTTTTCTTGTTGATTATAAAGCCTGGGTACAAAATAGTTGAATTTCTTTTACCAAGGCAAGAAAAAACCAAAAATGCCGTTAGAAAAACTAGAAATGTTGCTTAGAGCTTGCAATTACTTTTATTAAAATTACTAAACCTGCTTCTCCTTTCTCCAAAGTGTCTTTTGTAAAACTTGAAATCAACCCAAGCAACAGTTTGTGCAGCCGCCCAAGTTCAAGTAAAGAGCCCACGTCGATTAGTGCTCTCTGATCGACTCTGTCTACAACTGAAATTGCAAAATATCATTAAATTTTTTTTTATTAGGTGCACTCATTTATTTCCGATTGGTATTTAAATAATTGCACTTAGAAAGCCTTGTCAACTTAAAATCATGTGTAAGTGTTGTTATGGCAGAAACCTAATTGGCTTAATAGCGGATAATTTCCATAAATCATTAGACGTGAAATGATTTTTTTTTTTTGACATTATGAATAGGCTGCCATTTTGAAAGTTGGGGTTTAAAGACCATCTCACCAGCAATACAAAAACAGCAAAAAAAAAAACAAAAAACAAAGCCTACTAATATCTTTTATTTGCTTAATTTTCAAGGTTAAAATCAACAATTCATTCTATGTATAAACGAAATTCAATTGAGTTAAACTTGCTAGTGTACAGATAACGCTAGGTCTAATTGCCAATGAATATGATATGTGCGTGTCAGTGCCAGAAACGACCTAGGCGTTCATCATTATAGCAGAAAAATAATAAATATACAGGGACCAAAGAATCAAAAATAGGTCCAGTCAGTGGCGCCTCTAGCCATGCCACCCAAGGAGCATCCTATGCTTTCCTCCTCAGGTCAAAGAAAAAGAAAACCAGGAGAGCTTACACCTGGCCTTTGAACGCCTTCTCAACAAACTTGCAGTTACGGGGCTCGGGGTCGTTGTCCGCCGGCCTTGAAATGCACACGTAGTTCTTGCCACCGGGCAAAACGCACTTGATCTCAGAACTGGGGAACTTGCACGGGCAGTCAACGGGTCTCTTGACACATGCAAGCGTATCTTCGCAAATGTATCCATTGCAATTGTAGTTATCGTAGGTTTCTTCAAACCAAGACCCATCAGCCTTGGGCTGATTCGGCTGCTGTTGCTGGCGCTGTTGCTGGAAAAGGTTGTCAAAGATGTTGCCAAACTGAGCAAGCACCTGAGAAGCACTAAACGCAAGTAACAGTAAAACTAATGCTAATGGTGATCTAATCATTGTCGTTTGATTTTTTTGGGGGTATACACGTATATGAGTTAAGGTATGATCCGGTTACACTGGCGAGAAAGAGAGAGATGTTGGATCAAATGTGAGCTCAGTGGGATGGAAAACGTTGGAAAAATAGAAAAGAAGCCTGTGGGTTTGTGAACAGTTGGCAACTTTTGAAATCACGTGATGTTCGATAGCTAGCTACTTGGTCATGATTTTCTCAAAATACATGAGATAATGAAATAAAAAAATAAAAAACAAATACAACTATTATAACTAAGACATTTAAATTACTATTTAGCTGCATTTGAGTCTAAAATAAAAAGGTTTTATGTAAAAACTTTTTTATAATATTTGCTGGAATATACTTTGTTCATTTTTTGACAATAAGAAGCCTCTTTAGCTTAGTGGTAGAGCGTTGCACTCGTATACCGATATGCAAAGGTCACCGGTTCAACTCCGGTAGGAGGCAATTTCTTTTTGACTTTTTTTTTACTGAAAAGTAAACAAAGACTACATTTATACTTGATATTGAAATCTCATAGTAAAGAGAGCTTCCTCTAAGCAATTGTAGTACTTGAAGACTGTTCATTCATTTTTTAATTTTTTTTTTACTATTGAGGGACAGGCCAGTTGATGCTAATTCCTACCAATCCCATCCTCATCAATTGCTGAAGTTGAATTGCGCTTGAACATTTGGAGCAGCTTTCCTAAAAAAACAAATAGAAATCCACCTGGGATACTGTCTGCCAGTCTTTTAGAACCCTTTGAACGGCATCAAGGACATAAATTGCGCGTCGGTTTAAACGGGCGCCCACCATAACGTGGTCGGTGCCTTGGCGTAGTAACCGTTAATAAGCGGCGTCTATTGTTTTTGTGGTTGTGTGCAACTGCCGTATGGAATGGCACTGATCTGATACCAAACATATAAAACTGTTAAATTTTCTCGTTCTTTCTTTCTTTCTTTCTTGCACTTTCTTTCTTCTTTATCTACAATTTATATTTCTTACCATCCATCATGTCTGACGAAACCATTAACAACTTCTTTTCCAAGTATGTTCTTGTTTACCCTTTCATGTCTCTTTTTATCCGCTAACGTTCTTCTAGGGTCGACTCTTTGAAGTCCAACTTTATCACTCGTATGTCACATTAGCCCCGCTCAGCGTAGCATCATTATATTAACAACCTGCCAGGTCTTGCTGAGGCTGTCGCTATCCCCTCTGTCTCTGCTGATGCTGAGCACCGCCCTGAGGTCGTCAAGGTATGATATAAATCGGCACTGTTTCTACGCAATTGTTTACTGTAAACTTTGTTTTATCCACTTTTTGTGGCGTTTCGCCATTACAATCTCACCGCTAACATGAAAAATCACCCACAGATGGCTCACTGGCTTGTCAAAGAATTGACTGACCTTGGTGCCACTGATATTGAGCTCAAGGAGCTTGGTATTCAGGAGGACACTAAGGACCTTCAGCTTCCTCCCATTGTCGTTGCCAGATACGGCAATGACCCCGCCAAGAAGAACATTCTTATTTACGGCCACTACGACGTTCAGCCCGCCCAGCTCGAGGATGGCTGGAACACTGATCCCTTCACTCTTGTTGAGAAGGACGATGCTCTCTACGGCCGTGGTGCTACCGACGACAAGGGCCCCGTCATCTGCTGGCTTAACATCCTGCAGGCTCATAACGAGCTCAAGCTCGACATCCCCGTCAACCTCGTCTTCTGCTTTGAGGGTATGGAGGAGTCCGGCTCTCTTGGCTTGGAAGGCCTCATTGAGAAGGAAAAGGATGCCTACTTTAAGGGCGTTGATGCCGTTTGCATTTCCGACAACTACTGGTTAGGTACCAAGCACCCCGTTCTTACTTACGGTGTTAGAGGCTGCAACTACTACTCCATTACCATCGAGGGCCCCGCTGCTGACCTGCACTCTGGTCTCTTTGGTGGTGTCGTGCACGAGCCCATGATTGATCTTTCTCATCTGTTTGCTAAGCTCGTCTCCCCTAGCGGCGAGATTCTCATCCCCGGCATTCAAGAGATGGTAGCCACTCTGACCCCCGAGGAGGATGCTCTTTACGACAACATTAACTTTGATCTTGAGGGCTTTGAGGGCAACATTGGTTCCAAGACCATTATTCACGACAATGTCAAGTCTGCTCTGCAGGCCCGCTGGAGATACCCCTCTCTGTCGATCCACGGTGTTGAAGGTGCTTTCTACAGCCCAGGTGCCAAGACTGTCATTCCTGCCAAGGTCATCGGTAAGTTCTCCATCAGAACTGTGCCCGATATCGAGTCCGCCAAGCTGGATCAGATTGTTATCAAGTACGTTGAAGAAGAGTTTGCCAAGTTGGGCTCCAAGAACAAGCTTAAGGCTGAGTTAATTCACGATGGTAACTACTGGGTGTCCAACCCCCATAACTGGAGTTTCCGTGCTGCTGCCAGAGCCACCAAGAAGGTGTGGGGCGTCGACCCCGACTACACTCGCGAGGGTGGTTCGATTCCCATCACCCTGAGCTTCCAGGATATTCTCAAGACTAGTGTTATTCTCCTGCCCGTTGGCCGCGGTGATGACGGTGCTCACTCGACCAACGAGAAGATCAACGTGCCCAACTACATTGAGGGCACCAAGACCCTTGGTTCTTACCTCCACTACCTTGCTGAGGAGGAGAAGGACGCGTAAATGTAGCGGGCTATTCTCGTCAGGGGTGATATTTATGATATATACAACGCAATTTTGCTCAAATTTAACGGGCATCAATAAATAAATGAAACAAAAAACAACAACAAAAAAAACTAACATGAAAGGAGTAGCTAGAGTAGATGGATGATATGGAACCCGCGTGGGGCCAATAATATTATAATTAGTAAAAATTTTTTTACACTTTGTCGAGTTGCAGCTTTTCATTTTGGTTGCCGAGACGCGAAATGCGTAAAAATACATCGACACCATAGCCCTCAAGCGAATGAAGATCCAAATGACCATCCCAGTAATCCGCATAAATGCGGGAAAGGGGCAGGCCCATGCCCAGCTTGAGGTCCGGGGGCCGCGAGCTCAGTGATGCCAGGGACGACAGTCCCGAGCCATTTCCCGTGGCGGCGGTGGGGGCCTGGTGCAGGAACTGCTCAAACCCACGGAAGTCGGTCGTCTCGCTCGTAATATGGTTGCCGCTGCCGCTGACAGGGGTCGAGATTTCCTCCGAGATGCCCGCGTAGGTCGGCACCTGCTTGAAGTTATCAAGCCGGTACTGTGACCGGGGCCCCTTGGAAAAGCTCCAAATGTGCGGTAAAATATCGCTAGGGATACCACCGCCTTGGTCCGAAATTCGAATTAGTATGGTTTTGGCCGTGTTGGATATTGAGACCAAGATGGGTGGCGGCGGGGAGTCGGCTGCTCCTTTGGTCTTTTCGTGGTGACGTACGGTGGCTTCAATTGAATTGCGCAGAATCTCGCCGAGGATGTAGTCAAGGTGCGACTTCATGTATAAAAAGTTGGTGTCTGTGAGTCCCTCAATGATGATCTCAGGCATGCGGGCGTCGGGATACAGCTGCTGGATGAGCATCGAGGCCTGAACAGCACTGGCCTCGACAGCCTCCTTGGCGTTGCAGCGTAGAAATACGGCACCGATATAATTTGGATCGTCCTTGCTGCTCCCGTCATTGTATGTACCGTTTTTATAGTTTGCTGTCAGTGAAAGGTGTTGCTCAGCAATCACGCGGCGCGAAATGCGCGAGCACAGGATTGACGACATGAACTTGTCAAGCTTGTCAGAATCGATTGACTGATACATTGAGCACTCAATGGCACCAATAACGAGATTGGGGATGATTGAGAGGTGCTCATTTAGCAACTTGTTGAGAAGCAAGCAAAACCGATCATTATCCTCCAGGGTACGAATCCGCGGGAACTTGCGAAACTGATTAAACGCATTATAGTACATTTCATAAACCCGGCAAAGATGCGCATTACTCACGACCCCAAACGGCAGTTCTTGCATCTCGCGGATCCGGTGGGCTAGCCGCGTGGGCAGCTCCTGCTGGACAAAATCGCCCGACGAGACTAACTTTTCCGCTGTTAGTTTGCGCCCAAAAAACGCCAGCTGACGGAGGGACACAGGCCGCGGCTTTCGTTTTTGCACCCAGTCTAGTAGCACTGTGTTTTGGTAGAAATGGCGGCTGTTGATGAGTTTTGACCCCGGCGGGTAGGTTTTGGATTTTAACGTGGTTGCAAATGAGCCGGGTTCGGCGTGATGCGCAAAATCGCTGCTATAATGCCGGTTTCGCTGGGGATGCGCTAACGCGGTGGTGATGCTGCGACATCGCAGAGGTACAGAGTGAAGTTTAAGTCGGTTCATTTATGGCTATTATGTGAGGAAAGCGGATAAAAAGTCCATGCAATCCTGGTTTACAAAAGAAGTGTGAATATATATTAAAAAAAAAAGAGAGAGAGATGGAGGATTAAATCAATTTATTTGTAAACTGATAAAGATGACAAAAAGAGGATGAATGGGGAGGAGTCATTATTTCCTGCCTCCAGCCAGCCAAAGATGAAAATTTCTAAACCTTAAATGCAATATGAGCCTAAAGCCTTACATTATAAGACAACAGCCTTGAACCCCCTGAAGCTTGAGATAGCAGTCGTGGTTTGCTAAAAAAAAAGTTGCAAATGATGAAGAAAATACTAGACGGCGCTGAAGACATCATAGGCTGGAAGCCGGCCCCGTAGACTCGAAATGGTGGTTTCCAACACGCCAATCTGGAGCAGGATCTCGGGGTGTGACACGCGCATCTGCCGGGTAAGGCTGTCGGCCTTGAGCTCAAGTGCCCGCACCAGCGCTGTCGCCGTCTCGGTGTCAAGCGTGCTCACATTGTGTAGGCAGTGGTTCATGTAATGTATCCGATAAAGCACCGGTGTTTGTGCACTGACGCCATCTTCATCATCCTGTTCACTGGGTTGACTAAAGATGGTGTCAATAGAGGGCAAAAGTACCTTTTTCACAATTATGTTGATATCCCGTAAACACGTCTCGCGCGTAACTTCTTCTAGCGGCGTTGCAGCCAGGTGAGGGTCGGACCACGACTCCACTAAAAACCGCAAGGCCAAGCAGATTTTCAAAAGTTTGGCGCGATCGTTGTTGACACGGCTCAGCACGTTAAGGATCCGGTTGCGCAGCTCGTAGTTTTGCGCTGGAATGACTGTGCCAAGTAGCTCACTCAGCGCAAGCCACGACTGACTGCCCTTGTCGTTATTCCACTCATCAGCAGGAATCGATTCTAACAGCCGGCTGATCTGGGAACCAAAGAAGAGCATAGGTGCTGCCTGTTTCGAAAATGGAGTCCGCGAAACCGATAAAAACGAAGCATCAATTGAAGCAAGGGCCACGGCAGCAAGCGTTGAATTGACTAAATTAGGCGCCTCTTTTACACCGATTACAATTTTCACAGCAACGTCAATCATCAGCTCAATAGCCGTAGCCTGGGGCAGGTAGTCGTGACCCTTGGGACTCAACACGCGCTGAAATGATTTCCCAATGTTGCACTGAGGACGGTCGAAATCACCATCATCGGTGGTATTGAAAATACTCGTCACTATTTCCGGGTTCCCGCCACTCATCATAAAGATAGACTGCAGCGTTAATGCCAAAACTGGCATAGAAGCCTCGCTATCGTAGCCCTCGACGAGACAATCGCGATACTGCTGATAGTGAGTCGGAAGTAACTTTGATCGCAGCGTGTTACACATGATCCATTTCCAGATGACCAAAGGTAGGGGCTGGCGGGGACCTGTAATGATTTTGTTAGCCCGAATTCGGGCCAACAGCACGCCCGATTCAATTAGCAGATTCGGTGTATCGACATGGCTTAGAAAGGTGTACCAAGCATTTTTTGGCAGCGTTTGGAGGGCATTGGCACAGAGTTGATAGTGCTGTTGTCGAAACTGTAGCTGGAAAAAGTAAAAATCAGTCTCATGCTTTGTGCTGCGCTTGTTTCTATCTTCTGTCTCAGACAGCCCGTCAATGGCGGTGTAGCTACTATTGTTTTTGTGAAATGCAAGATTGATTTTGAGTTCTTTATTAATGTCAAGCGGGTAGAAGGTCTGGCTATGTTTGATTGGTTTCAAGCTGCCTTCCGGGTCTACAAGCTTGTGCGGGAGACCAAAGCTTTTCGTTTCGGACAAATCTACCTGAAACCGTGCGGCCAGATCGGCAGTGAACTCGGATTTACTTTTCTTTTCCTGTTCACGGTGAAGCCACATCTCTTCTTGCTCGCGCTTGGCTTCAGACTGAATTTCTTGAATCCGGTCCAAGTCGGCATAGTATTCTTCCTCCTCTAGCGAGGTTTTGAGAATATCGTCCAGCATATCACTCGTGCTGGGCGTCTTTTTCGCTGTAGACTTGGGTTTAGTAGGAAAAAAGTCGGTGATCTTGGTGGTTCTTTGAAACTTTTTGCGGGCCGACCCGACGTTGTGCTTGCGGGGCGATAGCACCGTTGAGACGGGCGTGGTAATGGATTTTTGCTGCTTGGCAGGGGAGGGTCTAGAAAATAAAGATTCATCAGACGATGAGGTGGAGTCTGTCCGGGGCCTCAAATTGGAGTTGGAATTCATATCTTTTGATGCAGGTCGCGGGGAGGGAGTTCTATGACGAGAGGATGTAGGCTCAAATGCCGAAATTACTTCATTAAAAGGTGGTGACAGGTGATTCGAATGCAAAGAGGGCGAGAGTCCCTGCTCTGAAAGAATGTCATTTGTTGGGTCGAGCCCAAGTTTTTTTAATGGTGGCGAAGAAAAGGGAATATGATCCAGGCTGTCAGTGATAGTGCGAGTTGGTACCAGTGGGGAGTCTGGGCCGGGGTTCTTTGGGGCTTTAAGTAAAGTTGGTGGTGATGATAACGGGTCAAGGCTGCTTTCCTCACTACTGAGTTCTACTGTAATTACACGGTTAGTACTAGATTTCCCATTTCTCTCAGGTGCTACTGAGGGGAGTACCTGTGTAATGACAAAATCAGATTCCTGACTGTCATCCATTCCTGAAAATATAAATCAGCAAGGAGTGAGAAGTCTTTCTAAGATTGCGTGAAGTGACACAAATGGAGAAGCCGTTTTTTTTTTTTGCTTTTTTTTTCGCGTTGGTTATATGTATTACATAAAAAGAATTAAATGAAAAAGAAGTTGGCGTTTACGCGACGTGAGGTATTTCCCAAACCATCATTATTGGTAAAGAACAGCTACATGACAAGATCAAATGAGATGGATATATAACAAGATATAACTTTAACAGTGTCATCAATGAGAATGGAACAGTAATAACCGTTATAGTATATGATTTGACACTTGATGGTACTAGTTTTTTTAATGGAAACTGAAATATCTAGTTTACTACTCATCATGATTGGGTTTTACATGGGCTTTAACATGAGCTTTAACCTGGGATATTTTAATCAATACAAGTTATTTTTTCTTTCCCATGGTAAACCTAGAAGCTACAACATTAGCAATAGCAAACTCCCCCAAACCCAAAACTTGGCTCTAGGTTATTAGCTCTAGTGCTATGTCCACGTTAGAATGGGAGTTTTTGTTGTTGCTGCTTCTCTTTACTGCTGAACCCTGCGTTTTGACAACTTCATACCAGGGTATGACATACTCATCGTTACTTTCACAAAGCTCAGCAAGCATACGATTTATTAATAGCCTAGTTTCTTATTTGATTTTTTTTATCGATTGAACTTTACTTCAAAAGGTTTAAATTGGACAATATGTTAAGCTTTTATTCCGACAGGTTGGTAACTCCAAGGCGTCAACGTATAAGAGAGCCAAGACTCGGTACGGTAATGATATACAAGCTTGACAACTGAGGCTTTAAAACTATGATTCCACTAGTTTTTTCTAAATACGCAAACCCGGATTGAATTGTACCATAACATTGCATTTTAATCCGCAAGTTTGGATTTTCAGCAACCGTAATACTGCTGATAATAAAAAAAAAAAAAAAATTGTAGAATGTCCAGTTGGCAGAATACATTGTTTCAATAAACTCCTAGGAATGACAACATTTTTCAAGTGAGAGTGTCCATACCAACGTCTTCAATTCATGTCAAATAGGTTTCCTTTGACTACTAGTCAACACCAACTGTACAATTAAAATGTTTGACAATACCATGTCACCAATCAAACATTATTTCAACAAGAACCGCTAAACCCGGAACAGACAGACCAAACGAGGCAAGTAGAAGAACAAAAAAAAGCTATGATTAAATATAAGGTTGATGCATAGCATAATCCATTTAAATACTGTGAACTGTGGTAGCATTTTTGGTTTATATAATGAGAAAAGAGGCTGAAAATGTTTAATAAGGCGCCCTAGTGGCTCATGTAGGATAACAATATCAAGTTTTGCAAATAAACTTAAAAGAACTATTAATGAATGTCTGGAAAAAAATAAAAAAATGGGAATACTGTAATAATGCAATATTATCACTGACATGTACTAATAAACCACCATGGTTACTTTAAATGGTATACTGAATAGGCCCATTCGCTAGTTCAGATCTGTTATCTGTAGCCGTGATATTTGAAACAAAGATCCATTGAGGACCCAGTCTACTAGTATTTGAAGTTAGTCTAGCGACCAACTTTTTATTTTTATTTTTTTTTATTTTTTTAGCCAACAGTAGCAACAACGGACCATCTAACTCGCTTTTTTTTTTTTTTTTTTTTTTTTTTTAATACATGTTGGAATTTTCCCCCAAATTTTTTTTTTTTGTTTTTTTTAAAAAACATATTATACTACTTTTTTGTTGTGAGGTTTTTTATTG
>Ga0160505_101524_pt1 | contig 10898 bp, 14 predicted proteins | sample DIDeMG_FD_108225 | JGI IMG/M metagenome (GOLD analysis project Ga0160505, IMG submission 108225) | Enriched chicken feces microbial communities from UW Madison campus, WI, USA - DID2874_E49_Stillage MG | ecosystem: Host-associated > Birds > Digestive system > Large intestine > Fecal ...
GTCCTTGAGGATCTGGGTGTTCATCGACCACTGGTCAGTCTCCTTAAGGTAGTAGGGGACGGGCTTGGCGCCGAGGTAGGCAAGAGTGGCGGTGTAGAGGGGGTACTGGGGAATGGGGATCATGCAGCCCTCACCCTCGCGGAGAGCGAGCGAGAGGATCTGCGAGACACCAGCCGAGGCACCAGTGGTGAGGAAGATGTGCTCGGGGTCCGCGGGGTAGCCATCGCGCTCTAGTTGTCAGCGTCCTGTTGGGAAGACTGAAGGGGAAAGGAGGCCGGGTGGTGAGTATCTGCACACAAGGACTGATGGGACGTCACAGACAATCAATGTTGACAACAGTATGATCCAGACTGATGTCCGTCTATAGCCATCGGTGCCCCACAATGAGGCTCCACGGCCAATGAGCTGCGGCAAGCACGACCAATGGCCTGGCCAGCGCCTACTTCACGGACCATGGATACTACCCGACCGAATGGGCGCAGGACTGGCGCATGGTTGCGAGACCAAGATCTGGGCGCTGCAGTCCTTGCAGGACCAGCAGGCCGAAGTCGGACACACAGCAGCTCAGTTTTTCCGGTGGCTTGCACCCCCGCACTGGACCCCGCAGCGTGATGGCCAGGTGCCGAACGATATCCTGGGATGGAAACGGGGCGCTGGGGGCTCTTGTTGGTTTTCGGCGCACTGCCCCGCCTTTATCCTGGCTCGTAGCTCAGGCCAGGCATCCACGTCGCTTGCAGAGCTCGGACTGGCCGACGGCCGCGGAATGCGAACGCGAAGCTCAAGCGCTCGAGCCCGTGAACGAGTACACCGCCGGCAAGACAGCCGGCCAACCGGTGGTGGACATGTTCCAAACCGCCGGGCATGACCAGTAAGATGCAGAGAAAGGATCATCACGAACAGACTCACCCTCAATGAACTTTGCGACGCGCTGGCGGATACCGAGGACACCCTTCGAGTGGGTGTATGCTCCGACCGAGCCAATCTCCTTGTAGAGGGACTGGGCGCGGGCAATGGCGTCGGCGGGGTAAATCTTCTTGGTGACCTCGAGGTGCTCCTCCATGAGGGCTGGGTTCTCGAGGAGCGAGATGACCTGGCGCCAGAAGGTGATAGGACGCTGGTTGAGGCCCTTGAGCTGAGGGTTTCCGATGTTGGCAGCGATAATCTTGTCGAAAGGCAGGTTGGCACCCTGGCCGTCCTCGAGCTGGTGGAGGTACTTGTCGGCCTTGAGGGCGAGCTCGCCGCGGACGGCGTACTGGACCTCAGGGATGCGGGGGTTGATGGTCTCCATGCGGAGGACCTTCTGACGAGTAGTCGACGACATGTTGCGGTTCGAGCTGCTGGAGGTGTGGCTGGTAATGGTCTGGAGACGTGCGTTAGCGCGACACAGAGGACGCAAAATAGAGCGCATCTTGGGCGTTGGGGGGCGTTGGGATGAGGTTTGTAGTGCGTCTAACGAGTGTAGGTGGTGGGTAGTGGGCTGTGGGGTATGGGTTGGTTGTCGCAGCGACGAAGAAGAACGGATGCGGTGGGCAACAACAGGATGGGAACGGTAGATAATGATTTCTCGGAGTCGACCCAAAAAAGTGATGGCATGGGGAGCTGGACCAGTCGCGTCGCCCCACGGCTCAGGGGACCAACCTCACATGACTGCCATGAATCTCGCCAGCTCATGGCAACCGAGTCGAGTCCGTGCCGTCGACCAGAGCGTGCTGACGACCAGCAGCGGTGCCTAGCTCACCATCACGAAGAAGCACATGCACTCTCTCTCGACTCACCTAGTCGGTGCTTCAAGCCGGGGAAATCGACCAGGAATCCGTTTGCGGGGCAGAAAGACAAAAAAGAGTGATGGTGCGGGGAGGCCGGGGGACAACCGTGATTTCTGACCTTTTTATCATGGACGCTTGATTCCCGGCTCGGACCATCATGGCTTATGCCGTTAATCTACAGCATCCCATCCCTGTCTGTGTGGCTCTGGAGACTTGGTGCACCCGTTGCCCCGCACTCGCGGTGCTCCCTTCTTTCTGTCTTTCTTTCTCCCTGGTGCCCTGTCATGTCTATGCATCGCTCTCACTCCTGGCACCCCCTTGACTCCGTGCTCTTGCTCCTATGCAGGCTCTGGGGCTCACCCTCCCATTCCTCGTCATAAAATACCGCTCGCACCTCGGACTGACTGGCGGTACGGTACACTCGACAGTCCGTCCGTGTGTGGGGGCGTGGGGGCGGGGCACGCGCCGGCTGCCCTCTTGCCTTCTTGCCCTCCTCGCACAATAGACAGCAGCAGGCAACAGGGCATGTCTGCGTCGCCAATGTGTGTGAAAGGAGCTCGAGCCTCATGTCAAACATAGCCAACAGGCGGCCTGGACTGGGTGGAAAATGCCGAGGCACAGTCATGTCTCGGATGGGGATGGGATGCAAGGAGGAAAGCCGAGCTCAGACGTCAGATTGCGCTCGAGTCTCACGTCTCGTCGTGCGCACGCTCGCTCGTGCCTTAGGGCTTGTTGATTTTGCATTTGCGTGCGCTCGGCTACTCGTTGCGCTGGTTGTGTTTGTTTCTAATTTATGATCGTTGACGCCTCGTGTCTCGTGTCTCGGACGCGCGTCCAGTGACATGGGTGGCTGCTTTGTTGCCGCTGCCCATATCCATTTCCTCTCCACCGCCACGCGCACCCTCCACTTGTATGTGATCTGTGATCTGTGACCTCTTTCCTGCCGCCTGAACCCGGTCCGGAGATCACAATGATTGGCGATAGGTTTACCAGCCGGCCAGATTGCAGATTGCGGAGAGGGAGATGCAGCCGGAGATTGCCTCCCCCACCTCCACTGCCTCCACCTCCACCTCCTACTAAGGTCATTTCCGAGTCGAAATCAAGATTGATCAGATACCAGATACCGGACCGCCGTCGCCATCTGCCGTTTCCCTTGCCTCTTGCCGCTAGTGTGCCGAGGATGATTCATGGCGCGTGCATGTCCCTTTCAGTGGGCCAGGTCTCGTGGCGAATAGGCAACCAGTCCGCTCTCAACATGAACGAGGAGCGTCCAGTGAGACATTACACATTAAACATGCCGGCGCGTAATTTCTCCTGCCAAGAGTGGGCGTGCAATCATAGCCCACATACAACGCCTATCTCCTATCACAAGTGCCAATTGGCAGGCAGCGCTCCGTCTTTGCAGTTCTGCAGGATATCACCTTCACTTGCATTGACTTGACAATCATAAACCAAAAGAAAGAGAAAGACATGATGGACGGACGAAATATTACGGGATATACAATACAATGCGGGCGGGCACTAACGTGTCCGCTCGAAGCTGGGCCATAGCTCCAGGTTGAACACGGCTTGACAATTGAGCTTGGGCCTCACAAGCCCGGCGTGACTTGCACGATGGCGACTAGTTCCACTGGCCGGCGTCCTGGGGTCATTAGTAAGGTGCACGAATACCATCTCAGCCGTGGCGAAGGATAACGCCCATCTGCAGGGTTGGTGGTGGGAGGAAGGGGGGTTGGAGGTTTGCTTCCCAGCCTCGTGGTCAGAAGACACGCACAGGGGCGTCTTGGTGCCACAAAAGCAGATGAGGCAAAGGGCGCAAGTAACGCGCCCGTGCTTCTGGGACCGTGTACGCCCCTCCCTTGCCGCTCCTCCGTTCCGCCCCAACGCTGTTCTCAACGCACCATCATGCGCTCGTTGCCCGCCTCCTGGGCATTCGCACGTCGCTGCGCCTCGAGCTTGGCGCTCAGCTGTCCCGCTTTGGGGTTCGAGGACGACACGCCTTTCTGGGATGCCTGGGATGTGAGCTTTGATCTCTTTGAGCCGGAAACGTGGAGCTCTGAAGGAGGTCATGGGCGGGACGCGGGATATCTCGGAGAGAGACGAGGTCCGTAAATCGTGCCCATGATCTGTGACCGCCCGGTAGATCGGAGCGGCACCGGCGCACGCACGATGCATGACGCATCGATCGCTGACACATAGGACATGCCGCCGGTATCAATGGCACGAGAGAGAGAGAGAGTGCCACGAAACACCGCTCAGCACCAATCCTCGACTGCCAAGCGTGTTTCGACATGTTTCACAAGCCGTAGCCGTTGGGCTTTGCGCGTCTCTTCCGATGCCACCCTCGTCCATGAATAGCACTCGTCCGCGTCCTCGTCATCAATGTGCTGTTCTCCGAACGAGATGATGGAGACCAATCTCGGCTTGAGATCGTCGACAGAATCCTTCAGCTCCCAGCTCTACCTCCATTCAGGAGTGGCCCACCCTGCCCACCTCATCCCACACTGCACGTCCATCCAAATCCAAGCTCCTCCACAATTTAAACTCACAGCCTTCGCCCTCGCCTCAGCAGCAGCAAGCGCCGCCGCCCTCGCGTCGCTCGGCGACCCTCCGGACGCCGACCCGCCCAGAGCCTGCGGCGGCGACTGCGGCGGTCGCGCCGGCGCGGTCTTGGCGCCTGCCGGGGTGTTGTTGGCCGGCGAGTTGGTCGTAGGGCCCGAGCCAAGGCGTTGACCGCCCTTGGGGGGTTTTGATGGGTCGGAGAAGCAGTTTCCCATTGTGATGCACGAGTCGATGGGAGTCGAGAGGTCGAGATAAGAGTCTAAGGAGCGTGGGTGTAGTAGAGAATGTATGGATTCGGATTAGGGTTCGGGTTCAACAGATGCAACTGAAGATACGATGCTGCAGATGCGAGGTGTCACTGGATGTCGCTGACCGCGTTCTGCCGTTGTGAGTGGAGTGGAGTGATGGCGATGGGATGGTCGACAGCGAGCTCGACCGGCGTAGTCACTGGTCATCTAAGGATCGAGTGATCCGAAGCTTGCAGCTTGGCGACATCACCATGCGTCACTGGTGCCCTTACAAGTTTCACGTGGTGCGGAGATATCCCACTCTCCGCACTCAGAAAGTTCAATGCAGCTGTTTCTCGATATTTGCGCCAACACCACTGAACGACCCTCCATCTCGGTGTCCTTGCTCGATTACCACAACGACAACACTCACCTACCATGTCCGACCGCGCAGCAACCATCGAGTCCACGCTCTCTGAGGCGATTGCCCAGCTTGAGAAGGAGTCGACTCTCCGCAAGGTATGTCTTGGAACTCCAACTCGCCGTCGTCCACCTCGATCGCCCGACACGCTATCGTTCATCTCAGCCATGCCGCTCATCCCGCCCCATTTTGCCATGCACACACTAACTCCAGACCATCCGCGAGGCCGCGGAGCCCGTCGAGGACATTGTCCGCCAGGCTGCCGCGGAGATGAACCGCCTCCACTCGGCGCCCCAGGACCAGCGTGCGTACCTTTGCTGCAACATGGCTGACTTCCAGACGAGGCGCTCGCTAACAAGGCGCTTGCGACTGTGGCTACTGCGCACCCCCACTGGGTCGCGATTGCCGCTCTTATCCCCAAGGGAGAGTTCTACCGGTGCGTCTTGCGCGGCGGTGTCCAGGCGTTGTGATGTTGCGGTGTCGGACGCGGGAATTCAGGCAGGGGTGGGGGTATTTATGCTCTGAATCTGCAGCTGTTGAAGGCTGTTAGAAACGCTGGACCGTTAACAGCACCCTAACAAGCAATCAGAGCTGTATCTCCAGTGTCTTGCCTTCCGAGCTCCTTCCCGCGTATCATGGACCGTTGCCTCGAGAGCCGAACAAAGGCTAACATCGCAGCTACCAGTTCGCCGTCGCTCCCATGTTCAAGTCGCTTGTGACCACCATTGCGCTCGCCCGTTTCCTCGTTCACGACGAGCTCGTCCCCGCCTTCACGGCCGCTACGCTTATGGGCCGTGAGTAGTGCTTGGCAAGTGGTAGAGTTCGGGCGAAGGTATCAGGTGCTGTGAGGATAGCCAGATTGTCAGCACCGGGCTACCCATTCCCCGAATCTCCCTGCTGTTGATTTTTTGCTCTCAGGCTGACATCAGTCACTGGTGACGACGTCGGAGAGCTCCAGCTCTCGTCGGACGACTACCTCCAGGGCGTCATCGGCATGGTCAACGAGCTCCCCCGTCTCTCGGTCAACGCTGTTACCGCGCAGAACTTTGCGCTCCCTGGAAGGATTGCCGCGTTCGTCAGCGACATCTTTGCCAGCTACTCGATGGTGAGTTTGAGTGGAGGTTTGAACGGCCAGCTGTTCTGTTTGAGCGACCCCACCATCACTGAGTCTCAAGCTCAGAGGATGGATTTCTGCTTGCCTCTACCTCTTTCTGTCCCTCGCAAGAACGTATTGCTAACAGCAGCTCAACCTCCGTAACGACCAGCTCCGCCGCAAGTTCGACTCGCTCAAGTACGAGCTCAAGCGCTGCGAGGACGTCGTGTACGACCTCACCCTCCGTGGTCTCGGCGCGCCTGCCAGCTAAATGGCTCGATTGCTGAATAGACACGGCCTATTGCTTGGCCATATTCGGACATAACGCAAGGACAAGGACACACGCCGCATTACACCACCTTTGGATAGGAACAGACTAGTCTTTATAGACCATTTATTTTTCATGCATTGGGGACTGTACGATAGATGACTCCAACGCCACACACAACAGTGTAAACAGTGCGGTGTAAACAAACAGTAGGAGGAGCGTGGTGCATTACAAAGTGCCACATAGCCACTGGGTGGATAACCCCGAAAAGCGAGACAGGCGCTGCCGCATGCGGGTACATGGCCCAGGGCGCGCGGGGGCAGTGTGAATTCCTGCGGGCCTCAGGTCGTAGGCGGGGAGCTTGCCGTGTCCCAGCCAGCACACAGCCCAGCCTGCAGCACACACTGCAGCACATGGCTGTGGGTGTTGTCTTCCTCAAAAACGGGCGTTCCCTTGCTCTTCCATCTTTGTTCATCACCACTTTACCCTTCGTCAACACTTATTACCACCACCACCACATCCATCACAACAATGTCGTCCATGGACATCGACAAGCCCCTCGACGAGGTCCGTCCACCCCCCAACCACCTTGACAAACACTGACGCCTCGCCTTCTTCTGCTATGATTCTCCACCCACTCCTTGTTGAACGCGTCGTGTCGCCACCCACTTGCTGTGCTCTACCGTGTCAATCCTGCAACACACCGCACGCGTCGCGTTCACATCCATCCACTGCATGCCATCCATGCACGCACTCGCACCCACATCCCCAATTCGCGTTCGCCACTGCAGCTCATCGCCTCCAAGCCCCGCCGTGGACGTGGTGGCCGTAGTGGACGTGGCCGTTCGGGCGCTGGCTCTGCGACCGCCGACGCCTCGGGTGCTGGTGGCGCGCGTGCGCGTTACTCTGGCTCGGCTCCCCGCTCGTCGGGCTCGCGCGCTCCCGCTGCCCCCGCACCGGCCGCCAAGCCCCTCACTGCGGACGCCATCAAGATTATCATCTCTAACCTCCCCGCCGACGTGACCGAGCCCCAGGTCCGCGACCTCATGCAGTCCACCGTCGGCCCCGTGCGTACCGTCCAGATGAGCTACACCTCGACCGGCAAGTCTACTGGTGTCGCTACCGTCCTCTTCAAGAACAAGGGAGACGCGAACAAGGCGCACGCCAAATGTGAGTCGAACAACCCAAAGAGGCGAAGTGCCAGAAGCTGACGCACAATAACAGACCACAACAGGATGATCGACAACCGTTAGTGTTACCCCCTCTTACTGATTTCCCGTTCCCCGTTCCACACCCATTCTCCCGTCCGCCGCTGCTCGCTGCACGTGAGACGAGTACGTGAAACCCGTGATCACTGCGGCCTGGTGGGCCGTTTGGCCGGTAGGCACCAGGCCAGGAGGCCATGACTTGAACAGAGAAGAGTTCCGAGTTCCGACTGCGGCCAGCGCCAACTGGCTCGGCGACAGGGCAAGGCTTTACTGTTTTCTTCGACGAGGTGTTTGATTCAGGCGATCTCTCCTCCCACCTCCCACCCTTCCCCACACCCACAAGTCCCGGTTTGGGCGCCACAAATACACGAGTTACAGGACTCTGAAGGCACGCAACGATGCGACGCGACACCGGGCGACATTGTCAACCATGTCAAGTCGTAGGAACAGGCTGCTAACCGTTCACTCGGAGCTGGCGGAGTTCGGCCCAGCGTGGGCCAACTCACTTTTGGCAGACAGGCGCAAGCTTGATGGGTTTTATTCCAGGTCAATGTCCCGATTTAGGGCGTCGTCGACTAGGGCGAGTTTCGACCTCGCCTCTCTGAGCCACGCTCGAGGGTTGTACAAGACGACGGCTGCCGCCTCGCATCAATCACTAGTTTGGCGACGCGCGCGCTTCCTTCCTTGTCGCCGGGCAATCGGAGTTGGAAGTCGCACTTGACTTGAGGGGTTCTTTCTATTGTTTTTACACATCTGCTCATCTCCTCCCCCTTTGCACGGGGTCGACGGAGCCTCGAGGATACCGCGCACGGCCGACGACGATCGAGGAGAGTCGTATCGCATCGGATGACGCCTGCAAGAGGCGCAAGCTGCAAGCTGCGTCCCAACACGCGCGCGCCGGAGGTTGCGCTCTGCGCGTCTCTTCTCTTCCACGGTATCAAGAGGGCAGATCATCAGCAGCAGGCAGGCAAGCAGCAGCAGCAGGTAGCGGCGACGGTTCCCTCCCTCCCCCCTCCGTTCCCTTTCCGACTCGACGCAATGTTCAGGCGCTGATGCGCCATCCACATATCGTACTCGAAACTGTATCTGCATTTGCCACAACCACGACTATGACTACGAACGACTTTACGACATCACGACATTACGACTCCACGACCCGACACGACTGCAACACCACAAACGATAAACAACAATCGATTGCTGATTCCCATCTCCTCGCCTCGACTCCTATCCCCCGGTTCACCTCACAGAGCGCCCCATGCGCGTCGAGATCGCCATCGACCCCAACGCTCTCCAGACGCTCGCTTCGCGCGTCGCCCCCGCCCCTGCGGCTGGTGGCCGCAAGCCCGCCGCCGGCGGCCGCCGCGAAGGTGGCGAGCGCCGTTCGACCCGCAGCACCCGTGCTCCCCGCCCCGCAAAGAAGACGGCCGAGGACCTCGACGCCGAGATGGCCGTGAGTAGAAACAAGCCTAGGGGCAGGACTAGTGGCTGACTTCATCAGGCGTACAAGACCGCCGCCACCGCCTAAGTAGATTTGATTGTTTGTTCATAGCGTGTTACCCCAATGGATCGTGTAGCCCCCGTTGCTGTAATCGTGTCGTCGACCAGTGGGATCGACTTCAGCCAGAAGCCGTTCGGGGATCTGTGGAGCTGTCGCCGCCGTTCTCACAAGATGTTTGTCAGAGGCATGTTCTCCATGTTCTGTAGTGCCTGGGTTCTTCTAAGTATTCCCGTCTGATCCGTGGGTTGGGATGCCCACCGTTCACTGAACAGAAACAAGCCACCACAAGTGGGAACGCCAAGACATAGACAGAATTGATCCGTCAATAACATGCAACTAAAGAAAACTCGGTACGAAAGAATACGGACGGGCATGGGAATCCGGGGGCGGAGTCGGTGTACAGTAGTTAGAGTCACCGTTCCCCAGTTTTGACCTCTGAGCGCTGGTCACTCATCTGCGTCTCTACCACCCCTTCTGCGCCGACGCCTTGGCCCACGCAAGCGAGAAGCTGAGGGGGTTCTGGCCGTCGTGGGCCTTGCGCGCGTCCGCGAGGCGGAAGATGAAGTTTGCGAGGATGGCGACAAAGAGCGCAATGCAGATCAGGAGCGGGCCCCAGAGCTGGTCAAACGAGCCCGGGTAGCGCGCGGCGATCATCGTGAGGCGTTTCTGGAAGATGACGTAGCCGTAGATGAGGACCGCGGAGGCACTGACTGTCAGCGAGGGAGGAGGTTGTGCTACTCACATGAGAGCATAGGCAACGGCGAACCAGCGCGAGGCTGAGTCGTTGCCGGCGTACAGCAGCGAAGTGGCGATGGTCGAGAGCAAAAGGCCCATGGAGAGGTAAGAGATGTAGGTGCGCTCGTTGGCAAACCAGACCTTGGACTCGACCTTGACGGGAGTGGGCTTCTTCTCTGTTCGTGTTAGTGGGCTGCCGAAAAGGCTGGGAACGACAGCTTGGGAGCTGTCTCGACAGGAGACTCACTGGGAACGCGGACGCGGATAGTCGGGTCGTTGATCGAGTGGTAGTCGGTCAGGAGGGGGCGGGTGTCGCTGGGAGTTAGTCGTCTGCAGGATTATGTCGATGAAAGCGAGAGACAAGGCAATTGGATCCTACGAGGTATGGGGATGGTACAAGAGTCTCTGGACCACTCCTTCTCGCTTCCGTGCTGTCTCCGCTCCATCCCATTCTTCAGCCATACCCCGACCCCCATCTTCCGCCTCTCCTTCCTCTCTCTGTTCTGTGCTCTGTCCTCTCCATCCTCGTTCCTCGTCCTCGTATTTCCCCCTCCATCCACAACCTCAGTCCTCGCCACACCGATACTCACTCATCAGGAAGGTTGTCACCGCGCTTCGACTTTGCGCGCAGCCCAACACCGCGAGCGGGAAGGAGCTTGAGTGCGCCCTGGGAGAACCTGGTCGTCAGCTATAATCGTGGCAGCGGGCGATGATACGCGGGAAAGCGTAGGAGACGGGAGGCGCGAGGCGATAGCAGAGTGTACTCGGCGAAATGTCACATCGAGAGGTGAGCCCCACCGATCGACACATTCGCCGCCCGCCACTGATCTTCACAACACCGACCGTCTACCACCCACCCGTACTCGACTACACCCCCTGCGCTTGACCACACCCGCGGTCGCTACTCACGGCTCCCAGAACAGCTCAGACACATCGTTAAGCACGCGGTTCATGCCGCTGGTCGAGGACTCGGCCTGGCCGCCGCCATTGCCGTTTCCGTTTCCGTTGCTGTTGTCGCTCGAGGAGGGGTTGGGGTTGAGAGGGGTAGTCTGGCGTTAGTACCCAGCAGATAGAGATAGGGGGGCTAGGGGTAAGGCGGTTATGGGGGCGAGATGGA
>Ga0160505_101525_pt1 | contig 10898 bp, 7 predicted proteins | sample DIDeMG_FD_108225 | JGI IMG/M metagenome (GOLD analysis project Ga0160505, IMG submission 108225) | Enriched chicken feces microbial communities from UW Madison campus, WI, USA - DID2874_E49_Stillage MG | ecosystem: Host-associated > Birds > Digestive system > Large intestine > Fecal ...
GTTTATCTGGTAGAATTTTGGGCATGGTGTAGTAATTCTACTGTCAGTAATAGTGTAATCAATACGGCGCTATTCAAATCTAAAGTCGTAAAAAACTTGAATATATACACAAGCATGTTTTTATATACTATTGTTTGAAATCCTTACAACTCAAAAGATACCAGAGAAAAAAAATATTTGTGTTATTATTGTAATGGCTATAAAGATAAATATCCATCCTGACTCACGCTCTTGAAAAGTTCATGCGTTGGTTGAGATAAAATACAATAAATCAAACCAATTCTGAGTTAGACCATCAAAGCCAAAAATAAACGTTGCAAATATTCCCATAGTCAGCATTTAATAACCAAACAAAAACCATCATCATCTAAACTAGTTTATTACCATGTCTTCAAATTTTGGTTTGACTCAGAGGTTAATCATTACAGTATGGGCATTAGAATTATCAGAATCAGATGTGGATTTTGATGATCTCATATCTATTATTTGGTGATAGTTTGAACAAAACCTGAAGCAGTACCAAGCCAGTTATCAACGGTTTGTGTCATACTGGCGTTAATAACTCTTTTGTATAAAGTCTGGGATTCAGACCCTTTTACCAACACCAAGCCCATTCTTTTATTACCAGTCCTTTAGTCTCTCGTTAATCACATCTGCTTCTTCTAATACCGTACAGATCCAACCATCCGAAATGACTTCCTTTTCTCAAAATAAGACACAACTTGACACTCTTCCAAGTGAAATCTTGTGCACAATCATTGAGTATCTCACCATTGACACAGCAAGATACGCCTACCCTAGTCGCCTAGATCAAATTGTATTGCAAAACGTGTGTACTGAAGAGTCCTATATCACCAAGGTCTCAAAAAAGCACTTTATGCCCTTAATGCTGGTGAACCGGTTTTTCCACGAGTTTGTCAAGTCCATAATATTCACTAATCACTATACCGGCAAAGACATTATCAAGTCTGGAAAAGGAAGTGGCCTCTGGGCCAGCAAAACACCCTTTGTGTTTCAATCAACTGCAATAGAGACCTCATATACCAAACTGCCAAGGACCTTTTATGAGATTCCTGATTCTCACAATAAAGTTTTACCAGTAACTAAGCGGTTATGGCTGGGCAGTAATATATTTGACTATACCAGTCTTCTGGGAGATCAATGGCATGAGGGAATAGTAAACAGTACTATTGAGGATTTGGTATATGTTGTAATTGACATGGCCATACTCAATGACTACCGTCAGTACAACCTTTCTTTAAAGGTTCCTGAGGCAGTCGAAGACTGCAAAGATCTCCCACCTCAAGTCATAGATCTGTTGAAAAATTCCAGCACATCAGTTGATAAAAAGGTCCAAATTTATAACCAACAGATCCTATTTAACGGTCTTGCTAAGCTTGTCTTTAATCAAAAAGACAAAGTTACCTGTAAGATAGTCAGTCGCAATAGGGCCTTGTTTGAACTTTCCTGCTTGCTTTGGGCCTTCAGAAAGGAGCATGTTTTGGAATCAATTGTCACATTAGAAGTCAAGCACTCCAAGCACGATGAGTTTACCAAAGAATTTGCAAGCGAACTAGAAAACATGTCATCGCTCAAAAGGCTTTCTTTTATTAGCGCGCACAAACACAATTACTTATTAGAAAATGACATTCAGTTTCTTCTATCCGCCATTGCCAAACTCGAATCTTTACAGCAACTAGAGATTGATGTGCCAGAACCGCAAAATGCTTTATCATTTTCTCGTGGTCTTCATACTCTTTCTGCGAGTAGTAATTTTCTCTCAGGAAATAGCTCGATTCCACTCTGTACATATCTCAACCATATTGTACAGCTGACCTGGGATTTCCAGACTCCAGCGCTGAACAAAGAGATCAGTCTGGGCCAAAAAATGGAATTATACAGACTAGAAAACTTGAAAACCCTCAGTTTGCGCGGTAGTGTCGTTGAGAATAACGAAGTCATGAGAGTATTTTTGGATATGAACCCACAAATTACAACTCTTTCTATTGAAGTTAATCCCCAGGAGTTTTACTTTTTCAATGAAATGCTCAAGGGAATCCAAAACCTTGAGCTTTTGAATCTGCGATACCTCCACTCTGCTTCATACCAGCCTAACAGCTACCATATTACTGTTGTTTTTACTCATATTTTATGCCGAAAACTTCCAAGCTTGAAAATCTTTTCCATCAATGCCAGACCAAATCAAATCAATTTGCAAACTCTTATTAACGACATTGCTTACAATTGTGCAAAGTTTACCAAAAAACTGGAAAAAATCTACATTTATGGCCATATTGACAGGTCTAAAAAAGATAAAGATCCTTTAAATTTTTTTTTTACCACCAATGCTTTAGAGACTGCAACTATCATCGCTAAGACTTTTTCCAGCGGTGGGGTTATATTGGGTGACTTTGTTGATTATCTTTACTTGTCGCCACAAACCAATGCCATTGAATGCGAATACAATGTTAGATTGGAAATCGATGTGCAAAAGCTCAAGAATATCTTAAATAGCAAGCGGGTGGTCAGATAAGAAAACACATTTGAACTACTATTTCTATGAATATATGTTTTAATTTAATACCAAATTAATTGATAGAATAGTTTGGAAAAAGAAAAATAACTACCCTAAATTTCAAACTTGTCAATACGGTCGATTAAGTGGCAGTACCAAAGCGCTGTATATTTATAGCTATATGTATGAATGCTAATGATTCTTATTGCAAAAGTGCACTGAACTCCAATTATTTTATTTGAATATGTCAAAATTACGTTGGACTTTCAAGTTGAAACATATTCTATTACGGATTAACATATTCATTTAAGATTAACGCAAAAAAAAAAACATAAATAACTTTGTTTATCCTGAATTTATCAATTAATTCGATTTTCTTTCACTGAAGTTATGAAGTCTTTGTAAAAGCTGTCTCAGCTGTTCAGACCTTTATCTTTAAACTCTTGAAAAAGCTCCCACTTTATTTCATTTGTTTTTTACTACTTAAATTGTTAGTCGTATTGATATACTTGAGTTTAAATATTGATACGTGTTTTGTTAATATCAAATACCTCTGGCAGTAATCCTCCATCTTGGCAACGGTCTAAATTATTAAAGCAAAGTTTAAAATCTAGATGGATATTAACACGATGTTATTAAAAGCATAAATCTTTTAAACTAAATCAGGTATAACCCAAGTGGTCGTTTTTCAAAGCTTAGAATATCATTTAGCTACTAGCTTTTCTAGAACCTGTCTTTTTAATTTAGTATCCACAATGCAGCTCACATTAAATCTTAATCCTCAATAACGTAGCCCATCTAGTAAAATATCTTTTAATGGCACCTTCTATGTTGATAGATTGACATATCAGAACAGCCTTTTTATCCCATATATTACTTTTTTAATCCAAAATTTCCTCAAATGTTCTCTATTACAGTACATTGAATCATTTATAGAGATTGACGCTTTTAAATATTGAGATTAGTAACACACGCTCTCGCCATTAATCTTGATAAACTAGTGTATAACTTTTTGTTCATTCAAATTTCATGTTTAAATTTCAGATTTTCAAAAGACAGCAGACGAGTCATCTATTCTTTTAAATAAATCTAATAAACAGCTGTTGATAATTGCAGTTTTCAACTTCTTTTTTTTTTAAGTGACTATCGAAAATAATTTGTCTACACTTAACATTTACAGTTTATATCGTTTTACTTACACACAGCATTAAATTTAAACTTTTCTACAATAAATAGAAAAGTTGAAAATGTGTCATAAAATTCAAACAAAAAAAAAAAACAGATTAATAAACCTGTTTGGATCATCATATGTTAAGTGTCACTGTTGGAAACCAGCTGTTTTGATCTAGAAGGCAGTTGCCTATAACCTAACCCATATCAGTAGGCAAAAAACAACAAAAGACAGTGTAGGCTGACTGTTCCCCAGGAACTATCACCACTAGACGTGCCATTTCACGATCCACAAAGAATAATAACTGTGTGTTAGACATCCCTGTCTATATAGTCGTATAGCAATTGAGCTCTTGCCAACGCTACCTGTTAGTTTATTGCGACTCATCGCAAGACAACGCCGTCCAACGACTATACATCAATGGGCAAGCTTGAAACGCTCCCCGTTGAGGTGCTCACCAAGATATTTGAGCATCTCACCATTGATACTACCGACTATACATACCCAAATACCCTCGATATTCTTTTTCTGCGCGCAGTACAAATACGGGAGCCTTATTTACACCAAGTCCTACGGATCCATTTTGAGCCGCTCATGTATGTAAATCGGTTTTTCTACGACCTGGTGGGCACCATCATCTTCCGCAATCTTATATTTATGACGGACCAATTCTCGGAAAAGAGTTTTTTGACGGAGGATGCGGGGCCATTTGTTTTTGACATGAAAACTGCGTTCAAGCAATCAACGCTGCTACCCAAATGCTATTATGAGGTAGGTAGACTGTACGAACGAGCGCTGCCGATTGTGAAAACCTTGTGGATATGTGATTACAACTTTGACTATGCCAGTCTGTTGGGTGCACGATGGCTAGAAGGGGCAGGTGAAATCGGTACCACAAATCTCACGTCTCTACTCATTGATATGGGGGTGCTCGAGGGTATTTACGACGATGAAGAAGCTGGAGAGTCTTCTGAGTGGCAGAAATACCCAGAAGCCAGCCGGCAAAATATACTGGCACCATTTATTGTAGAGCATCTAAGTGATCCAGAAGTAGAAAACAAAAGTAATGTTTACAAACTACAGCTATTGTTCTCTGCGTTTGCAAAGTTGATTTCTGCTCAAAAGTCTGGGTTTACTTGTAAAGTTGTTAGCCAGAGCAATAACCTCTTGTATTTGGCCAGCCTGCTATGGGTTTTTGACAAAGAGCAGGTACTGGATACGGTCGATACCCTTGAGGTCATTTACGATGAGATCGATCCGTTTACCAACCATTTTCCTCATCAGCTGAAAAAAATGAAAAAACTAAAGAATCTATCATTTACCAGTGATTACGAGCAGGAACTTACTGACGAAGATTTGAGAGATATATTCAGCGCGGTGGAATGTCTTGACTCATTGGAGCAGCTGATAATTGAAGTGCTGCAACCGCCAGAGCCCCCAAGGCTCCCCAGCAAGGTCTGCCGGGTTTCTGCAAATAACAACTTTTTCTTTGGCCGACAGACCGTGCCGTTTGGGTCGTACCTGGACAATGTGGTGGAACTGTGCTTGGATTTTCAACTGGTGTTAACTGGTACATTTAGTCTGCCAGAAACCACTGGTGACATGTTCAAGATGAAGAACCTGGCAACGTTGAGAATTGAGGGCTATATTATGGAAAATAAGGAGTTTTTGTCGACGCTGCTACAGTCGAATCCTGAAATTACGTCGTTATCAGTGTCGTTATCCGCCCAGCAATGTTACCTATTACTCGGCATGTTACGTGGCTTAGAGAAAGTCGAGTGCTTAAGCTTCAACTGCGTGCACCCGGACCCGCCACTGAGTTCAGATAGCGGGTTCATGTTCACGCCGCTGGTATCAATTATCCTGGCGGGACTGCTGCCGTCGCTGCGGGTGCTGCTTGTTAGTGCCTTCCCATCAAAAATAAGCTTAAAGCAGCTGATACAGGACTTGGCGAGGACCCATATGCACGAAACGAGTAATTTGACCGAAATTTACATTTACGGACACAAGGACCATGACACGGATCCGTTCAAGGCCCTGCTTCCTGAGGCTGCATCCGACCTACTTGAAAGCGAGTCTAGCGAAGACAGTGAGACTCCTTTGACCATGTTGTTTACCGAGACTGCAGAAGAGATCACTACCATGTTTGACAAGGATTTTGGTCGACCAAAAGTGATGCTAGAGGAATTCGCCAACTTTAAATACATGTCACCCAAAAATAACGGGATCCCCTGCTACCACAACCTCAGAATAGATATAGACGTGAGGAAGGTAAAACAGCTTTTTGGCAACACCGTACTGAGCAAAACGAGATCTACAACCAAACAGGTAGAACAGTAAGTTCACGGCTGGGGCTGAATTAATAAAGATGGAAAAAGGGGATCTGGGAAAACGGGCCACCAGCGGTGACTTCTATATAATGGGAGGAAAAATCCATCTGCATAATATCCCATTAGCATAATAGAAATAATGATTGATAAGTAGTACGATTTCCTGTGTTGGCTTATGGCAGCAGCCGGCTCTGCAGGCATAAGGTTATTGATCATGTAATTTTGCCTATTCTAGTAGCCGTAGTTACAGGCAGTTAAGACTGGATATTAGCTTATAATTTGCCAATATCTGATGTAAACTTTTAACACCAAACAAGATATACACAAGGTTGATTTAACAGTAAGAAATGACAGTAATCAAATACTAAACAAGAAAACCCATGAATAAAACTTCGGACGTCAATTGTAAAAAGATTGTACAGGGCATTATTTATGGAGACCCTTGAAGGTAGCGGCCTAAGTTTGCGAATCTTTATACAAACTTGTGAGACCGGCGCAATAGCGGCCGAGGCTACAACAATAACATAGAATTTACAAGTTATGTATCAAATTTTCATATAACCAGTTGTAAAGCAGTATACAGACTTCATTGGTGCTTTTTGATCTGTTTCTGCTGATTGTCGCCTGGCCCCTTGCGTTAACAGGTACCGTCAACAGTCAGCGGGGACTCAGCGCCCTTGAAAGCTCACCGTCAACACACCCACAACAGTTGTTTCCCTCTTTCCATTATTTCAACTAATACCCCCAAAAGTTCTTCCTTTTTCTACTCAACCAGTCTATTAGCAGTGCTACTGCCGTATGCGTATCAGATGCATTGACTCTTGTCAGTGCCTTGTGGGGGGTTGCCAAGCAAGGGTTAGGGCAAAGCTTATCGCATGTTGCCCGTCGGTCACGGCCAGCAATGGCGATAGGCCGATTGACCATTTGGATTCCCATAGTCACGGCCGTGGCATCAACGCACGTACTATATATTTATATATTTATATATATATATAGCTATTGATCCATTAATAAGACAGGGCATTTTATCTTATTTAAAATTGCAAACTCCAACACCGATACCCACACGACGACGATTGATTACAGCATGGTTTCCCCCCGCTCCCCCATCTGGCTTGATTGTGACCCAGGCCACGACGACGCATTCGCCATGCTGCTAGCCGCGCACTTACCCCAGTTTGAACTCGTGGGGGTCTCAACGGTTTACGGCAATGCCCCTCTGTCACGCACAACGCTTAATGCGCTAGCGCTAGGGGAGGCGTTTGCCGTGGCGCCGGTGCGCGTCTGGCCCGGCGCCAACAAGCCGCTGAAGCGCGCGCTCAGCAACGCACCCGAGATCCACGGCGAGTCCGGACTCGACGGAACCAGCTTGTTGCCGAAAGCGACTCTTGCTGACGCGGCGGGACCGGTAGGATCGGCGGTAGGTGCGCTTGCCGCCGCCATTGAGGCCCATGCCGGCGAGATTTACGTGGTAGCCACCGGCACATTGACCAACATTGCCCTGCTGGCAACCGAGCGGCCCGACCTGCTATGCAAAATTAAGCACTTGAGCATTATGGGTGGCGGGTTTGCCGAGGGGAACTGGACCAAGTTTGCGGAGTTCAACATCTGGTGTGACCCCGAGGCGGCACGCATGGTGCTCAGACACCCAGAGCTAGCGGGCCGCACGACCCTCGTGACACTTGACATGACACACCAGGCAATTGCCACACCCGAAGTGCAAGCGCGTGTTTTAGGCAGCAGCGACGGTAAGGACGGCGATGTGTTTTATGTCCGCCGCATGCTGTACGAGCTGCTCCAGTTCTTTGCCAAAACCTACCGCGACCATTTTGGGTTTGACGCAGGTCCGCCGGTCCATGACCCACTAGCAGTAGCGGCGCTGCTCACAGACGAGAGCGGTGCTGGACTGAGGCTTGAGTTTGGCGAGTACGAGCTTGACGTGATCCTTGACGGCGAGCGTGTTGGCGAGACTGTCAAAGTCAGGCCCAGCGCTAAGGGTGTCAAGGTCCTCGAAAAAATTGACATGGACCGGTTTTGGGAGCTCATTTATCAAAGCTTGGATAACTTGGAGAAGAATCGGTGATTTCAAATTTCTTAGATAGATATATATATTTACAAAAGGAAAGCTAGAGATTAGATTCAAGATTGAATAACTTGCTCAGCAGGGGTGACGATTAGTCCTGGGCCGGCTCAATGCCGACAATCTCCTTGAATAGATCGTGGCAGGGCACCTGCGCCTCCATCTTAGCACAGAGCAAAAATGCACCCGAGAGCTTGCGATGAAGTCCGTAGGTCTCCTCGGGCGGTGGGGTAAGACGCTCATTGAGCATCACGCTAATGTTCTCACGCACGCGGTCCGTGACGGTCTGGTCGCGGAAATCGTAGCCGCCCTCCGTGGCAAACGGCTCACCGAGCACGAGAATTGAGTCAATGTGGGCCTCAAGCATGGCGGGCGACTCAAGTCCCGTGAGGTATCCAAGCTTGAGCGAGTAGGTGCGGCAGGCCTCACGGTCGCGCATTACGGCGGCGCGCAATACCCCAAGGTAGTCAGCAATGAACTTGTCCGAGTACCCCCGCGCAGCGCCAAAGTCAAGCAACTCGATTTTCTTGGTGTCCTTGTTGTAGAGGAAATTGGCCCAGTTGGGGTCCGTTTGCATATACTTGAAGCGCGCAATTTCAAGCAAGCAAAGGCGCATAATGTTGGTGGCAATCCAGTTTTTGGTGGACTGGTCCATCGCGGCGAGGTTCTTGGTGATCTCGACGCCCTGCATTCTTTCCATTGTGAGCACGTTGGCCGAGGATGCGTCGTGGAAAACCTTGGGTACCTCAAAGACCGGGTCATTGTCGACCAGGGATCTAAACTTGTCAAGTGCTGCCGCTTCACGCTTGTAATCGCACTCCCACTTGAGCTCAACGCGCGCATTGTCAATAGTCTTGTCGAGGAAAAGGCCCTCGGGCAAAAACCGCGAGGCTGTGAGCAGGATCATGAGGTTGTTGAGATCCGAATCAATCGAGTCCGCCACACCGGGGTACTGCACCTTGACCGCAACTTCTTCGCCGCTCTTGAGCTGGGCGCTATGCACCTGGCCGATCGACGCCGCGGCAATCGGGTAGTCATCAAAACGCGCAAACGTCGTCTCCCGCCAATTTTTACCGCCAGGCAGGTTCTGCGCCATGACCCGCTCCAGTTGCCGTTTGGGCATGTAGTTGGCCCCGTTTTGGACCCGCTCCAGAATGGTCTGCACCTCGGGCGCGAGGAATTTGGCGTCTTGAAAACTAATGAGCTGGCCAATTTTAAGCACGGCGCCGCGCATCTGCGAGAACTTTTTGACAATTCTATTCACGTTGGCTGGTGACAGCAGCACGGAGCTGTTACTACCGGGGGAGGAAGAGTCGGACACCACGCGCTTGAGGGACTCGGTAATGGCGCCGAAGCCGACACCCGTGGCGAGCGAGCCATAGTGGAAGAGCCGCGAGACGCGCGACGAGGGCACTGGTGACGAGTCAAGATCTCTTCGGGTGCGGTCGCCATTACCATTATTATCGTTATTGCGGACCATGCTGGTGGCCGTAAACGCCCGGCGTGAGCCGGCGGCCGAGCGGTTGAGGGTATTCCTGGCAAACTTTGCACTTCGAATCATGTCAAACTGGGCGCTACAGGAAGAGAAGTACTGTATATATCAATTGCGTATATGGGTAATGCACTACGTCACAACCGTGGGGATTCTGCGATCGAGTTTTTTTTTTTTTTTTCAAACGAACGATTTGGAAGTCCGGGCAATGACGTCTGATTTGGAGGAAGGTGAAATTTCGCGTGTTCGCGTGTTAGGACGAAAAGGTCCAGTTGAAAAATCTGAGGGTAGGGGTTGGTCAACAGTTTACGTCATAGAGAAAAATGAAATAAAACGAAATAAGAAAAAAACTGTATACTGTACTAATTACTATGTCTGATATCACATATCCTATGTCGTTTGTTGTATAGTTGGCAGCCACAAGCGTTTACTCAATGGGTGTCAGGTGATTAGTTGGTCTTTTTTAAATCAAGACGTGGCCCAGGGAACGCAAAAACCGACCCCCCAAAAGGGCCAAACCAAATGCCGGGGAAGTGTGAAATTGCGTCATGACGTAATAAACAACCAGCCAAAAAGAAAAAAAGAGTCTTTAGTAAGAGCTACAGTCCTAATATATTCACCAAAAAAAAACAAAAAAAACAGTGTATGTTGTTTGTGAAATACGTGGCTTATTCCAGTGTACAGTCAACGGGATCACCATTGGTGAAAAGCCAGTGAATTCAAATCAAGCAAGCATGCAGCCGCGTGGGACAAGAGTTGGGGGGCTAGGAGTGTCCAATGCTAGATCATTTCCTTCAATACGACTGTTGATACCCATACTGGAATAAGCATAGTTTCGGTTGCAGTAGAACTGTTATTTTTTACGTTCAAAGACACGAGGAGAGCAGAGTGACCTCGGCTCGCCTATGAGCACAATTTGCATTCGCCGGGGGAAGGTGCACATATTAAAGAAATAAAATACCGAACTCAGGCATTGATCGAACACTGACTTATCGTTACTGGTGCTGTTTTAATTTTTGACAAATTAAGCCACGGGTCTAGCTTTGATGTTTACTGGTTTGTGGGGGCAAAATGCAGAAGCAACATGGCTTAAAAATGATTTAAAAAGTACCTAAAGCTGGTGAACAGGATCAAGCTTCACACGCAGTAACGGTAATAATCAGGATCAAGTATTTTGAGAAAAGGACAAACGGAAGGATTTCCGGTTGATGATAAAATTAACAAAAAAAAAAAAAATCCAAAAAAAACGAGAAAAAACAAAGACTATAATAGGAAAAATAAAAAATAAAAAGAAAAAATAAAAATAGTCA
>Ga0160505_101526_pt1 | contig 10886 bp, 11 predicted proteins | sample DIDeMG_FD_108225 | JGI IMG/M metagenome (GOLD analysis project Ga0160505, IMG submission 108225) | Enriched chicken feces microbial communities from UW Madison campus, WI, USA - DID2874_E49_Stillage MG | ecosystem: Host-associated > Birds > Digestive system > Large intestine > Fecal ...
CAACGGGGAAGATTATCGCCCACATGCCAATTCCCCATTCCCAGCCCACGGTCTTAAGCGATGCATTGGCCACGTTACCCGTGACCCACGCGTTGACGAGGAACGGTGCAGCGGGGATGTACGAGAAGAACAGGCGGGAGCGGAGGGACGAGGTGTCGGCAATGATGACCTCGACGAGAACTTTGGCGAGTTAGTACGGCCTGAAAAGTGTTCTGCTGTAGTTCTACCCACGCATAAGACCAGTATAGCCAAACTGGTAGATGACAGCTCCGCCCGAGAAGGTCGCCAGGTTCTTCGAGGCAGCCTGGAGAATCGTGCCTTGAAGAAGTCAGCCTTTATGTTCCCACTCCACAAGCAATAGCCGAGACTCACCGATGACAACAAAGAAGATACAAACGAAGAGAATGCTCATTCGCCCAAAGTAATCTGAGATTTTGGCATATACGGGCTGTGCCGCCGCGCCCACGATGGACCGCACGATCGTGACAGTCGAGATGTTCGCCGAGTTTCCGAAAGAGGCCAGCGCGTAGATTTGCAACGTGTACCGCACAGTCCCGTCCAGACTTTTATCAGGCCAAGTTCACATTGTCCGGACGTACCCATAGCAATACGCCAGAAGAAAGATTGTACCAAACAGAACCCAGCGATGCCGCAGAGTAAACATGGAGGAAATGGCCTCGATGCGCTGAACACCGGGGCTCTTTTCGTCCTTTTGCTCTTCCCTGTCGTGCTCGCTGGCTCTGTGAGAGGAGCCCTTCTCTGCATCCATCGTATTGTGACGGTTGGGATCACCATGGAGGTCCCCTGCGGTAGCGGTATGGTCGGCGTCTTGAGTCATTTTGATGGTGGTTTCAACCATAGCGAGAGCGGTTTTAGTCTGTGGGTTGTCTAGAGAGTGTTGTGTCCCCGCATGAAGCGGTGTTGAATGGGTGGGAAAAACTTTCGTCCCTCGACGTGACTTGCGTCCTTATCAGATAAAATTGTGAGGAAACCGTGCATCGGTTAACACTTGTTCAGAGCCTGACCGATCTCGACTCGCTTACACCAGGGTCGCAGATTTCCAGTATAAGCAAGGACTGAGGAGCTGCGACTGAACCTACGAGGTATTGAACGCCCTGTCGGCCGACAGCTGGAATCCCCACATGGTGTGTTGAGTTCCCGAAGACTGATGGACTTTATTAGACCCAGTTCCAGAGGGAGACTCACAAGTGTTTGGCAGATTCCGCATTGCGTGTATGTCTCTTTCCCTCTCTACGACCGTGTGAGCAACTCGGGCCGGAGATCATACAGGCCATTAAGGCGTCCATGTCGCTTTAGTCGCGAACAAGGTAGCCACCCACCACTGAAAATCATCCTTTGGTCAAGTCGGTGCAAGTCCGACCCGATATCGGCCTCCGATACCAAGTTCAAGAGCAAGCCCTTTCACGAGTACCCTGCAACGGCCAAGTTATCGAAGTTATCGAAGCCACCTGGAGATCACGGACACTTCAGTGGCTTGGCAAGTAGTCCATCTCCCAGTTCCCAACAAGGCGAGACCACTGGTGGTATGGAGGGCACCGCTCATGAGTGTTTTGTCATGGCCTCGAAAACGAGATGCCAAGCCTTTTTGTGTTATCAGATATCGGCCGACGGTATGACGACCCTGATTCGTGCCAGCTAGGATATCCTGATGATGTCCGAAAAGGTGCAGACGCAGAAGTGAGCCTTAGAGATTTTGGCACATTTTTATAAGCGAGGATTATCCAGAAACATAGGTATCTGACGGTGGGTGAGGGAAGAACCTCATCTTCGGACCATGCAGCCTCAGTGGTCTCAATCATCTGCAGGCCACGCGGTATAAGCTCGGTTGTCATGGATAACCATCGAAAAGGTCAACCTGTACTGGCGACGCGTACGTCAAAGGTTGAATGAAGGCGTCTGCTCCTTTGCCATGTCCATTGCCTCCACGAGTAATAGCCGCCTAGTTAGCTCGTCAGATTTATCAGTTGTCTGCATGCTCATCTACAACTTAGGCCTTGGCCTCCTTGGTCTTCTCGGCCGCCTGCTCCTCGTGCCATGCCTTGATGGCTGCGTCGCAGACACGGAACCTGCGGTGTGGTTAGCAAAGTCTGCCCGGCATCGATATGTGCAGCGCAGCTGTGGAGGTAGTAGGGACTGATGACCTGTCGCCCACCATGTCTTCCCACTAGGGACGCGCCAACCACTTTGACGCCCTGTCGTCGTCTACACCATCATCCCACCCTCTTGCCTCTCAGTTCAATACTCACGCCTCAAGACCCTTGGGGAATCCGCCGTAGCCCATAACGTGGAGCATGGCCTCGCGGATCTCGACCTCGGTAAGACCGTTACGCAGGGCACCGCGGACGTGGCCTGCGAGCTCCTTCTCGTGGCCGCCGATAGCGAGGATGCTGTGGGTTAGCGGGGGTTCATAATGCTTAAGTTTGCCAGGAATGGGGTCCAGTCCGAAGGCAGGCTCGGGCTACGACATACTGTAATCCTGCCTTCATGTCTTCCTGTCTTCCGGTGCTGCTGCCATCACTCGCTTCCAGCCCTACCCCACACCCAGCTCACGTACAGCAGGCCCAGAATGTTGTAGGGGGCAGGGACACAGATCCACAATGTCCCGAATCTCAGCTCCAGCTTGGAAGCTTGCGGTCTTCGTAGCCCACGTCTACCTTCCCACTCTCTTCACCCAACCTCTCCGCCCTCTTCTGTCGCACTCACGTAATAACAACCAGCGAGCGGTGCTTGAGCTCCAGCCCCGGACGGCTCCAGAGCCCCTCCCACGCGTTCTTCGTCACGTACTCCTGCGCGGGGCGCATAAACTCGTTGGCGCCCTTCGAGAGCTGGTTGTCGACGTACGCGTCGCCGAGTACTTTGCGGCGCTGCTGGATCCCGGCGTCGTACAGCGTTTGGTAAGCTGCGTCGCGCTCGGGGTTCGACGGCGTGGAGACGGTGGGGATCTCGGGGGGCGCCATTGTGTCCTGGAAGATGAGGTGTTGGAAGAGAGAGTGGAAGAGGCGGTGATAAGAGCTCAGAGGCGGAAACGTCGGTGGAGGAGTGAGAAGATGTAGATGGAAGATACACGCGGATGCTGGAGATGGAGACGAGCAAGTGATAGAGAGGAGATCGGAGAGTACTGATCGAAAGCCGACGACAGCTCGCTTGGCTGGAGCTGAAGCGTCATCGAGTCATTTGTCGGCTTCATCCGTGCACGAGATCAGCCGAACGCCGGTGGCAGTCCAATCGCGATGAGTGCGTCCGGTAACGGTAACACAACCCGGCCTCCTTTCACCATAATTAGCTTCCTGAGCTGTTGTTGTGCATGGGTATCGCTACTGTAGGCATTATGTTCATGCATTCTCTACATGTCGTTTTATCCAGATGTCAACTGGTAGATCGATGGTTTGGTGGAGATGCCAGTCTCGGTTGGTTCACCCGGAATTCGGCTATATCTCATCCGTAATCTCGTCCGTCTACTGTGATCATCATTCAACCTTGCATGTGAACCGTCATTTTTGCTGATCCTGATCAACAATCAAGTGTCAGTGATAGCTAACAATCACGATAGCTCGATGCACACAGCGGAGACCTAGCGTAAACCAGTGCATTCCTTCTAGATATTCTTAGTTGAACGTACACCCCCACCGCCCTCCCTAGTTTGACAAGACCAAGGAATTTCAAGATCAACAACACTTTCACGCAGTCACACCAGGGATGGGCGGAATCTCGAGCCCGTTGCCCTCGTACGGCTTGAGATGGTCGCCGGCCCTGATCATGTCACCAATGTTCTCGTACGCGTCCGCGACATAGTCAAAGTCCTCGATCTCCACCCACACCTGTGCCGAGAAACGCGCCCACCACGTGTTGTTGTGCCACATCTGCGAGCCGTCAGAGTCATTGGAGTGAGGTAACTTACAGGCGACGCGAATGTGCGGAACTGGAACAAGAGCTTGGCTTCGATGAAGCGCAGAATGTTCGAAAAGTCGTTGCCGTCCTTTGGTGCCGGGAAGTTGGGCAGCTCGACGTTGACCTGAGAGATTAGCTCGAATTCAGATGCTGAATCTCACCATGCATGCAGTCAGCTCGCCGCGGTCATTGTCCATGACACGGGTTCCCCACCGCTTCGAAAGACGCTCACCGCCGCTGCATGTCAGCTTCACTCTCGAACCTGGTAGCTTACGCGACGGCCAACGAGTGGTTGTACGCAATGATGCGGTCCTCGCCGCCAATGCTCTCGCGGAACTTGATCGTGTGGGGGATGGTGAGGTACGACGTAAAGTCCATCGTGCCGTTCCAGCCAAACTGCTCGACAAACTTCCAGGGATGGTTGACGCCCACCATGGGGTACCGCTCCGACTCGTAGTAGTGTCCCGTGGGGAAGGACGAGCGGATGAGTCGCTGGTTCCTGAAGGGCACGTAGAAGAGTGCCGACCCACGGTGGCTGCCATTAGCTGAGAGTTTGCCAGACGCCATCAAACTCACGTCATGAGCCACTTGTGGCAGTTGGAGATGAAAAAGTCGGGGTCCGCCTTCTTGACGTCGACGTGGTGCTGGCCGATCGAGTGGGCAGCGTCGACGAGGGAGAGGGCGCCGTACTTGTGGCAAAGGTGGGTGACCTGCTCCCAGGGGTACACGACACCGGGCGCAGACGCGATCGAGTCAATCACCACCATGCGCACACGCTCGTTGGCATTCACGCCGACGGCGACGGGTGGCTCGGAGCCGCCGCGGACGTTGGAGGTCGGCTGGTTGTACTTCTCAAGCACGGCCTGGGTCTTCTCGATAATCTCAGAGTGGTAGCATGGGAACTCGACGAGGATCGTCTCGAGCTTGACGCCGGGGTTGCGGTCGCAGACGTACTTCATCGTCTGGGATACGGCATTGTACGTCGTTGCGTCTGGTGTGAGTTTAACGAAAGGACGCCCTCAACTCACAGACAACGATAACATCGCCGTCCTTCCAATCAATGTTGGACGCGACGGTATTGACGCCATGCGTCGCATTTGGCACAATGACAACCTCGTCCGTCTCCGCGTTGATCATCGGCGCGAGCTGCTTCCGAACATCGGTAAGCATAGGCTCGACTTTTCGCCGCATCCACACGTCGATACACGCGTCCATCTCGCGTGCGAGCTTCGCCTTGGCCTCGAGAACAGGCAAGGGAGGGGACCCGTAGGATCCTTGCAGTCAGTGTGTGTAGCTCTGTTTCTTACGCACCGTGGTTGAGGTTGACCCAGTCGGGGGCAAACGGCCAGTACTGCTTCATGTTGTGGCCAAAGTCCGGGAAGCCCTTGGCCGTCTTACCGACCACGCCATTGGCGTCGACTGAGAACCCGCGCGCGGTCTCCACAGTCGCAAACTCGTGGTCCTTGACTGTCGCCCACGCCTCGGCCTTGTCGCGCACAAACTCTGCAAAGCTGCCCATTAGGTCAACCAAAGCTGAAGTACCTACCTCCAGATCTGGGGGTCGAGCCTCTGTACAGATGCCGCCCAGACGTAGACATTTGCAGAGGTCTTGCCCGTCACTTCCTTGGACGCGTTGAGGGACACCTCTTCCTTCGTGTGCTGGACCCCAAGGGTGGTGACTTCCACTGTGATGCGCTTGTATTCCTACAGAGTTAATGGGAGCAGCGACACGACATAACTCACATCACCTTCGAAGATGTCAAGCAACCCCATGTCCTTACGTGTAAGGCCCGAGATGACAGTGCCGCGGACACTGCGGTCGTCCTCGCTGAGCTGGCTGGCGGGTTAGCATCAACAGGCCAGCGGACACCCACCCAGCATCCTTGCCGAGGAGCGCGTAGAGCGCGTTGTCGTCGATGATACCGGGGTAGTCTTCCCCACGGACATGGTGGCGGGTGTATCCCTTGTAGTCAGCTTTGTCCATCCAGGAGCGAAAAGCTCACAGGGAGGATGGCGTCCTGGAACTTGAGGTCGTCAATCTTGCGCCCGAGGACGCGCGCCGTGATGGCGGGTACGGCCAATGTGCCGTAGGCAAATACTGCCCGTCAGCTCAACTACATCAAAATCACTCGCTACCCACGCTTGTATGTCTGGCTGTGGTCCGCAGACGGCATCTCGCTTCGCGACGATCAGTAAGACGACAAAAACCAAGTGGGAGATAAAGACGGCACTAACAGAGTGATGTTTAAGACTGGTTCGGGCGTCAGACTGAAGCTCGGGAGGTGCATGCTCCAGCCGCGCAGAGGTAATGGAGTCGATAACGCCAAGCGACGAGATGAGTAATAAAAGGTGTCAGGTCAGCTCAAAGACAAGATCCGGGGATTGCGAATGGTAATGTCGACGAGTCGAATTCGAATTTGTTGTGATAGGCAAAAAGTGTAACCGAGACGACACGAGCGCGCCGTTTTTGCTCCATCACTGTGTGTGTAACTCGGCTTGTGATGCTATCTCGTGCAGACTCGTACACAGATTGTGTTTCGGTCCAGGCCGACGCGGGCAAAGCGGGCAGTCGTGCTTCGATGCCCACAATGAGAGGATGCAGATGATGACATGAGCCGCAGATGGCGCGCATCGCGTCACAAGTCGGCTACATCCCTGAGCATTCGGTCAATATCCGGCTCATGTGGGAGTCACGAGTCAGTCAGGTGGGATGGATGCCACCTCCATAACGCCGCATTTTCCATCCACGTGTTGATGATCGCGCTCGCGCATGCGCGTTGCGGTGACGATTACTAGTCATCGGTGAGTGTGTGATGCCTGGATGGTACCGACGAGCGAGCGCTGTAATCATCGTCGACGACAACAACATCGATCACAACAACACCACTACACCTCCATCCCATCACGATAACCACACCCACTATGCCCGTGGCAACAGTTACCACGAGCGCAGGTGCGTAGCTTAGGATAACCTGCGCAACGAGCTATGCTAACTCTTCAGCGGGCTCCCTCGCCCTCCTCAAGGACGAGGACCGTGACGTTCGCGTTTACGCTCTTCAGTTCCTGCTCTCGATTGTCCCCCAGTTCTGGGCCGAGATCAGTGAAGAGCTTCCTTACATGTGAGCTGTCGCTAAGCCTACATAGCTAACGCTCCAGCGAGTCGCTCGCCGACCCCCAGTTCTCCGAGCTCCCTGTTGAGTCGCGTCCCCTCGCTGCCCTCCTCTGCTCCAAGGTCTTCTTCTACCTTGGTGAGCGTGACGAGGCTGTCGAGTTCGCCCTCCGTGCCGGTGCCGCGTTTGAGAAGGAGCCCTACGACGAGTTCAAGGAGACGATCATTGCCGGCTGCATTGACCGCGCGATCGGCAACACTGAGAAGGGCGAAACTGTCGACCCGAGGCTCGAGGAGATTGTGGAGGGTGTTATCCGAAATGGCTCTGCCGAGGGTGCCAAGCTCGTGAGTAGATCTGTTAGAGACGTATCTGACTTGTAGGCTATTGGTCTCGCGCTCTCGCTCCGCCGCCTCAACCTCATCGAGGCGATCTACACCCAGTCGCGCGCCCCGGACCCCAGCTCGTCCTCTGGAGCTGCCCACGACGAGGGCCTCCTCCGCTACATTCTCTCCGAGGCCATTGGCGGTGCGGCCGGAAGCGATGCATGGCCCGACTCGTTCCGCCGCGACCTTCTCCAGCTCCTTCTCAAGCTGTTCAACCTCTCTGCCAACGTCGACTACAACGCCATTACCCAGATTTGGGTTCAGCTCGACGACGCCGGTGCCTGCGGTGACGGCATTGTTGACCTGATTAGCAAGGGCGGCGAGCGCGGACGCCTCGAGGCGTACCAGATCGCCTTTGACGTGACGGAGATGGCGCCTCAGAGCTTCCTTGAGCGCCTGCGTGCCAAGATTGAGGAGCGTGGATGGGGCAAGACGGGAACACAAGGAACCGAGGACGAGCGTACGTTTATCGAGGACATTCTCAACGGTTCCCGAACGGCCGAGCTGTACATCAACTTCCTCAAGAAGAACAACCGTACCGACATGTCCATCCTCAAGCTCACGAAGGAGAGCCTCGAGGACCGCTACTCGATCTACCACTCTGCCATCACCTTCACCAACGCCTACGCCCACTGCGGTACCACCTCGGACCAGTTCCTCCGCGAGAACCTCGACTGGCTCGGAAGGGCCTCCAACTGGGCCAAGTTCTCGGCTACCGCGGCTCTCGGTCTCATCCACCGTGGATCGTACATCAACGGTGTTCGCGTCGTCAAGCCCTACCTCCCTGGCGGATCGGCTCCTTCCAAGTTCTCTGAGGGTGGTGCCCTCTTCGCGCTCGGTCTCATCTACACTGGACGGAAAGCGGGTGCCGAGAAGGAGCTCCGCAAGGGTCTCTCTGAGGTTAACGACCCCATTGTCCAGCACGGTGCCGCTCTCGGTCTCGGTGTCTCGGCGCTCGCCACTGGTGACGAGGAGATTTACGACGAGCTCAAGAACATGCTCTTCCAGGACAACGCTACCTCGTCGGAGGCTGCCGGTTACGCCATGGGTCTTGTCATGCTCGGTCAGCCGAACGAGCGCTTGCTCGACGAGATGATCTCGTACGCTGGCGAGACCCACCACGAGAAGATTGTTCGTGGTATCGCCATCGGTGTCGCTCTTACCATGTACGGCAAGCGCGACGGTGCCGCCGCTGTCCTTGAGAAGTTTACTAAGAGCAACGTGAGTTACATGTTCGTGCCGAGTAACTGACAACCAGAACGCCATTCTCCGTTACGGTGGTATGTTTGTTTACGCCCTCGCGTACGTCGGTACCGGCGACAACAAGGTCATCAAGCAGCTCCTTCACTTCGCCGTTTCGGATGTCAACGACGACGTCCGCCGCGCCGCCGTCATTGCCCTTGGGTTTGTTCTCTTCCGCAACCACACCCAGGTCCCGCGCGTCGTCCAGCTCCTCGCCGAGAGCTACAACCCCCATGTCCGTCACGGTGCCACCCTTGCTCTCGGTATCTCGTGCGCCGGCACTGGTCTCGAGGCCGCCATCGACCTCCTTGAGCCCATGACCCACGACCCCGTCGACTTTGTCCGCCAGGGCGCGTACATGGCTCTCGCTATGATCCTCATCCAGCAGACCGAGGCCCAGGCTCCCAAGGTCACGCAGATCCGTGAGCTCTTCGCCAAGGTCGTCGCCGAGAAGCACGAGGACCCGATGGCGCGCTTCGGTGCCTCGCTCGCGCAGGGTATCATCGACGCCGGTGGTCGCAACATGACCATCTCGCTCGCCACGCGTGCCGGCACCCCTGACATGAAGGCTATTGTCGGTATGGCCCTCTTCGTCCAGTTCTGGTACTGGTTCCCTCTCGCCCACTTCCTGGGTCTCACGTTCGCCCCCACGACCATGATCGCGCTCGACGGCAAGGGCCGTATCCCCAAGGTCGACTTTGTCTCGTGGGCCAAGCCTTCGATGTTCGACTACCCCACGACCGACAAGCCCGTCGCCGAGGAGAAGAAGAAGAAGGCCAAGGCCGCCGTCCTGTCGACAACGCACAAGGCTCAGGCACGCGCAAAGTCCAAGAAGGCCGAGCAGGGCGAGGCGATGGAGCTTGACGAGAAGCACGAGGACAAGGACGCCAGCAGCAGCAAGGGCAAGGAGGTGAAGGACGCAAAGGACAAGAAGGCGGAGGCCGGCCAGAGCATCGTGCACAACATGACGCGCATCACGCCCACCCAGCTCCCGTTCATCACTGGCCCATACGACCCGATCCCGACCCCCGAGCCCGCCGCGGCTGACGCATCCGCTTCCACCTCCGGCCAGCCCGCACCCGTACCAGCCCTCCAGCCCAAGAAGGGACGGTACACCCCCGTCCGCTCTGTCGGCGACGGCGCAGCCTGGGCAGCAGGCAAGCCGGCCGACGGCCGCGCGCGCGTCGGATGGAGCGGGAACGTTCTCATGCTTGCCGACTCGTCCGACGCCGAGGGAGAGTACATTGAGCTCGACGCCTCGCTCTGGCCCCGCGGCGCAGAAGAGCCCGAGGCCGCCGCCACTCCTGCTGCTGCTGCTACTCCTGCCGCACGGGCCCACGGCGGCATGGACTGGGACGGTGCCATGCCCGCCGCGTTCGAGTACGAGTTTGAGGACTAGAAGTGTATACAGACCAAGAGCGATTGAGACAGATAGGCAGCACATTTTATGCATGTTTGAAGGGTTTGTTTGTCTAGACACATCTTGAAAGTCTACGTAGAGGGAAAAATGAGAGTGGGGATGAAATGCGGACGTTCTTACCGTCTACCTCGCAACAGTGACCTGGAGGAGGAATCCGCGCGCATCGCGCACATTGAACAGCCACACGTTACCGCCCGGATTCTTGCAGTGATCAAGCACAGCCTCGCGCATGTGGTTGGCATAGCCGCGGTCCGAGGTCGGGAGGGTATGCAGCACGGTGCGCCACGCATCGTCATCATGGATCCACCCGAGGTCGAACGCGAGCTGGCTGAGGAACTCGGACGGCATATCGACGCCAATGACAGGCAGCATGCTCTGGACGCTTGTCGCAAAATCGCGCGCCTTGTCATAATACACGCTCTTGGTGCCGTGGCGGTGCTTGCGGACGACCTTGTTCTTGCCGCGGCTCGTGAGTGGTTCCGGGGGCAGGACGAGCCGGATCTCAGCCTCGGGACCGGACGCGACGGGGTCGTCCTCCTTCTTCGTGGTGATTGGCGTCGCGGCCGGGCCGTATGATGCGTCGATGCGCCGCTGCTCGGCAATCTTCTCCTGCAGCCACCCCGCGAGCTCTTTGCGCTCCACTGCATGTCAGCTTTGCCACTGCTAGTAGCTCACCGTCATCGTCAGATTTGCCAGTCAGGACGCGGATGACCTTGACGTCCGCGCGGGGCGGCAGGTCACCCTTCTGCGGACGCGGGGCGCGCACCATTGCGAGGAACAGGATGTTCTGGTCCTTGCACTCGGAAAGCAGCTCGGGCTCGA
>Ga0160505_101527_pt1 | contig 10882 bp, 17 predicted proteins | sample DIDeMG_FD_108225 | JGI IMG/M metagenome (GOLD analysis project Ga0160505, IMG submission 108225) | Enriched chicken feces microbial communities from UW Madison campus, WI, USA - DID2874_E49_Stillage MG | ecosystem: Host-associated > Birds > Digestive system > Large intestine > Fecal ...
CAGCCCAAGCTCGCAGCTCGGCGCTCCACTTGCACACCTTCCCACCGGCACAGTAGCGTCTCCGGCAGCCGGCGCTCGCTCCCTCCCCATTATACGTTCGCACTCCGTGTTCTCCGCCTCCGTGGAATCTAAGCTTGCTCGATGCCGTTAGGCGGGAAGGTATTCCTGTGCCTTGTTCCTATACTCAAAGTTAGTTTACACGGTATGGTTTTGTGCGAGGTACGGGTATGTGGGTATGATGCAAGCACGAACCAAATACAGGAATACGATTGCAGGCTACATTGTTTACCCGCTTCACCATAGCTCATGGATTCCCAGACGGTGTTAAGTGACTGGCTTGCTTAGCTGCATGGCCGCTTGGCTGCGTCCCGTACACTTGGCCCAGCGGGAACGTTGACATTGGCTCTGACATGGTTTACAGAAAAATCAAAAGAAGCCAGCCGCCCGCACACCCCGCCCCCGGTTCCCGTTCTCGTAGACGACCTGATTCTCTCATGCACTTTCATGAACGTAACGTACAGATTCCAGTACCCGGTACCCGTGTCGTGTTGCGTGGTTGTTGTGTGCTATTCACGTGAGTGGTTCAAAGTGTCACGATTGACATACCGCTCACGACAAGCAATCACCGGAACGCCGTGAACGACACATGGAGCACGTTCTGAGTACTGCAGACGGGCGTAGCTTGCTACTGCAAACACTGAATGGTCCACCCGCTTGGCCTGGATCAAACAAGCTCCGCGCAAACGCACACAAACGTGTGCCTCCCACCGGCAATTACACTTCCAGCTGAGGTCATGCGTGATCACGTTCACCTGTCGTGAGCTTGATTGCATGCCGAGAGCAGAGGTTAATGCGTTAATGAATGCTAGAAGAGTATGGTGTGTCATTCCATGTAGGCTAGGAACGAAGCACTTCCAATCGAGGTGCGGCCCAAGGTGGACAAAGTGGAACCTACGGCCAACAGACTCAAGGTGAATCCAACGGAATCGAGAGCATGCGCTGTCCCAAGGTTAACTGTATTCGGGGATTCCAGATTGGTTGTGGGACATTGAGGATTGTGGATCGGAGAATGAATGAATACGAGATCTGGACTCTCTGGTGGTCCAGTTGGGGTGCTATAGTAAGTCTTCCGTTCGGCGAGCAGCTATCTTTGGAGCTGGCACAGATGGAAGTGGCAACGCGCAGAACGAGTCATCCTGGAGCTCGGGCGGGTCACAACCCAACGCCAGTGAACGAGGGCATAGAGTAGCGGATGCACAGACCACAAAATTTGCTCGAAGCTTGCCAGAGTTCTGGAGCGTCTGTAATCTATCACACTCCGGAACCGAGAAACAAACGAGGCAAGACAGGGTAATATTAGTCTTTGATCCCTCTCGCAGTTCAGCGCGCATACCGCTGGAAGCAAACTCACGTCGGAGGATTGATTGTCTCGCTATCCTGCATTCTGCAGATCCTGCTCAAAAGTTCCTAGACCACGAATATTCACATCATCTGGCCCGACTAGTCGGTTAGGGAGCGATGGGAAGCGACGTGCGTAAGCTACTGATTCCTTTCTCAGATACTTTACTATCCTCCAAGACCGAGGTTGCATAAAGCCCCGATTCGCCCAGGTCCAGAGATATGATGGCGACAGTCGACCACCCCGAAAGTTGGTGTCGGTGACCGAATGCAACGCCACGCGCGCCACAAGGGACAGAGTCGACAGAAGAAGAACAGGGAATCGACGCTTGGCAGATAAACAAATTTCTTACTCCTGAGACCTACCCAAAGACATCAATAGGGCGATGGACATTTCATGGCAATATAAAGTCGAACAGACGAGCCAGGCCAGAATGCACTGACGATCAAATGTTCCGACCTGCCAGAACAACGCGGGACGGACGTGACGGCAGGCACGGGTCGTGGACGGTTGTCGCGCCTTTGGCTCCCGTCTTGCCGCACCCAGTAGCCGTAATGAGTGCGAGTTGAGATCTGGTTTCTGAATCTGGATCAGAGAGCGGTCGAGAGCGAGACAGCAACAATAAGGCGTCGGGCACGCGGGCAGCCCACACGGGCTCTGGGCAGTGACTGACTGCAGGAAATTACGCGCAGTAAATGGCATGGGCAGACGCCACAGGAAAACGGACCCACGGACCCTTGGCAGGATCCAATGCCATCTCGGCAGCGTCGCTACCTTGGTGCGCCTCGAGGCCAAGTTTTGTTGACATTAAGAATTGACCACGGTCCACTAGTGCCGCCTGCACAGGAGCCGACGTGTTAGCGCGCCTTGGCCTAGTTGTTCAGCACCGTTGGGGACGGAGAGATCACGCAAAAGTTGATAGCGACAACGACGCATCTTGCATAATCTCCTACATATCTCTTTAACCGTTCATCTTTTTATTGTTCCTCATTCTCTGCTTCTCGTCATCCGTCCCTCGTTCACACACCACTATCCTTCCCAAGTCCTGTTCTCGAGCCCATATCTCGGCATCGTTCCTGCGTACCTTCCTTTGCGCACAGACCTCAGCCTCGATTGCCAGTCCGCAAGCTGTCCACCGACGACTTCCAGGCAGCCCTCCATATCAACCTCCTCCTCGATTTCGTGTTCCATTCCATCATACCTCGTACCTCGACTCTGCCGAACACGACGATCTCGACAATCAGATCCCCGACGACCACAAAGTCTATCGTGTGTCTAGTCGACATTACGCCAATCCCCATTGCCGCCGGTGTCTGCGTGCAGATCGTCGATTGATCGACATCAGGCCAACTTTAACGCGTCGAGTGTAGTGGCAAACCTACACCCTCGACGTTCACAACCTTGCCACACATCCACTCGCAGCTCGACTGCAGCAGCGTCCACGTTGACCACCGCCAACCCAACCGCTCAGCCATTCGCCGCTCACAATTCTCCACGCGCTGCTCCCCCTGCCGGACAACACCGACAGCGATTACATTGCACAGTGCAGCCCGAGAGCCGAAAGTGTCCCGAGCGTCCACGGCCTGCGGTTCCTGCTGCTTCGTTCTGCACGGCCCGTGATCTTGGCTACGACGTGACTTGTGACCGTTGCCCAAACAGCCGTACGTAAAGGTCGGCAAGCATCCTGGTTCCCAAGGAACCGCTGTCCGAAAGGTCGCCGGCAACGTCGGTCCCTCTGCCCCTACGCCTACCGGCCCACCCGCGCCTCCGGCCCCTCGAGCTTCAAACACAGATCTGGCAGCGCACCGAGCCAGGTACCGTTCCCATCGATCTGTCTCTTGCCTCTTACGTTGTCCTGCATACCGCATAGCGACAAGGACAACGCTGTCTGTTGATCCCCTTGACGCAAAAGGCGAAACGCGAACGTTGGCCGGCCCCTGGCGCTTGCCCCCTTCGCCGCCTCCGATCGTTCTGCCCACAAGTGCTTCCGCGCACTATCCGACCTCTGGGCCTCAGGTGCCGACGATTTCCTAGGGGTTCGCGGTTGAACGAAACGCAACAACAGCACCACTGGCAGGCAACAGTATCGACCTACCCTGCCAAGTACGGTACGGTGCTTCCTTGTGCACGGCGAGCGTCCGCCCGCAACCTTTCGTTGAGAAAGTGTACCCGAGCAAAGCATAGCATCCTGGCCCAATCGGGTGTGCCTTGGGTGCCGTAAAGTTCTTTCTTGGTCGTGCGTCAAACCCTACCGTTGGGCCGACGACCCTCTCGCGTGATTCAAACACACAAAGAGTGTGGATCAACAAGCTCTGAAAACAAAAACAGGCAGTCACCTGGGCCGATCACAACCTTGCTCTTTTGCTTGGGACCCACCTGCCATCTTGTCATCTTGTCGTCTCTTGGTTCATCGCCCAAACCGTAACCAACCGTCGTTGGGCGTCTGCGAATCTTCGTATCCACCGTCTTGGTTCCGGGATCTTTGTACGTACAGCCCCCTGGCATCGCCACCCGAAAACCCAGTGGCTGACGGCAGCCCACACCTTCATACCCCGTGTACGCCGAGCCCTGCCGAAGGGAGCCCGCTCGAGCTTGCACACGGTCTTCCCAGGATCCCAGGACAAACTCAGAGCGGCAGTGCACAGTTCTGGTTTAAACGTCCAAAGCGCGGGCTGAGTTTACATTGCAAACTCGAGCTTGTTCCATTCCGGCAAGCTTTCGAGCATTTTTTGGATAATTCACGCTTGTTTTCCATTGCAGTGCGACTAGTCCTGCTTCGTACGGCAAAGGAGTGTGTGTCTGGTGTGGTGTGCACTGCGTAGCCCCCTGCGTTTGCGTGCACCTGCCTGCTGCTGCTTGCTATTCCTACCAGCTTGCCGCGCTCTCCTGACGTTGTTTTGAAACCCAAACTTGGACCAGGTGCTTGCGGGGCCACCTTGACAACGCGTGAGGCTGTCCACCCGTACCCAGCCATTCAAGGCATTTCTCCTGTCGTCGCCGCCCAAATCCAAACCGGAGGACGCACAAGGTCCACCCATCCACCCCGAGCCCACAAGGTCCACCACAGGTCATGTTAGCTCCGGCAGCGTCACCTGAACCTGACGTGTGCCTCGTTCAAGGTGCAAGCGGGGAGCAAGAATGCAGAGATCAGCATGCCGAGCACCAAGTCAGCCAAGAGCACGGCAGCGGCGGCAAGGAACAACAAAGGCTGACCCTGCATATCGTTCCTCAGTCGCAACCTACACCAGATGTGGTCATTGAGGATCCGTCACGCTCCTCGTTCAAGTATAGCACCGATGACAACGTCGCCGAAAAGGGTTCCATTTCTTCTCCTCGTCCGTCTTCTATTCCCGCTTCACCAGTGCCGTCGGTACCGACAGCGTCCCAGTCGCCCGTGTCCCCTACTTCTCCTCTCTTGAAAACACCTACATCTTCAACTTCACTTTCGTTACTTCTGGAACCTCAACAACAACCACAGCAGCAGGTCTCATCCTCATCTTCTTCGACCTCCTCGCCGTCGGCAGTCACCAGCCCTGAAACTCTTGTTCGTTCATTTTCCTGCGTGCTACCTCGACCCCTTCCTGCAGCAAGTACAGCACCAAGCAGTCCGGGGCAATCGCAGGTTCGGTTTCCCAGCCCTCTCCGGAACTCGACATATGTGAGTGCTCAGTGTTGTTGTTGTTGTGTTTCTCTTTTTTTGGATGGCTGACGTGAAAATAGCCACTTGTAGGGCGCACGGTCTCATCACCCAGTATGACCTCGGCATCGAGTGTGTCTATGATCCCCTCGCTCTCGTCTGGGTCCACGGGGTCTACACCGTCGCTGTCCAACTTTGGTCTGGGTGGCGAGAGCAGTGGTGGTGGTAGCTTGGACCTTCCCCGCCCCATTCTCCGGCATCACCACAGCCATTCTGTCGTTCGCACGTCGTCGCCGCTTCGCCAACAAGTCGGCTTTGAGGAGAATGCCAAATCGCCAGCAGTTCCGAAATCGGCGATGGCGAATGCGACTCTGCGTGCCCGAACTGGGCGGTCTGGAGCAAAGGTTGCTTGGGCGCAGACAGTTCATGCAGGAATGGACCACACTAGCATACTGGATCTCGACCTTCACGCCACCAATACATTGAGACCGCAGAGGCCGGGCATGCCTCGTTCTGCCTCCTCTCGCCCAGCGACGTTTCATGACCGTTCTCCGAGTATGGAGCACAGTATCAGGGCCAAGCCCTCACTCCGGCATCGGCCGAGCCTCAACCCGCGGGCACTTCCTGGGAACCGTCCGGGTTCGGCACCTGTAGTGGGTCTGTGGGCCGAGGAGTCGGAGGACGAGCCCATTAACCACCCATCGACGGCCATGCCTGGCTTTCCGGCTGTCGAGTTTTCCGATCTCCGGGCGCCAAAGTTCTCCCGTGCTGGTATCCGCAGCGGCACTGTCATCATGCCTGTGGCAGCTCCTGCTCGCCGCTCCACCTCCACTGTCCGGCCAGCCTCTACTGTTGTCATCGAGGAGCCCAAGGCGGAGAAGGCTAAGGAGACCAAGTCGTCTGGCATCGGTGGTCTAATCGTGCGCAAGCTCTCGCGACGCTCCATGTCCACGCCAGCGTTAAAGGAGAAGGCTGCCGAGCACGCCAAGACCGCTGCCGCTCCCTCAGGGCCTCCAGTGCCGCCAATGCCGTCAGGCTCTATACGCCACAAGCGTACCCCCGCCTTACAGCACAGTATCTCGCACGAGGCCCTCGGACCGATCCAGAGGGAACACCTGCCTCCCCGTGCTTCTAGCAACGCGCCGTTTCCCACAAGAGGTCCGGCACCACCGCCGCAGGGCCGTCCTGTCGGCCCTGTGCCACCGCTACGCCCGGCTCCACTGGCTATAAGGCCAGCACTCGGCCCGCGCAGCCCGCCGCCGCCGCCAGACGTGTTCCGCCAACTCCCTCCCGGCTTTGGCTTGCCCTCATATGGTCCGCCGCCACCGCAGCGACCGATGCCTCTGCGCCAGCACTCTGCACCTGCTCCGCCACCGATCGTGCAGGGCCGACAGCCCGTACAGGTCGCTTACGGCCCTCCACGTGCAGCGCAGCCCCCGCCGCCGCTCCGCCACTTCCGCTCTGCACCTGGCCTGCGTCCTGTTCCCCTCGAGCCGCTGCCCGAGCTCTCCCCCGCGTCTCCGCCTCTCCCTATCTCGCCGAGGTCTCCTGTGTCGCCCCGCTACAGCCGTACTCCTCTTTCTCCCCGGCAGCAGGTGCAGGCTTTCGGACCACTCCCGCACCCTCCGCTGTCGCCCACCACGCTCAACCGCCCCGCTCGCATCCCGGCGTTCGACGACTACGACCCGTACCCCTACGGCTACGCACCGTCGCAGCACACACGCCCGCCGTACCGCTCCTCCCACAGCGAGGGTGAGACAAGGCCGCGTGCTATTTCGGCCTCCCCCAGCCGTCCCGTCGAGAGTGCTCCTGCGCTGCCCTTGACCGGCCTCCCGGCCCTCCCGGCATTCACAGAGTTCAGCATGGAGTCGACCCTCAACCTCGTCCTTGATGCCGGAAACGACGCCGAGTCCAACAGCCAGTTTACACTCCCGGATCTGCCTGGTGCTTCCGACGAGCCGAGAACGCCTACACGGGCTACTGCGGAGGACTTGCCTCCTCAAACTACGCCTACCCGGCAGACGCGCTGTGCGTCCGCAGGCGACCCCGACGCCCTGTCCGTGCCTATGGGCCAGAAACTCAGCTTCAGTGCCCCGCCTACGCCCAACATTGGCGGACACCACTCGAACTTGCCCAGCGCGCCTCTTGCGGAGGAGACCCCAGCCAAAGCCACCGACGACATGCAGTCGACGCCGCGTGGCTCTCGTCTGCCAACTGTGGCGCCGATCTTCGCCACGTCCGCTGCCGGCCGGTCCATCAACCGCTCTCGCTCGCCGTCCAGTCTCTCGCTGTGCAGCGAAACCAGCCTGGCCAGCCTGCACTCGACGACCAGCAGCAGCCGGTCCATCAGCTCGCTCACGAGTGGCTCGAGCGCGTCGAGCGCCGCCAGCGTCGACATGCCGGACCCGATTGCCGAGGACGAGGACGACGTCGAGTACACTATCAAGGTCGCGTCGTCGTCTACCACCCCGTCCGTCGACTCGCATGAGACGCTCGGTGGCTCCCCCCGCCTCGCGATGAACGAGCCCCTCCCCTCGCCTACACAGGGCGCAATCATCAAGAGCGGTATCCGCGCGCATGCAGCCGTCGCGCACCACGTTCACGTCTAGAGAATAGCCGTTCGTTCTTTGACAGAATTCGAACTTATACAATGAGCCTCCCTTCCCGTCCCCAATCACTTCTTGGAAAGCTAACCACCCGCCGATATACCCCTGCCCTACCCACTGTACGAACACTGCACACCAACCATTAGGAACATTCGGACACTCTACTTTTACTCCTATACTTCACACACCACCGTATACGAACATTGATGTATCGTTATGAACATTTTACACCTAGCTGCTATATTGCGTGTCTGGAAATTGAAGTTAGGTGGAGAGCAGAGATCTTAAGGCGTGTGGGGAGAAGTATTGCCTCGCTGGGCACTGCTCGATGAGGTCAATGGCGGTCTTGGTGATACAGATCTGGGAGCTCGAGCATGCGTCAGGACTTTGCGCGGTCGTTTTGCGTTCCCTTTTGCTTCGAGGTCGGCCACGTAGACGCTGCTGCCACCTCCGATGGTGGGTTGAGGAGCCAGCCTGTAGAGCAAAGTTACAATGTTGAGATCATCTGTTGGAGAGCCGCAGAGGGGCTGTACAATCAGGGATAGTAAGCAGCCTATTACGACGAGATAACTTGGGAACAGACAGCAAAAGGGAGCCACAGCGAACATTGAGCTCTGGACAAACCCGCAGTCAGTACCGAGTGGTGGATAACGAGCCTGCAGCGGTGACTGAACAGCACAGAAATGGTGCCTAGTGATTTGATATATAGTAACCAAAGACCTCGCCATGTTACACCCATGCTCTTTGTGCGTGGCCAAAGTCCATGCATTCACGGAGGGTGGACGTGTGGCAGCCGAGACCACGTTACAGTGTCAGGATCCAGTCTCTGAGACATGAACCACGGATGAACCACGAGGGGATGTCAGCATGGAGCTGACCGCATGGCCGTGCATATCGGGCCGATGACAACAAGAGGGTCTCGAGAACGGTGAACAATAGACAGTGACACAAAAGAAAAAGAGTCACCCCGCAAAGGGTACCTGTCCGACCTGGAGCTGACCTTTTTCGGGGGTAATGGCGATAATGACAGAATGATGCGGGGCCCATCGGATCATCGGCCACGAGATTGCTGCATCAGAATTTGGCCGGCATTCCCGGCTCTAACGGCCCCATACAAACAGGCTACAGGCCGCAGGCCGCCGAGATTGAAATCGCGCTGGCGAGTTTTGTGCCCGTTAAGCGCCGCGCGAACCCCGTCGACTTACCCCGCATCCCACATGTTGTGCCGCGGCTATGTGCGTCGCATGCGTAGAAATCAAGAGGACGGTGGGAAGCTGGGGAGGGGCACTAAGGTGGGAAAACAAGGTCGCTCAGGGGGGAAGGTACGGGGGACAATGGATTGCAAGAGCCGAGGCATGCCATGCACACACAATCCACATTTCGTGTTTCTTCTGTCTTGATCATCATCCATCGCCCGTGTCCGATTTTAACATCTCTCCATCTCTCCATCCTCAACCACCCCCCATCACCACTACCACTACCACCACTACCATGTCCTTCCGCACGGCCTTCACCGCATCGGCTCTCCGCCCCACCCTGCGCACGACGCCACGGCTCGCATTCGTGCCCCCGCGCGCCGCGCCGCGCACGTTCTCCAGCAGTCCCCGCTCTCTCGCGCAGGCGGTCGCGAGCGCATCATATTCATCTGGCGGGGCCGGCGCCGGTGCCGGCGCAGGCGCGGCGGGCGCAAAGACTGCGTCCAAGGGGAATGGAAGGAAGTGGGGCCTGAGGATCGGTGAGTAACGCGACCGTCTGAGTGAGATGGCATTTCTCCGGGTACGAGCGGTTCAGTAGCCGGCAAGGTTGCGGTGATCATTTCTGCTGTGCGCGACAGCTACTGGATCCAGCGGCATCGCGGACATCCCAGACGGTGTGCGCGAGTGTATGCTTGAGCTGGAAGGTGTAGCCACGATCCTTGTCCCGGAAGCCGTGCATGCCATTTCCTACGTTCTGGCTACAGGTGGCATGGTGCCAACGTCACTCTGTCTCTCGTTATTGACTCACTAACGCGCAGCCTTCGCCCTCGCCATCCCCGTCGCGTTCATGGTCGGTGCCGTGTACCCTCCCAAGCTCGTCCTCATCTTCAACCCCCGCTACTCGCCTCCTCCCCCCACCCATGACTCGAAGCACGGCAAGGCTCTCATGGAGCAGACTGAGCGCGAGCTCCAGGACCTCTTCATCGTCCACAAGATGAAGGCCAAGCCGGACTGGTACGAGAGCCGTGAGTCAAGAGTGGAGCGCAACGAAGCGTAGCAGAACAGATCGGCAACCGTCAGACCGTGGTTGCCGCGTCTGGACGAGTGCGCAGTGGGGCCGTCCATGATTTGCACCATGTACGCCAGGGTTTGGTCGGCTGTACAGTACATCGCGTAGATCATCTTGCGCACGGCGCCTGTTTGTCCCAGCGCTCGCATCTGAAGGGCCGGGTCTTCCACCAGCACGATCTACGCTTCTACGCTTCCCGCACCTGCTGAGCAAACCCCACGACAATCTACTAACCTTCAGGCCCTTACCAGCGCTTCGACCCCAACAAGATCCACAACTCGCTCACTGCTGGATCGCTTAAGGGCCCCGGCATGCTTGCCGTCGCTCCCATGGCATTCGCCAAGCACGATGAGTCGCAGGCCGTCAGTGAGTATAGCCCGTTTTGGCCCCGGAAGACACTACCCGCTAACTCTTCAGTTGTCGTCCACCTCGGACGCGCGCTCTGCGGTCACGACGGTATCATCCACGGTGGTCTCCTTGCCACTGTCTTTGACGAGTCTCTTGCTCGCAACGTGAGTTTAAAATATTTTATCTCTCTAGCCGAGGCGTCATGAGCCGAGGGCTTGGTACGGGTATCATATTATCGGATGCCCGTGCGCGCGGCTGTCTCGGAAGAGACGAGGAGAGCCTGATGCTGGAACAGCATGCTGACATACCAGGCCCTCATGAACATTCCTAGCCACATTGGTGTCACTGCCAACCTCAACATCAACTACCGCTCGCCTTGCATGGCCGACCAGTTCGTCGTAGTCCGCACCCAGCTCGACAGCAAGCAGGGCCGCAAGGTCAAGGTCAGCGGTTACATGGAGACCCTCGACGGCGAGCGCATTGCCGATGCCAGGTAAGTGTTTTGGTATCTTTTGTTCTCGTCTGCACCCCACGAAAGTGGCTTCGGATTCGGATACTTGGCGAGCGTGGTTGCGACCGACGACCGACGACCAACGTCGACAGCCAGGACAAGCGGACTCTTACCGC
>Ga0160505_101528_pt1 | contig 10879 bp, 13 predicted proteins | sample DIDeMG_FD_108225 | JGI IMG/M metagenome (GOLD analysis project Ga0160505, IMG submission 108225) | Enriched chicken feces microbial communities from UW Madison campus, WI, USA - DID2874_E49_Stillage MG | ecosystem: Host-associated > Birds > Digestive system > Large intestine > Fecal ...
AAGACGACGACGACGACGACTGGACAACCGACGATTCATATCCCGGCGATTCTGCATGGGCACACCCGGACAACCCTGACCTGGATCGCCCCGATTACTGCGCAGAGATGCGCTGGACGGAACTCGAGGTTATGGTCGGCGTCATGCGCGGGAAAGGCTGCAGCGTCGTCCTCGTCGACTTTGACCGAGTCGATCCAGAGTGGTACGGTTTCGAGCCCGGTACTCCTGTGTCACAACTGATCGAGACGTTAAAAGATGTCAAGGTTCTGAGTTGCGGCAGCGGCATGCCTTGGGACCGTCTCGACGACGACGAAAAGCGGACCCCGGAGCATGGGTTCTGTCCCCGCGACCCCAACAACCCCGTCCGGTTCCTCACTGGCGAGCAGTGGAAGCGCGAGTTGACGCAAATGGGCGAAGGAGACAAGTATGATCTGTTCACAAAGCCATAGGTTACGCGGTGGGCGACGTAGTGGTAGTGTTCGTAGTGCCATTTGTAACAAGTAGTGGTCATTGATGTGGTCTGATTACGGGGTGATGATTGGTTCCTGCACCCATTCGACTTCGGTCAAGGCACTGCTGATGGCATACAAGGACGCTATTGGGAAGCAACTCATAGGACTACTGTACAATATCGGATAAAAGGGCAATCTTTAAAGAGGACGGACCATGAGGGGCATCTGGGGTCCATAGCCCTCTTCGCCCTCGACGACCGCGCGCTGAATGACACTGAACGTTAGCACTGCCTGTCTTGATCGACTTACAGCCAGGTACGTTTGAGCACGGGCTTGCTCGGCGGGATCTCAAACGCAAACCTGCGAAAGAGAATGAAGATGACAATCTTCATCTCGCAGATGGTGAGGCGGTGGCCGATGCAGTTACGCGGGCCGCCGAGGAAGGTCATAATGTTGCCCCACACGCCGGGGATGTGCGTCGACGGAGGGTTGTCCCACCGGTCGGGCCGGAAGAGGATGCTGTCCTCACCCCAGATGTCCGGACAAGTGTTAATGTAGGCAATGGCTGCGCATGTCAGTCAACAACAATGCCACATACGTACGGATGTGAATGCGGTCACCCTTCTTGACGGGGATAGACTCTATGAGCTTGCCGTCGATGCCGCGGATGGGCTTGTCGAGAGGAAGCACAGTGTCCTTCATCGCCTCTCGGATCGAGATGGGGATCGGGCTCTCAAGGCGGAGCGTCTCGTGGATGACCTTGTCGAGGTACGGAAGCGCGTGGAGTTCCTCGCTAGAACATGTCAGAGCGCGCCCCAAAACCACTCACAAGGTGGGTTCGTCGGTATCGACCGTCTGGAGCTCGGCGCGGAGCCTGTCCTGCACCTCGGGGTGAATGGCGAGGAGACGGAGGCACCACATGAGGGCCGTTCCGGTGGTTTCATGGCCAGCAAACAGAACCGTCGAAATCTGGTGCATGAGATCGTCATCGGTCATCTTTTGGTCGTCGCGGAGGTCGGGGGCCATGTTGGCCTTGATGAGAAGCGAGAGTACGTCCTTTCCAACATCGGTCGACTTTTCAATCTTGCCGTCGTACATGTCTGCAATGACACGCTTCTTTTCCGCGACGAGTTCAGCACCAATCTTCTGCGAGCCGGTACGGCACGCTGAGAGGACTCTGCGGCGCTCGGACGGCTGAAGGGTTAGCTCAACTCGTGTGCTTGCTTACAATAATGCCGGCCGCAGGGACCTCGATCTGGACAAGAGCTAAAGCGTTGAGGCTGAACGCGGCGGCAATGGCGCCGTTGTACGCCTCGCGGAGGGGGTTCGGCTCCTCCTCCAGCGCGCGGAGATCGTAGCCAAAGCCGACGAGACCGATAATGTCGAGGGTTGCGGCGGACAGGGGACGTAGGATATCAATCTTGCGCGCACCAGGGGCATAGTCCGGGTCGGTCTTGTCAATCTCTGGACCATTCTCGACCATGGCCAGCAGGCGGTGTCGGAGCTCAAACCCCTTTTGGAAGATGACAGGCGCGACCGCGCCCATCTGCACCCATCCAAAAGCCGGGTTTAGCACGCGTCGCTGGCGGCGGTGGTGCGCTCCCTCGACAGTGACGAGGCCGAGGCCGAGAGCGTCGGTAAGCAGACGGGCAGCACCTCGGGGCTTCATAAACAGGTCGGGGTGGGTGATCATGTAATTGATGAGCTTGAGGTCGCTGGTGACCAGGTGGTGTTTGCCCCCGACCGCGTGCGTCTTGTAGTTGCGCCCGTACAGCTGGCCCATCTGGTACTGGAGAAGAGACGGAGACGAGTTGACCACTCGCTCCATGTTGCCGAGGAGCCAGTGCGTTTTGGGCGGGCCGGGGATGTTTTTGAATGACGAAAAGTAACTGCTGATGAAGAGGACATAGTATGCGTATGCGAACGCGCCGAGCACAAGGCCGAGCAAGAGGTACAGAGGGTTGGTGATGTACGGCTTTGCAGTGGTGACGACCGGTTGGATGTAGTCGAGAGCCGGCTTGGCGGCGTCGAGAGCCGGTCGGGCACGCTCGAGCGCAGGCCTCAGAGCCTCAAGGACAGCGTCGATGCTGACATTGGCTAGGCCAGTTGGCGTCAGAGCCTTGGCTGACATGGTGTTGAAGTAACTGTGTAGAGAGGCTCTGTGGGAATCTCGAACAGAGCGAAAAGGTGTGCAAGCAACCCGCCTTTTATGACACATTGTGAGCTTCTCACAGGACAACGAGTATGCGTTGCCGGTGCAACCGTGCAGAGATGTCATCAGTCGTTTTAGTGCGTCTTGTAGTGCCAACATGATGCCACCTTGCACCAAACACGGTCGATGCGTAGATGCAGCAGTCAGTTGTGAGGGACAGCTCCAGCGACGCGGTGGTCGCCATGGCACTAGTCGTGTGCACGTGAGTGCGTCCTCCCAAATCCATGACCGTGCCCGAGGATTCGGCGCGGTCTGTTCTGTCGCCATTAGCCGCGGCAGATCATCAGCTGGTGAGGTCCTTTTGTTTAAAGTCAGTGATTGTACAACGCTGAACATCGATCGCTCATCGCCGCCGACCTTTGATGTCACCGAAAAACAGGCATGCGATGACGCCGCCGTTGCTATTACAGGGATGTACGGAAATTGCCCGCGGCATCCTGGCAGCGTCTCGAATATTTCCGAGGTGCCTCCAGCTGACATCCCGAGATTGGTTTCGGCACTGCTGTTGTTCCATCTCCACACCCATACCATGACTTCCGAAACTGCGACGCGGCTCTACGCCCATGAGCCGCGATCGTTGCTGCCTCTGCTGCGCGCGCATCTCCCTCACACACTCGTCATCGTAGGCACCATCTTGGCGAACCGGGTGTCGAACGATGAGAAGGGACCGGTAGACGACGACACGCCCCTCCCGCCCCCTCTCCCTCCGGTCTATGCCACGTTCCCCCCTCCAGCACACGGTGGCGATGTCACCCTTGACACGCTGCGCGAAGCAGGCATTGGCGAGTACGAATGGCTCGTGGCTGTCGCGCTTCCGCTGCCGTCCGAGCAGATCAGACTCCACCACGCGCTAGTTGCCGCTACCCCGGATCAGCAAACTGGCCCCGCCAAGGCGGCCGCCGAACGCACCATCGAGCTTGCTATCCGCGAAATGGCACGGATGTACCCGACGCAGCTTGTCGTGGGTAATACCCACGAAATGTTTGAGAGCGTGACGAGGCGCGTCGTCGGTGGCGCTGAACGTACAAAGACGTACATCTATGTCGCTCCACACGCGGGATTCGGGCATACGGAGATTGATCTTGCCGGCGTGGGTGGAGTGGATAAGGAGGGGCTTGTGCTCGACCATGGACGCCCTAGTGACGCGCCTGTCGTAAGTCTCGGTCTCGATCACGGCTGCGCATTGCTGACACGTTTCCAGATCTTCGAGACCAACAAGTATCGACTCGAGGAGTACTATGCGCTGCGCGGGGCATACACCACGTGCCTCCGGCGACGCTCTGATACCGTCCCGAATCCCAACCCGTGCGAGGTATGGGTCATGACGCATGGCGATGGCTCGCTAGGCGCGCTGTGGACACAGCCTGCCTTCCGCAGACGCGGTCTTGCCAAGGTCGTCATGGCCGAGCACCTCGCGAAGGAGGAGGCACGCGGTGTGCCTGGGTTCTGCTACATCGAAGAAGGCAACGAAGCCAGCATGAAGCTCTTCTCGTCCCTCGGCTGGTCGCCCTTGCCGTGGACGACGTACTGGATCTACGAGCGCAGCGTAGCCGACGACCAGGAGCACTAGACTCGATAGAATCACAACATGCATAGTCTATTATTCGCGGCACCGCCGCAGTCTACTTTATAGCTTGGCTGCCTCCGCAGCCTCCTCCTCCGCAGCCTCCTTGCAACAACGCTTGCACATACAGTCGCCTCCGAGCGGACCGCTGGCCCACTCTCTGCGTTCCTTGACGGGCAGGTCGAGGTCGCAGTAGTGGCTGAGGAGCTCGTCGCCTGCGCGAAGGCCAGGTTCGTCCAGGAACCGCGTCGTCCGTGCGTGCATCGCAATGTTGCCTCCCCACTCCCAGCTGACATTGGGATCGCACGAGTGGTTGCCGAGGCACCACAACGGGTGGACCGCCGCGACGTCCGGGCGGCCGTCTCCGCCAGTCGATGCCGTGGATTTGCGTGCGGACGCGACGCCGCGGAACTTGGAGTACAGCGTGTTGAAAATCCATGTGTCGTACGACGCAACCTCGGCGTAAATGTCGATATCCATCGCTTCGAGAACATGCAGCGGCTCGGCAATGTTGTACTTGAACGTGAACGGAAGGGATGGGGGGGCACCGATGGGGGTAAAGTCGCCCCAGAGGAACTTGACCTCGGTGACGTCCAGGGGGTTGCACTCTTCATGCGCGGCGATAGCAAGCACGCGTCCAAGAAGCAAGAGGTACAAGCTCGAGTCCGCCTCGAACGCCGAGGGGTCTTTGCCGATCATGTCGAGCTCCTCGCGATCGCAGACAGCCGGGTGGTATCGCTCCATCGCCTGCTCGAGGCAGAATTCGGAGCAGAACGCGGCGTCGCATCCATCAGGACACGGGAGCACAGCGGCAGGGTCCTCGGGCAGCTCAGTGCTGCACGCATCGCACACGGCCTCCTTGTGCCGGTTGCTCGCCGTGATGAGCGAATACTCCTGCAACACACGCTCTCCCGGCGCAATGTCCTCCGTGGCGAACACACCGAGCTGCTGGCACATTTCAGGCTCCTCGCCGTCGGCGACCGTCTGGTGAAGCACTGGCAAGCAAGTGACGCGTACCTCGCATTTTGGAGCCGCGGCGCGCAGGCGCGCATTGAGCTCGTCGATCGCAGACGCAGTGTACCGGTCCCGCTCGTGGTCGTTCCATGGGTAGATTTCGCGGCGGACGGACCCGTGGTCCGGGAGCTCAGCCGTAGGGATCATGCTGCCGTCCTCGGGGATGTCCTGCGGGCGCATGCGTTTGCGCGCCGCGGCGTCGATCGCGTCGCGCGTCGACAACAGTTCGAGGTCGCCGGACGTGCACCGCAGACCACGGTCGCAAAATGTGGCCGCACTCCGGAGACAGCCGCACTCAAGCAGGTTGGACGCGAGGACGCGGTACGCGGATCGCGAAGCGGCAGCCGCGAGCGTCTCGACCGAGACGTCCTCGCCCTCCACAAGGTCCACCACCAGGTGCAAGATAACCTTGTCCATGTCCGAAACGTCCTCCGTCCACGCCTCCAGTCCGTCGTGCGCTTGCTCCTCGTACTCTCCACCATCCAAGTCATCACACAGCAGAAGCGCGCGATACGCATCTCCGACAGCGAGATCAGGGTACTTGAGTTCCTCGTGGACGGCGGCGCGGGCGAGGTAGATGACGGGGTCGTACGGTGCGTCGCCCAGTCGGTCAGTAAGGGCCGCGCGGCGCTCCAGCGCTGTCGTGGTCGACACCGAGGATGCAGCCGGGGCACCGGACTTCTGTTCTGGTCAGCACAATAGATAAGAGATAAGCGTGCCAAGAAGGCCGAATGTCATCATACTGACCACCGTTGCTGTCGAACAAGACGGAGTTGCGGAGCAACTAGTCGTGGTGGCGCAACCGGCGTCGCATGTCGGTGGTGTGGCTAGCTTCATGCGCGCCATCTCCTCTGCTGGTGGAAATAGCGGACGAGGCATCTCAACTGCTGGTGCCATTGCTGTGTCGACTGTTGTTGTGGTATGATGGTGGTGGACTTGACCCCAGACGGCGACATGGCTTGCCGATCCATGGGCGGGCACGAAAAAAAAAGCCAGGTGGAGTAACGTGACTGACATTGGAACCCCCAGGACTTTGGCATCTTCCTGCTCCCCAGGACTTTGGCATCTTCCTGCTACATGATCACGACCCGCACTTTGAACATTGCAACTGCTGCTCGATGCATCAGTCGAGGTGCATGCAGGTGATATCCCGTTGGGACCTTAGACAAACCATGCCGACTGATTAATCTATGCATGCAAGAAAAGCTCGCCCAAAGCAGCGCCGCTGCTCATCTAATTTGATCTAATTTCCTTGTTTTCTAAACGCTCACGCCCCACCTCCAGAACCACTCAGCAGCCATCTGGACCATTTCGGGGGAACAAACGTGTCCTTTGGCGGGCTGGATCCAGAAGCGCACGTCGCCGGGGTACTCCTGCATGATCTTGCGGAGGGCCGCCGCGCCGAGGCCGTACGGAACCATGGCATCCTCCTCTCCGTACAGACACAGGATCTTCTTCCCAGTGTACGCTCCCGGCGGTGTGGGGCGCTCGTACAGGCGCCGCAGGGTCTCGGGGTAGGGCTTCTCTGGTGTACCGAGATTTCCTTCGCGTGCAGACGCGATAGTGAGAAGCGTGCCGAGCTCCTCGGGCGGGATGGAGACGATAGGGACGCCGACGCGCACGCGGGGGTCGTCACGGAGCAGTCGCCACATGACGTGTCCTGTTATGTCAGAATTGTGAAGTGAGGGCGCTCTCAGCGATCTACTCACCACCCATAGAGACACCGGCCGCAAGCCACTGGCTCACAACGCGTTCGTTGTTCGGGAACATGTACGTGGGGAGGAAATCCATCACGAGCTGGTAGTCCTGCACGCCGCCCGTGACGACGGTGAGCATGTCAGCCGGGCGCATGGGGTGGCGGTAGTGCGAGAGGCCGTCGGGGTTGCGCCGCCTGTCGCCGTGGTTGCGCTGGTCGAGGCAGACGACAATGAGGTCGTGCGTCTGCGCCCTGTCGCCTGCAGCAGCAAGGCGGCGGACCTCGCCAACGAGTCCAGAGGCCATCGGCTCCATCTGCTTGGCGCGGTTTGTCCACCCGTGCGCGAGCATCTGAGACGTGTCAGCGCCTGATTCTAATGTATCGTCTCCGACTCACAACAACAGCAATCGGCCGTGTGCTCCCCGCGATCTCGTCGAGGCCGTACACGTTAACAGCCAAGTCGACGAGCATGACAACGTGGTGCGATGCCTTGGGGTGTCCGAGCGACAGGTTGCCAAAGTCCATAACATGGACCGCGTCGCTGGGGTTCGCCTTTCGCGCGGCGTTGGACACGCTGTCAGTCGGGATGGGCACGTCGTTGTGCGGTACCGGGAGCGACAAAGGGTCAGAAATAGGTGCCATGGTGAGTGAGTGGTGAGTGATGAGGAGAAAGAAACATTTGTTACCATCATGCAAAGTACAGAAGGTTGGTTGACACTCGGAAAACGCATGTGGAGTTGGTCGTGGGGATACCCGGACATGACCGAGACTGTGATCGGCATTGCCATATCCGATCGCGGCCGTACGGGGAGGAGAGAATCCAGGTGGGGAAATGACCTTGCTTCAGTATTTTTTTGGATACGCGCCATGCGCATCAGTGCAACCTGGGGATAAGGTGTCGATAAGCCTGCCCCGTGGAGACCATGATAGCTTATCCGGGCGGGGTGGAATCCACCAAGGGACACCAGCAGCGCAGTGCTGGTGGACATCCCCGCCTCGGGCTCGGTTGTCGACGGCCGACAACACCAACCGAAACAACGTTAAGGATAGTCTCGACCCCACCTTGCATTCCATGTTGATCTTGACTCTCGTCTATGGTATTCTACTTACATCCAAAGTTCACCTTCTATTCAATCTCATGCCCGGTGAGGCTGTTCGCAGAACTCAGCAACGCTTTCCGAACCTCCGACCCCTCCACTCGCCAGACCACGTGCAATTTAGCCGACATGGCCACCCTATGACGAACATGAAAGTGATCTGCAACAAACAGTGTCTACCAACTCACCGTAAATCTGCGTCTTATTTCTCACTCTCACCATTGACAATGTCACGACCAGCCGCCAAAGTATCCCTCAGCGCCGACCTTAAAGCGCTGATCGCCAAGCCCGAGGCAATGGGCGCGCCGCCGCCCGCCCCACCTTTCGATAATACATCTTCAACGCTTGGCGCCATTCGGGACCAGGCCACGAACCTAGGTATCGGCCGGGATGCATGGCTCATTCTCTGTACGGCGGCCGTATGTGCGATTGCGTCCCCTGCTACGCTCTGTCAGGTATACGACTACGCAAGCGAGGGGCTGGACGCCGCTGGGTGTGTGGAGGTCGCAGCTGTGAGCAACTGACAAAGGTCGGAGCTGACGGGAAGATCATGCGCGAGACGGGTCTCAAGTGCATTCCCTACAGTGGAGTAAGTGTCTGACTTGGAGGGGAGCTAACGCATAGGCACCGACAGTGAGCTCAGCGTTGTTGAGCAAACTCCTGACCATAGGCAATTAACAATCTCAATGCACTGAGGGCGCACATCCCAGAGGCCGTTGCGTCGTCGCTGTCCACAGAATCACATCGGTACGCCCTCCACAATGTGAAGCTCTAACAAAAGTGAGCCCTGCCGTGCAGCCGACATACGTGGCGAGACGCTCTGGATCGAAGACGGGATCTACTCGCCTCACGCGGCCAGACTAGCCGCCGCACACCCCGACCTGGCCGGATACGCTCTAAACCATTACGCATCGCTGGTCGCGGATCCCGACGGACCCGCTCCCGCCGGAGCATACCGTCTCGGACGGGCGCTCACGGCCATGCTGGGCGCCGTGGCTGTGCGCGCGACTGGCGGATCAGAGGAGCTCGAGCCGTATCTCGAGGCGTTGATGGAGTTTGGGAGTGGTAGCCGCGAGGCTGAGGGTCTCATCTCCGAGGACGGCCTGGCGTGGATCGTCGAGAGCACGGACCGGATAGGGGAGTTGTTTAATACCGAGGATGAGTGAGGATCGGCGCGCTGATCTTGAATACTACCGGATCACCCCAATCGATGCCGTCGAGTGCACAAGTGACGGACACCAGTCGAGCCCCACCCGTCTGCGCTCCGAAAGGCTTCCTGGATGATCACTCTTCCGCGAGAAGCAGCAGAGTTCAGATTGGCCAAGCGCGACCGAACAAGGTCGTCCACAACTGTATCATTGCCAAGGCAGCATGACATGTAGCCATTGTGAAGGCCAATTGTTATGCTCATCATAACCTACAACTGACACTAACATTTCGTCCCCATCTGCAGTACATACAATACCGTCACTTGTGAAGCTTGCAGCCGCAGGAACATCTGGGCATCAATGACTCAGCCACTAACTGCAGTAACTTGGACTATGAATGCTATACTACGCGAAACTTTCTAACTTTTCGTCCTTCCCCGACCTCCGTTCTTGTCTCTACGTTGTATTGCTTCTCTCCAAGAGCTCTCCAGGCGCCCCAAGGCCAACAAGTGTTCTTTCGGCGCGGCGATCGTCGCTGATCGTGTTTCACCGGCCGGCAACGTGGCGGAGTTGTTAACGCGGTTGACTCGAAATCAACTTCCTTCGGGAGCACATGTTCGAATCATGTCGTTGTCGAGTGCTCGAGCTGGGAAGCGATAGCGACTCCAGTTCAATGCTTTTTGGATGCTGCGGGTGCTTTACCCTCGGGAAGACTTGGTGGAGACACCGAGGACTGGAGGAATGGAGATTGAGCAACCGTAATGATTGCTGCCGTTGGACCCACATGGCTGTCGAGGGCAAGTGGATGTCTATATTTCCTGAAGAATGGAAAGAAACGCAAGTTGGAGGAGAGTGACAACCGTCTGTATCTGCTCCTCAGACACTTCTGAGCACTGATTCTCGCTGCTAACATCTCTAGCGCCCTGAATCTAGTGAACGGCTGGGAAAAGTGAATTGTATGCGCCACAGTGCCACCTTACCACGGGTGTGAGTCTACATCGTTGGTGAAACGGTATCATGCGTCGTTGCCATCGACGCGGCAGGTTCGACTCCCTTACGATGTACGCAGAGGCTTCTGGGCTCTCTTGGAGCTCAGTATCTCCTTTTTCGAGGGGGGGAAGGACGCTGAAGTGGACAGGTTACGCGTCAATGCCGCACCGAACAAACCCGGATCTTAACCCTGCGGTCGTCGAGTGCATGGAAACTAGGTCTTCGGACAAAGGTGACGCCAGTGTGACTGGGGATGGGGAGGGAACGGTGCCCGCTAGAGGAGTCGGTGTGGCACTCGGCGTTGGTCGCTACCACATGCCACCCAGACCAACTGTCTACTGTGGTCCGATCAGCTCTCACTCTTCTGACCTCAGGTCCGGGGAGGACGCGAGTGTTTTCCTAGAAGCCGTACCTGTGTATTCCTCTAGGCAGCTTATTTGTCCATTCATCGTCGTTTTGGTATCAAGATCACCATGGTCAACTGTTGCTCGCTGGTGCGGCGAAGTGCGGCGACCACTGGATCACTAGATCACGACGCGTTCACGCTCATTGTTTATTGTTGTGATCCAAACGCGTCCCCTGGCGCTATCTTGATCTGATCTGTGTGACGCGCTTTCGCGTCATGTTTAAGAGCTTGGATGATGGATGCCGAGAGACTCGCGGTTGCCAGAGTTGACTGACCGCGGTGTGTGTGTGTGTGTATGTG
>Ga0160505_101529_pt1 | contig 10877 bp, 12 predicted proteins | sample DIDeMG_FD_108225 | JGI IMG/M metagenome (GOLD analysis project Ga0160505, IMG submission 108225) | Enriched chicken feces microbial communities from UW Madison campus, WI, USA - DID2874_E49_Stillage MG | ecosystem: Host-associated > Birds > Digestive system > Large intestine > Fecal ...
AGCGGAGGGCAAGGATTGACAACAAAGAGAGTAATTACTGGGAAACAAAGAGACAGGTGGAGACGAATGGATACAAAGACGTGCAACGCTCAAGCTGCACGCGCCAGTTTACCACGTCGAGAGGTGAAGGCGGATGGGAGAAAGGGAGGGGTGGGAGTGTGGAACTGCTCTCAATGTCTGTGCTTGCCAGTCCACAGATGAAAGGGGAACGGGTGCTGTACGGAGTGACAAGCTAAACACTGAAAGAGACACGGACAGACAAGACAAAGGAATGAGCTCGTCCTCAACCTCGGACTGGTGCTGTGGGTTGGCGATGAAAGAAAGAGAGTGACGGGAGAAGGGAGACGACAAAGGGGGTGGGGGTGAAGGGGTGGGGAACAAGACAAGAGAGAGATGGACGAGAGAACGCGGATCGCTAGGGTTGGGGAGAGCGTAAGACGGTCGCGACACGAGGGGTGGGAGGTGCAAACGAGTCTGGGGGGAGAGAGGTCCTGTTCATGTCTGGATGCATCGTCCACCACTCTGGGAATGTCGACTGGCAAGGGCGTGTCACAGGGGAACAAGAGAGAAGAGAGCGAGGCGAGGGTGAGGCGCAGAAGGAAGAGTCCGTGAGCCAATTTCGGTGGGTCACTCTTTACGCGCATCGCTCTCTCTTCCTTGCTCTTCTGCTCCCTGCGCCAGAGCGTGTCCCGATCCTCAGGGTTTTCCGCCCTCATTCCTTTCTGCATGCTCCGCTCGCGTGTGAGACGTGAGAGTGTGAGTGGACTCGGACTGGGTTCTGCAGGAGAGGCAGTGGGCACAGAGACCGAGGCTCAGGGTCCAAAGTAACAGTCTCCACCCTGCATTTCAGGCACCGGCACAGGGGTGACCCAACGACGACACGACGCACGACACACTGCCCTGTCTTCTCCCACAGGATCCCACAGGACGTGATCCAGCTAGAGATTCCTACACCAAATGCGACCATGCGACCTCAAACGAGCCACACGACCATGAATGCACCCTCGGCACTCCAAGAAGCACAAGAAGCTGCTGATTGAATTGCTCACTTTGGAATTCATACTCTTTCACCTTCTGGCCAGCCTTTATGCATTGGGTTTGCGTGTATACCTCGACGTGCCGCAGACGCAACGACCGAAGCCTCTCCCCATTACCAAATTCGGTTTCTGATTACCCCTGGCGTTACAGGTCCGGAACTCTGCTGCCACGCCCTTCTGCCCTTCTGGACTCTTTTGGCCCTCCCTTTCGGCTGTTTCCACTGCAACACACCAGCCAAACGTTTTCCACTCTGTGTTCTTTTAAATAGCTGGGTGCTGTACAGCTTGGTACAGCTTTTACTGTCGTGGTCTCTTTCGCGCCATGTGTTCCTGTGCTGGATATTGCGACGGATCTCCATTGACCATTGACAATGAGCGCGTCTCCTTTGTTCATTTCAGGTGCTTCTGCATCGTCATGTAAACCCTCAGGTACATCTGCGCTCTATTCGTTCGAACACCGACGAGGTCTTTGTACCTGCTGTCGAGACTTGTACCTGCCTTTCTTCCTCATCAGCATGTCCTTCATTTGTCCTAACCCTCCTGAACTATCAGAGCTCGCTAGGATTCACCCTCGGAGATCGGAACAATGCGAGAGCTAGAACCCATACCATGAGGCAGCTGGCAGGGGCGCTCTGAACGACGTTCTGGATCCTCGCCCCCAATGGTATCAGATACGCATACCTGAGTGCTGAGGTAAGGTGAGTGAGTGCGAGCGCGTCTTGCATGTGTTCCTTCATTTAGAGCTGCTGAGCTTGTCCACCGCGTCGTGTCCATTGCTGTATCCCGGTATCGCGATCCTGATCCGGGTTAGTCGCACCGCACACTTACTCATCGGTGCAATAACGTACACGCGCTAACGTAGGGTAACGTAGCGTGAGCAACCAAGCTTGTCCGCGGCCCGCGGGCCTAGACCTGCAAGTTTTCTGCCATTCCCCTGGTGTGGCAGGTAGCAGTGCTTGCTTGTTGTCAACAGCTGCCGACGACGTCCAACCACCAAGAAAAGCTTCGCCCCTGCCCTCGACACGGAATGAACACATCGGTCGGCTGCACTAGACTCCCATCGAAACATTACGGTGCCTCCGGGTCGGGTGACGCGCCAGGGGCAGGAGATCCAGTGGCCGGAGCACAGTGTAGGGGTGTGAGGACAGCAGGGTCCGCCAGGCCGTAGGCTTTTGCTTCCTGATCCGCCGAGGATTGAGGAACGGAACGGCGTCGGGGACCGGTGACAGGTTTGCTCGAAGATTCTTGGAGGAAAGGCATTTAGGAATTGGATTGGATTGGACGCCTGGACATGAGGAGTAATGTTGCCGTTGGGAGTCGCGAGTCGGGGTCAAGCTTAGAGTTGCGGCTTCCCCAACGCCCCGTTTCCAGTTTCCTATAATGTGGTGGAATGCGGACTGAGGACTTGAGGACGTGACTCACGGCGGAAGTGGAAGTGTGCAGTGCGAATCAGATACCGAGCACCAGAGTCCTGGAGCCACTAAAGGCTTTGACCTCTAGTGGTGCCTCCCATGCTCATGGAGAACATCACGATGTATCGGGAGGAACCACGCCACATTTCCACGCCCATCTCACCCGTTTCAGCATCCCGTCATGCCATGGTATGGTTCGGACCGTTTGATCGTCACGCTCCGAGACGCTCGCAGCCACCGACGGAGACATAAACACTTCAACAAGTATGTAAACAAGTAAACACACAAACAAAGTCGCCAAGCGTCACTGGCTGGCTGGCCCGTGGCCCGGCTCGCACAAATGAGTCACTCACCCAGTAACGTCGACCGACGGACATGACAGCAGGACGCGAACGCGTTCCAGGTCCCCAGATCCCGGCCAGATGACCTGTGTCCAATCGCGAGCGAGGCGAGCTGAGACATGGCGGTCACCCGTAACTGATCCTCCCTGCTCCCTGGGACTGAATGCCGAATGCAAAAGTAAACGCATAGGAATCAGGAATGCGTGTGTGAGGAGGGGTACAGAAACCATGTGGAAGAGAGCACGTCGCGCCGGCCCACAACAAACGTGAAACACGGCGCGAGATTACGTGCGTGTGTCGCTCGGAAATCGGGGAGGTCAGCTGGCCCACGCCAGGGGTCTTGCGGAGAAATGTGAAACGTCGTTGGTCATCTTGGCCGTGTAACGTGCCGATAGAAGTGGCACATTGCTGTGTGGCCTGTCATCTTGTGGATTCCTGGGCGATGTTGACGTGCACTTATCTTATCAATGGCTGGATATCAATCTATTTCATAGTCATTTCTACTCTGCACGTCATCCGCTGCCCCTTTATCCTCTTCTCATCCTTTCCTCTCTCTCCCTCTCCCCTCTCCTGTCCGTGACGACCCTTCACCTCCGCTTACCACTGTACGAACATATGACCAACGCACATCTGCCGCTCGCCACCACCATAACCCCCTCAGCCATCGACGCCGGCCCAACTCACCGCCACACCCAACGCCACTCCACCCACCCTAACCCGGATAAACGCCACGGCCCAAAATGGCATGCGGCCGCACACCCCAAATCGCAAACCCGCAAACCTGCAAACCGCAAACCGCAAGCCTCAGCCACCCACGCGCGAGCGGCGCGCCCACCGCGTGTGTCGACGCCGCGCCAATCGCCAAGGCTCCCGAACTGGCAACCTCGCGGTGAAAATGGGGTGCGTGGCCCGTGCGCGCGATCCGCAAATGGGGTCGCGAGCGCTGTCCGATGGACCAGGACATGACCGCAAGGCAATGTGGGGTGGGTGGACAATGTGGACCGGGACACTCGCCGAGTAATTTCCGGTTTATTCAGGAAGTGCACAATAGGCATAAATCGCCGACTGGGACGTAGGGAGCACCCCAGTTTGCCCCGCAGCTCACACCTGTTCAAGTTACTGGCCGAGCTGAGGGCCCCAGAATACCGGGCCGGATACTCGCATTACGGCCCTGCGCTGGAATCAATCTGGTCGCGATCGGGCCGTTACAGGATCTCTGCGTCCCCCGCGTCGCTGTCGGATGTGGAGATGAACCCCGGGATACATGTTACTGCGTCTTGTGGTTGGAAGAGCTCTCGTGCCTTGACAAGTCTGCTTGAGGTTCTTTCAGCGGACCTGCCGCTTCGGTTGCTCCGGAGCTGGAGTTGGCACTGACTGTCCTGCTTCTCGTGGCATGTCCAGCCACAAGTGAACCCGCCGACCGAGGGGCACAGGTGGGACAGTGTAGCCGTCAGCGCCACGAAGTCGCGAGTTTCTTGAGCCAATTGCCTCGCCACGAACACGAATCGGTTCGCGATCTGTCCGTCAGCATTCATCTTCTCGACCCAGGACCCAGGAGTCACTAACGATCGTGCTTCGCATCCCGGATGATCGGCCCATGACAGTTGGCTTGTTGACCCAGGCCCACGTCACCCTCACAGCCAGCACAGGGCGGGTAAGGAGCCGAAGAGGTTGGAACTGTTTGGTCTCGTCCCGTATAGTTGAGTTCCACTGACAACTGTAGTCACCCATTCGACAGCGGTTTCGACAGTATCGGCCCCATTTGCGTCAGTAGCGTCAGTGGCCTTGATCACTGCCGCAGTGGCACAGCCTGTAGCTTAGACGCGGACATCTCGACACCAACTTGTGGCGAGAGCGCAGTGGCTAGAACTAAATTGGAAGTGTATTCCACAGTGCTCGCGCAGTTCCGTCGGCTTTGCTATGTGGCTGTTCCGACGGCTCGCAATCCCACATGACACACGAAACGCAGTCCCGCAGAACCTCTAGTGTCTCAATGACATACATGAATGCTCCCGCCTCCGTCTCCGCGACGGCGACGTGCTTCCTTGTTGATCACCGACGATGCTCTCAACGTCCATGTACACCTCACATTACTCAGCACCACATGCCGACGTTCTCTCGTATTCCTACGCTCCCCAACGAGATCCTCGCGCAGATCGTCGACGCTCTGGACCCCGTCCACGACCGACACTGCCTCGTCAGCCTCCTGGCCGTCTCCTCGGCCAGTTGGCAACTCGCCGCTCGGAGGCTGTACGCGCTTCTCTGTAGACAGCGGCCTCCTCGGCCGTCTCATGGCCGGCGGCATGAACCTCAGTCCTCGGTGCCGGAGAGCCTTGACATGTATTCGACAGCGCAAGGTCGAGCATGTACTGGACGACATGATGCAGCCTCTGTGGGATGCGGCCGTCCCAGACGAGGTTCTCCCCAATGTCCCGGAGCTCATCTACGAGGACCGCTGTGAGGTAACTGGCAAGACACGGGGGGGAATGCGGCTAGAGACCCCGCTTCCTCCGGATACTGCGTTCTTCGACAACGGGCATCTTTCATACTCCCATATCCGCCTCCTCTGCATTCGCTCCGTCAGGTCATTCACGAACCACGCCTCGACATACAAGGGTATCTTCTAGTGCGGGTCGCACTCTACCCACCGTGGCTCGTTCCGCAGCTTCGACAATAACCTAAACCGCTTTGTATTCGACGACGAGGCAGAATGGCGCCGGTGGAAGCACATGGTCATCCCACACGTCCCGTGGTAAGGCGACGGACGACCAAAGGTGCAGGTATACTGGCTCTCACATCCTGGCTCGCCGGTATTTGGGCAAAGGGAGACCATGGACGGGGAGCGCGAGTGGCGGCCAAGTATGTCCGGGCTCGATCTTACGCTATCCCCACGCGACGAGCTGTGGACTCCAGCGGAAGGCGCGCCCGTGTGAGGTCTGTGGTGAGTATTGCGCCGGAGGAGCGAGAGCTGATGCAAATAGGAAATACACGGCTTATTAGAGACAACAAGACGGGCGGCTGCAAGACGAAGCGCAGATGGGATCCGAAACTCGTGCGGCGGCGGAGATCTGCGAGAATGACTGTCGGATCGTCGCCTGCGTGTGGCGCCACCTCAATGTGCTAATGCGATACGGGCATGTTCAGTAGTCACTCGCACGAGGCGGTCGAGGCACGTGGCGACGTGCCTTGGACCCGACTCTGGACGTCATCTACTGCATGCAGGTAGCGAGTGCGCCGTGAAGATCGAAGTGGCGCTGTCGTAATCCAGCACCTCCTCCCATGGCGATCGCGAGCGGGGCAGTCAGCCAGCAAGGGTAAAAAGAGGCAGACCAGTCCGAGCTTCGTACTTGTTCTCCTCGGCGTTCTCTCTGTCGGAGAATTGAACTCCGGTCTCCCGCGGTCATGCATGACAAGCGAGCATACTAGCCACTATACGAACAGAGACACACATGATGGCAAGCGGCAAGAAAACGGTGTGCGGGCGGGTTAGGATGCCGTTGGTTTGGCGGACAGAGAGTTTGGGCCATGTAACGCGCTATCTTCTACATGCTCGGCATACGATGTGCACGGTGTCGTGACTACTTAGTAGTGTATGTGCGGTACTGCGAGTACTGTCAAGACGACGAGGGATGCCATGGACGAGAGTGGCGCTGCGCCCTAACACATTTCTGAAGGACGAATCGTGATGGTGGTTGTCCGCGAGCAAGTTCTGTTCTGTCCTTGGCTGACGTCTTGCCACTTTGGTTTGCCGTGCCAAGGAGTTGAGAGGAAGAATTGCAATCAAGTGAAACCCGTGTTTGTGGCGTCTGTACCGCTCTGAGACTTGGCGATCGGAACCCATGCCTCGTCTTGGGATTGAGCAGAAATTGTGACAAAGCTGGGCAACATGAGATGGTCCCGAGCTGTTGCCCTCATATGACCATTTCAGACATCGTGACATCCACCAGCTACCTTCAACTGCCCACTTCACACTTGCTCTCATGGAGATATCCTCGTGCACACCCGCGCTCCTCGTCGAGATCCTCGCGCAGATCATAGGCGTCCTGGACCTTGAGCGAGACCGACAACCCCGACCAGACTACAAATCCCATTCACCCTTCTTCTTCCAACCGCCGTTCTTCTTGTCCCTAGCGAGCCAGGTATTACCTGCGACGTCAGCCGTACTCGTCTCCGTGTATACCTACCGCACAATTCACAAGGGCGACACTTGCCGTGTGGCTGTAGGGGCTCGTTGCGTGGGTACACCTCAAATTTAAACCCGGTCGTGCTCGGCCGCCAGTTGGAATAACTGTCCTCCATCTTCTCCATCTCTTCGAGTATCGGTGGTATGGGCTTATCCGAAAGCCAGCTGATCTCGATCTTTGGCCGCGGGTCGCCCTCTGTCCATTGGAGGTGCTTTACCGCGTGCCGCTTCCACCTGCCCCTGACGTGTTGCTCCTCGAAATCGTTGAGCTCAAAGTGGTTATCAAAGACGCGGAATGAGACCTGCCATGCGAAAGGGAAGCCCCATTGGAAGATGCTGACCGAGCTTGAAGCGTGGATCGTCATTGTGCGAACAGTACGAATGGGGAGGAGAAATAGATTCGGATAGCAGCTGTGGCCTGTGAAGCACATGTCGACGTCGTCGAAAAGCACGATATCGGACGGACGCTGGGGTCTGAGGTGACGCTTCTCCCATTCGTAGGAATTGTAGACACAGTGGTCTTCGTAGATGAGCTGTCGGGCGTTGGGGAAGAGGACCTCGCCTGGCACCGCGGCTGCCCACAGACTTTCGACAGCGGCCTCACTCAGGTGGGGACTGATTCGGAGTCGCCGCACAAAAGTCAGGGATTGACGTGAACGCGAACTGAGGTTCTTGCCAGCAGCAACGAGCTGACCGATCTGTTCACTGTCCACGGAAAGGCAGCTGTATAGCTGCCGGGCGGCGAGCTCCCAGAACGTCGAGGAGATCGTCAGGAGGTCCAGGAGACGGTGTCTGTCTCCCACGGGGTCCAGGGCGCCTACGATCTGCGCCAGGATCTCGTAGGGGAGCGTCGGCGTGCTCGAGAAAGTCTCCATGGCCACAAGTATGAAGTCTGCAGTTGAGGGTGGTTGGTAGATGTAACGACGTCGAGTCTGTCCAGACGTCCACACAATCAACAAGGGGTTTGCTAACACGTTGACGGAGCCTGCCATGGTGAGGCGGGAGCATTTTATGTTTTGTTACCGAGCTTTCTTGTTTCCTGTTTCATGTGCTGGAGCTCACGACGAGGATTGTGTTCTTTGGATCTCTAAGAGGCGTGCAGAGCGATACAAATGCCACCAACACAGGATTTGTCTAATTCGTCTGGTGCCGTTCGTGATCGCGACTCGGTCCTCACGATTTACCTTTAGCGACAAATACAGTAGTGGCAACATGTGCACTCGGCGAGATTAGCCACGCTGTGTAGAGGATCCTGCTCCAGTAGTCGACACCCCTGTCATACATAGATTATTCGATTGCCAGTCGCCCACGGGTGACACACTCGTGCTTCACACAGGTACCATACATCACTTTCTCTCTGCCTAGTCATCACAGAGCACGGCACACGGGACAGTGGGCATAAACCCCGCGGTCGCAGCAGGAATCGAACCAGTTCTTTGCGTTAGCCTCGAGTTGCATAGAGACACTCACGGCAATGCAGTCTCCGTGAAACATGGCGACCGAGCAGACTTTGGCGGGGCAGCGTGCGGGCGAACCGTCGTGTTCCTATGTCGTCAGCACTGGACCAGCTGGATTTAAGCTGAGCCCGCGTGGATATACTCACGAGGATTTCTTCCAGACAGATAATGCACTCCCTGTCGCGCTCATCATCGACCGCGACGACAGTAACGCTCGCGTCCCCGGACTTGTTCCTCGAGTCTGCGGTTGGTTCGGTAGATGGCGTCTGGTCGGTAGTGTTCACCCCGTCAGGGCTGGCTTCTGGGGTTACGGGGACCTCAGAGGTGTGCTGGTCTGCGGTACGATCGGGGGTACGCTCGGGGGCACGGTAGACTCGCCGCCGTGTCGCCAGTCTCGGCACCGGGCTCCGCTTCGGCAGTAGAGTCGCGAATGTCGTCCGTGTTCTCGTTAACCGCAGGATCCTCGTCGGCGTCGCCGATAGAGAGGTTGGCGACCTCGTTCGTCGCTTCTGTTATGGCGTCTGCCGGCATTCGGGGGTGTCGTGGGACCAGGAGTGGGAGGGTAGAGTGTCGAGTCACGAGATTAGAAAAGCATCAGAAATGGAGAACAGTGTACATGCAGACAACACACACTTTTTCCGACACCTACCGTCAGCCTCCTGACTGCACGAGGCATTCTAGCCAGACCAAGAATGATGAGGGCAGGTGTGGGAGTGATGAGATGAGAAACAAAGAGGTGCATGTACGAGCCATATATCCCGGACTCTAGCCTCCGTTAGTCACCGAAGATTGACGACTGCCACAAAGGCACAATGGAGGTATATCCTGGAGGGCTCGTCTGAAGCGCCTCACAAAATGAGGTTCTGGGGGAGAATTGTCTTATAGAGAACTGGATAGAGCGTCCTTAATTAAGCACGAAATCCAGCATTGCCTCAACAAGCATGACCGAGGTTCGATTCCGTTCCTCTTCTATAAATGCAGATGGCCCACGCTGCCCAACAACAGTCCTAGTCATGTCAGACCGTCGAGATACCACAACGACAGCGCCCAGCTCAAACCGCTCCGGTACACTGACGGTGCTCGCGCACACGGGGCAGGACTCGTTCCTCGGCCGTTCGGGGCAGCCACCGTAACCAAGCTCCCTCGAATGTATAACCGGCCCCGCGGTTCCTGTCTCAGGTCTTCAGCTGCCGAACCGGTGCACGTTGCTAGACTTGTACCCGCTTCCCCGCCGTCGGTCGCGCAAGAGATTCTGGATTCGCGAACTGGGAACCTCGAGGGCGCCGGTCCTGCTTCTGCAGCCACACCCAAGGCGGCTTCAGCTGTTCTGGACTGGAACCAATCGCTCGTCCTGGGTCTGCTTCTGCTGCCACACACTTAGAGCTGTCGACTTGAACGACGCATAGGCATAAAGGAGACGGTCAGGTGGAGATCTGACGGGATCATGTATCGATTCCCCGGCCAAGTCGCCAATGCCAAGCCCAGCGTCTCAGTCGATCCCGACCTGCGATCTGAGGTCGTCGCACCGTCTTGACGACCAGCACGGGATGCCTGACCTCGAGAGCTACTTGACGCTCACTCATCGGACATGGCATGTCCGCAGCCCCGCGCCTTTCGCATCGGCCGTGTCCGCAGTTCCAGTCTCCGTTCATCCGTTGTAGATCGTCATACGCGCATCCGTTGCGGTGTTGTCTCCTTGACTAAGGCCTTAGATCAGGAATCGATCGCGGTCATAGCTGCGCAGTAGTGGTCATCAAGCTGCGCAGCTACGCTCATCACGGGCTGCGGGCTGCGGGCTGCGGGCTGCGGTGCTGCGGTGCTGCGGATGCGATGCTGTAGCGTCCTTTGTGTTTGTGGTTTCTGCTGCGGATGCCAACTTGTGAAGCGTTGTTTACGCTCGTGTCCTCAGCTGCGGATGTGTGGTATAGAACCAAGATGTCCTTGTGCTTGGCGCTGCGGATGTGTTGTGCTTGCTCCGGATCGCAAGTGATCGTTCCAACTGCGCGCTGCGCGCTGCATGCTTCTTATCCGTGTCTTCCCTGCAGTCGCTATCGTAACCGCATTATCACCCGTTGCTCGGCAACTCTGTGATCGCGACTAAACGTTTCAAGCTCACAAAATCGGACACTTTTTCTACCACTGACGGCGGAATGTGACTGCGTGGCAGTGCTGATAAGAAAACCCAAGTGGTCATATGACTGGGCGTCAGTCCATATCAGTTTCGCAACCGATGCAACCAGCTTCCCGCTCCAGCAACTCTCCAATGTTAAAGTTCACACACAAATCGTCACTATACCGAGAACATGAGGACTCATAAGTGCGGCGTAGGGACGTGCGCACACGGCCAATGTACGAAGTTACGGGTCGTGTCTAGTAGTATTGCGTATGAATGAGAAGAATGAAAAAGAGTTTAGGGATGGTACGTATAGGAGGATGTAGGTAGCCGG
>Ga0160505_101530_pt1 | contig 10876 bp, 7 predicted proteins | sample DIDeMG_FD_108225 | JGI IMG/M metagenome (GOLD analysis project Ga0160505, IMG submission 108225) | Enriched chicken feces microbial communities from UW Madison campus, WI, USA - DID2874_E49_Stillage MG | ecosystem: Host-associated > Birds > Digestive system > Large intestine > Fecal ...
TTTTTTTTTATTTTAATTTTTTTTTTTTTTTTTTTTTTTTTTTTTTTTTTTTTTTTATAATTGAGGAAAAGAAGTTCCAAAATTTTTTTTTTAATAAATTAAAGTAAACGAAGAAAAAAAAAAAAAAAAAACGGGAAACCTATATCTTGAAGGTGCAAGAAAAACATGGGGTAGTTTCAAAATAGAATACTCACAAAGGCATCATCGGGTCTTAGGTACAGAGGCTTGCGACTAACAATGACTTTAAAGACTCCTGCTTCAAGCTGCCAAAAAATAAAAAAGAATTAGAGAAAGAAGTATTCACTGAATCAATGTTTATGCCACTACAAATAAAATGATTGTCCAGTCTCGTGCTCATATCTGGTACCCCCCAACTCGTTGTACGGCGCAGCTCCCAATATTTGGCTAGTTATAGATTGAAAATCGATAAAAGTTGTTTATATATATCGAAATCAAGTGAAAACAAGGATCTCAAGATTTGCAATGTTTAACCATTAGTATATGTCATATATCAGATTAAAATAAACCAGAAGGCATTATTGACATGCTTAATGGAATCATCTATGGAAGGGAAGGCTACCGGGCTAAGTGTTAAATTTTTTTTTTTTAATTTTTTTTAAATAAATATTGTAATCTAATATGTAACTATACAAAAGAATTAATAAACATCACTATTAGTACAGAAACAATACAGACAGAGCTGTATACAACTTGGCACGGGGGTGCTACAGGAGAGACGTTGAGTAACTTGGATCTCGCTCTGGTAGAAGGCCTAATGCTGGGAATCGGAAGGTGATTGTATATTCCGCACCGTTGAGGAGACAACTGGGCAAGAATGAAACCAGACTTCATAACACGCTGCAGTTGAACTTATCATCATTTAATCTAACATTACATTTACCAGGCGTTTAAATATGGAATTACCGTGATCTTGTCAGTTTCTTTTTTCTTTTACTGTCTCATAGGTGCCTCACCATAAAAAAGCTCAACTTGATTATGACCAACAGCATCGACACGTGGAAAGCCGCGGTTACCGCGAATGGCGTCTTACGCAGGGCTTTTTTTTTCAACTGTCGAATGGCAATGGTACCATGATAACAGAATAAATAAAATGATAATGACTGAGCTTAGTCACATCACAGAGCGGTTTAAATATTATCCATAATTAATTCCGGTTGATGTAGAATAACATAGGTATTACATATAACCTAACAAGTTTTGATTTAGGCCTGACAACTACCCTGGGTTGGCGGCCGAATAGACCCATGAGTTCAAAAGGGTAAGATAATAATGAAAGGAAAAGACACGGACAATCTACCAAACCGTCATATCCACGGGGATAACACGCAGTGAAACTGATGGTTTGATAGCCGCCGCGCCAAGTCACAGGAGTAAAACCAACATGTTTGGTTCTGGCAAAAAGCTTTTACACATTATCATCCCCGTGTATGTGAGCATTTTGGGTCAAGATCAAGGGGTCGCTTAGTTCTTTTGGGCTCTGGTTTTGGCATCAACGGGGCTATATATTTACTAATGTCTACGGCATATGAAAAGAAACGTTGGTCTAGAATTATGTTTATGACAGGATTGACAAAGGGAAAACAGAATGGAGTCCAGAATCCGAAATACTGTCAGATTGTCTATTTCTTTTTGGTATATACGTTTAATTATAATCAGTTTGTTGTCACAGATATAACCATAGGAGCCTTGGGTTATACAACCACATGAGAAAAATTTCAATCAACAAAAGTTATCATGAGAAGTGGTGCGTTTCCAATGATTAAATCGCAAAACGTCTGCGATTACATCAACATCCCAAGTTGTAAGCACCAAGTAACTAAGTTAACGGAATAGACCGTAGCGATTACGATGTTTTAATAAGCCACTGTTGGGCAACGGTTGAACCCACGTGAACAGCAGCAGCGCTAAAAACCAAAACAAAAAACAAACCAAAAACATCAAAGCCAAAAAAAAATTTTATTGTATTTTATTTTATTTTTTTTATTTTATTTTTGCATTTGCAGTTTTTACGTGAATTTTCATGTTTTTTTTTTTTTTGACACCTTCGTGCAACAACGGCAATATCTGAAAAGCTACCAACCACCCAACAACACATTTCAACTGCCGTTTTTCTAATTTTTTTTTTCTTTACAAACCAATCATAGTAACCACCGCGATGAAATAGCATCCTACTCTCGCGCCTTCCTCTAGCCTTCAACCGTCTTTTCTCAGCCAACGGTAAAGAAAAGCAAAATCATTAATACACGCAAACTTATACACACATAGAAACTACGCGCACGCTTACATGTTGTCATCTTCACGACACTCCTCGCAGTCGCCCATCAATACCAACGATCTGTCGTCGAACCAAAAATCTCCATCTGTTACCTTTTCGCACTCGCCATTTACCGGCAAACCACGCCAGCACCAAACACAAGAGAACCCCCGGCCCTTTGCACCCAAAAGTCATGACACAATGAATCAAATCAGCAAATCACCGAGCCAACATTCAATGCATATCCAACAAGAGCCATCACAACAGCATCATAGCAGCAAGTCCCACCCGCCGTCGTCATCTGCGCCCACTTCCACCCCATCTGCATCATCATCTACCACCGGCGGGCGCAAGCTCTTGTCACGCAACTACTTTGACGCTACCACCGGCGACATCATCTTACTTGTCTCATCCATGCTGCAGGAGCTCGTCAACCTTAACGACGCGCTACCCCTCGATACTTCCAAGCTGACCCGCTTCCACTCGCGTTCGCCCCCCGGCATCTCTATCAAGGACTATCTCATTCGCATCACCAAGTTCTGCTCCCTCGAAAAGTCCATTCTACTGGCAATCATCTACTACATTGACCTGCTATGCACTACCTACAAGATTTTCAACATCAACAGCCTTACCGTGCACCGTTTTCTCATCACTGCCGCGATGGTCGCGTCCAAAGGCCTATGCGATACATTTTGCACCAATACTCACTACGCCAAGGTTGGCGGTATATCCAAAATTGAGCTCAACTCGCTCGAGGTCGAGTTCCTGATACGCGTTGACTACCGTATCGTGCCCGAGGTCGAGCGTCTCAACCAATACTTTGAACGCATGGTCACGCGCATGAGCAGTAAGTACGCGTTAGAGCCCAAGAAACCCGCCGTGACAAAGGCGCCGATACCAATCCCTTCGGGCAACCCGCTACAAGAGAGCAGCGGCTTGATGCTGCCAACGGAAATTGCGCAGCGCGAGGGTCGGATCAACACCACGTCGCCGCTCAAGCGGCATTCTTCTTTTGACGATGCAAACGGACGCGCCAGCAACAGCAAGCAGCGACCCCACAGTTTTGTGGTGCGAGAGCATGCAGCCGCCAACAGCAGTAGTACGACCCATGTCAACATCCCGGGGCCGGTGTCTACGGGACCGTCGGTCTCTGCGCCTGCGCTGGCCGTGGCGGCGGCAGCGGCAGCAGCAGGACACAGTTCGGAAGACAGCGACGACTACATTTCTTCTGATGACGAACCAGTGTGAGCTTCCTCTAGAAATGCTCAACCGCTATAACATTTCACTCTGACTCCACTTTTTTGTCTTTTACACATAGTCTCCCTCATCTCTCTTCAGTCCCCAATAATACTTTTTTCTTTCTTTCTTGTAGCGGCTTGCTACCGTTGAAAGTTGCCCTTTAATCGCCACGGCTGCCGTTGTTGTAGCGATGCTGCAGATGGTGATATGTTTTATTATTTTTATTATTTTTTTAATTTTTTTTTTTCAAATCTTTTTTTTTTGTCCTTGTTAATCATTACTTACGAAATTTGGACCCCTCGCGGGGGATTCCTTAGTTGGACTTTACTGGAGATCGCTAGCGTCGGATGGCCTAGCGTGCACGCGGGAGTCCCAGCAATTGGTTGTTAACCTCCCCGACAGTTACACTTACTGTAACCAGAATTCTTGTGTGTGCCCGATATACATACACAATGATACACACCCTAAACACTGGGTTGGGTCTATTTAGATAGACCCGATTTTGTTTATATATATATTTTTATCTATACATAGATAAATAGATAATTACTTTATTGTCATTATATCAAACAAAACCAAAAAATTCATCTAGACATGCAAGTTTAAGATTTTTTCTTTTTTTTTCTTTTGGGTTCCCAATATGGCCAATAACATCGTCAGAGCAAGCCAGGTTTGGGAGGGGGGTCCTCCAAGGTCAAGTACTAGAGCAATATCAATACATCAGTTTAGTTATGAAGAAAACTGTCTACCATTTAGACACACTTTCTTTTGGTTTTAATGCGCAGAAATGAAACAGTTTCATGGACACTCCATTTACCATGGCTCCAAATGCCCTCCAGAAAAGAGGCATCAAGCTGGCGTAGTTATTGATACAATTTTTTTTTTCCCCCTTTCTAAACTGCAAGCAGTAATCACAAGAGTTTAGAAGAATTGTAAAAAGAATTCATGGGAAAACCCGTATATATACCATTTGGTCCGGCCTATTCCCGATTGTGATAAAAAAAAAAAGAAACAGTTTACACACCAATGTGCATCACAACTACTTATCAAGGGCTATCGCGCCCTTGTCCGCGGGCACAAAACACGCCCCCTAAAGCATTACAGCAGCATCTCAACTGATAGGTCTCATGCACCGCCATGACTGGCCTTCATCTTTGTCTATTTTCTTTTCCTGTAGGGTTCTTTTGCATCTCTGGTATATCAAAAGAATGAAGTGAGGAAATTGCAAATGCGTTCGTAGTTATATAAAGACGAGACAATTCTAGCTTTCACTAGCTCTTGATTTCTTACAATTCTTTTTTATTCAATAATTTATCTGTTTCAGTATATGGCATACTTGGTAACACTACTATTAAATAAGTATCCAATAACCATAAACCACCAGCCAAACTCAGGAACAAAAAATTATTGAAAAAAGAGCATCATCAAGTTTTGCGGTCTGATCATAAAGACCAAGCAAACATTTTTTTTTTGACGAAAAGATGGTTAGTCCTAGAGCTATTTGCCTGGTGTTGGCATTTCTTGTTACTTTGCCATTTGTGGTTGCCACGCGCAAGTCCCTTGAGCGACGAATCATTGACCGAATCACTCACATTTACGGCAATTTGCCAGCGGGGTCTACCCCAACCGCGCTGACGGCGCGCTGCACTGCGTGTAAACAGGCGCTCCACTTTGCTCAGCAGCTGCTAGCACTGCCGGACGGGGCCTCTACCCTGGCCGGCGCCCTCCAAACGCATTGCGATGGCACTGGTCCCTTTTCCCAGTCCCGCTTGTGCCAGGTCCCGCACCACCAGGCCATGACTTTTATTATGCACAAGTACGATAACTATGGCAACCATAGTAGTAGCCAGGAGCCCAACATATACAATCGAGAAACAATCCACAAACGGCAACGGGACCACGCAATTACAGGGCTATATAACGATGCCACTAATGTCATTTCGCTCATGGACCCCGACAGCCTCGACGGAGACCTTTTCTGCCACTACCTCCTGCTAGGCTCATGCCCCCTGCCCACGGGGCTAGACGACCAAGTCGATTTGTCGCATTGGTGGCCCTCAAAACCCGAGAATGCCGTCGAGCTGCCGCCCTCGGGCCGCACATTTCGCGTGCTCCACCTTTCCGACATTCATTTCCAGCCCGGGTACGCTGAGGGCGCCGAGGCCGAGTGCGGCAACTCCATGTGCTGCCGCGACGGCGCGCTCCCCCACATGGGCACCGGGGGGGCGGCCGTCCATGCCGGCGCCGCTCATGGGCTACTACCGGTGCGACACTCCCGAGCGGCTCGTGCGCAGCTCGCTTGGTCACGTCATGCAGACTGGCCGTGACGCCCTGCCTGCTGGCGCCGATAAAGCCTTTGAGTTTGCCATTTTTACGGGCGACATGGTTGACCACGACCCGCTGTTTATCTCATACGAAAAGAGTGTACAAGAGGAGATTGAAACCATGACTTACCTTAAGCGCTACCTCGGCGATATCCCCGTGTATGCTGTGCTCGGGAACCACGACACTTATCCGTTTGCCCAGGTGGCCCAGGAGTCGTCTGGGTTTGGCAACCTGTTTACATGGAACGCCGACCTCATGGCGCAAATGTGGGAGGAGTACGACTGGCTTGACGCTGCGGCGGCGCAGCAGGTGCGCGAGCACTATGGCGGGTTTGCCACCACCACGCGCCAGGGCCTCCGCATTATTTCGCTCAATTCAAACTTTTGGTATATTTACAATTTGTACAATTACTGGAATGTTGCCAGCACGGACCCGCGTACGGGCAAGCTGCGCTACGAGGATACCTCGGGGGTATTGAAGTTTTTGGTCGATGAGCTGCTAAAATGTGAGCAGCGGGGCCAGCGGGCCTGGGTCATTGCCCATATCCCGCCTAATGGCGACGACACCCTGGCAATCCCTGCGGCCATGCTCACGCAGATTGTGGAGCGGTTTTCCCCCCATGTTGTCGCTGGTCTCTTTTTTGGGCACACGCACCAGGACCAATTTCAACTCTTGTACGGGGGGAGCAGGGGCTACGGCCACGAAAAGTGGCAAGAGCAGGCCCTGAATGTGGCCTGGATTGGGCCCAGCATTACACCACTGACAGACTTTAACCCCGGATGGCGGTATTATGACGTGGACGCGGAGACGTTTGGTGTTGTTGATTCGCACAACTTTTACGCGCGGCTGAATGATTCCTTTGACGAGGGCCGCGACGAGCTTGACTGGAGGCACCTTTATAGTGCGCGCGCTGCGTATGACCCCGACCAGACGTGGCCTGAGGCGGCGCCACTCAATGCTACATTTTGGCACCGGGTGGCCGCGCACATGGGCGCCAAAGACGGTGGTGGCGGCGAATTGACGCAACAGTTTCTTGACTATGGGTTTCGTAATTCGCCCTACCGGCCAAGCTGCCTTGGAAATGAGGCCTGCCGCATTGAGAATTACTGCTATGTCAGCAGTTTTAACCCTGATCAGGCCAGGCGGTGCATGGCGGAGGGGGGATCCCGCTACGAAAGATAAAAAAAAAAAATCAATCATTTTTTGGCGTGGCTTTTGCCAGACTAACAGATTGGTAAACCTTTTAAACTTGTATTAATTCTTTTAAACCGGTACATAGATATGAAATCTTGATTAGGTGAAATGTTACATTACTATAGTTTTTATTTTTCCAAAATAGCATACCAACCAAACATGAACGATATGGTGATATCCTACGTATCATTATAAATGAAAATTATAGATTAGTTTTGAATCTGACCAATACATTTTATAGTGTTTCCATTACGTTTGCTTTTATAACGCGTGGATATCAGGTTCTAATCTATACTGTGGATTCCCGTCTATTCAACTCTGGAATAGGGACTAAATGGTGTTGAGAGACTGACAGTTTCCTGGAAGCCCTGAATCACATGAACTTGGTATGCAATAGCTACCTGATCAAACCAACACCAAAAAGAGATAATTTCTCGATACCGAGAAAGTTTAAATTGAAAAAAAAGGTCTATGGAATCTCAATCTTCTTTTAGATAAAGTCGGGGAGAAACAAAAAAAGGTTATGGAAAATCAAACCAAAACGAGCAATTAGTAGAGACAAATGATGATAAAAACGAACAAAAGCAGCTTAGAAAAAGAACTGCACAATTAGAACAAAAGGGTTTGGGTATGTATACTGTAGCGGGGCATTTTTTATTTTTATTTTCAATTATTATTATTATTATTATTATTATTATTATTATTATTATTATTACTATTATAATCAAGTTTGAATTTTTTTTTCTATGTTTGGATCTAGGGTTATCGATAAGAAAACTGATAACGAGACTGGAATGAACTCCAGGATTAGAATGCGGCTACAGCCTTGCTACTTGAGAAGGAAAAAAAAAGTAGTAACCCAACGCATCTTTATAATCCTTGACCAGATGAAAAAAACAAAAACAAAAAACCAATAGTGATTTAGCACAACAAAAGTCTGACCTACAAAACCTTTTTTTTTTTAATTTTTTATTTATGATTCCGTTTGGAAAGACCTTGCAGTCGGTATGAATACTGGGCCTTGGCAGGTACGCAACTTGACTGAAGGAAAAAGAGCATGGAAAGTAAAAAGTAAAAGATTCAATTTATTAAAAAAGACCAACGCAGGGTTTGAGACTTGATCTGTCAAAAATTAGACGTTATCATGGATATTTTATCTCAAACTGATACCAGGACGTACGCGAACCCGATCAAAGTAGCTATCATTAAAGAAAATAACATCCAACGGTACCTCTGTGATTGTTTCTTTTTTTTTGGGGGGGGGGGGTCTGGACTTTTGTGAATATACCGTACTGTGACTTTCATTATTTGTTTTTGTCCTCTTCCTCCCCCATTCTTGTTTTGATTTATGCTTGGTTTGTCCCGTTCAGGTATTCAATTTCCCTCCCCCGAGGCCAAATTTACCACTGCTTATGGATGGCTACATTTAGGTCCAATCTATTGATTTCCTTGAGCTTTCAGAACCCAGGAAAGATATCCCTTCGGAGCTTTTTTTTTTTTGCTCGATAAAACTTTGATCTCTTGAAATATCATGGCAATAAAATATTTTTGCACTGCAAGAACATATCTCTATTCCAGACTACATGCTAACTAAACAGCTATCAGTTTGATTCTAATTTTGAGAGTGATAGTCAGGTTCAAATCAGTATAAATATAAATCAAATTTACCTCTTTGATTACAATCTCCTTCATCATCATCATTCAACATACAAATACGAAGACTCCTTCACTCAGTCAAACTTGCCTCTTTTTATTCTCTTTTCAACCAACCAAACTTTCAATTCGTTCAATAATGGCAACCGCTACTGCTACCACTCCTCAAACTGACGGTCTTTCCGTAGGCGAGCACACCCTTCCAGCATCTTGGTGGACCTCACCAGAAATCTACGAAGTCGAGAAACGCGCCATTTTCTTCAAGTCATGGATGTTTATTGTGCACGAATCACGCCTGACCAAACCTGGCGACTATCTTTCGTACACAATTGCTGGTCTCAACTTTTTCGTCATTAAAAATAAAGCAGGCCAAGTCAATGCCTTTCACAACGTTTGCCGGCACCGGGCCTACCCTGTTGTCAAAAAGGAACAAGGATCTGCGCTCGTTCTGGGCTGCCGCTACCATGGCTGGAGTTACAACACTGACGGAAACCTTACCAAAGCTCCCCACTTTGATAACGTGCAAGGCTTTGATAAGGCCCAGAATGGTCTCTACCCTATTAGAACCCACACTACAGACCAGGGTCTTGTGTTTCTGAGTTTCGACGCTACTGAAGAGGGACCTATGCCCTTTGATGAATGGTTCAAGGGCCTCCAGACCGAGATGCACGAATACGACTTTAGCGACTACGAGTACCACATGAGTTATGAGCTCGATGGCCAGTTTAACTGGAAGACCCTCATGGACGGATACCAAGAGTGCTACCATTGCCCCACCGCACACCCAGGCCTTTCCAAGGCCTTCAAAATGCCCACATACAAAGTGGTTCCCAAGGACAGATGGTGCCGCCACTATGCCCAGATTATCAAACCCGACGAGCTCCCCACTAAGAAGCCCGCTGCCGCCCCCGCCACCCAGGAGTCCTCTGGATGGTTTGGCTTTGGCAACAAGCCCGAGGCTGCTGCGCCTGCTCCCGCTGATGACAAGGTAACTAACCGTGGCGGCAGCTTTGATGGCCTATGGATGTACCTGTTCCCAACTAACGGCATCAACTGCTACTCGCCCGCGTGGTACTCCATCCGCGTGGTTCCCATCACCCCTACGCGCACCATTCTTCAGTATGACATCTACAAGAAGAAGGGCATCGAACAGGCGGAGATTGACGACTTTGTCGAATTCCTCCAGCAAGTCGAAATCGAGGACTTTGATCTGTGCGAAGCCACCCAAAAGAACCTCAACACTGGCGTCTACTCAACGGGCTTCTTACACCCCGAAAAGGAGCGTGGCGTCCTCTTTTACCAAAACATGGTTCGCGACCTTGTCGTTTCGCACCTGGAAAAGGAAGAAAAAGCCGGTCAGCAAATCAATGTGGCCAAGATTGGGTCTGCCAGCACTGAGGGCCAGAAGCTTGAAGGCATTTGCAAGAGTCTTCAGTGCACCTCCGAGGCGGCCAAAAGTGAAGTGCTTGCGTGGTAATTGTAGTTGAAAAAAAGATTTCAGAAAAGAAGAAGAGAAGGAGAGAGAGAAAAAAAGAAAGAAAAAGAGATTGATTCCTACATAAATTAGCAATCACGCATGTATAACCGATGTTGTTTTGAAGAATATAACAAAATTTGAAGTTGGTGTGTATTTTTATTTAACTTTGTTTCAATAAAGTTGTAATCCATTCCCAAAAACGTCCTGCCTTTAAAAAGAAAGAAAGCGTTACTTATAATTATAGCACCTCTCTGCCACCGTTTAACATCATTTTTTTCTTGTAAACATTTTGCTTTCACTACACCGGTTCTCTTGTCCCTCTCCCTCACCCAAATCAATTATAGATCTTGGAAACCATAAATTGGTTTGTCCAGGCTCTGGTTTCATTGTATTGTCGTAATCCAACCTGGTCAATATCTCTTACTATTTTGTTTTTAATCTAGCGGTACCTATAAAATCCCCAGGGCCAGTACGAAAAAAAAAAAAAAACACCGAAAACAATTGTCTACGCAAAGTACTGCTGTTCTAGGCTCTTTACGGGTGATGCCAATTTACCCACGAACAATAACAACGCATAGTAGTAATTGTAAAACTCAAACTATTACAAGCCCAACAAAAAAAAAAAAAAAAAAAAAAAAAAAAAAAAAAAAAAAAAAAAAAAAAAAAAAAAAAAAAAAAAAAAAAAAAAAAAAAAAAAAAAAAAAAAAAAAAAA
>Ga0160505_101531_pt1 | contig 10869 bp, 9 predicted proteins | sample DIDeMG_FD_108225 | JGI IMG/M metagenome (GOLD analysis project Ga0160505, IMG submission 108225) | Enriched chicken feces microbial communities from UW Madison campus, WI, USA - DID2874_E49_Stillage MG | ecosystem: Host-associated > Birds > Digestive system > Large intestine > Fecal ...
TAAAACCTAATTTAATAAAATAAAAAAAAAAAAAAATTAGAATAATAAAATTTATTCCTTTTTTTTTTTTTATATATATATATATTTAAATATTCCATCCATTTTTTTTTTTTTTTTTTTTTTTTTTGCTTCACCGGGTTGCTTCTATATCCAGGTTAGCCCAGGCCCTTCATTCACAGCAACTTGTTGATATATGCGCCTGCTAGGGGATCATATACCCGGTGGTGTGAAGGGGGTAGTCTTTTTGATGTCTGAAAAGCAAAACTGTATAAAAGATATTGGATTGAAATCTTTTTTTTTTTTATTTTTAAATGGATTTTTGTCTTCCTTATTTTTTGGTTAGTGTCTGTTGCGTTAGTGTCTGGGTGATAATTTATAAAATGCGCGTGGGGGAGACCCGAATTTGTTGGAACAAAATAAAAAAAATAAATGAAATGCTACAGCACCAAGCCTGTTTTATCCATATCCTCGACGTCGACAAGTAGGTTTTCCATGCCCTCGAGACCTTCTTCGTACGCCGGAGCGGTTGTTGACGGGGGAGGAAGCGGGGCCGAGACATGCTTGGCCCCAGCCGGCTGGCGCAGAAACACGAGCCGTGGTGCGGCAGTATTCCCGTTTCCACGGCGATTGCTATGGTGGTTACTATTATTGTTGCTGCTGCCATTGCCGTTCACAACCGAGTCGTTAGTCTCGACACGATCTTCGCTGGTTTCGCTTGGATCATTGTGGCTGGTCATGGAAACACCAACCGAGCGCAAAGCTGGCTTGACCGCGGTGGTTGAGAACGCAAGCTCCTCGGTGCCAAAGTTACTGGTGACTGCCGTGGATCCGGACGACGAAGATGAAGACGAATTAGACTCACCGGCCGTTACATCTTCCTTTTTGGAGCGAGTCCCGCTTGTGTTAGAGTTCTGCGCCCCATCTTCGTCCAGGTTCATTGCCATGAAACCACCCATTTCAGCCGACCAGCCCATCCACTCGTCTATCCAGCAACGCACTACCCACCATGCGCCAAACCCCTCGCCACCATTCATGCTGATATCGCGCAGCGCCGCTGTGAGCAGTCCGCTCATGCACAGGAGGAAGAGTCGTGGTGACACGTTTGGAAAACGCCAGGGTAGTGACGAAAGATACTGAGCCCACTTAAGTACCATTGTCTCGGATTTGGAGAATGCGGCTGCCTCGCCATTGGCGCCTGTCTTTAATGCAAACTTGCCATCGTCCTTTACATGGTCGTCAAGCAACTGAATCACTTCCTCGCCAAGAATACGCTGGGCCTCCACAGAACCACAGGGCACCTCGCGCATAACAATAGCCTTGGGATCAACAAAACGACTCCAGTCATCCCGCATCTTGCGCGTTTCAACTGGGTCAACAAGAATCTTTCCTGCATTTAAACCGGCCTCGTTGGCACGAATCAATCGGTCAAGTAAGTTACAAAACGCTTGGGCGGGTTTAAGCTTAGCCTGCAACATACGGTCATAGTTACTAAGGGTGTTGGTGAGATGCACAATAAGATACTGGGACAAGGAACGCAGACCAGAAATGACCTGCAACGGGATTTCATGGAGTCCCAGCGGACTCAACATCTGCACCATCTCTTTGTACATGACCCAGTCAGCATGGCTAATCCAGGTAGCCACATCCTCTTCATGCAGCAGCTTTTGAATCGGCGCCGTAAGCCCGCCCACAAATGAGCCAATGGCATTAAGAAATTTTTTAATATGCATGAACCGCAGGGATTCAACCAAAGTTCTGGTATGCGACAAGTAAAGACTGCAAAGGGTTGTGACAAAGTCTGGATCCACCTGAATCTTCAAATACTTTTCTAAACGAGGGATTGAAAACGACTCGTGGGCGTTGGGCGAAAGAGAAATATCGGAAAAATCGGAAAAGGTGGTGTGAAAGCGCAGGTCGGGAACCATGTCAGAGGAAAACTCATCCAAGTTGGCCCGACTGAGCTTGGTATCAAACTCCGATGCAGGCGTGCTGGACGAGCGTGTAAAGCGTGGCTGGCTGGGGGTAGATGAATGGGGAGACTGTGGAAAGCCAAATTGGCTATCATTAAAGCCTACTTGACTTTTGACGCTAAATAAGAGTTAGTAAAAGTAGATATATCAAGTGGAATGCACATACCTGTCGGGGCTATTGGCAAACCTGCTGGGAGTGCCGGTAGGCGTGTTGCCTGTAGGGTTGTTCTGATCTCCAACTAGTCGGAGACCGCAGTAATGGTATTTGCTCTGACCACGAACACCCAACCTACGAGTTTTAATACCAGGGTAGGCAATGCGTAGCAGCTTGCCAAAGGACGCAGGATTGAGCGGCTTGAGTGTATACTCAGCACAAAGCTCAACGTAGCGCGCGTAGATCCGGTTTCGGGGAACGGCAGCTTCCGGGGAAAGCTCACAGTTTTTGCTAATCCAGGCCATGGCAAAATTCTGCTTGAACTTTTCGGCAGATGAACCGTTCTCCTCTTGGCGAACACGATTAGCAAGCTCTGATAGTGATGGAGTGGGCGCAGTCATATCAATGTCCACAGGGGCACTGGAGATATTGCTAGCTTTGCGCTTCCGAGAGTGTCCGTTGTTAGTACCGGCGGAGGGCTGCGGTGACTCTGGCTGCTTTTGCTGCTGTTGTGGTGGCGGTATTTGTTGTTGTTGTTGTTGCTGCTGTTGCTGTTGTTGCTCGTGTTGCTCATGTTGCTGCTGCTGTTGTTGTTGTTTTTCTTGCTTGTGCTGTTGTAGTTGTTGCTGCTGCTCTTGTTGCTGCTGCTGTTGCTGCTGTTGCTGCTGCTGTTGCTGTTGCTGTTGTTGTTGCTGTTGCTGTTGCTGCTGCTGTTGCTGCTGCTGCTGTTGTTGTTGCTGCTGTTGTTGCTGCTGCTGTTGTAGTTGCCGCTGCTGCTGTTGTTGTGGCTGTTGATGTTGTTGTTGTTGTTGTTGCCGATGTTGGACAACTTCGATTGGAGGTGGGTTTCCTGGGGGTCTGATGTTGTCAAATTGGATGCCAATAGCGGCAGCGGCGACCTCCATGGGGTCGCCAAACTGTGAGTATTGGATTTGATTGGACGCCATTATGTCAATGCCAGGATACGCGACGGCAGCAGCAGCCGCAGCAGCGGCGGCAGCTTGTTGTTGATTGATTTTGTGTTTCTGTTGAATTATGTGCTGTTGTAGTTGCTGCTGCTGTTGCTGCTGTTGTTGCTGCTGCTGTTGGTTAGGGTCTGCGAGACGAGAGTACATGGCTTGATTCGGGTTGGTGGACTGCTCATCGTTATGAAGTGGGAAGGCCTGGAGTTGATGCGGTTGTTTTGTGGGAGTGTTAAAATGCTGATTGTTTTGCTGTTGGAGCTGGTGAATTTGCTGCTGATTGAGCTGTTGCTGGTGTAGCTCCTGCTGGTAAAAGCCCTGCTGTTCAGAAGTGTCAGCGGAAGCAACCAGAGAAACACCAGGATTGGCTGCAGAGACAGGCGGTGACTGCTGCTGTTCTTGCTGCTGCTGTTGTGACTGCTGACGGTGATGGTGAGGGTATGCAGAGGGTTTGAGTTTTTTATTGTTGTAGGGATCAAGCGCGGGATCTATCGCAAAGGAATTGGCCGTTGCGGACCCAATGAGCTGCTGCTTGAGAAAAGTAGAGTCATCTTCCGCGGACGGCTGCTGGGTGCCGTCGACGACAACAATGTTGCTCTGAATACCGATGGGTTTAGGGGTGGCGACGCTGGCGGTGATGCTAGTGGATGAAGGGGGGAGTGAATGGGTGACTGGCGTGGACGAAGGGTCACTCATGGTAACAGCTGAGTCTGGAACGAGAGGCTTTTGGAGGCGGTGGTGGGGGTGATGATGACGATGTTTCTGGCGATGATCATGGATAGCGGTGTTCGTAGCATCCATCTCCATCATGAGAACAACTGTCGAGAAAGAGAGAAAGAGGCTGGTGGAGGAGAAAGTGAAAAGATTTTTGTCGATTTTTCTGATTTTTTTTTTTTCTTTTATTTTTGGCTTTTGAGTTTCGCCGACGACGACTTTGGTGGTGAAAAACAACGGACAAGGACATCCAGGAGATCAGACGGACCCAAGGAGGGGAAAGATGAGTGAGCTATGCAGAACTAGAACCATGATGTATATTCATCACTACTCCTGGAATGCGCTGTCGTACTCAAAGTTTCGTTGTCGGGTCATGTGCCGGCGCAGCAAAACGGCCAAGCTTCGGTGCAGGAACAGACACATGCACGGTCCCAGGCCACCGCAAAGGCCATATTTCCCTAAGAACTTTTTGGAATGTATATTAATGTAGTACGAGCCTATATAATGTTTAAATTATTTCTGAGACTTGACTCAGTAGTCGTGCAATGTCGGGGATAGGACAAATGCCGTTCGAGGCTTTGGCGATAACCATCTCATCTACATTGCTTGAACGCCGCTCAGATAGTCATCATTCAAAACAAGACGGGCTATTTTTTGTCTTATTTTCTTCTTCGGGAGGTTGTTGATTGCTAAACCCCGTGGAAGGCGCCGGTACCCGACCAAGGTACACAGGCTACGCAACTACCAGCACGCAAATTTCACAGCCTGGCTATTAGGATCTATATACTTTTATCACAATCTAGAAAGCACCATACCACAACCCATTTTTGTAATATCACTACTAAACACGCGATTAAATTTTGTTCATTTTTAAAATATATATTTCATTCGTTTATTTTTGTGTCTTTTGTTCTTTTTTTTTTATTCACGGGTTTGATGCTGGTTACGCGACGTCTCGCCGTAAAGAAAGTAACGCGTCTGAAGTAATCATGGCGCCTGAATTACAGGGTATTTCCCATTTGGCAATTAGCTAGAGTACACCTCGCGTTTCTAATTACCTAAGCTACAGGGTAACATTATTACTCATAATTTAGTAATACTGAACTGTGACACTGCAATGGTTGCAGCGAGATAAAACACATGACAAACCTTAAACAAGTACTTTATTTGAGGCTTGTGACTTATGCTACCAAGCATATTTTAGTACCATGTTATCTTATAAATCTCAGTGCCAATTAAAATCATGCTCAGTGCTATATAATAGCCTTGGCAGACTACATGGCAGGTGTAAGTATTTCGAACCAATACTGAGCGCAAGGTTGATCTTCAGTGTAGCTGTTTTGCAATATGGTTTACTGAGATAGACCCTCTGATCTTTGTCTTTCGTCATGACAGTTCACGTTTTTTCTTGTCTTTGGATCAATCACTGCCATCGTTTGAAAGCAAAAAATGAAAGAAAATGAAAGGAACAAAAATCCAAATTTGGTAAAGTCTTGCCAAACCACAAGGCACTAGTCCGTATAAGGCAAGTGTGTCCGGTTGACGAAAATTGGTTTTTTTCAGCGACGACGACAAAATCAGCGACTTGCCAGACAAGAAAACGCAGTGTCTCGAGAACCTTTATAAACAAGAACAATAAATAAATTAACAAATGAATAAATAAAAAAACAGAGCGATTTGAGCGTAACGTAAATGATTAGACAGAGTGAAGATGCAGCAAATCGGAAACCACCTAAGACCTGTCAGTAACAAAATGTTGATAAACCAAACTTCTACTGATTGTCCAGTTTTAGCGCAAGTTTTCTTGCTCTTCTGTAGGTGCGATGATGGCTTCCTTCTTCTTTCCACTCGGTCAATTGAACCTTCAGTTCAATGTTGTCAACGTAGTAGGGCCTTGTAAGTAATGGAATTCTCATTATCAGCATTAATAAGCATTTTATCTGCAGGACAATTGTGATTTTTTCCAGTAATTCTTGCCCCCCGGCTCATCATATCAAGACGAGGTAATGCTTCAAAGGTAAATGTACCACCGTTGCCCCACAACTCTCTTCTTGCTTATACCAGATAACCTTTAGTAAATGACAATTGATGACTCGTCGTCAATGGCATCGGGTTGTGTCTCCTCGTTGTGGGGGTTCAAGCGGTCGCTGATAGAGGTCCGGCACATGCCCAAAACGGCAAAAAGACCTATTACCCGGTGTCTTTTCGCCCTATTAAAGTCTAATTGCGAGCCGCACCAAACGTCTAAACTTTTCCCGCTGATTACTACCATACACATGCCTTTTTTCAGAGCAACGTTTTTTTTCATTTTGGTCTCGCGTAGTATAAAGCATCTGGTAATCGCACCAAAATTTTTTCTTTCTTTTAATTCTTACTCTTTTCATTTTATTCATCACCCACCATTATCCATTCATCAATCCATCATGTCCACTGAAGGTAAAACTATCACTTGTAAGGCCGCCATTGCCTGGGAAGCTGGCAAGCCCCTCTCTGTCGAGGACGTTGAGGTTCTCCCTCCCCGCGCCCATGAGGTCCGTATCAAGATTGCCTACACTGGTGTCTGCCACACCGATGCCTACACTCTCTCTGGCCTGGACCCCGAGGGTGCTTTCCCCGTCATTCTTGGACACGAGGGTGCTGGTATCGTCGAGTCCGTTGGCGAGGGTGTCACTAACGTCAAGGTTGGCGACCACGTTATTGCTCTTTACACTCCCGAGTGCGGTGAGTGCAAGTTCTGCAAGTCCGGAAAGACCAACCTCTGTGGCAAGATCAGAGCCACCCAGGGTAAAGGTGTCATGCCTGACGGCACTTCCAGATTCCGTGCCCGCGGACAGGACATTCTTCACTTTATGGGCTGCTCTACCTTTTCTGAGTACACCGTTGTCACTGATATCTCTGTGGTTGCTGTGAACGAGACTGCTCCCATGGACAGAACCTGTCTGCTTGGTTGCGGTATCACCACTGGTTACGGTGCTGCTACCATCACTGCCAATGTTCAGGAGGGTGACAAGGTTGCCGTCTTTGGCGCTGGCTGCGTCGGTCTCTCTGTTGTCCAGGGTGCCGCTGCCCGCAAGGCCAGCAAGATCTATGTCATTGACATTGATGACAAGAAGGAGGAGTGGGCCAAGAAGTTTGGTGCCACTGACTTTATCAATTCCAAGAGCGTCTCACGCCCCATCCAGGAAGAGCTGGTCGAGCTCACTGATGGCGGTCTTGACTACACCTTTGACTGTACTGGTAACGTTCACGTCATGAGAGCTGCTCTTGAGGCGTGCCACAAGGGTTGGGGTCAGTCTATTGTCATCGGTGTTGCTGCCGCTGGCCAGGAGATTTCCACTAGACCCTTCCAGCTTGTTACTGGCCGTGTGTGGAGAGGTTGTGCCTTTGGCGGTGTCAAGGGTAGATCCCAGCTTCCCGGAATTGTTGAGGACTACCTCCAGGGCAAGATCAAGGTTGACGAGTTCATTACCCACAGACGTCATCTTAGTGAGATCAACACTGCCTTTGAGGACATGCACAGCGGCACCTGCATCCGTGCCGTCCTCGACTTTAAGCAGTAAGTTGGTTAGTGTAGTTATGAATTTGAGGGAGAATTTCCTCTTTTTGTTTTGTAATTTTTTGATACATAATGAATAAACGCGAGTATTTATAGATAAAAAAAAAAAAGGCAGAAGGCACCGCTGCGGTTATAACAGGGTTGTACTATCAACAGGTTTTCAAAGAGGTTATAATGTAAATACCAAAAAAACCAAAGCCTACAAAAGCATGCTGTACCAAAACACGCAAAGTTTTAAGTCACAAGTCACAAGACTCTGCTAATAAGCGCCCCGAGGAAGCTCTGTGGGGGGTTCAAGAATGAATAAATAAATACATACAATACATGATTCTATTTGCAAAAAAAAAAAATTACATGAGATACAAGTGCTTTTTTCTTATTTAATTAAAAATACTTTACTCAATCTTCTCAAGCTTGCCACGATCACGGCTTTCACCCTTATTGCCGATAATGACCAGACGCTGCAGCGCGGTGCTTTCGTCCTCATCATCGCCATCGAGGAAAACAAGGAGCGAAGTGACGTTTTGGAAACGCACGTACCGCAGCTTGATTTCGGCCCAGCCATTGGCGTCATAGTTGTCAATGTCACCGTCATGCAGCGACGAGGTTTGCGCCGCATCGTCAAACGAGATGGTGCCGGTGGTGTTGGCCCACACCTTGATCTTGTTGGGCGGCTGCACGTCCTCGTCGGAGCTGGCACTCTTGCGCAACAAAATGGAGTAAACCTTGGATTTATTTGTGAGCGGAATGTAGATGATCATCTGAGAGTCGGCGTCGGAGACAAGTCCGGTTTCCTTGGCGGCCGGCAGACGCGCAGTATTAAAGAGCGGCTTGAGCTGGTTCTCGTGCGCGTCGGACTGCGTAATGTTGAGAGCCTCGGCATCGTTGAAGGTGATGCTATCATTGAGCAGTTCGTAGCCCTTGGGGATGTAGTTTTCAATCTGCTTGAGGAGTTCGCTGCCGCTGCCACTGCCGGCGTCAGCCGCCTCAGAAGAGCTTGCCACAGGAGAAGACGACTTAGTGGAAAGGGTCGCAAGCGCTGTGTTCAGCGCCTGCGGGTTTGCACCGACAGTCCGGTCGACCTCGGTCTTGTTATGAAAGTAAACAAATGTGGGCCTAGCAAGGTTAGAAAAACAACAAAGCATAAAAAAAGCAAGTGGGTTTCTACATACATTGAGGAAACTTCGTATTTGCGGGCAATGGGCTGGCTCTGGTCAACATCGACCTCAGCAAACTTGATGTTCTTGTACTGCTCATCGAGCTTTTCAACCAGCGGCGCAATCATCTTGCAAGGACCTGGGCAGTCAGCAATAGAAGTGTTTAATGCAAACCTATGTTCACTTACCGCACCATGACGCGGTGAATTTAACAACTACAAGAGGGTTGGCAGCAAGCAGCGCATCAAGCTGCGCCTGCTGAGAAATTACTTCAATAGAATGTGCCATTGTAACAATGATATGCTGTGAGAGTGCGTTAACAAGAGAGTGCGGTTGTGGGGGAGGGGGGGGGATGAAGAGTAGGAAGGACGACTGGCGCTAACGCTGCTGGGAGGCAAAGATGTGGACTTACCCGGCCAACAGGGCTAGGGCGCAAAGTCCCAACCCGCGAAATTTTTTATTTTTTTGGGCCCAAAAAAAAATTAAAAATCACCGTCCCAGTCGAACCGACGCGCTCTCTTCTCTCTCAACTATCCTGCCCTCCCGACACTACAGCAGACGCATTTACTAGGATCATAATGACCGGCATTGAAGACAGAAACATTGTGGGCATCCACCACGACCGCGTGTCTAACGTACGTACTGTTCTTTCCCCCAGCAGAGTCTCCCGCTAACCTCTTTTTTCCTCTCTCTCTAGACCACCTCAACAGATTTCCCCGGTCACTACCCGGGTGTCGACGACGCGTGGGACATTGAAAAGTTCAAGAAGGAGGTTGAACTCGATATCCACTACCTTGCCGATTTCTCCGGTAACTTTGATCTTAAGGGCGTCGATACCTCTGTTGCCAACGCCTTCCGCCGGATTATGATTGCCGATGTTCCCAGCGTGGCCATCGAGTATGTGACGTTTATGAACAACACCTCGGTGATCCAGGACGAGGTTCTGGCGCACCGCATTGGTCTGGTCCCCCTCAAGGTTGACCCTGATCGTCTTGAGTGGTTCCGCCGCGACGCGCCGGCGCAGATCGATCCCGCCACTGGCGAGGAAATCGCCGCCTCCAACGAATCCAATACCATCACCTTCCACCTGCACGTTGAGTGCTCGCGCAACCCCAAGGCCGCCAAGGATGAGACCGACCCGGCCAAGCTCTACATTAACTCGATGGTCTACGCGCGCGATCTCAAGTACGTTGGCTCCGCGGCGCAGCTCGAGCAGTTTGGCGGCGAGGCCCCTGTGGCTCTGCACCCGGACATTGTCATTGCCAAGCTGCGTCCTGGCCAGGAAATTGATCTCTACGCGCATGCCATCCTTGGTGTCGGCAGTGACCACGCCAAATTCTCGCCTGTGGCCACGGCATCATACCGACTCATGCCCAAGATTGACATTCTTGAGCCCATCACCGGCGCCGACGCTGTCAAGTTCCAAAAGTGTTTCTCTGAGGGCGTTATTGGCATTGACAAGAACGGTGCGGCTTTTGTGGCCGATGCGCGCCGTGACACGGTTTCGCGTGAGGTGTTACGTCATGAGGAGTTCAAGGGCAAGGTCAAGCTGGGCCGTGTCCGTGACCACTTTATTTATAACATTGAGTCCACGGGCGCAATGCAACCTGACGAGATTTTTGTCAAGAGTATAGGCATTCTGCGTAACAAGGCACTTGATCTGCTGGCCTACGACCTCAGCACTCCCCAATAGAAGAAGAGGGGGCGCTTGTTTCTTTTTCCTCGCCGCATAATATATATATATATCTATAGTCTTTACAATGTCAATTTTAGTTTTTTTGTTTATTTTTTTTTTCTCAAGACCACAATGCTGGAAAAAAAAAGAAACCGCTCGGAGAAACTTGTGATACGCATGGAGGGGTCTGTGCGAAACCACGAGCAAAAAGGGGAACTAAATAATATATGGAAAGAGCTCAAGATAGGAAACCGAACAACTTGTGTTCCAAAAAAAAAAAAGTGTGTTAAATTGTGACCAGAATGTTTTCAGTGCCATATATATATTGCACCTTTTTTTTTAACAGTTATGTATTCATAGAAAACCGATATGAAAGTAAATATGGATCTGTAAGAGAACAGACCTGGTTTGATGTCTATTTGTCAGGTCGGTGGTTGGGAGCTGCGATGCAGACAGTCTGGGAAGGGGACCCATTGCGCGCGTTTCAGGGCTGAGCCCTGGAGACGAGTTCAAAGAAAGGCGTTTTTATTTGGTCAAGACACGTCGCTTTGGAGTTTTTTTTAGAATGCCTATTTGTCAAAATTCTTTTCTAATTTGTGTTAAAAAAAAAAAAAAAAAAAAAAAAAAAAAATTAATAAAAAAAAAAAAAAAAACAAAAAAAAAAAACAAAAAAAAAAAAAA
>Ga0160505_101532_pt1 | contig 10868 bp, 8 predicted proteins | sample DIDeMG_FD_108225 | JGI IMG/M metagenome (GOLD analysis project Ga0160505, IMG submission 108225) | Enriched chicken feces microbial communities from UW Madison campus, WI, USA - DID2874_E49_Stillage MG | ecosystem: Host-associated > Birds > Digestive system > Large intestine > Fecal ...
AAAAAAAAAAAAAAAAAAAAAAATAATAATAATAATAATAATATCAACAAAAATCAAACCCATGAAAAAAAAAACTCCAAAAAATAATAATAATAATAATAATAATAATAATAAAAATCGTCAATGCAAAAAAGAAAAAAGAATATCAGATCAATGGCATATCACGGACCAGCACGACACAGCTTTACATGAACTTTTCAAAAAGCATGTCGTCGAGCCAGCCGACCTTTTCGTAGGCAGTAAAGAGGCGCGAGGCCTTGTTAACGTCGATACGGCAGGCCTTTTGACTGTCCGTCCGGCGGAATGGGAGACCCTGTCGCAGACGGTAGACCTTCTCAGCGAAAAGACGCTTTTTCGAATCAATGTAAATGTCTGCGGGCAGTCGCAGCACCGCCGCCAACTGGACCTCAGCCGGGTGCAAAAGGTGCAGGTTGGGGTCCTGAGAAAGGTCCATGGGGGCGCCTTTCCACTCCGCCCGCAGGGTCTTGCCGGCTGGGAGGGTTGACACGGATGGGGAAAAGTCCTGGAGTTGATCGGGGTTCATATCGTGCACCTTGTTGGAACTGGTCTGGGTGCGCGGCTTGCGGGGCGTCGACGCCGGCGTCGGGCTTGCGGCAGTACTAAGGGGGGTACTAGTGCGGACATTGCTGCTATTACTGCTGCTAGTAGTGTGGTTCACATTATTTGCAGCTGCGGCTGCTGCCAGACTGCTATTGACAACGTTGCGAACGGACTGTCTAGGTGTCAGCTGTCTAATGATATCGGCGCGTCTCTGGCGGGGTTTGGGCTTGCGGATTGCGTGGGCAGTCACGGTGTAGTTGGCCGAACTGGGCCGATGTCGCGAGTACAAACTGTGAAAAGAGCGCTCACGAGCAAGGTAGGAATTAGGGTTTGACTTGAGCTCACTCCAGCAGCACGAGACCAAGGAGGCATCCGCACTAAACTTTTCCAGCCGGTAATCAGCAAACTGAGCGCGCAATGCCTGCTTTTTCGGCTCGTGCAGCTTTTTCAAAAAGGATTCGGTGGGGGTGGTGGTAATTGTACTAGGGGGGCTTGTAGTGGTGGTAGTAGAGGATTTTGCTGGCTGTCGCTGGGCCAATTGGAGCTTAATCGAAGACGGCGACTCGGGCAATTCGGCATCAGGATAGGGCGACATGGGCGGCGAGAGGATATTAAGCAGCGGAGAGGAATTGGATAGGCCGGCAGCCACGACGGAGGCCCGCGCCTTGGAGAAGAGAATATTGGATCTGTCTGCGGTGGACATGGTGATCAGTAGATATAGGACCTTAAAATTGAAGAGTAGATATACTGCTGGAGTTGAGGATCCAATTACTGATAAAGCTTTAAGATAATACAAAAAAGAGCAGAAGGTAGATAGAAACCAAGAGATATAGGAAAGGGAGAAAAAAGGGAGAAGAAGAGGAAGATTTGCTTAAATATAAAAAAAAAATTTTAAATAAAAATTTGTGAATTTTTTTTAATAATTTTTTTTTTCAAACAATCTCCATTCCATTTGGGAAATCCGTTTGAATCAAAATCGGCTTCAATTGGGAGATAAAAAAATTTTTAGGTTTGTTTGGGAGATGGGGGAAAAAGAAATGTCAAGCATAGCAATTAGGTAATAACGAAACTAAGCTTATGTCACGCGCAAACGCTCTCCACGGCCCGTAGTGCCGATTAGGCGTTGAGCATGACATCTGTCCAGGGGGCCACAGTACAATTGATGTTTGTCTACACCCATTGTGTCATGTTGTGATCAAGAATCGAGGTGTAAACGCTGCGAAACTTGGTTTAATGGACTTTGTTTCTTGGGGAAAAAGGAGTCAGTGGAGGGCCATGTGGGAGACTTCTGAAAACGGCTAAATTGTGTGGTGACATTTTCCATATTTTGGTCTTATGCGTGACTAAATCAAGGTGCACCAATCAACAGCCGTTATTTCTCAGTTACGCGTTGGAATGGCTTAACAAGAGGCCTAAACGTTGGAGAATTCACTGAAGCCAATCACCAAAAATACAAAAAAAAGACTTCATTCGTATTGCCATTATTGCTCCCTCCATTGCTTCTTGTTCTCGGAGTTTGCGCCCTTTGGCTACTAAAATTAAACACTTGGATGGTCCTGTGACTTGTTTTTTTTTTTTTTGTTTCGGCTGGAATTCAAAAAAAAACTCTTTCAGGCTTTTTTTGCTCTGATGACACTGCCAACGCAGGCTCGTCATATAGTGTTGTGCATGCCTTACATAACGCGCGCCCCTATAAAGAGCATCCAGGCTTCATTACCCAACTCGGCACATTCGGCACCTTCTTAAATAGGAAATACCGTTATATAAGCGCTGATAAAGCGAGAGACTGCATTAACAATCTCACGACGTTGATTCGCTACAGCGGCCGAGAAAATGCCCAAAATACAAAAACGATAAACGACTCTCGCCGTTGTTCGGTGAAATGAAATAAAAAAAATTGCCTTAAAAAGGCCAATTGAACAACTGAGAGATTGGAGAGGGACTGTAATTAGATAGTAAAACGAGCAGCAGGTATCGAAAGTAAACTAGCTCAGCCCACCATCTTTTTTGTCTTAGTCGTGCAAATAGTGTCTGCCTCCTGCGTAAAGCTTTTGTTATCGAGGTGGTCCACATACACGGTGCAAAAAGGGAGACAATCTGAGACTTAAGAGGAGACCATCACTGAAAATGAATTGTCCGAAGCATCTATTTTTTTTTGTCTTGGCTACTATAGTTGTTTTTTTTATTTAAAAAAGATAAAACCCATTTTTGATTGGTTTTGAAAGTCCTGATCTTTTTTTTTTTCACTGGCACACGGACGCATTCTACTTTAGGCATTATCGTATCGGCGATTCTACTCTCTTGAAAAAAAATTTTTTTTGCACATAATTTCCAAAACAATCCCAGTTTATTCTGTTTTTGCATCTGCTCAATGATTTTTATTTATGTAAAGTTTTTTTTAACGAGAGAGATCATGCTCAGATTGGTATGAAGTTATCCGTTTTTGACCAAAATTTGGTGGGTGATGCTGAAAAAATTTTCCAAACTCGAAAGGAAATTGAAACTAGTTGATTGATTTTTTTTTTCATGTTTGGGAATATGTGCATTATGTAGTGGCAAAGCAGATTAGATTATGGGCGTGGCTCGCTTAAATGTCAGTCACAATCTCAACAGAAATATCATGACAACACCATTTATAGACTCCCTCTGATACAAAGGCTTCGAAATTACCATTGGCTTCAATTCATATACTAAAAATTACAAGAAACTTCAAACTGAGTACTGCTTCAATTTTGACGTTTAAAGTGGGCTGTAAACTCATAGTATCGATGATGATTGGTCAGCCAAATCCGGAACCTTAATTGCGATATCAAGTAAACCCATGCTAAAATTTCAATGTCAGGGATAAGACCAGTTGCTTTCAATTGACTTCTTAAAGTCAGCTTGAACACTCTGATCTCATGGATTGTTTTGTACTCAAGCCAAAAAAGAGAAGCGATTTTTCCCCCTTCTAAATCAGGCTGGTTGAAAACCTCCAGCTACTAAACTAGACTTATGTGCTCCTGTCGTAATTGATATTGATAGTTGATAATTAAAAGCTATGACTGAATTGAATATTTTGCCTATTGCGGCTGTACTATCCCTATCTGTAGCCGGCCTGGCAAGCTTTAACGTTTTTTACCGTTGAAATAAAGTGTTGAATTCCAATAAAGCTTAGAGTATTGAATGCTTACTACCATTGTAATGGCCCGATTCATGCTGTTTCGTTTAGTATATATTCTGGCTTGGTATTGCCAATATCAGCTTTCATTCGCTAAAACTTAAGATAGGCGTTAGATTTAATGCCAGATAGTAAATATTAAAAACCTTTGAAACGAATTACCTAAGAGTTGACGCTTGGCATCTTTTGTCAATGCATGAGTTTTATTACTATGCTGCAAGTATGTCTATACATGTAGCACACGATCTAATGGTTAAACATCCTTCTATCGAAACTGGTTTCTTTTTTCCACTGAAGGGTGTGGGTGCGGCTGGGCGTCTCAGCGTGTCCAAACACAGTCCCTATGCAAAAGTCTACAAAAAGTTGTGATGCGTGACGTATAATCTAATATCCTACACTTTTACAAAAATTTGATGTTTGGCAAATTTTAGACTGTTTCTTCGGGACTGTATAATTTTTATGTTCTTTTAGAATAGTAAAAGGTTTTGAGTACATTGTTGTGGACAATATGTCCAGACTTCCGCATACTGATTTGAGCATTGATTAGCAATTGGCTTTTATGTTTCCGGTCTGAAGCTCAATTTATTTTTTTCTCCAACAATGACTATATTAAACAAGCAATGATAAAGAGCTAAAGTATCAGGATCATTCATTCACAAACCATAAGAACATTCAATTATTTAGCAGCAGCAGAAGCAGCTAATAGGATTGTACAAACCTCCAAGTAAAGCATCCAATGTGCATAAATTCATTTCTATATTTTTGTCATTTAGATGTCATATTTCAAAATAATCGATTGACGACGCTATTAGAGAACGTGTCATATTTATATAGTGAAGTTTGGTTGTGTGAAGTTGATAATATAAGTGTTTTCAAGTTGACGGAATTTTTGTCAATTTTTCTTGATGTTTAGTTTTTGTTTACCTGGCCATCACATGATATATCATGCTGTAAGTGTAACGGAGTTGGTCTGATGAGTTCAATTACCATTGATTTTAATTATGTTTTATTTTTAATTGATTTTTTTAATTTTTAATTGTTTATGATCAATAGAGTTAGAAGCTTGGCTTCATATTCCATTTCATACTGCTTATGCATGCTTATTACATTTTGAGGTTAACTGATGAGCCCTCACAGAAGTGTATTGGAGTTCCCTTCGACTCAAACCTATTTTCGGTACCTTTTACACACCTTGACTTTTTTTATGTTCAAATAAGTAATTTTTCACCCAGCTAACTCTAAGGACCGACCATCATTGTATTATTATTTTTTTTTCATTATCGGGATGTCAACGACACCAGACTTTACTTCCTTCTAACATCTACCTTCTTGATGAATTATTACCTCAACCTTTTTATTTCAGGTTTTAAAGTCCTCATCAGTATTATAAATGAAGTATGATTTTTGCTGAAAATGTTTGGAGAAGGGATCCTCATCTAAAAACTAGTTTTCAAAAAGCTAATAATATTTGATATTATTTGAGCAGTCTTCATAAGTGGTTATTTGTCAATTAGCAAATTGATTAACTTTTTCATCTTTAATCTAAACATCTGTTACATGTAAGTATTCTGTATTTTTAATAGAAGTATCTTTTTAAGCAGGCAATATAAGAGAATGTTTGCTCGGATACACATTCATCCCAAATAGCGACTTTAATCGTCTTACAGTTTTTAGCAATCCAAAATTAAGATTGAAAAAATATATTAACCTCACTATATTCTTTTGATTTACACAACTAGTTTTCCAACTTATATACCAATCCTCAAGACTTTCTGCTATATTCTGTCCTTTTGAAGTTATGCGTGGGGTCCATGTATAGATTCATTTTACCTATTCCGTTTTAAAACAACGTTCTTAGAGCTTAATACGTGCTACTCATTTCAAGTAACCGTGTGCCAGTGTAATTGATCTTTATTCTTATATTATTTTTGATATGCCCTGAAACTGGGGTTATAACAGTATCTATTTTATAAGTTAACAGAAACTTGAGTCCCTGTTTGGTGTAACAATAGGGCATCATAAGTATTTTACTATAGTATCAGTATATCTTGTTTATATTTACTTCTTTCTTTATACAACACATTAATAATTGATTTAATATTTTCTATCTCTTCTTTATTTTCTACATTTATGTTATTAGCGGTGTCAGGTTTGATCACCTAATCTCAATAAACAGCCCTGAATGCTCCAACATTATTTTTTTAAAACGACAATTTCAAATAATGAATCAATGTCAACATTGAATAAGTGAGTTAATGTGCCATAATTGAAATAGAATATTATATTTAAAGCATAATTAAGGATAGCTTGAATAAAAAAAATTTGAGCGAGTTCAAGAATGGGTCTCTCCCCGCTAGTACAGACTCACTCTGAAATAGGAAATGAACTTTAAAATCTACATGGTCAAGAAATCAACCTCTTAAATATTTTAAACAAGCTTGTAAAATAAAAATCTATATATATTGTTTTACAATCTTTACAGTTGAAAAAGTAGAAATCTGAAGTTTTTATGGTTGATAAGGCCAGATATGGTAACTAGGGGTGTAATTTCATATAAGTTAAATTCTCAATTTTTTTTCTGTATCCATAACGGACTATGTGTTGTGAGGAAAAACACACGGTCACAATCATAATGTTGTATAACATTGGCACTGTAATACAGACAGGCTTCATCAATTTCATTTTATTAATCAAATCTCAGTTTAATTCTATATATTTACTTATATTTTTCTTATTTTGATCATTTACTTTTATTTTCAATTGACTATTATCAAAACCAAAAGCATTCACAAGAAGCCAATCTTCAATTAGTCTGTTTGTAACTTCAACCATGAATGCTGATGAACAAAAAGCCGCCTGTGTGTATCCAGTCAGTTATGTGGTATTTGGCACATTCCGCAGATTAGGAGAGAATTCATTTATGTAATCAGTGTCTTCGACGATAAAGTTTCAGGGTCTGTGATATCGGTTAGGTTTAGGCGCAGTTGTGCCATCTTTTTTTGGTTTTTACGTTGATAAGAGGAGTTACTCAATTTCTTCTTGCTTTAGGCATTTCAGCAAATACTAGATTCCCACTTCCTCGTTGGCTGATAAAAGTCTTTCATTACTTAGATGAATTGGATATGTACATAATAGAATGTATGCTGAAAGTTCAGTACTTTCTTGATACAGACCGGGACAAAGTGGAATGGTCCATGATGATCTTTCTTATGGCAGGAGTGTTTGAACTTACTTTTGAGTTCTTTTTTACAAAAGAATTGGATTTTGACCCAAAAGATTTGTTAATAAAGAAGCTTGACGCAGGTAGGAATCTAAACCAAATACTCTAAGTCCGCAAGCTTCTGTTTGACGGAAATGGTAATCATTCTTAGTACAGGGGTTAACTTTTTATAACAGATTAACAAAAGATTAAGTTTCTTGGATGGCTTCCTGAGCTGCTCCATCGACGCACTTTGAATATATTACAAGCGGAAGACAACGGCAACGAAGAAGCAAGATTGAGAGAACAAAATGTCATCGAAAATCAAAGTCTATATGGAGGCTTATCGAATCAACAAGCAGATGTCAATAATTGCCACATTCTGTTACAGCTATCGAGCAGATATAACGTTAATAAACAGGAGCCAGTAAATGATAATGTCATTCCTGGTCAGTCTAGTAGCCGTGATGGATCACTAATTTTTAGTTCCTATCCTACTGAGTCTTTAACTGTCCGTGCCGGCCCTGCTAAGTCGTTAACTGTTATCACTAGCTCTACTGAGCCGGTAACTATCCGTCCTGGTCCTAGTAATACTTTAACTGCCATTTCTGGCTCTATTGAGTCGGTAACTATCCGTTCAGATCCTGGTGATTTGTTAAATATCATTTCTGGAACTACTGAATCAAGCCCTATCATTGCTGATTTTTCTAAAACATCACCTGCCAAGCCCAACCTTTTTAAGTTGTTACCTACTAGGCCAAGTTCTATGGGGTCATTACCTGCGAAGTCTATTCTCTCTAAGTCGACAACTATCAGATCCGCTTCTACTGGATCTCAATCTGTCATTACCGGCTCTACCAAGTCGTCACCTGTTAGTACCAGCCCTTCTAAGTTGTCAATTGTCAAGTCCGGTTTTACTAGATCGCAACCTCCCAAATCCAGCCCTTCCAAGTTGTCAACTGCCAGATCAACTTCTACTGGATCTCAACCTGTCATTACCGGCTCTACCGAGTCGTCACCTGCTAGTGCCAGCCCTTCTGAGTCATAATCGACCAATGTTGACCTCAATCTACAATAACCAGTCATTAATAATGGCTACTCTTATGGCACCTAACTGTAAAGTGTTGGAAATTCTTTTCAAGATTAACTTCCACTAAAAACTTCCATTCATCTCAAGTGCTAGATAGGTGTGACAGCACCTCTCAAAACACCCTGCAGTTGGTCCTAATTTATTTTCTGTTTCCCTTTGTAATTCAATACAATTTCTGAAATCAATTAACAGGTCTGCAATTTTACTTCATCTGTATCGCTTGGGAAAGATGCCAATTACACCTCGGTTTTGAATTTTTTGTTCAGTAAAAAGCTCTTAGTCTGTTATTACTGTTTTTATATGAATACCACTATACACAGTACATTAATCAATAAAACTGTTGTGTAGTGATCTATGTATGCACCCTATCTGGATTTACAGTGATATTACCAAGAAAATGACGTACCTCGAAAACTGATCTGGCGATAGCTGAAAGATGGCAATAGCGCTTTACAGGCAGTCTAAATTTGCCTTTTTATTTAGGCTTATTCGCCTGCATAGTCCCCAAAGCTCGTTTATGTTTCTCGATACTAGAAGGTGAATGTGTATTATAATGCTTTACAACCTTAATCCATAAAGCTAGTCACACAAATATCATTATAACTCCGGTACCCGTTCCTGAAAAAAAATAAAAATAGACTTTCGTCCAATACAAATTTCTTAAACTGGACTGCAAAAAAGTGATTTTTTTTTTTTCAACCATATTCATCCCTTCCCCAAATTCTGAGGTAATGGCCTGAAAAAAATGCCATTCCAAATTACTGGCAATCAGTCCTTTGCGATAAACATAAATGGAAACCCATTTTATCTTTGACCTGGCAGTAGGAGTGATTTAAAGAGGAGTTTAAACATAACGCCACTTTTCATTTTATCTCATGGATTATTTCTGCTATATGACTTGCTAAATGCTATGAAACATTACCAGCTGAATGGCAGGACACGCCGTAGAGGAACCCGACCGGAGCTTGGTGGGGCTTTGTATTAGTGAATCCAGAAAGCAGAGACTTAAATTTTAATATCAGAGAAAAGTCTAAGGGTTAATAAAGCCCAGCTCTGGTCAGTTCTTTATCCAGAAAGAGAGCTGCCTTAGTTCAGCAATGGTTGGATCTGTCGCTTCAAAACTTGCTAAAATATTTGCTGTGTGTCATGACAAATTAGGTAGTCTATCTACAAATGTAGATGTGAAAATGATTGCTGTTCGCCACAGATAGAAGCATAGATAATCAGTTTAATGTCCTTAAATCAAATAGTTGCAAAAAAATGATAAAATAAAATGAGATCCAAAGACATGAATTTGAAAAACATTTTAGCTTTGTGAAATTGCAAAGATAGCCATTTCAGTGAGTGTTATGAGTTCAAACGTTTGATGGCGCCAAATTCTGCCGAAATAATTCCATGGGGTGTAGAGATATATATATACATAATAAATTTCCCGTCAAAAATAACCCGATGTAAGAAAATGACCTAGTCGTATAATTTTATTCATTTTTCCCAAGCTTTTCTACATCTCAGCTCATTTTCTTTTGAAAAAACTTGCGAATTCCACAAACATCAAGTTCCAGTCGGCATCTTCCAGCATCTATTTTGTCTTCTAATATAGCACCATCGATTTTATACAACTTTTTGATACCTGGATTATATGAAGACATTTCACATATCTCATTTTTTGTATTGTCAAAAAAAATTGGAATCAAGTCAGGTGCATCGAGCCTTTTATATGTGGTTGTACTGTTGTAAATATATATGTATCTGAGGTGTTTAGTGCTTTTTTCATATTTAACACATAACTTTGCAGCCAAATTCTTGAATGAAAGATTACCTGTTCAATTGCGCTTGTGAATCAAAAGTATTGCAAGTGAACTAGTATTTCTTAATATCACATTCAGGATTGATGCTAAATTGAAATCGAGTGTATGTGGGTATTCTAATCGACTCCTATAAGATATGTTAAGAAGTTTCACATTACGCAAACTGTGATACAAGGTTTCAAGGTGTTCATAGTACCCTTCATAGTATATCGATAATGAAGTTACTGTGGGATTAGACTCTAAAATACAAGAAATGAGTTCGATATTGGGTAATAAAACCCCGGATACCCTGAGTGTTTGGAGTGTTGGCAAATGAAGAAGCTTTTTTTGAATACATTTCTTGTCGACTTGAGATTGAAACTCTAAGCCCAGTTCAATTAAGAACGTAAATTTTTGGCCCAAAGGTAAATTAAGTTTTGAAAAAATTGGATTACTGGTAGTTTTTAAAACTTCAAGGTTAGCTGGAAAGTCCAACTGTTGTAGATCCACATTGTCAATTTGTACCCTACGAAGGTTGGGGTTATGTTTGATCAAAATGGTTGCCAACTCGTTGCTAATAAAGGCAGGACAACGTTAATAAACTGTTAGATATTCTGGTTTCAATAGGCCCAGCATTTCTATGCTTTCTATGCATTCTTTGCAACTGATATCTTCAGATGTGCACAACACTAGAGAATTAACTTGGCTGATCATGTTTTGTTTTGCAAATGTCCATATCAGACATTTTAATTCCATACAAATGTTGTTAGAATGTGTAATCGTACACCTGACACTATGATCTAATGAGGCAATCATGTTCACAATCGTTTGACAAATCAACAGCTCATAATGTAAACGAAGAATTTCTGAATGTTCTTTTAAACTGTTGGTTTGCTTTAAAAAACAATTAGTAAATGGTGGAGGTTCTATGCTTGAATTGTTCAGCCTAACATAGCGTTCGATCCAAGACATCCAAGATTTGCGTTCAGCCAATTCATAATTATGTGCTAAAACTGCGACAAAAGTAGCATATATGTTTATTGTTGTCAAATATTGTAGTTTGGGGATAGT
>Ga0160505_101533_pt1 | contig 10862 bp, 18 predicted proteins | sample DIDeMG_FD_108225 | JGI IMG/M metagenome (GOLD analysis project Ga0160505, IMG submission 108225) | Enriched chicken feces microbial communities from UW Madison campus, WI, USA - DID2874_E49_Stillage MG | ecosystem: Host-associated > Birds > Digestive system > Large intestine > Fecal ...
CATCGCACGCGTGCACACAGTGAGCAAATGGCCCCAGGGGAGTATTGCCGGGCCGCTCCCGGTTCCTCCTTGTCTCCAAGCAACAGATCCGGCCAACTCCCAAAACTGTGTTTCATCTTGGCACTTGAGCGCTCGTCCCTTCTAATGGTATGTGGCGCCGGTATGTGGCGTCCCCCTTGTGCCCCAAGCGCGATTCCCAAGAATGCTCCCAAGGAGGCAAAACCTTCTTGTGGCCTTTGGTGATCGCCTCGGCATCAGGGATGATCGGCCATCCACAAAGTATCAGAGCACCGATATGGCGATGATGGACGTTCATCAAGATATGCACCAGGCACTTGCCGTTGCTTCAAGCTCAGCCTAGAGGTGCGTTCCGCTGTATGTCTCCGTCATCGGCAAAGGACAGGAGACTAGTTGGTTGGTTTGGCCGATGTCCTTGCTAGGTGTGAACACACCTTCTCATAATGAATCAAAGTTCAATCATTGTGTGTTCCAATCGACAGCGTGTCGTTGTTAAGGGTAATAGCAGAGATGGAAGCTACAATGGGGGTCATGGAACTACCAAGCCGTCACGAGTGTAGGAGGATCTTCACGTTCTGGTCCATTAGTTATTGGCTGGAACATGCTGGACGGTGATAACAGACACGCCAAGAATTCTGGCACAACAAGAATCACAAGAAGAGGCAGACGTCCATCAGCTCGGCTGATCGGGAGTGACATGCCGAGAGTCCGGGCCCGTCGGACTGGGGACTCCGTCTCTGACCCTGGCAGCGGGCAGATCTTATTCCCAGAGAGGTTCCAGATTCCAGTAAGTGGTTCCCAGTGAGCAATGCCCATTCCGTACCACCGGAACATAACAGCTAGTTGGATACTGGTGACAAAGAGGTCGCACCCAATCCCAAATCGCGGTATACGTCGTTCTTGGATCCATGACGCAAAGACCATCGAAGACAAGAGCAACGGGCCCCTTGATGAGTAGGTGTTGCGGTCCGTATCATGGGTACCAACGTGGGCCACCTTGGCGATCACCCTGGAGCTCGGGTATGGCGAAGTGGGGGAGCGGGTGTTGTGAGAACGGAACAGCACGCGGTGGGAAGAGTGCGGAACATGGGGAGATCCACTTCGGACCTGGTCCGTTCTGCACTCAAGGGTCATCGGAGAACCTCCGTTGCGCGATTGGTTGTGCAATCGCCCGGGCTCGGTGTTATTCTTTGGACGAAGGTCTGTTAGCCTGTGGTGCATCAGTTTACTTTGCTTTTGCCAACATTTCCCATGGTAGTACTGCGAGATCGATGAGGCCTTGGCCCGAACCTTTGACATACATCCCTACAAATGTTTACATTTCCTGTGATGTGTACAAACACCAGAAGTAAGCCCTTCTGCGTCTGCACATATGTAGCTGTTACCGTTTCATATTTCTCTGTTCTTCTTGTTTGATTTACTTTGTATTCCTTCCACGGTTTCTCCTGAGGTGCTCATACCTTGGGGCGATTGGTACTCGGTCCAGCTTCATCGTCAGGGAGATAACTGGCACCGCGACTAGCTGAATAGCTGATCACTAGAAGATGCGATGGAGGATCTTTCCGAACTTGCTTGTGGGCTCTCTCTCCTCGACAATGTGCTCAGCCTGGATCTGACCAGAGACGAGATCGACCTCGGTGAGAGGAACCACCTACGAATGTTAGAACAACATTTCAAGCAGGATAGGGACTGACCTTGGAACGTACGACAAGCTTGTAGCTGACGTACGGGAGTAGGAAGACCACAAAGCTGATGTACTGCGCGATAAAGTCGGACGTGTTCCACCGGCCCTTGAGGAATACCGGGAATCCCTTAAAATACAGACGATGGAGCAGCAGACAACTGCAAACCATGCTGCGTATGGCTGACAGACACCCTTCCAGTGCAAGTCCGTCAAGTCGCGGCCCTGCTTCTTCATAGCTGCGCGGAAGCGAATAAAGGTGGCACAAAGCATACCTGGGTTAACAGTCAGCAACGCAGACTACCAAGTTGAAGCGGCACTCACCCCAGAGGAGTAGGGTATTAAGCCCAATCAGGGCCTGAAGCCAGTCGAACGCCTGTCCTGCACCACCAGATCCGACACCTGTTATCAGCTCCTCGCTAGATATCTGACTTACTCAGGAAGGCAAGGAGACCAACAGACGCAGTGAACAAGACGGAGTAGATGGGAACACCGCGTTTAGTGGTTCTGGCGAGGAACTTTGGGGCGTGGCCGTTGAGTGCTAGACCACGAACGGTACGCGAAGCAATGTACAAGTACGTGTTGCCGGCCGAAAAGGCACTAGTGATGATACACGCGTTGACGATCGATGGGAGTACCTTGATGCCGGCCGTCTTGATGGCAATCACCCACGGAGAGGAGTTGGCGTTACCAGAGTTGCTAACCAAGCCGGGCTCGTTGAAGGGTACGCTGAGAGTCAGTAGAGTTTATATGGACAATGATGGAACGGTTGGTTCACTCACATCATGCCCACCATGAGGGCGCCGCCAATGTCTTGCTTCAGCACATGAACTAGAATGGTTGACTTACAGAAGAAGAGCTGGCGCCACACGAAAAGCTTAACATTCTTGGGAATCTGCTTGGTGGGGTTCATAGCCTCTGCACCAGTCAAGACGATGACTTCCGTTCCTCCATAGGCGAACGCCGACCTTGTCAAAGTGCTTGGTGGATTAGCACAAGCAAGGACAACGTATGGGTTACTCACTCGAAAAATGCCAGGAAACGGCCGAGAGATCCTCCAATGCCCGGAAAGGTGTTCATCGCACCGGGGTTCCTCCAGTACTCAAATCCGCGGCGATGCTTGTCGGGTGCGCCGCCAAGCGTAATAACAAGGCTGCAGAGGAAGAGACTGAGGAGGTTAGCTATAGCTGCCAGGACACGTGCCACTCACCCGACCAGACAAATGACCTTGAGTGAGGCAGTTGCAACTTCAGCCTCACCGTAGAAACGAACGGGAAGGAAGTTGAACAGGTAAATTGCTGCTAGACCGATCGCGATCCAGACTGCAACACTGATGGCCGTAGTCCAGTACCCGACAAGTAGTCCAACGGCGACGACCTCGACGGCAACAGAGATTGACATTGAATACCAGTCTTGCCTGTTAGCAACTTTTGAGTGTCTTGTTTCTGCCCCATTTGCACAACGGTTCGAGGAGCGTATCCCGCCCTGCTGCCCTGAAAGTGACACTTACATGTCCATCCGACAGTGAAGCCGACCGCGGGGTCCACAAACCTAGTGGCGTATCCTGGGAATGAAGCATCGACAGGGAACTGGTTTGTCAGACTTGTCACCTTCTCGTATTCCTCGTACCTGGGTGACAATTTCACCAACGGATTGGACCTAACAGGACCGAGTCAGTAGCTGTAGCTCGGTTCGCAATGACATGCTGTCGAAGGCCACCATTCTGCCACACGTGGACTCACCACACACCAAACATTGAATCCGGTGATGGCAAACGAGAGGAGGATCCCGAGGGGCCCCGTCTCGGCGAGGGACTGGCCGATCCCGACAAAAAGCCCTGTACGGTTAGCTACGGGCCATTCGGAAGTCGCACGGACTCACCGACTCCAATACCTCCGCCGAAGCCAATGAACGAGATGTGTCGCGAGGACAGAGTGCGCCTGAGTTCCTGATTTCCATGGGCTGCACGGTATCAGCAGCGAAAAATGGAGAAGTTCGGCTCGGATTAGGCTTGGCGCTTACCAGGGGCCGACGTTCGGTCTGCGGTCTCCGCATCTAGGACCTGTATGCGGGCATCGGTCTCATCCTTGTATTTGTGGTCGAAAGGAGCCTCCTTGACAGACTGGTCGCTCATAGCTGAGTGTCTAGAATTATGCGGTCAAAGGCATCTGCCAGTAAAGGGCATGAGTTGCTAGGGGGCGTGGCCTTGTTCCCACGGCCAGCCTTCGCCGTTATAACTGACTGCTCCCCTCCTCAACAAGAAACTCCACATTCAAGACACTACGCCTATGTCCGATCCCAACACTGCCCATCTTTGCTAAGGTATTGTGGACGTTGTCGGCTGACCTTGGGTTGTCGGGAAACCTCAACTAACGATCGATAAGCCACTTGGAAGCACACCGAAAGGTGCCGTATGGGAAATGCAGGGTTCAGCACGTACCCGAAGGGATCCGTTACTTTCCGTAGGTTAGTTACGGCAATCACCGGGTTCCGCGGTCGTCAATGACAATGCTCGCTGTCAATGACAATGCTCGCTGTGGTAGTACTATCTCCAGCTCGATATAAAAAGCGAGCTCTGTGCTCCGACTGTCGTGTTGACATCGCATAAGATTCATCAAATCTCTCCATAACCTCCCCCGACTCCCACAAATGACTTCCTGCTTCGAGAAACCCTCTGTCCTTATCGTCGGTGCCGGCGAGTTCGGTGCCGCGACGGCAGTCGAGCTTCTCCGTTCTGGAAACTACTCGACGGTCACCATCATTGATCGTGCTCCCGAGATTCCTGCCATGGACGCTGCTTCGACCGACATCAACAAGGTCGTTCGCTTCGACTACACAGACCCGGACTATGCGGTCCTCGCGCGCGAGGCAGTCAACCGCTGGAGGCAGCCCAAGTGGAAGGGCATCTACAACGAGTGAGCACCCTTGTCCTGAGAAAGCTATTAATGCCCACAGGTCTGGATACATGGTCCGTGCTCTGACCCACCCCAACTCGCAAAAGACGTACGAGAACGCGAAGGCGCTCGAGCCCCAGATCGAGCTCCTCACGACTCCGGAGCAGGTCCGTGCTAAGCTCTCGCCCTCGGGACGTGCCGTCATCGGCGACGTTGCTCTGCACACAAAATCGTACTACAACCCCGCAGGAGGATGGGTTCACGCGTCGGGTGCCGTTGGCAAGCTCTACGAGGAGATCAACGCCCGTGGTGCCAAGATCATCCCCAACGCCGAGATGGAGTCTCTCATCCTCACCGAGGACGGAAGCGACGTCCGCGGCGTCAAGTGCACCGACGGCCGCGAGTTCTATGGGGACAAGTTTGTCATGGCCCTCGGATCCTGGACTGGGGGCCACCCTGCTCTGAAGGACATCTTCCCTCCTGGTCTCCTCGTTCCCACCGGCCAGACCGTCGCCGCGGTCCAGCTCACGAAGGAGGAGTACGAGAAGTACAAGGACACTCCGACAATTTCCAACCTCGACGGCACCGGATACTACAGCTTCCCCGTGGGTACAAGAGACTTGGCCAGTCATCTGTCTTCCATCTGTCTTCCTGCTGACTTACGCGTAGCCCAACCCCGATGGACTCATGAAGTTTGCCCTCCACTCCCACGGCTACACCGTCGACAACGCCATTCCCCGCACTGCTTTGGACAAGGAGGCGGTCGCGTACACGGAGAACAAGAAGGTCGGATGGATCCCCAAGCAGTCGTTCGACATCATGCGCCAGAAGTTCGGCGAGATCTTTCCCAAGCTTGCAGAGAGTGAGTCCCGAGCCGTCTTCGAGGTTCTTGTGCGTCCGTTGCTTACACTTCCCAGAGCCGATGGCGTACACCCGCATGTGCTGGTACTCTGACACTCCCGACTCCAACTTTGTCATCGACTTTGCTCCTCAGTATAAGTCTGTGCTGATTGCAAGCGGTGGTGCCGGACACGGCTTCAAGTTCCTCACCGTCATCGGAGAGTGCATCCACTCTCGCCTCGAGAACCGCCTGCCTCCTCACCTCACCCAGAAGTGGCGTATCAACCGTCCCCTCCCCGAGTACGACGACGACAGGCACGGCATGCTTCGCCAGCCGCTCGTCCTCGACCACCTCACCACCCAGAGGGACCTCGGCCCGGCCACATTGCAGGCCAAGCTTTGAAAGCGGAAAGATGAGATAGTTAGATAGCACTGGTAGTTTATGGATTGGGCTTCAAGGGTATGGCTGCAGTAGAGAACTAAAGTCTGGTATCAAGGATCCATTATCAGGGTTGATCTGTCGCCAATCCCCCCTCTGCCAGTTCGTGACCTCAAAACACAACGCCCACAAACCAGATGCCCGAGGTGTAGGCGTCCTCGTGGCGGCACGTTTCTGCGCTGGCTGTCCGAGCTGACAACAACATCAAGTACGCCAAGTTGCAGTCGGCACAGGATGGATATGGACGTAGTTCCGACAGCACTGTGGGCCTGCTGTTGATCATCCCGTTCCTCCAAGTTTGCTGCCGAACGGTACAGCTCAGAGACAGCGGACATACAAGACCTTGCCCATTCGGACCTTTCCGTGCAGCATCCTTCTCTTGAATACGATGGTGCACGCGCGATCCCGATTGGGCTTGGTGGGGTGCTGAGGGATGGTGGGGCCTGGCCCCGATGTTTATGGCGGCTGTCACCGTTAAGTTTCAGGGCCGCCCAACATTCCTGCCCACCACCGACAGGATCCGACGGCACCCGCATTTTGAACCGACAGTTCGCCGAGTGCAACCTGTCCATTGCTCTTATCTTCGTAACAGTTCAATTTTCCACACAGCACATACCGTCACGGTACAGCGGTTCGATGCCACGAGCGTCCACATCAGAGACAGAATCGGGTGGCGGCAGCAGCAGCGCACCTCGCCATCGACGGACCTACCGAGCCTGTTTGGCCTGCAGGTCGGCCAAACTTCGGTGTGATCTCGGCAGTGTGGATGCTCCGAGCGACCCACCATGCAGACGATGTCGGCGCACAGGACGGAAGTGTGAATTCGCAGAGTCGTATCAGCGAGGAACTGGAGGATCTGGGAGTGCCGGAGAAAGCGCCAGTCGTAGGGCGACAAGTACTGTCTTGGAGCCTCGCGAGTCGCTGTCGCATATCAGGTGTGTTTAATAACGGAGGCAGCGACGCGACGCACGAATGTCACTGACGGTAAAGCACCGGGCCATCCAACCCTCCTCCCATCACCTCTCCCCCCACAGCAGCCAGCAGGACACCCACTGACGGTCTTCCGCGGAGTGATGCGCCTCCACGACTTGATTTTGTGTATGGGCGTAATCTCGAGACCCCGGCGGACGCGCTTCGTCTCTTATGCTCAGTGGCCGATGAGAACCGGAGTACGGAACGCGACGGGCGCGATAACCCCACAATCTCACCGGCACTACCCACCGGAGGAGACATGTGGATCCGCTTGGCACCGGTGCGTGAAGGTCTTCTCACATCGACGGAAGCAGCAACTCTGGTCAATCTGTATGTTAATCAAACTGAGCCTTACATGGCACTACATATGGACTGAGCACTAACCACCAAGGTACGCACGCAAGGTGAACCCCTGCCTTCCGCTCGTTCCTATGCAACTGTTCGAGCCTGCAAATCTCCATCTGCTCTTGCAGGAGCAGCTTTTGGCCGCGACTGTTGCGTGCGTTGCTGCCCGCTATGCCGACCTAGGCCAGTCTTTTGATCCGCGGGAACCAAGTCGGGCACGCGTTGTGCAGGCTCGTCTCACAGAATGGATTCTGAAGCGGATCAGCTACATCACGATGGGATCGTAAGTGATATACCACTACACATACCTGCACAATGCTTAACTTTGGTTCAGTGCTACATTGCGGACGATCGGTACGGTTGAGGCTTTGCTCATCCTCAGCGAATGGCCACCGCGGGCGATTCTCATAGAGGACACCGAACTCCTCCCTCCTACTGAGCAGGGCGCGAAGAGTAGCGCGAGTACCTGCAAGCACCAGGATGATATCGCATGGCACCTCGTGGGACTGGTACGTTTGAAGTTGCGGCGTGCGCTAAGCAATTAGGCGGTGCGGATGGCCCAAGGTCTTGGTCTCCACGATGAAAACACGTATACGGCGGCGGACTGGTCGAGCTGGTCCCTTGTTCGCAGGCTGAATACTTGGATCAGTAAGCTGGGAAGAAGGAGTGGTTGTGCTGACACACAGACTGTTTGTCTGCGGATCGGCAGTGAGTGTCATTACCGGCTTCTCTTTTGATCGTCGTGTATTTTCGGAAGCTGACATCAAGTGTGTCCGGCCGTCTAGGGAGGACGTCTCTAACTCCAAGTTGGTCCTACACCCTTATGCATTCGCCCTTCTAACCTTACAGCAACGATGACCACGGGCTGGTGGGAGATTTTCTTCATACTGAGTTTCGAAGCGTCCGACGATCAGAGCTTTCCGTTTCCAAGGTCACGTCACGCGTGGCGCCACAGCCGTGTCAACGCAGAACACGCTCATGTAAGCCACACCCTCGTTCATGTGCTATGCTAATGCGCAGGTAATCGGCATCTGTCACGAGATGCTGTATCCCAACCCAACTGTCACTGCCGATCTCATCAAAACGGGCCGTTACCAGAGCATCCTCACAAGACTCAAGCCTGAGCTCGACTACCTCTGGGCATGGTTCGTTGGCGACTTCAACGATGGTGTCGCGGAGGGAATGCAGCTGAATGGACTCGATGCGGAGTTGCAAGAACTGATGTGGCGCGTCGATCATGACTATGTTCGGTGAGTACCTTGAATGCTCCATGCTCGAATCATTTTGTCTGACTGACACACATAGTCTGTACGCCAATGCTATTGCCATGCGTGCCGCAGTGGCCCGTCTCCTGCGATACAACCTTGCGCGGAACCCAGAGGCGCGCCAGCGCAGCAGAGACCATCGCGTGTCCTCAATCTCGGAGCGCATGATGGATCACACAGTCATGGCAGCCGTCGAAGGCGTGCAGGTTCTGGAAGCTGTCGGAGCTGCCATTGCTCTTCTGCGTCACGGAATAGAGATCCACCGGAAAGGCGTGTTACGTTTCTGTCCCGGACGAACCTTCCAGCGAATTGTGAGTACAGCCACCTAGGAGAAATGATCGTGAACTGGGCTCACAGACCAAGATGTTCGCCTCAGTCTTCCTGATGAAGGCAATGTCAGTCGGCGCTGTGTCTGAGAAGGAGCCCGAAATCCTCGACCTTCAACACCGCATCATCGAGTGCTTTCAAGAGGCAGCTGTCGACGACGAACACATTGCGGCAGAAATCGCAAACCTGCTGGGCAGGGTCTTCCCGGCGTTCCCCGCGATGCCTGCTCAGGTGCATCTCGATGCTGCGATGGACTCGACAGCAACTGGGTCCGACGCTCGAGAACCAGCCCCATCGGCGCCCGTTCAGCCCCCTGATATGTCTACTACGTCGCTTGGCCCGGCTGACATGTTCGCCAACTGGGGATTTGACCCCATCATCATTCTTTCCGAAATGGACGAGTTCATCCAGGCTGTAGATACAAACCAAAGCTGAGCCTCGTAAGGAACCCTCCGTGGTCATGACGAAGGACCCGCCTCCGGCTCTGTCATGCAACGCCATTGTATTGCCACATTTGCGGGTGTTCGCAGTATGCGCAGACGACATGCAGGCCGTTTGGTCCGTGAGAGTCGATTGAAATTTCCGAGATTCTTCCGTTCCGCTCCGGATCCGAGGACCGAGATGAGTCGGCCACTCCATCGCCGGATCCGCCGTCCCTTCCGCCTGACAACGAGGCTCATGATGCAGCGCAACATGGATGCTGGTCCTGCCATTGACAACAAGTACACTGTTAAGACTGAGACGGTTCTACGTTGCCCGCAGTCCTCATGTCGACGTAACTCCATTTCTACCCTCGCACTAAGCTCCATTAAACATCTTCCGTTGACCGATTCGTATGGCCGGTGCTTCAATGACAGCCTCCACCGCCACAACCGGGCCGCTACCATCAAAAGGAAGGATCAATAATGACGATTCTGATTCCCTTGACGTCCGCAACGACAAGCCCTTGGACGAGACACTAGATGTCGATGAGGTTTCCTCAACTAAGCCCAACACCCTCGCGGCCCTTGGTCCCTTGCGCAAGAACGTGCTATTAGTCTGCTTTGTACGTCGGTGCAGCATGAAGTACAGGCGGCTCCACTCACACCCCAGTGCCTGTCGATCTTCATCGACTCCGCTGGCGTGTCAGCCGCCTTTCTGACTACGGCACCCATTTCAGCTGAACTGGGCATCAGTCCTTCCAACGAGGCATGGGTCACGACCTCGTACTCGCTGGCATTCGCCGCCACTCTTCTGCTTGCAGGTCGCCTTGCGGAAATGTTCTCCCCTAAGTTGGTCTACACAATAGGGTACGCCGGTATGGGAGGCATGTACCTCGTCATTTCGTTCATGGACAACCAGTACGCGTTTTTCATCATCCGTGCCATTTCGGCCCTCATCGCGGTCCTCACGATCCCGAGTTCAGTCAACATGATCATCCAAATGTACCCCGATGCCAAGCAGCAGGCCCGCAAGCTTGCTTTGTTTGGCGTCGCCGGTGGTCTGGCCAGTACGATTGCTCCTATTCTTATCGGTCTATTCCTTCTGGTATCATGGAGGTGGTACTTTGGGTTGTACGTGGCCTCACTTGCTGTCATCTTATGCTCACACTGACCCTCCTAGCATCACTTGCATCGCTCTTCCGTTCTCGTGCCTCGCGATCGTGCTACTTCCTCGTACTGAAAAGGTCGCCAAGCTCCACGGCACCGACAAGTGGAAACAACTCGATCTTGGGGGAGTGTTCCTGTTGATGACCGCACTCATCCTCTTCATTCTTGCCTTTACTCAAGGCGGTATCTTTGGGTGGGCATCAGCAGCTTTCCTAGCGCCTTTCCTGATTTCCGTCATCGTCTTGTTCCCAGGATTTGTCATTTGGGAGGAGACATTTGCGGGCCTCAATGCCCTTCTACCTCAAGGGGTCTGGAGCTTCCCCAACATGCTGCCCCTCATCGTCCAGGCCACTACGGCTGGTACCTGGTTCGCCTCTTACCAGCTTCGTTGCGCCGTGTACTGGCAGTCGGCCCTTGGAAACTCGCCAATCCTCACAGCCGCCAAGCTCATACCCATGGGTGCCGTAGCCCTCGTCGCGGGCTTGCTTACCC
>Ga0160505_101534_pt1 | contig 10859 bp, 18 predicted proteins | sample DIDeMG_FD_108225 | JGI IMG/M metagenome (GOLD analysis project Ga0160505, IMG submission 108225) | Enriched chicken feces microbial communities from UW Madison campus, WI, USA - DID2874_E49_Stillage MG | ecosystem: Host-associated > Birds > Digestive system > Large intestine > Fecal ...
CGGTGTGCCTGGCAGACGAACATCAGAAATCTCGACTCGAGGAACGGGGCTTCTTCGGTTCGTGACGGGTCCCCACGAGATCAGTGGCCTCTGAGATTCTTCGAGACAACTCGCCCCGTGAGGACGAACGCATCGGACCAACGGTTCTGGACCGTGCCGTGATAGTCGGAGACAAGCCGACCTTTAACAGCCGGTTCGCAGTTATCAGCACCAAAGATGGAAGCGACCCTTGCAAATGACGTTATGGACGTCGGCTTACCCACCTCCCGCCCTTTGAAACCTCGTCAAACAGGGGGGTTGCCATGGTCGAGGCTCCGAGGATGTATGCAAGATTGCGAGCTATGCTTTGGGGGAACTGCTTTCCCCGCCAAGGGACTTCTTTTTTCGTGTCGTCGAAGATCTCGCCACATCCGATCAGGGACCCTGCGCGTCTTGTCTTGGAGCCCAATATTGTGGGTCCCGCAGCAGGTTGTCTATCCCGTGGCAAGGGTCGGAAACGCTTTTAACCCGCAATTGAATGCAGAACAGGACTGCGGCACGACCCTCGTAAAGTTATGATGCCTGCCCTGCTCGTCCACTCTCACAACATGCTAGTAACCCCCCAACCCAAAGCACGGAGCAGAATGGGAAGAGTTATAAGATATAGATGCCCATGTTGGTATTGTTGAAGCGCTGACTCTCGATGGAACCACATACGCAAGACTTCACCTCCACCACAAGTCTCGCGCCAGCGAGCATGGAACACAGGGAGGATGCTGTCGCAGACAAGCCATTGACCGACACGGATCGCCTTCGCATGCTGGGATATGACGCGCAACTAGGACGACCGTTTGGGTTCTGGGGCCTGTTCGGCATGAACTTTTGCAACGAGTCGATTCTCTACGAGTTTTTGTTGGGCACGTCACTCTACTCGTACCAGGCGCCTTTGATCTTTGTGAGTTGTCCAGTCTTCGCCATGTTGCCTTCTGACAGCAGATCATCGGGTATCCGTTCCAGTTCCTCTTCCACCTAATCCTGCTCGGGCCCATGGCCGAGCTCGCGTCCGCGTTTCCGGTTTCCGGTGCGACGGCGACATGGGCATGGCGGTGTGCCCGGGCTGGAGTCCGCCATGAGCGTCAATGGGGTTGGCTTGTGAGCGGCCTCGTTCTGGCAGCACATCTGGGAAGAGTAGGTAGCGGTCGGAGTCGCGCTGACGCAAGGCGTTCGCCACATTGTACAGTGGCGCTCTTGGCCTGACTTCGATTTACATCACTATGGCCCATATCCCGACCGTCGATGCCCTCAGCGGCGAGGCCAAGGACCCACAGGAGTGGTGGAACCCCGTCTTCTACCTCACCCTTATTACCGCGGCGCTCGTTCTCGTCGTGACCAGGGCCGGCCGGACCAACTCTTTCTGGATTGGCGCCACGGTTCTGTACATGCTCTTCGTGATCGTGGCGTTTGTCATGCTCATCATGGGGGGAGTAAAGAACCGGTAGGTTTCATGAATTTGCTGAGCTGACCATAGTGGAATACCATTCTCTGTTACGAGTATGCCTGGGAGGAAGCAGTGGACACATAGCTTTGGATTCATGATTTTTACCGGCCTCCCACTCAAGATGATTGCGGTCGACTGCCCTGCTCAGTAAGACTACAAACGGTGTCAGAGACTGACAGCAGCATGGCGGAAGAGACTAAGAACCCGGCGAGAACGGTGCCGCGGGCCATGTACGCGTCGACGATTGCTCACTTTGTCCTTGTCTACGCCTTGGTTCTCACGTACACGTTTTGCCTGGTGCCAAAGTTTGGTCCCCTGGGCGGCATCACGTCCCCCTTCGTATGCATCCGCATGTCTGCACCGCTGACGCCAGATCCCTATTGTTCTCTCGCTCGGCCTCAACGTTTCAGCGACCTACACGTTTATCATCTGCGGCGTCATCCTCGGCAACCTGCAAATCCTCTCCGGTGTCATTGTCATGTCCCGCTTTGTCTTTGCACTTGCTCGCGACTGTGCCATTCCGTTTTCCAACTTCCTCGCTAGGACGAGCAAGGGCGGAGAACCCTGGGCCGCAGAGGTGGTCATCTTTGCGTCCCTGTATGTGTCCATCGCCGCGTGGTGGGTCAACGCAAACAACTACTACAACCTCGTCATGACGTTCGGGTACTGGTTCATGACTCTGCCCTTTGTATGTCTCTTTTCCCTGCCAGTCTAACACCAGGTCATAACTCTCACACTCTACGTCCTCTCCGACCTCGACCTCAAATACGTCGATCGGACCCAGTTTTCGCTCGGCAAATGGAGCAAGCCCATGGCGTGCTTCTCTGTCCTCTGGGGCATCCTCACGCTCGTGCAGGGGTCGTTCCCGATCCAGGAATGGGGCATCTTGACCGTGAAGCGTGAGTCATTCACACTACATACTGGTCTAACAAACAGTCAAGAAGAACACGTTGAGCTTCCTCCCGTTCGTTATCGCAGGTATGATAGTAGTCATGATCGTCTCGTGGTTTCTGTACGGTGAGCATAGACTGAGACGGAAACGCATCTGACCACAGGCCGTCGTCACTACATCGGCCCAATCCGCGCATTGACCAAGTGGAGCGCCGGCGTCGAGATCAACCCAAAGGACTATACGACGCCCGAGGGGCGGTCCCGCGCCATCCGGTCGTACATCCTCGCGCAGACCCGTGGCCCGAAACAGCCCGCCAGAGGCAGCATCTTCAGCCGGGGGAATGCCCGGACTCCATCCGTGCCGAGGAACCACGGCGCGACGTTCCTCAACAACCTCTTCCGTGAGGCCCAGCAGGAAATGGACGTAGAGGCAAGGGCCACAGAGGAGTTGGGGCGGAACGGATCGCGCTCCTCACGCTCACGGGGTGCCAGACACGAGTCGTTTGCCATGGGCGACGTCAGCCGCAGTCGAGGCAGCAACGGGCGAGAGAGGCAGGAGTCTCAGTTCCAGCGCAGCACGTATGTCGCGCAACAAGAATCTCAACTCGAGCCTGAGGCGTCGTACCCCGCGCAGCAGGAGTCCCAGCTCGAGCCGGAGGCATCACATCTACAGAGGTCTTCGTACACATCCCAACAAGAGTCCCGGCAAGAGTCGTTGCAGCTCCAAACGTACAGCCAACAAGAGTCGCAGCTGAGGTCTCACGCGCAGATCGAGTCCCAGCTGGAACCCGTGCACGAGTCGCAGCTTGAGCCAGAGTACACGTTCCCCATCCGGCGAACACTGGGAGTGCCGCCTCCAAAACGCTGGCGATAGAACAATTTTGAGGTTTTTCATGTAATTTTTGTGACTTAGGGATACACGTCTTCATTGTTCACTGTCCACATATGCGAGACGACACAGCGACACAGCTTAGGAACCTGCGGGGCGGCATACATTGTGCTCTCGGTTCTCCAAGGGAGGTTACCAGGAAGCCAGATGAAAGACTTGATTGGGGTTTCCGCGTCCGCAGCCCCAGAGCTGCAGGTATCCCTTTGCGAGGTTACCCTCGGGGACGTCGACGCAGAGGTCTAACAGGGTCAGTCGGCCCTTGCTGATAGTCATGTCTCCTCACTGTGGTCCACGAGCTCGATCACATTGTCGTGGATGTACCACGTCTGCTGAGCATTGTACTGGCACTCAGATACCTTGAGATGGACGCCGTTCTTGGGGTCTGACAGTCAGATACACAAGAGGAACTACAGGGGCAGAGTTGGACGGTGCGTGATCTTTTCGGCTACACTCACGTTCTCCGGCATCCAGACACCGGTAAGGGGCCCCAACGACGCGATCGAGAACCTGAATGGAGGGGCCGGGTTTCCAGAGGAATAGGAACGTCTTTGTGTCACTCGAACTGGAGCGTTAAACATCTCATCGTACTTCAGACTTACAGATAAACAGGGGCATCATTGGGGATACCGCTCGCATTACCGCCAGGGACGCCCATGCGCGGGGGGTAATACTGTCCTTGCGCGAGGCCAGGGGTGAATGTGAACCAGGCGGATGAGCGTTGTTCCTGCGCTGGCCTGTCGAGCGGCGTAGCAAACGCGGTGGCGGCTATGATGGTGAGGACGAGGTGAGCGAGCATGATGCGAGATTCTCATGGGAACACGGGTTGAGAGCACATCCTCGTCTAATATATATATACCACGGCGAATGGAACGTACACTTTGTCTCAACTGCGTGCCTCTTGGGATCATCTGACTTTCCTTACCTTCCGTTGGAATGAGTGTGGCAGATGGGATTCAGTGACCTCAGCCCATCGGTGTCGTCGCGTGTCGCCGAGCTCGATTGGCACAGGCACCCAGGGGGCGCGCCCATTCCACTATCGCCAAACGCAGCAACAGTAACCTACTTACAGGACACTCACGCACGTGGCAGACTGGCCGCCTTCGAGATTCAGTCAACATGAACTCGCGTCCGAGATCGTAGCTCACGGGCCATGTCAACAACGAAACGAACGAAGGTACTTGGTGACAGCTCGCCCTGATGAAGACGTCGCGACTTGTACAATCCACTGCGTGAGAGAGCTCGGTTCGTCCGCACTTCCTAACGACACCAAAGTACATGACAGTTACTGTAGTTCGGGACGTCAAATACAGCTTTGGCACTGCCACATTAACAATTACGAAGATCTTCACGCGACTCGAGAATTGGGCTGCCGCACTATCAAGCTTTGGTAACGTTGAGTACATGCACAATGCTAGGCTCCCTCTGTCTGGTCGGCTCCCGTCCGCCTGCCAGTGTCGAACATCAGGAAGCGATGTTGTACTTTGAGCGTACAATGGTGCATTCTCGTCTTCCCACAACACTGCTTTTATATACACGTCCTCGAGGGTGATCCAGTCGACCGGCAGCCTGCTATCCGGGTAACGGGGCCGAGCAGACTATCCTGCAAGCTGTGCTCGAGATCTAGGAGCATGTAAACGAGCGCTCGAGGCGTCCGACTTCTCGGACAGCGTCATCCTGAACGTCTTGCTGCACGGGTGTGCGGAGCAGCGTGAAGCCACTCTGCAACAAGCGATCGTCCGGGCGTGTAGCTCAGTTGGTAGAGCGTCCCATTTGCAATCCGGTACACCAGTGCACCGGAGGACATTGGAAAGGTCTTTGGTTCAATTCCTAACTCGTCCATAGCGCCGTCGAGCGCTCATGTTCTCATTTTTGAGCTACGCCTGCACGTCAACAGTGCCCGTTGTCCAGACCCACGATTGGAATAACGCATGAACGTCCGGCCCGGAAGGAAGGCGTAAGATGTGTTCCGGAATGGAGCAACAAAGCACTCCCTGTCTGTCAGTGACGACGCGAGTGGCGCAACCTCAAAGTCTGCGTCTGTTGCCTTCCAGCACGATTTCAAACTGGCTGGAACGTTAGGGAGGTCAGTTTGCCGTCTTGAACCGTCCGTCTCCCGTACTCGGGGTCGACCGTGTAGAAGATATAGTCAATATACGTGTCTAGCCACTTGATGCGGCCCTGCGCCATTGCCCGCTTTGGATTCGCGTATCCCGTCGAATTTGGGGTAGTCCGTGGGCGACACCGCGACAGCAGGGCCTTCGCGTTATCGATAAGAAAGTACAGGCACCGCTGCCTAGAGGTGTGTGTCGCGCGGAGGGTGCCCTTAAATCCAGGCGTGTTGCACGCGACGTACACCTGGTGTCAGCAGGGCTACGGGCTGAGCTCACCTCCGTCACGGCAGACTGCTGCACAAAGTCCATCTTCACGACCAGTCCCTCCACGTCGCAGCACTGATATTGTTTGGCCTTGTACCCCTCCGCGACCTTGTCTTGGGAGTAGTCGACATAGTACTCCCATTGGAAGAGGCCGACATCCGTGAAGAAACGTCGCCCGAATTGAGCCTGGGCGTCAGATTATTATTTGGGACACTTGCATTGTCAATTCACAGATTTTGTGGTTCCTGAAGCGTCCCAGACAGAGTTGGCCTCTTCGTACGTCTGGCTGTTGAACGTCTGCGGCTCCCTCGTTCCGGCGTACGCTGAGGTGAGCGCAAGGTCCAGGGCACGTCAAGATCGTGACTCACCAACCCAGGAGACGGTACGACCGCGGGCCAGTTTATCGTTGTTGCTGCTTGTCATTTCAGTTCTGCTGATAGCGCGACAAGAACGATACCATGAATCCAGAATTGGTCGCTGCACCAACGTCTCTATATTAGGAATACATGGATTAACGCTACAAGCTGCGCTTCTCAACAGTCATTCCGCGCACCACCGCGCAATGCTGGTCTTTGACCGCCGCGGCGGTACACGTCTGGAATTATTTACAAATCTGAACTAGATCCACTCGGCCTCCTCGTCGGCTACATCCTCGTGATCTGCAATGTTAACAATGCTGCGACATCAAGGACTCACGATAGCCGGCGAACTGTGCGCCACCAAGCTCGTCATCCTCGTCCTCTTCCTCTTCCTCGTCGTCGTCGTCCTCGTAGCCGGGGAGGGGCTCGGCCTCCTCGACCGCCTGGCCCAGGAGGTTTGCAAACTCGTCCATGCCGTCATCCTCGTCTGAGTCCTCAATAATCTCCACACACTTGATCTTGGCAGCAGGCGGGGGAGGGGCGGCTTTGGCCGTTGCTTTCTTCTTCGCCGCCGTCTTCTTGGTAGCCGCCTTCTTCGGAGCAGCCTTCTTGGGTGCCGCCTTCTTCGCCGGGGTAGGTGCTGGTTCAGATCCTGCAGCAAGCGCTGCAGCAGTTGCTGCTGCCCCCTTCTTTGGTGCTGCCTTCTTCTTAGGCGCACGCACAGGTGCCGTGTCCGTGATCGCCGCCACGCCCGCGGGCAGCGCTTTCTGCGACATCTTGGCGCGCCCGCGTGGTCGCGAGGCGAGCGCTGTATCAGGGGACGACTCGCGCGACCCGGGCGAATCTGACATCCGTGCCTTCTTGCGCGTATCGTCATCTGCAGCCGCAGTCTCACCCGGGACGCGCTCGGCTGAAAGGTTGCGGTTCAGCGTCAGATGGTATGTCGACGGCAATGCGTGCAACACAAAGGCCTGGATGTTAGAAAGGAATAACGGATATACGCACTTGTTGCCCCTCATCCCACACAATAGCGCATTCTCGGCTCTTGCTCTGTTCCTCGCGCACATCAAACACCTGGCTCCCACTGATCGCGTCGAACGCCACGATGCGCCCGCCCGATGTCGACGGCGACGGCTCCAGCGTCCCGGACGTCTGTGATGTTATGGATGCGGGCTTGAATGCGTCTGAATAGTGGTCAAAAGCAAACATCGTTGAAAAAGAACGTCAGCAAGCAACACCCCGACTCACGGTCTCTGGTCTGACTCACACTTGAACGCAACGACCTCGCCGGACACAGCGCGCTTGCTCCCCGTCAATGCGGCCGCCGCGGTTGGAGCAAAGTGGAGCGGGAACGTGCCTGTCGGCAACGCCGTGAGCGGGTCGGCGGCAGCCATCGTGCGTGTTCCGACTGGTGGTGAGCAGGCGCGCGGTGTGAAAGTGTTGAGAGTCACGAAGCAGGCGGTAAGGTTGGTTGTTGATGGTGAGAGATCCCCGTTCTCGACGGTCGACGCATGCGGGTGGTGATCGTGGTGATGGCGTCGGTCGGGGTTTACCATTCATGATATCCACAGGGCAGTTAGGGCCGCGCACGGGGCAGCTAGCTGCAGCTAGGCTGCAGCGCAACGGCCAACATGTCAACACGTGGCTTACACATGGTTTCTGCTTCATTAGAAACTCGTTTCAAATCTGATTGAGCTGATTAGGATTGACACGTTAATGAACTCTTCCCTCTTTATCCATCAAGGTGGAGGTGACATCAGAATCTCTGGTGCACGGATTTTGCAAACGACTGAGATTCCTGTCAACACTCTCTGTATCCACCGACCATGGCATCCGCATCATCATCACGACCAGCAACACCGGCCTCGCGAGAAGGCAGCAGCGCGCCGTCTCTGCCCGTAACGACGGATCTGTACCGCCCGCTCGCTGCCGCCGTTTCCGTGCGCATTCAAGTACCGGTCGCCGCTAACTATCCCAGAAACCGCTCGCGCCGCTCGCCAGCTCGGCAGACACATCTCTCCCGACCGTCCTTGGCCTCGATGCGAGCACGTATAATGCACGGCTGAGCGGCAAGACGGTGATGCTCACCGATATCCCTGGCGCGAGCTCATCGTCCTCGCTCGTCTCGGGACGCAAGAAAAACCGAGGCGACGACGCGCTCCGTGCCTCGGTGCGCGCGGCGCAGGAGAAGGAGGTCGCGGTGCGGGAGACGTTGGGGCGGCGCAAGCGGAAGCATTTGGCCATAGCGAGCGCCGAGACGATCATCTAGTAAGTGCGTTACACCTCACTTGCTGACGCGCAGCTACACGTCGCTTGTGCCGGTCCACTACCTCCACGTGAGGTACATGGCGCAGCTGTGCGGTCTTCCCCCGCTCGGCACTCCGGCCGCGGGTCCCGCCAAGGGTCCATCACTTCTTCCCGGCGTGTCGCCCGAAGCGCTGCAGAGCAAGCTCGTCAAGGCGGACATGACGGGTGCCAAGCTGAGCGTGCGCTCCGCGAAGAACCCATCGCTCGTCGGGTTGGGTGGTATCGTGGTGGAGGAAACGGCAAACAGCGTGCGGCTCGTCGGGGAAGACTCGCGCGTGCGCGTGATTCCCAAGGTCGGGACGCAGTTCATCCTCCGGTTCCCGGCCTACGCGGCCGACGGCGCCGATATGGCCGCTCACATTGCCAGCTGTCCCCAGATCGAAATCGACATCCTTGGCACGGCGTTCGCGTACCGATCTGGCGACCGCGCCGGACGTAAGTTCCGCCCGGCGCAGGGCGGTGGAGGAGGCAGCGGATGGGGTGACGACTATGTGCAGGCTGAGTGGTCAGATGTGCTCAAGAAAGTGCACGAGGGAGAGGACTTGCGCATCGTGACGAGTAGGCGACGCAAGAGGGGGAAGAGCAGGAGGAAGGACCCGCTCGTGCAGGGTAGTGTGCAGGTGTTCTAGTGTTGTATGGATCCATTGGAGCTCACCGCAATCTAATCGTCGAGAAACGCGGACTAACGGCTATCTTGTGGTGGACATCGAACCCGAGTCTTACGGAACCTGACATCCTCCACGCTAACGAGAGCGGCTGAACTATGCACAGTTGAGACATGACAAGTAGGTGAAGATCTGAGAAGTGATACAACATGACGGGTGCAGAGATGACTGGGTCTCAGTCAAGTTAGGTACAAGTCCATTATGCGTGCTTCATGGGGGGACAGTGTATTCTTGAGCGTCATGAGCAGTTCCCAGTCTGGCTTCTGACTCTTATGGACTGACAACATAACCACGTTCTGCGGCTTCGGATCACACCTCAAGGGAGCTTGAACGGAAGTCCGCTGGGCTCCCAAGTTGACCGGACTAAATTTTGTCTTATGTGTTCGGATACCCATGTCTCGTGTTAACGTGCGTCCAATGAAAAAGGGGGCACAAGACCCGACATCCAGTCTGGGGAACGCAACAGACGTCGCCACAAAGCCCAAGTACATCCCATTCCTGGGACTCTGGCGTGAACAGCGAGTCTGCCAGTGTGTCTGCCACGGTATTGCCAGTGTATCTGCCACGGTATCAACGACAACCCTGTTGGCTTCTTGAGTGAGTACCACAGTTGCTGGTCTAACATGCATAGGAGAGCTGAGGCACTGGACATCGCGCCTTCGGAGCTGGTCCATCAACTTTCACTACTCGGACAGCCCCGAGACCGTGCTGCGGTAAGAAGTCGTGTACCACCCCAAGTTCCACCTCAAGACGACCGAGGAGCGGAAGGCCCTTGCACGCCTCGCGGCGGAGCCGGACAAGGAGGTGTTTGGCAACGCGATGCTCCAGCAGCCTCACCTCAAGGAGACTGTTCAGCATTGGTCAAGGATATCGCCTCGACCGTTGATGTTGTTAATAAGTAGGCCGCTTGGGCTTGCTACGTTCTGGATGCTGGACGACAGATAAAAGTAGACCACAGTCGCCCAGACACGTCGGTGCACTTGGTGTCAGCTGTAGTTGTCATCGCTGGAGGCCGTCGCGAGATTGCCCGAATTGTAGCGATTTCTAATCAGATTACAACTCATAAGCCGGAATTTTGTAATCGATGTAGACATCATCCCAATGGCAACTGGTCATGACGTAATAACACGTGACTCTGTCTCGCGTGCAACAGAATTTCTGCAGATCTCGAGAGCGACGGTGCCCCTCGCGGTGAACTACGACTTTGTTGCAGTCGTATCACTTCGATATCACCACATCCATCATAAAAATGCCGAGTGCAGTCCGCCAGCGTTCAGCGAGCCCCGACGGGCGGTCGACCAAGAAGGCGCGCGACGACCCCGCGCGTCCCATCGTGCTCCCCGAAGGTAAGGAGCGCGCCGTCCTCCACGAAAAGTACGAGGCGAGCGAGCCTTACAAGCACATTGTGGTTCCGGGGCTTCTGACCGACGAGCTTGTGAGTAGAATGGTAGCGGAGGTGTAGGCCCCTGCTTTGAATGGAAGATGCCCGCTTTTGGTCTATCTTTGTTTTTGATTCTCTCTCTAACGCACCACAGCTCGAGAACGTTGTCGAGGAGACCAAGACGTACGGTGTGCGTGGTGAAGAGGGCGCTCTTCCCGGATGGGGCTGGGAGCAGAAGGAGACGGATATCTACAAGGTAAGCTGCTCGTGCTCGTCCCAGCTCACACGTCAGATCCAGCAGACTCCCGACCTCGCATCGCTCGACCCCGAGCACCTCCCGGACGAGACCCTCGCCGGCCTCCCGCAGATCACGCGCCTCAAGGAGGCGCTGTACTCGCAAGAGTTCCGCAACTTTGTACGCGACGTGACTGGCTGCGGACCTCTCTCGGGCAAGAAGACCGACTGCTCCGTGGGCCTGTATACCCAGGGGTAAGCCCAAACCTATTCTCATTCTC
>Ga0160505_101535_pt1 | contig 10838 bp, 5 predicted proteins | sample DIDeMG_FD_108225 | JGI IMG/M metagenome (GOLD analysis project Ga0160505, IMG submission 108225) | Enriched chicken feces microbial communities from UW Madison campus, WI, USA - DID2874_E49_Stillage MG | ecosystem: Host-associated > Birds > Digestive system > Large intestine > Fecal ...
TTCTTTCTTTTCTCTTTTTTTTTTATTTCTTTATTTTGTGTTTTTTTTTTTTTTTTTTTTTTTTTTTGCTACGAAAAAGCGATATATTCAAAATTCAGGAGTTCTGATTAATTATACCTACGATTGGTCACGTATTACAAGCCAACTGTGAAAAAGCCGCTAAATTTGTAGTTTGATTCATTGTTGTTGTTACTTTTGACTTAAAACTTGGTAGTGGTTGATTTAGGGCTCAAGGCCGGTTTTTATTTCTCCCAAGAGCTATCATGCTCAACTAATTTATTTTCCATATGAAGTCAGATTTATGAATAGAAAATATATCGTTGTAACTCGCTCTTTTTACTACAAGATTCTTTGTAAATCTAATTCTTACTCTCTTTCATGAATTTTTATCTTCGGCACAGTATAGCTCTGTAGCTCATACCAACTATCGATCACATTTTACAATTGATACTTTTATATTAGTTGTCGCATTCCAGCATCAGCTATGGTCCATTCTTCAGCCAAGAAGTCAAAGGGCAAACAGATATCATCAGCAGGCTCAGCATGGGCTGAGGCCACCACCAACCCTAGCAATGACGACAGCAGCAAAAGCAAGTCCAGCTCAGAATCCGATCTGCTCAAGCGAAAGTATGGTGGCGTTATAGGACGTCGGTACGATGGGCGCGGGAAGCTGATACCTGCCCGCGCTCTTACAATGACCGGGAACGGCGGCAGTACCAAAAACAGTGGGCGGAAGAAAGATATTCACGTTACCAAGAAACGGAAAATTGAAGAAGAAGTACCAAAGGAACAGTCGCCTGAAACAACAGCTGAGCCTCCAGAACTTCCTGAGATTGCTGTGGATGATGATGACGATGACGACGAGGATAGCGACGAAGACTGGGAAGAGGTAGACCTTAATGATCGCCAAACCCAGTTGATTAACGAAATTAAGAATGATATGGAAAATGAAAATGCAACTGATAATTCTACACCAGCTCAGGACAAGCTTGAATCCATCACGATCTCGCTTAACCAAGAGAATGAAAATACCAGCAAATCCAAGCGCGGCAAGCGAACTGCCAACCCTATTACCAAAGAAGAACGACACGAACGGGTTCTCATTCATCAGATTCAACTTATAATGCTTCTTACTCATGTCTCGATTCGCAATAAATATTGTTCAGACTTTGAGCTGCGCAAGTTTTATAAAAAGCTAATTCCGCAAAAGATTCTCGAAGAGCTGCATCCACAGTCAGCCGCGCTCTCCAGCAGACAGACAAATGTCAACCTATCCCAAATGGTTCTCACGCGAAAGCTGCTGGACGGACTTCGGCATTTGTTGGAAGTCTGGCGCAGCCAATTTAAAGTCCGCAGCACCTGCTCGCTCACTATGACTTCGTGGGCAGACATTTACAGACGCGATCGTAAGATTGAAAGCAAGATTGATAAAGAAAAGTTTGTAAAGATGCTCAAGAAATTCAAGGGCTCAAGAGATCTGGGCGCTCAAGGGTTTTGTGCTATCTTGCGAGCAGCAGACATTGATGCCAGGCTTGTATGCTCACTACAACCACTCGATTTTACTTCTAATACCCCAGTTGGCAAGCTTGAGGACGAGAATGAAGGAGAAGATACTCATGAAGAATTGCCAGAACCATCTGACTTTCCCGTATTCTGGGTTGAGGTGTGGGATCCATATGCACAGAAATGGATTGCTGTTGACCCAATGGTGCAGGGCATTGTTGAACCTGCATCTATTCATCGCAAAAGCAAGCTTGAACCGCCACTTTCTGACAAAACCAACATGATGCGCTATGTTGTATCATTTGCCGAGGACGGTGCCGTTCGAGATGTTACCAGACGATATTCATACTATTTTAATGCCAAAACTAGAAAGAAGCGAATTTCTAATACACCCGAAGGTGCTGTCTGGTACAACGATCTACTAAGTGACATTTCCAGACGTGACAATATACTTTTCAAAACTGATCTTGATATATTAGAAGATGCCGAGATGGAGCTGCGAAACCAGGCAGAAGAGATCCCAAGCAGTATTCAAGATTTTAGGGGTCATCCAATTTATGTGCTCGAGCGACATTTACGGCAGAATGAGGTGTTGGAACCCTGTGAGCCGTGTGGATATCTTGCAATCAAAAAGGCTGGGTTTAAGAAGAAGAAAAATAAGGCTACTGGGGCAATTGTCAGCACTGCGCCACTAGAGAAAATTTACAAGCGCAGTAATGTTAAATTTGTCAGATCAGCCCGTGGATGGTATCAAATGGGCCGAGTACTCAAGCCCGGCGCGCAGCCTAAAAAGCATGTTATTCGCAAGAAAACTCCGGCCAATACCAATTTCAATTCACGTAGCAATCGGAAGACAGACGAGGACGATAATGACTATGACAACTATTTAGAAGAAGAGGACGAATCAACAGGTCTTTACTCACTTGAACAGACCGATCTATATGTACCACCTCCAATTGTTGACGGCAAAGTAACTCGCAACGCTTACGGCAACATTGACGTTTATGTACCTTCCATGATCCCTGAAGGTGGTGTATTGTTACGGTATCCCCATATTGCCATTGCAGCTAAGATGGTTGGAATTGATTACGCTAATGCCGTTACTGGTTTTGATTTTGGCTCCAAAGGTGGCAAGAAAGGTGGTGGTCGTGGCTCCGCTGCAGCTCGTATTGATGGTATCGTCATCGCCAAAGAATACGAAGAAGCAGTGCGGTTAGTATATGATCAAATGACACAGGAGCAAGAAGAAGAAGATCGCGAGTTAGCAATAGCAAAGGCACTGATGATGTGGCGCCGCTACGTTACAGCCCTTCGGATCAAAGCGCGGCTGGAGCGAGACCACGGTAAAATTCAGGAGCAACATGAGCAACAGCCAAAAGTCACAGCTGTACATGAGCATGAAGATAGTGGAAACTTCATAAATGTTGAAGAGAATGTTGTTGCAGTTGCATCTAAAGAGTCTGGTGGGTTTCACAATGATGACGCTGAAGAAGCTGGTGGTTTTGCTGCCAGCGAGAATGGCGGATTTATGAGTAACAACAATTATAATGGTGATTATGCATCTGAAGGCGGGTTTGTCGCTGGTACTGAAGCTGCTGGTGGATTTGTTTCTGTTGAGTCTGATCACAACCATGATAACGGTGGTGGAGGCTTTTTTACTGACGAAATTGAAACTGGCGGGGGATTTATGCCTGAAGAAGTCTCAGAAGGTGGGTTTGTAGCCGAAGGCACCATGGAGGATGATATTTCCAGAGACACAGTGACTGAAACCAATGATGTCTCTAATACTTTTCAAACGAAAGAATATGATGAAGATGCTGGTGGGTTTCTGGGCAGTCATAAACCAGAGGATACACAGTTTATTAACGATTCTGCAACCAGTATCGCTGAGCCAGAAACACTTGACAGTCACCAACCAGAGGATGTGATTATCATTACAGATTCGGAAGATGATACCTCTGCAACGAAAATGGTAGATTCTGTACCGTCTGCTACCACGACAGTTGAACTATCGTCGAAACTGCAAAGAAAGACTAGAGCTCGTTCCCGTGCATTTGCCCCGCAGAACTTTGAGGTTTTAGTGGCACCTGATGTAAACCCGGAAGACAGTTTAGAGGAACGCATTTTGAAAGCCAACCAGAGCTCGTTAGCTGCTAGCTTCCAATCGTCGTCTGCAAATACTCAGACTGATAGCAAGAGCGACTATGGCGTTAGTGTTGATACAAACACAGTAACTCTCGTTGAAAACAGCCAAGATTCTCCAGCAAAGAAGGATGTTGTTGATGAGGATGATGATAATATCACAGCAAATAAGCCTCTTGATACATTTTCAGAAAAGGAAAGCAACAAGGCAGATGGTCAGGACATGGTAACTATTTCTGATGAAGAAGGTGATTTTTTCCCGGAGTCAATGAGCGAGTCAGAGCTATACGAAGCATATGACGAAGAGGAGTAATTATTACAGTGTGGTGTAATCTTTTCATTTCAAAGATTCTTAATCAATTTTGCACAAACAGTACATATACTTCAGTCGTATTTTCCGTTCTTCAAGAAGTATATAATGTGTCGCTTTCAGAAAAAAATAATTCAAGTTCTGTTTCTTTTTGTTTTACCTATGCGCACATGTTTTTACTGGGTCTCACGACACGCTTTGCCGTCGGGTCATGTATTGTGACACATTAATGCTATTTCGGGCCCCTTACTCCAACAAAGATGGCTCCCATATTTACTATAACCCAAATTTCTGATTTTTCTCACACAGGTGCGATACTGAGCGCTTGTATTGGATAACAGAGTAGGCATGTTGGAACATGAGCTGGAGGATGTTATGGATTGTAGGGTGAGGCTTTTGGAAGATGTATTGTGTAAGAAGCAGGCTTCAAGCACAAAGTTGTACCAAAAACTCATTATGGTGGTACTAGAAATGATTGTAATAATGATTGAACATGAATATAATCGTTAGGGATTAAACGCCGATTCTTTGCTTTTGAATTCCTTTTAAAAGGAGTTTTGCAAAACTGATTAGGAAAGAACTGTTTATTTTCAGAATAGCCGAGTTTGAGTAAAGCATATCTAATAGCCTGAACCTGTTTATAGCTTTAACTTTTTTTCCCCTTGTATATGAAGAACGTTGTGGTGAAAATCCTTATTATCAAATGATACAAAATGAGATTTCATACATAGTCAAACTCAGGTTGGGCTTCTTTCATTAAATTGTAATGCAATGAATTTTTGTGCATTTTCTCATGCTCAACAAGGCGATGTGAAAAGACCATCTTATAATCAACTACGCGGCCTAGATCTAAAGGTTTGAGAAAAAAAAGTCCCTTTTTTTCACTTGTTATAAAATCATGCTAGCAAAAATTGTACGTAGTTGTATTATTATTAGTAGTATAATGCTAAAACTTACTAACAAGCCTGGTTTTTTGTGATTTTCATTCAAACCCCGGCCAAGAAAAATCATTTCTTTTTTAAAGGGGGTGTTAATTTTAAAACTGTTTTTAACATTAAATTTAGATAATTATCACTATTAAATAACAACATGTATGAATTCGACAGCCGAGTCTATTACCATCAAGATCTTGATCGAGCTCTTGATGAAAATCGAGTGTTGATCTTGCTATTACTCTTAAGTTTACAGCAATTCTTTTTTTTTTATCAAGAAGAAAAGCTAATGTCTCAATGGAAATCATTTTAACTAATGCTAATTTTTATATTTATGTTGGTTTATAATAAATTCAACATCTACTCGCATAAATTAATGAAAATAAAATGTAATTAAAGTACATGATTTAATGCTATGCTAAATAAGGGGATTCAGATCTAGACAATGATGCTATTGGGAATGGTCTAGACGTAAACCTCCTCAGGAACCGACTGAGCTTCCGGCTGTCTACCGGTAAGTTCGTATAAATAGTCCTGTAAATAATAAAAAAGCTGATTAGTATTACAAGGAATTTAATAGGCCCACCTTCCAGCTGCCGAATAAAAAATGAATTACTTACAGGTTCAAAGCGGACTGACACTTCCAACCCACAGTTAGGGCACGCGGCGATGTGCATATCGGCCGAATCATCCATGAGCTTGTCTACAGAGACCTGGAACTGGTCACCGCATGGGCACGGGTAGAAGAATGTGTTGGATTCAGAGTCAAAAGACATATCCTCAAGATCAATCTCGTCGTAAAGAACCATTGTTTTGTATGTATATGTAGGGATAAGTGTATATGGATAAATGTATTTGAAAAAATAAAAAAAAAAAAGGATCAAGACTTGACGGAGAAATGAAGCTATACTTATATATTGTACAAGCTGCCTTCACAGGTTGCAAGGGTAGTGAAAAGAAAAACGTGAATGTTGGCCTGGCTTCAAAAGGATATAGTACTGGAACATCGGGTGAGATTATATACCAACCCGACGACCTGTTGAGTATTGAACAACCTCGCGCGAGGCTGCTTATGTATAAAATAATACAGTAGTTGGCGCATATAAGGAGGAAAAGATGCAAGAAAAACAAAAACAAAAACAGGGCCTGCATTGTCCTGTACTTAAAATGATGAGCGACCTGATATTAACGTTTTTCACACACTTTTCTTACGATTTAGTGTTTCACAGAATAATCATTAGTTAGTCTTTAGGATTTATTACCGGTGAATGGGATTTAAAACTTATACAGAACACTAAAGTGCGTACCTAGCATCGTATATAGTTGTGTAAAAATATTTAATAGAAATGCGTAGTTTAAATTTTGAGTTAGGGTTATACCCTAATGTTACTTGAGTTTTTGGTGCGTATATACTGGTACGTGTAATTTATCATCCTTGACACACGCAACACTACCCTTCCGTCTCTTCTGATTCTACAGAGAGTGCTGCTCTCTGTAAGCAAGCCCCCATCCACAGTGAGAGCTCCCTCTTTCTGTTGTACGCTTGGATTTCACTATGGCAGTCTCCCATACTGGGCTCAGAAAACCCTAACCTGCACACACTCATTTTTTTTCACAATTTTTTTTACACCCTTTTTTTTTTTACACCTCCTCTCTCTTTTGATTTCCTTTTCTTGACCAGCTTAGCCCGCCTTTTATCTCGACAGCAAATCCGACAAGGTAAGATTGGAATACACTTTTGTTTGTTTATGATTTTTTGGAAAGAGAGACTGGGACTACGACACTATGATACGTCAACTTATTGGTTCATGCTCGCTATAGAGGGTTTATGTTATTCGTGATGTTGTTGGAACGTTGACAATCTAATCGGTGTTATTCGACAGTATTGTGGTATTAAATTTTTTCCAACTGTCTCGATATTGATTTTCAACCTAAACTTTTTTTTTTTGTACACATCTATTACGACACTCTTATCAACTACGACTACCAATTATTTTTTATGTTTTGCCAGTATTCATTCGTCTCTGTTTGCTACTTGGTATAGCCTATTGTTGCGTTGCCCCGACCTGTGTTGTCCGACAGTTTCTCTTTAAAAGTCAAAAACATTTCAAATTTCTTTCTTTTAATACTAACGTTTATTTCAGAGGTCCAGTTTAGTTCAAAATGGGTATTTCTCGTGATTCAAGACACAAGCGTTCACACACTGGTGCCAAGCGCGCTCAGTTCAGAAAGAAGAGAAAGTTTGAGTTGGGTCGTCAGGCCGCCAACACCCGTATCGGACCTAAGAGAATCCACTCTGTCCGTACCCGTGGTGGTAACCAGAAGTTCCGTGCTCTCCGTATTGAGACCGGTAACTTTTCTTGGGGCTCTGAGGGTGTTACCCGCAAGACCCGTGTTGTCAACGTTGCTTTCCACCCCTCTAACAACGAGTTGATCAGAACCAACACTCTTACCAAGGCCGCCATTGTTCAGATCGATGCCACTCCTTTCCGTCAGTGGTACGAGTCTCACTACGGTGTTGTCGTTGGCAAGAAGAAGGGTAAGAAGGTCGAGGAGGCCGAGCCCGTTGAGAGATCCAAGAAGGCTCAGCGCAAGATTGACGCCCGTGCTGGTGACGCCAAGGTCGAGTCTGCCATCGACGCCCAGTTCGGTGCCGGCCGTCTTTACGCCGCTGTTTCTTCCAGACCTGGCCAGAGTGGCCGTGTTGACGGTTACATTCTTGAGGGTGAGGAGCTTGCTTTCTACCTTAAGAGAATCACTGCCAAGAAATAAATGTAATTCGCTCCAACCTTTATATATATCTCTACCATTCACCCTTGTCATCTCTTGAAGAAATAAGAATAAAAATTGTTGTTTTGTTTATGAAATAGATTGTACTTATGGTTGCACGATACATGTGTGTATTAAAAAAAGCATTTGAATCATCATTATCATCATTACCATTGATACGGAAGGAGTTAAATACAAACAGAGAGTATAAGTGGAGGGAGAAAGAAAGAAAAGAAAAAATTACAGTGGAGGCAATGGATTTCTGCAGATTGGACACTGCAATCGCGACCGCATCCACATTTCAAGGCATTCGGTGTGGAAGACATGCTGGCACGGGGTGACCATGTACTTTCGGCGCGCCAGGAGCGCGCTGGGGGCGTTCATGACGCTGTTTGCAGCAGCAACTGTTGCGGCAGTGTCAGCGTGATCACTAGCGTCAAGTTTGTTAAATAGCACCAGCTCGATGGGCATCATGCAGATAGCACAGTCAACCTTTGGTCGCAACGTTGCGTTCAGCAGGGGTTCTGTATCAGCACTGGAGCTTGCACCGGCAGCAGAAGCCGATGGTGATGACAAAGGCTGAGATGAATCGGCCTGGTGCACCGACGTGAGCACGTCAATGCCCAAATCCGACTCCGCATCACCGCGATAAAGGATAGGATGATAGTCATAAAGCGTCGGCAGATAGCCGCGGGGCAGGAAGAACCGGGGACCAAAAAGTTTTTGTAAAAATAGTAGTAGAATTTGAACTCCACTCCATATCGTGATGGTAGCTGCGAGTATTGGGTCGTAGTGATGGTCAAACACATTGCGGCGCCATAAACACACATAATAAAGCGGCAACAGCCGGATTATGCTTGTGCCCAGTATGAATGACCACAAGAATGACTTGCGAAAGCCCTTGGTGGTATTACGGTAAATCTGGGGATACCAAATAGAGTAAAACACAAGTGCAATTATGTACTCGTAAACGAGACGATATTCACGCGGCCATGTCGTGGACAGTAACGATGTAATGATGAACACAAGCAATATGAAGTAGAATCGTGAATAGAGCATTTTGGCCGCGTCTCTATCAGAGTTTTCGCCTGAAAGATCCGTAGCATCAGGGGTGTTAATATTTGTAGTTACTGGCAATGGTAAGCTGCTTTCATTGTTACTATTGCCTTGAGCCCGAGTTTGTGAATTCACAATCGAGCCATCTGGCATGGCGTATAGCGTACTGTCCCCATTAGACTGCACTCGAACCTGAGCAGAAGCCTCCACCCGCTGAACCTGATAGATATCAACCATGTAGCGCAGCTCATAGAGTGAAGTTAACACAAAAGACAAGAACGCCATGGACATGAATGGAAGGGCCAATGAGTCAACAAAAAATGATACAAACGAGGCCATCCAGATACTACCATCCATGACGGCCATCATGATGATGGTCACAAAGTTAACTTTTAGCATAAGTGATGGAGTACTGGTGTCGCGCATCTGGCGTGCAAAAAGAATAACTTGTGATAAAAGCAGAACAACGCCAACAAGGACAACAACTCGAATTCGATACCAGTACTGTTCCAGTTTTTCGCCGTCCACGTCGGTTGACTTGAGGGCAACGGCACAGTCCGGGGAATACAAGAGGGGAGACATCTTCAATTGTGGCAACCTGGGGATTGGCTTGCCAGTAGGGTGTCGTGTTTCCTCTTCAATTTCTTTAAGTTGTTCGGGACTGAAGGGTACAGAATCAAAATGTCCATATACCACATATTCGCAGTTATCGGAACTGATATCTGCTCCTTGGAAAATGGCAAAATCCAAGTCTTCTTCGTAGCTAGTGATAGTGATGTTAAGATATCTATACATCAAGTCCCTTGCTTCCTCAAAGTATGTTTCGTCCAAAATCAAATGCGGAAGGTATTGCAAACCGGAGTATTTTAGCGACGACGTTGACATGAGTATATTACCCGTGCGTTTGAAATGAAAGCCGTCCAAATCGAATGTGAATCTGGCTTTCTCGTCCGTATCAAAAATAGTCATAGTTACAGTTATAATTGTAACATTGGCGGCATCGCCGTACTTTGAGGGAATTTCCTCAATTGTGAGAGACATCTTTCCAGCATCTGGCTCAGACATGTTACCGTGAGATCCAAGCTTGTATCCAGGGTCATCGTTAAAGCTGTTGAATGGGTCCCGCTCGTCGACCATTGAAATGTTCCGACCATACATATACACGGTCGTAGGCGGCTTGTAAGCCTCTGCAATTGTCATATTCCTAGGCAGCAGGTGCCCTCGTGTTTTCTCATCGTGGGTCCAAGTTCCTTCAAACACCCCACTGATGTTTGAAAAAAATGCAAGCTCACGGTCCTTGCCAATTTCGGGCACAATCGGATCTTCTAATTCCAAAACTATCCCGTCCCGCTTTGTTATCGTTGTTATCGAATTGTGGTCATTGACAGACGCAGGTATGCGAGTCTCCTTGTGCCAAATGTCAGTGGCAGCGTCTATAATTTCCGACGGCAAAAAACTTTGTTTATAGATCCCACCGGCATCGTGACGTTGCACCGGGTATGGTGAGATTCCAGTAATATTGGCTGGTGGATGTAGCCATGTCGAGTTTCTTAGTCGCTCGGTCTCATTTCGCCTTGTTCCTATGAACTCCTGTAGTCTATGCAGTTCGCTGCTGGACGAAAAGTGGGGAGGATTACCAGCAGGAGTAAAGAAAATAAAGAGCAGGAGTATCACCAAGAATACTCCTCTGTTTGAATCCATACTACCTGATATGTTAGTATGTATCAAGGGAAATATATATTTATATATATGTATATATATATGAGTGAGAAAAAAGAAGGGAAGGTACTGGAGGTAATTAGGAAGAAATATTCAACGTTCTGATCATTATCAGATTTAGAACTGGGCAAATACGTGAGACTCCGGCCATACTGACAAAGACGTCACCATATCCCATAGGGTTAGGTTATGAGATCTTCCAGGAACAATATAGGATTAAAGGGTGCAAGAGAATGAAAAAAAGGCTCAGTAACAAGCTACCCGTCATGTCTAAATGAAATATAGGTAACAGACTGTAAAAAATAATTAAAAAAAAAAAAAAAAAAAAAAAAAAAAAAACGAATATTTATATAAAAAAAATATAAAAAAACAACCACAACCCACACCACCTCCAACAAACAAAAAAA
>Ga0160505_101536_pt1 | contig 10838 bp, 5 predicted proteins | sample DIDeMG_FD_108225 | JGI IMG/M metagenome (GOLD analysis project Ga0160505, IMG submission 108225) | Enriched chicken feces microbial communities from UW Madison campus, WI, USA - DID2874_E49_Stillage MG | ecosystem: Host-associated > Birds > Digestive system > Large intestine > Fecal ...
TTTTAGCCGCCAACCTAAAATATGCTCGCAAACGGGAATTAGGAATAATTGTTATAGACGGAAAAATTAAAAAAAAAAAAAAAAAAAAAGCAGTACATATTTCACGCATATTAATGATTTATCAATTACCTGAGGATGCCTACTGCTTTCCAAACCTCTTGGAAAAAAAGAACTCACGCTCCCATCAAAACGTGCAATATCTAACACGTTATAGGGCTCGTGACATGTATGGAAGCAACAAAAGAATAATCAAACGATGTCATTATTTTATTAATAACAAACTATTGATTTATAAACACCAATAGCAAAAATATCCAAATAACTTTAGTGTTGCCATCGTTACTACTTACAGACTTCACGATTCCAGTAGCCAACCACCCTCCGCCAGATTCATGATATATGATATTTGGAACTATGTCATTGTAATTGGGTGTTCGTAATAAAGGCCATCTTGGTAGCTGCTTATATGTTTATAATATTATTTTGATTCAAGCCTGCGAAAAGTATATTTTTTGGATGCACTGAGCTGTGTAACAAGGACAAAGCCAAGCCACTTTTACCTTTCACCTTTAACCAATAACTGGCCCGTTTTCATGATAACAGAGCCAAGACCTGTTGGCAACAAGATATTGTCTGTGTACGTCAGGCTGACGCCAACCAGTATTCTAATAACGGGAACGTTTGCCGTTCTTGAGAGAAATGAAATACGCACTTCTAAACCCAATGAAATTTGTCTAAAATGATTTCCTGTTCCTTTTGATCAAAAAAAGAAGAAAATCTCCCATGACTGGTCTAGGCCCTCAAGATCAGGCTCATTTTTGCTCTACAAATCAACGTCTTCATCTTCTCTTTGTACCATCTCGGTTACTACCACTTGGTTCATTGCAATCCACAAAAAAAGAACACATATGTGCCCTACTGAAAGTTGTTGTGTGTGACTTATTTTTTCTTATAATACCGATATATTTGTAAAGTGTGCTGGTTTCTCTATCCTTCAGTGCATTTAAGCTCATTTTTAAAGTTAGCCCAACGTCTTTCCTTTACACGCTTTTAATCGGACCAAACATTCGGTTATTTAAATAAAACAGGTAGTAAATCTGTTTATTGTCTATTTATTTATTCAGAAAAAAAGTATTTTTTCAAATATATTTGAAATTACAAATTTCTGCTTGACAATGGAAAAGAAACAATGTTGTGGAATCTTTGCGTGGTTTTGCCGAATTTGTGAGCAGTATGACCATTATTTTGTGACCCTATGATGCCAACTTTATTCTTAGATTTGACTCATTACAATAGATGTGAATTGTAGCTAAAGCACATGCCAACCCTGCTATGCCTAATCTTACAGTCAAGTCGCTGCAGTCAACAGACCCTCTACTGAAATAAGGTTAATCGTTAGAAGAGACTATTCTCACATACTGCCTAACTCAGCGATTGAGTGTAAACTACTGCCAATTGGGCCACGTTACAAGACTTCCACTGCCCCTCTCTACCAAGACTAGTAATAATTATGATAATAAAAAAAAAATAAAGGAGATCATAGCCAAAGCCGTATTACAGGGCCTGAACACAAATTTAACCGTTGAAACATGTTTATCATTAAAGCTCTGCAGCCAGGTCATACTAAGAAGACACCAAAATAGTAAATAATGGGAATAAATAAAAATGAGACAGATTCAATTGGTCAAACTGATAATCAGAAAATCAACAGCTGTTGTAAAGCGTGAAATTAATCATAAAAACCAAACAAAATAATACAGGCAAATTGGACGGTCATTAAACTCTGCCGGTTGCCGAGTGTTGCAAGGATAACAAAAGGAAGAAAAAGAGAAACTGAAATAACCAAATGAGCTAAAACGAAAAGTGGAAAAATTACAATTTTCCTCATCCGTTAAGTATCCGCAAGTGACTGCATCTTGGGCAGGGGTAAAAAGCAATCTTGCAAAACTTCATTATATAATCAACGCATTATTACCTAATATTATATTTATTACCTAATTATGGATTTATTAGCAAAGTCTAACCTGATTACCTTATACGGAAATGCCGAAATTAGCGTCGAGCCTTTCTTATTTTTTTCTGCGTCATCGGCCTCTCCGCTTTAATTCAACCTTCGTCTCCGTGTCAGCTCCTCCTCCTCCTCCTCCTTTTCTTCGTTTAAAAGTTGAAACTGTTTGAAAAATTTATGACACCTTTTAGTCTCCAGGAAAAAGAAAGGTTTTTTACGGTTTAAAGGGCAATCACTATCAACAAAAATTTTTTTTTCCAGTTTCTTTGGTTGTCGTAGTTATTGTCGCTTTTACCGGCATGATTTTGTTACTATTACTACTTGAACTGGGCTTGTTTAATATTGTTGTTAATGATTCTTAACTTACTATATTCGTAATCTTATTAGCATTATTAATGTTGTATTGGCTTGACTGCCTTATTTTTTTTATTTATTATTATTTTTTTTTTCAATTTATTTCAACATTAGTTTTGGTCTGTGTGGAGAGAAAAAGCCTGGTTAATGCTTCCCTTAGAGGACAAAAAGGACCTTTTAGTTGTTGATTATGTAGTGTTACAATTATTACTAAAAACTTGAGAAATTTAGATATAGGCGTCGGGAGGGAAAATAAAAAAAAACAAAAAAAGAGCAATAGGAATTATAAAAATAAAGTATCATTTTTTGGGGTTATGGCTACACTATGTACCTTGGTTAGTCGTAACTATGGAGTACCCACGCGTTCCAACTGATACTTTTATCTTTGAGAAAAAAAAAACAATCACCTTCACCTTATTGTTGTGATTTCTTTTTTTTTTTTTTTACTTCCTCGAAATCTCTCTTTTATAAATTTCATTCAATTTTCCTTAAAATTTGAATTTTTGTTTTTTTTTTCTTTTTTTTTTTTTGATTTTTTTTTATTTTTTTTTTTTTTTTTTGACTTCCTCGAAATCTCTCTTCTATAAATTGCATTCAATTTCCCTTAAAATTCGAATTTTTGTTCTCTTTTTCCTCTTTCTTTTTTGACTTTTTATTATCTTTTCTTTCTCCATACCTTTATTTATTCTACTCTTACCTATCTCATATCCCCCACTACGGATACTACCACAATGTCTAAAATTGATGCTCTCGAAGACGGTGTTGCTACCGCCGCATCCGTTCACCAAATCAGAGCTGATAGCTCTATTCTTGGCCCCATGAACAAGCTGCTTGGTACGTATAATTTTTCATTATCTTATTCTTGATTTTTGTTATTGATTACTAACTTTTATCTTTTAAATAGTTGCCAACAGAGGTGAAATTCGTAAGTAGAGATCAGTCTCCTCGCAATTGAGATTTTGATCAGCAATTATTTCGCTCAATCCCTTCAGTTTCTATTTTCTTTTGTTTATCGCTTGGTATTCCACTTGCTGAATGCAATATTTTGGCAAGGAAATACGGTGTTTGGATCTGTTGGGTGTTTGGTGATGATTGTTGCTTTATTGAATGATTCTGGTCTAACTCTTTCTTTCTTTTTTTTTCTTATCATCGGAATAGCTATCAGAGTATGTATTTCTAAACAACCTTCTATTCCCTTAAGCTTAGTCACACCACTAACCCCCATTTTAAGATTTTCAGAACCGCACATGAACTTTCTATGCTCACAGTGGCCATTTACGCCCATGAAGACAGATTATCAATGCACAGACTGAAGGCCGATGAAGCGTAAGTTTGAAATTCAATGATTTTACTTTATGATTTTCCTTTCATTGCTAACTCATTTTCTTAGATACGCTATTGGCCCTAAGGGAAAGTACACTCCAGTGCAAGCATACCTTCAGATCGATGAAATTATCAATATCGCTAAAACTCACAACGTCAACATGATCCATCCTGGTTACGGCTTCCTTTCTGAGAACTCTGTGTTCGCTAAGAAGGTTGTTGAGAACGGTATGGTCTGGATTGGCCCTCCTGCCGAAGTCATTGATGCTGTCGGTGATAAGGTTTCTGCCAGAAACCTGGCAAACAAGTGTGACGTCCCTGTTGTTCCTGGTACTCCCGGTCCTATCGAGACTTTCGAGGAGGCCGAGGATTTCGTCAAGAAGTACGGCTTCCCTGTCATCATCAAGGCTGCTTTTGGTGGTGGTGGCCGTGGTATGCGTGTTGTCAGAGAGGGCGAAGATATCAAGGATGCTTTCAACCGTGCCACCTCGGAGGCAGCGGCGGCATTCGGCAACGGCACTGTTTTCATTGAGCGTTTCCTCGACAGACCTAAGCATATTGAGGTTCAGATTCTTGCTGACAACGAGGGCAACGTTGTTCATCTGTTTGAGCGTGACTGTTCCGTCCAGCGCCGTCATCAGAAGGTTGTTGAGGTTGCTCCTGCTTTGGATCTTCCTGTTGAGGTTAGAGACGCAATTCTCTCTGATGCCGTTAAGCTTGCTCAGACCGCTAATTACCGCAATGCTGGTACTGCTGAGTTCCTTGTCGACAACCAAAACAGACATTACTTTATTGAGATCAACCCTCGTATTCAGGTTGAGCACACTATTACTGAGGAAATTACTGGTATTGATATTGTTGCCGCTCAGATTCAGATTGCTGCTGGCGCTACCCTAGCCACTCTTGGTCTTACTCAGGAGAGAATTACTACTCGTGGTTTTGCTATCCAGTGCCGTATCACCACTGAGGATCCTACTAAGAACTTTCAGCCTGATACTGGTAAGATTGAGGTCTACAGATCATCTGGTGGTAACGGTGTTCGTTTGGATGGTGGTAACGGTTTTGCTGGTGCTATTATTTCCCCCCACTACGACTCGATGCTTGTCAAGTGCTCATGCTCTGGTGCTACTTATGAGATTGCTCGCAGAAAGATGCTCAGAGCCCTCATTGAGTTTAGAATCAGAGGTGTCAAGACCAACATTCCCTTCCTTTTGGCTCTTCTTACCAACGAGACCTTCGTTAAAGGAAAGTGCTGGACCACTTTCATTGATGATACCCCCAAGCTCTTTGAAATGCTCACTTCTCAGAACCGTGCCCAGAAGCTGTTGGCCTTCCTTGCCGAGCTTACTGTCAATGGTTCTCAGGTCACTGGCCAGATTGGCCTCCCCAAGCTCAAGTCTGAAGTCACTCTTCCTATTCTGAAGACTCCTTCTGGCGAGCTTGTCGATATTTCCAAGCCTGCCACCGCTGGCTGGAGAAGCATTATCACCGAGCAGGGTCCCGAGGCTTTTGCTAAGGCTGTCCGTAACTTTAAGGGTACTCTTATTATGGATACTACCTGGAGAGATGCTCACCAGTCTTTGCTGGCTACTCGTGTCCGTACTTATGATTTGCTTCACGTGGCTCCCCAAACTTCCCACGCCCTTTCTGGTGCCTTTGCTCTTGAGTGCTGGGGTGGTGCTACCTTTGATGTCGCCATGCGCTTCTTGCACGAGGATCCTTGGGACAGACTTCGCAAGCTCAGAAAGGCTGTGCCTAATATTCCTTTCCAGATGCTGCTCCGTGGTGCCAACGGTGTTGCTTACTCTTCTCTTCCTGACAACGCTATTGACCAGTTCTGTGTTGAGGCCAAGAAGAACGGTGTTGATATCTTCCGTGTCTTTGACGCTTTGAACGATCTTGATCAGCTCCAGGTTGGTGTCGAAGCTGTCAAGAAGGCCGGTGGTGTTGTTGAGGCCACTGTCTGCTACTCTGGTGACATGCTCAACCCCAAGAAGAAGTACAACCTTGAGTACTACATTGACGTTGTGGACAAGATTGTCGCCATGGGCACCCACATTCTTGGTATCAAGGATATGGCTGGTACTCTTAAGCCTGGTGCTGCTACCAGATTGATTGGTGCTATCCGTGCTAAGTACCCCGATCTCCCCATTCATGTCCACACTCACGACTCTGCTGGTACTGGTGTTGCCTCCATGACTGCTGCTGCTCTTGCTGGCGCTGACGCTGTTGATGCTGCTTCCAACTCCATGTCTGGTATGACTTCTCAGCCTTCTATCTCTGCTTTGATTGCCTCTCTTGAGGGTCAGCTTGATACCAACCTGAACGCCTCCCAGGTTAAGGAGATTGACGGCTACTGGGCTCAGATGAGACTTCTCTACTCCTGCTTTGAGGCTGATCTCAAGGGTCCTGATCCTGAGGTTTACGATCACGAGATCCCCGGTGGTCAGCTCACCAACCTTCTCTTCCAGGCCCAGCAGGTTGGTCTTGGTGCTCAGTGGAAGGAGACCAAGGAAGCCTACAGACAGGCTAACCAGCTTCTCGGTGATATTGTCAAGGTCACTCCTACCTCTAAGGTTGTCGGTGACTTTGCCCAGTTTATGGTTTCCAACAAGCTCAGCTATGACGATGTTTTGAAGAAGGCCTCCACCTTGGATGTTCCTGCTTCTGTGCTTGACTTTTTCGAGGGTCTCATGGGCCAGCCCTACGGTGGTTTCCCCGAGCCTTTGCGTTCTGAGATTCTTCGTGGCCAGCGCCCCAAGCTTACTGAGCGCCCTGGTAAGTCCTTGCCTCCTATTAACCTTGCTGCTATCAAGGCTGACTTGGAGAAGCGCTTTGGTAACATTACTGGCTGTGATGTTGCTTCTTACACCATGTACCCCAAGGTCTACGAGGAGTTCCGCAAGTACATCGAGAAGTACGGTGATCTTTCTGTTGTTCCCACCAAGTACTTCCTTTCTCCTCCTGAGATTGGCGAGGAGTTTGCTGTCGAGATTGAGCAGGGTAAGACTCTTGTTCTCAAGCTTCTTGCTGTTGGTGAGCTTTCAACTCAGACTGGTACTCGCGAGGTTTACTTTGAGCTCAATGGTGAGATGAGAAAGGTTACTGTTGAGGACAAGCACGCTGCTGTTGAGACCATTTCCCGCCCCAAGGCTGACCCTCACAACCCTAATGAGGTCGGTGCTCCCATGGCCGGTGTCGTTGTTGAGGTCCGTGTGCAGGAGGGCTCTGAGGTCAAGAAGGGTGACCCCGTTGTTGTTCTTTCTGCTATGAAGATGGAGATGGTTGTCTCTGCCCCCAACAGCGGTAAGGTTGCCAACGTTTCCGTCAAGGCCAACGACTCGGTCGATGGTTCTGACTTGATCTGCAAGATTGTCAGAGCGTAAATAGGTGTTGTTTGTTTATTGTTTTACGATTTTATAGTGCTATCACTTTCTTTTGTTGTTTTCTAGTAATATTAATGAATTTGCTTTTTATATGCGTTTTTTTGAAAAAAAAAGTCTTGAAAAAATTACAAATATTTAGATATATTCCAAGTGTTTTTATTTGTGTCGTGAGATGCATAGCGGGGCTTTTATAAGGCCGGATTGGTATGGGAGGGCTCTATTCATAAAGGATACCATGAAGAGCTGGGAAAGTAGGAGCCACAAAATAAATAAGGACAATTCCTAGGTAACTCCAAGTGATGCCAGCAAAACGCTCAAACGTCGTGTGGAAGGAATAGACGTTGGTCATAAGCACCATCCACCAATAAATTACCACAAGGAAAAAAGCAAACTTGGTGACCAAGCTGTAAGGACGTTTTTCATTAGCTTCGATGGAAGAAGAAGAAGAGGCGGTGGTGGTAGTACTGCTGGTGTTAAAAGAAGACGAAATGTTAGGCAGCAGAATATCAAACCAGATAAAAAACGACGCAAGAGAAAGCAAAAACATGTGGCCCGAGGGGTCAATTCCGCCAACCCAAGCGCCTCCCTGGGACCGGCACGCGGCAGAGGTAGCCACCGCCGAGAGCGTGCCCGTAGCAGCGGCGCTAGCACTCATAGTCCCCGGAACGGGAGCGCAACCGCCGCCCGTAAGCACAAAGACCTTATCCATGAGCGGCAGGCCAAAGCACCACTGGGAAAACAGAAACCACCAAACCGTCACTGCCACAAAACGCAGAGCGACCGTACGCTTTTTCGTCGCTGACGCGGCCGAGATGCCGCCGACGGCAGGGCCGCCGAGGAGATACAAGAGGGTCAGGGCCGTTACCCATACCCACCCGCCATGCTTTACAAAAACAAGGTTGAGCAGGTTGCGCTTGCTGGAGAAATATGAGGGCCCCGGCGGGCTAATCACTTGCACAAGACTCCCAAGTATCGCCGTGAGTGGGTAAAAACCAAGAATGGCCAAGTGATCCTTGCTCAGCCGCGAAAGGTATCGGGGAATAGGTGGCTTGACCAAGTTGGCTCCCGCGGGAGAAGAGTCTCCTGATAAGGCGTCGCTAACGGGGCCACTATTAGCACTAGCAGAGTGAGTTTGGTGTAGGTGATTCTCCATTAGGATTTGTTGTTGTTATTGTTGTTGTAGTTGTTGGGGAAAATCGAGATTTTATGAATCTAGAAAATGTTTCAGCAGGTCAATTGCAAAAGAAACCTCTAGCCTGGCGTGAAGCAGTAAAGTTAAGAGACAAGATTAAATGTAAAAACGACAGTTAGGCACCGACAGACGAGTGATTGTAATTGTAGATAAGCCAGAAAGGTGTGGATGGATGTAAAAAAAAAGAGGAGCGTAACAATTGGCAAAGAATACCTTTTCTTTATTTTTTATTTTTTTTATTTTTTGAAAGTACTAGTAATTTGGCTGTTGTTTGAAAGAGTTTTTTAAGTTGCTGATTTTTTTTTTGGCAAAGTGACTCGTGTTGGGCTGACAAGCAGAGAAAATGTCAGAAATTTGAACCAAAAGAGAACAACAACGAGATTCAGTATGATATATAGCTCTGGGGGTGGTTAAAAATCTAGGAGGCGTAAAGGGCACAACCAAACGCCGCCCATGCATCATTCAGTGTAGGGTGCACTTTGTCTCAGGCCCGCCACCGCCATCGTCGTTTCGCAACCACAGATAATAAGATTTGGGTTAAGGTTCAAGGTCTAATTCAGATCACGTGAAAACATTACTTTTATTCAAATTTCAAGTAGTAAATCACATATGTCAAGGCAGAAGTCGTTAATTGGATTTATCTTGAAAGTTTGTTCACGTTTTTATTTTTTTATTTTTTTTTTATTTCAGCTCCTCCTCCAACAACTTTACGATCGTGCCAGCTCTAGATTTCGCCCAAAATCACACTTACTCGCTTTGTTAACTTATACCAAGGCACAAATTGAAGTCTTTTGAAAGCGACTAGATTTGATTAATATATAATCGACATGAGTATCGTTCCACAGCAACCCCCGCAGCCCCCAACGGAGGAAGAGATTGTGGCGCCGACGCGCTGGGAAGTTGAACTTGAGGTAAGTTGATTGCACAGCTCTTTCATTTCACTCTATTTTGATAAATGGCTTTTTTTCTTGCTGTAAGGAGACTATTGACATGGTTATTAACATCTTTTTTTCTTCTGCTTTTTTAGTTTGTTCAATCGCTTGCCAACCCTCACTACCTCAATTTCCTGGCACAAAACAAATATTTGGAAAAACCCGAGTTTTTACATTACTTGCGCTATCTTGAATACTGGCGGCGCCCAGAGTACGCCAAGTATTTAGTATACCCCAACTGCCTCCATATGCTTACGTTGCTCCACGAGCCGCGGTTTCGACAAGAAATTAGCCGCCTTGACGTGGCCGAGATGGTCATGGCGGACTTTCATCGGCGGTGGGTTGAGGGTAGCGCGCCTGTGACCATAGAGACCTCTGAGCTTCAGCTGGATCTGCCTGCCACCAACACACAGGGTGCAGCCCAGCCGGGCGAGGGTAGCAGCGACCAACAGCAGCAGCATCAACAGGTGGTAGGGTAATGCCAAGACCGTTGGCTGTTTGCCAATGTTGACTGGCAGGTAAAGGGGGTCGTGCGACCGCGCGCTATAGTGTGCACGGCAGCAACCGCCATAGGAATTGAAGGCCAGTCCCAAAGTCTGGGTTATGACTGGGCGTCTGATAGCTGGGCGCTAATGCCACTAACGCATATAACCACAAACACACACACATGTGCAACCCTGTGGTTAAAATCATCGATTAATAATAGTAGTTTGCAGCGTATCAGCAACCATTATTTATCAAGGGTATTATCGGGGTTATGGCCACTTGGATCACAAGGATACTGCGACTGGCTCTATTTTCCAAAAGGGTCTTTGCTATGGAGAAGAAGGGAATATGTAGTGACCATCAGTCAGTAGGCCTGCCAAAACAACAAAAAAAAAAAAAAATACATGATTTGTACTTCAAAGCGAAATTACATAGACAAAATACAATTTTTTTTCTTTCCCATCCATTAATGTTTCTTATATTATTTACTACTGTATACATTTAATACTATTGCTGCTACTGCGCTTTTACGGTATCGCCTACGATGATTGACCTCAAGTCCGTACATCAAGGGGGACCTTTATTTCTTGCAGGTCCCGACAAGAGTCTAGCTGCTGCCCCCACCACCTCTGCACGTACTAGTGGACGATAATGCAAGATAATTAACATCTCTTCCACCTTCCATCTGGGTAATAAGCTGGTCGTTGCCGAGAAAAACAAAAAGAAAAAAGCCTTATCTTATATAGATGTGTACATCTATGTGTATACTTATTTTACAGCGTTAAACAGTGGGGTCAGAAAAAAAATTTTTTTTTTTTAATTTTTTTTCTAATTTTTTTTCTGGTATTGCTGAATTTGAGACTGAGTTTAAAGTAGGATTAGAGGCAGCCAAGGCTGTATCAAACTTTGTGGAAAAAAAAAAGTTTATTTGAAATTTACTTTAATTTTTACTTTAATTTTACTTTAGTTTTATGAGTTTAGTTCATCTAATAATTACCATTTCTACTCTCATACCCACTTCCCTTGAGTTTTCATGGAGTCAGGCCCATGCTTTCAAAAAGCACAATCCTTTTTTTTTTTTTTTTTGTTTTTTTTTTTTTTGTAAAAAAAAATTTATTAAAATAAAATAAAAAAAAAAAAAGTGAATAAAAAAAAAA
>Ga0160505_101537_pt1 | contig 10836 bp, 9 predicted proteins | sample DIDeMG_FD_108225 | JGI IMG/M metagenome (GOLD analysis project Ga0160505, IMG submission 108225) | Enriched chicken feces microbial communities from UW Madison campus, WI, USA - DID2874_E49_Stillage MG | ecosystem: Host-associated > Birds > Digestive system > Large intestine > Fecal ...
AAAAAAAAAAAAAAAAAAAAAGAAAAAAAAAAAAAAAAATATATAGGAAAAAAAAAAAAAAAAAAAATGGGGAATTGGGTATTTTTTTATAGTGTTTTTTTTTTTTTTTTTGTTTGTGTGTGTGTTTGTATATATTAATTTGGGTATTAGTATGAATGGCAGGTGTTACTGCAGGATGATCGATTGAGGATGAGGGATCTGACAAGAAATTAAAGTATGAGTACTAACGATGCATTGAATGATAATAACAATAATAGCACTATCCTCATGATACTATTAAGGTCCATGTCATTCATAGTAACATCAACTGCTGCCATCATACCGTGAAATCCTTACATTTCTTTCTCCATCTCCATGTTGTTTTCCTCGTGTCTCAGCCATGTCAAAACATTCATTTTCGGTAACATCGTCTTGAAAATACCAAATTTAAAACAAAAAAGCAACTACTGCCCATTGTATTTGGTCTTTTGTATATGTAAATTTGCATGTGCGTATAAGAAGCACCGGTTTTAGGTTTATCTGCCAAACCTTATTTTGCACTTAACATGCTGCATAGAATAAAGATACTATACCTAAAATTACATACTAGTCGTATATATACATATACATGTATATAAGCATAATGTAACCTTGCGACCTTACGTGTAAACACCCAACTATAACCAACACTAGTGATAACTCCTGCCCATTCCATATTAGTAGTTATCATTAATATTTCTTTTTTTATAAGAATAATTATCACTATTATCTTTTTAACACGACTATGGCAAAATACAGGGCAGTGTGTCAGCCTCAGCATCGCTCAAAACAGATGATACCCTAGCCCAACAACATACCCTTTTGGGATATTCACCTAACCCTCATATTGAGACCAGCTCAGCGTTGACGAAAAAAAGTGCCGCTATCAAGGCCCTCAGCATCGCCAAATAGCATCGCCAAACAGCATCGCCAAAAGGGCTTTTTACAAACTGAATTATAAACAAAAAAATAAATTGAAAAAAAAAAAAGAACAGTACCCCATAGCTTTTTTCTTTTTTTTTTTTTTTCAATTTTAATCTACCCATTACGCAGCCTTTTTAATCGTCTACGTCTCAATGGCAAATCTGTCTGCCCCCTCTATCCTCAGATCAATGTCTCCTTTGCCATTTATCTCAAAGTCCGAGGACAGTACGTATGCACTCAATTCCATTACATCTACCTCTTTGCTAACCAAACAATTGTTTCAGATCACGACCCAAAGTTCAAGCGTTACGCTTCTAACATTGAAAAGGCCTTGGTTTCCTGGGACTCGGTCGAGGAATGGGCTGACTACATCTCCTTTCTAGGCAAGCTCCACAAGGCCCTCAAGTCCTACTCCTACAATACTATCCCCAACTCGCTGCAAATTTCCAACCGGTTGGCTCAGTGCTTGCACCCTGATCTGCCGTCTGGCGTTCACCAAAAGGCCATTGATGTTTACAATTCTATTTTCACCATCCTCGAGTCTAAATCCGACAATGGTTCCGGCGAAGTTGACAACCCGGACCTGGCAAATATCTGGATACCTGGTCTTTTGCCACTCATGTCTTATGCCAGCATCAATGTCAAACCTCTACTTGTTGATCTGTTCACTAAACATATTCTCACTCTCAATTCTCTTAGAAACATTCTTTTTTCTCTGATATTCTCGCTTTTGCCCGGCATTGACGACGAGTCCAACGAGTCCTTTGACGCAGTCTTCAAACTCATAACCAAAATTAAAAATAAGGTCAATGACGACAGTCACTTTTGGCAGTGTTTTTTCCTGGTAGTTATTTCCTCCTCTGACAAACGACTCGGCGCCCTTGTCTGGATGAATAGAAACCTCCCCAAGTTCAACTCAGTCCTCTCCAGTAATGCTGATCCACCAACAGATAAAACGTCGGCATTTCAAGCACTTTCATACGATGCTCAGACCACCATCATTCCTGAGACTGGACTTCTGATAAGAGCGTTTTGCAAAGGCCTTGAGGATGACCAGATCCTTGTGCAGCGTGGGTTTTTAGAATTGCTGGTAAAGAACTTAGAGCTACAAAGCCCAGCTTTACAAATCATTACTACCCAAGAGGACTTGAAACTGCTGCTAGTAAGCGCGTGTTCAACAGTGCTGCGGAGGGATGTGTCTCTTAACCGACGTCTGTGGAATTGGCTGCTGGGCCCCGAGCCATCTGACGAAAATTCGACTGCTGCGCTCACGCGAGCAGAGTACTTCAATGAGTATGGCGCTAACCAATTGGTGACAGGTTTATTGGAACTTATTAACTCGACCTCGGACAACGTTCCGGACTGCACCAAGCCTTATAAGCTCTGCCACAGCATCATGGACCGATGGGAGATTGGCAGCGCTGTAGTTCCCCACGTTCTTCTTCCCATTATAAAGAGCGTTAGGAATGCCGAAAACTCAAGCCACTACCCCGAAATCCTTCGCAGCGCAAGCGCATTTTTCGATGTCGTCGAAGCGGTCAATATTTGGTCTGACTGCTTGGGCCTCATCTTAGAGTCAACAGAGGAGTCCCTCTCGCTGTTTCTCTTTGTACTCGAAACATTTAACGTTCAAGAGGAAGAAATGCTTGTTCAGCACCTGCCGCTAATGCTCATCTCGCTACTTTTGTCTTCGACGCCAAATTCAAAAAAATTTACAAACACCAAGCTCCGTTTGCTGAAAGAGCTTATTGATCTCATACCTGAGCGTGCATACCTGCCCATTGAGCACTCAACCGTTACTAACGAGCAGATCCAGTCTGAGGTATTTGTCTTGGACCAGATCAAACAATACTATAACCGTTCACCCGAAGATGAATCTGACTCGCTACCCTTTTCGCCCGCCTCAATCTCTTTTATCTTGCAATCACACATGACGCTGCATACGGTTAACTTTATTAAAACAAGAAATGAAAAATTAGGCGGCCATTTTTGTCTTTTCTTGGCGGAAATTTTAAGCAAGATTCCTCAACAGTCGTCATGGCGCGACGATTCCCTTGTTTCTGCTTTAGAGTCGCTTACTAACGATACTTCCCTGTCATATCCATTTGTGTCTGATATCAATATCCTCTTTATCTCAATTTTTCATGGTTTGACCCCTCGTGAGGTTGATAGTTTTATCAATATAATTGTCAAGATGTTCTGGACATCATTGACATCTGTGTCTGGAATTCATGAGGTTGAGGTTGTCAAATCGCTGTGGCAGCTGCAGGAGAAACTACAGGATCGACGCATTGAATCTGTGTTGGCGTCCCTATTTGTCGACAAGTCATTTGTCCCTGAACAACGTGGTCGGGCTTTGGCCGCATTGTGGAACCATTCAAGCGATCGATCAAACGCAGAAATAATGCTAAACAGATGCATCTTTTTGCTTATCGAGTCTCTGGTAAACAGTTCTTCCTTGGAATATGTTGTTGCTAAACATTGGATAGAGCTTGTTGTAGCAGGAGGTTCTGTTAACCGACTTCTTAACCTGATTACATCACCCTTGCTTAGCACTAAGTTTATTCATAGGGCTTCTCTTGAGTTTACCTCTGATGATGATTTGGAGATCTTCACCTATCACTCCAAGATTTTGCTGGGCGTGCTCAAAGCGCACCCTTACTTAAAAAAGGTGTTTACTCATGAATTTGTACCCATGAAAAATACCACTGGCCTAATCTACCAGCAAGAAAGCTTTGAGAACAAGGACAACACTTATTCAATTATTATCAAGCATACCATTTTGAGACTGTTCTCTTACAAAATTCCCCGGTTTGAAATTTTTGGTAGCTACGCATCTGCCCTAGCAACCTCGTTGGATTTGCTCCAAGAATTGATGAGCTCAGATATTGATGACATTTTAGAAATCCTTGGTTCATTAGTCAGGTTGCTTAAACAGTTCAACGATAGAGAGTTGGATTCACATAGTCTTTCTCAGATTAGAATTATTGAGCTTTTATCCAAGCTTTTACAGCAGCTAAGTTCAAAGGTACCAGCCAAACTCCAGGCTGGAAAGACCAACAGCAATCCTGATAATGAAACCGAGGTAAAGGATCCTTTGACCGTCAAATTAGAAGGCCTGAGTAAAGACTTGGTTGAGTGTCTGATTGATGGTCTATCCTCGCATACAAATCTCTACATTGTTGAATCGTGGACCTCGTTGCTTACTGAGTGTATTCCTTTATTTGGTGATTTTATCATTCAAGTTTTGTTACCCTTGGTCGAATGTCTTTGTTCACAAGTTCTCAAATCGTTTGATCTCATCAAACTATCCTATGATGGTGGCAATGAAAGTATCTCCCTCTCGGTTCTTTTCTGTTACATTAAAGCTATTGAAAAGCTTTTGAGTTCTGCCCACAAGCACATTTCCTTGGAGGAAAATAAATCCAGCACTAATAAGACAACAGCGGAGCCAGGCTTTTTTGGTGTGGTTATGTCGGGAGTTTTTACAGTTGAGTCGCCTATGGCCCGATCCAACACGGTCAATAATCGTCTTACAGTCCTTTTATGTTTCCAGGATGTCATACATGTATGTTACGACATTTGGACCTGGGTAGAAGAAAATAACAAGCAGGTCAAATCGATTGATTCTCGGCCTTATCATTCGTCACGATTGAAATTTTGGACTCGCAAAATCATGGAAAGCTTGTACACCATGGAGACTTTGGAAACGCTTGAGACATTTATTGAAATTGGTAATTCTTCTCCGCATATTTTCAAGATTCTGCACGGCCTCGATGGCTCCAAGCCCAAGTCAACCATCCCCTATCTGATTAACAGTATTGTCAGCAGAGTGAACCCATCTAGTATCGACCAAAAAGACCGATCTACTTTGACTGCTAATCTTTCCGAAGTGGATTTGATGAAATTTTTGGTTGAATATCTCAAGTCGCTCGAAAACGACGCTATTGGGGAGATTTGGAACGAATGTATTGGCTTTTTGCGTGAGGTTCAAAACAGCCATACTATTTATAGACACATTCTTCCTGATGTTTTCCGGTTTGTGGCAGTTATGGCTAACAAGGTTGAGACCGTCCATTTTGGTGAACAGAGACGTGTGCGTAGAGACTTGGCTGATTTGTTCCTGAGGCTCTTTAATCTATCACTCTCATCTCGTTCGATCATTAGCTCTGTAGTCGATACAACATCTACTTCTTTGTCTGAAAAGGCTGCAGGCAGCGATCCTGGCTTTATTTCGACTGATTCACTGACAGACAAAGCCGATGATCCTAGTAGCTCTAGCGGTGGTCCCAACCTTGCTTTTGGAAAGATTGTTCAGGAGAGTCTTGCGCAAGCTTTGCAGGATATCATTCCATCATTGAGGGCAATCCTTAAGGACAATGACAAGGTAATAACTGCTCTTAGCAGTATTGTTACTACTTTAATTTCAACCGCTGCCAAGTCTAAGAACTTTCCAAGTTCTTTTACCCCCCAACTGACATCTTTGCTGCAAGCTGTGGTTAAGGTGCCCCAGAGCCAGAAAGCTTGGAAACCCACGGTGGGAGACCTGATCCTTGATCAGCGGTTCTTGACCATGCCTGTGGCACAGGCTGAATCATGGAAAAGTCTGGTATCTAAATGGGCTCAGGCAGATAAGGAACGGCTCCAGGATTACATTGCCCGTTTACTCACGCATGGCTCCAATTCCAATGTGCTTTTCGGTTGGACTGATCAGGAATCAACAAACCGCAAGCGTAATGTTGATAGACTTTCGTTCATTTATCTTAGCGGCAACAGTGATGGGTATCTGTTAAATATGAGAACTGTCATTAACAAACTTGAAGAGATTATGGTTGCTGAGCCTGCAGTCAAGGCGGAAGTTTACACTTGTCTCAGGGCCATTGTGTTAAAGTTGGATCCTACCCACTTGTCGTCAATCTGGACTTTTGTTTACATTGAGCTTGAAAAGACTTTTAATAGTATTCTTGCTATTGAGGATGTCAGTACCATTAAAGAGGACCACCTGAGGGTTCTGGTCTCGGCCTGCAAGCTTCTGGATACCTTGCTTGTTCTTAATCTTGATGATTTCAAGATGTAAGTTTTTTTTTTTTTTTTTTTTGCTTTTATTTTTCCTTTTAAACTTTGTTCCTGATGCTAACTCTTTTTTTTAGGCATGAATGGCTTTTTGTTTGTGACAATATGGATGCCATTTTTAAGAACTCTGATCTTCCTCCCTCAGGAATCATTGACAAGATTGCAAGTTCTGGTCTTTTGACAATGCCATCAAATGAAGAAGAAGTAAGTTTCCTCCTCTTTTTATTTCTTTCTCAATTTTTTTAATACTAACCTTCCCTCAGTCATTTGATTATAATCCCAAGACAAAGTTAAGACGGCCCTTCCTGATCAATAAGGGTAAAATTTCAACTCTTGGCCAGCTCAAGCCATTCTTTGATCACATCACCATCTATTCCTACGAGGGAATTTATTCCCTCGCGCCCCCTGATATCAAGGCCTGCGAAGAGGAGGTCATGCTTGATCTATTTGAAAATAAATAAATACTGGGCAACTATATATCTATACTACTAATTATAATCATTTATATACATATATACATATACACTTTCCACTTTATGATTTTAATTTCTAGAAAACCGCCATATACTCAACACCTCCCAGCCAGCCTTGCGCTCGCCGACCAACGCGACCTTCCAGCCACGCTCCTCCATAGTCTTGGCCACTTGCTCAGGATTATTGCGCTTACAAAAGAGGATCATGGCACAACCTCGCTCCCGACTCAAAACATCGTCAAGCGCATCGAGCAGCAACCACGTCACCTCCATGCCGTCCTTGCCGCCCACCAGGGCCAAGTCGAGCCACCCATCATCGGCATCGTCGTCCACCGCGGGCATCCGCGGCACCACTTCTTCGGGTACATAGGGCGGGTTGAACACCAAAAGGTCCACGGCGTGGGGCCGGATAGCGCTAGCAAGACTGGCCCTCACCACGTCCATTCCGCGGCCACCCTGGCACGCGAGGCTGTTTTCCGCCACAGTTGCCGCAAACGCGCGGCACGCATGCACATTGATATCCGTCGCGAGGGTGATGGACCCCGGCAGAATGTGCGCGTTGATAAACGTGGCGATGATCCCGGACCCCGTGCCCACCTCAAGCACCACCGGGGCACCGTAGGAGGAAGGGAGGGGATAGCGGTTCGTCAAGTACTCCTTTTCTTGCTCAAGTAGGTCCAGAAAGAGGAAACTGTCTTCGTAGGGCTCGTAGACCTTGGTGATGTCAAGGCTGCGGGTTGTTGGTGTCGGGATCATTTTTTAAAAAATATTTGAATTGATAAATAAAAATGAATGAGTGGAAAAAAAAATGTGAATATAAATATGTGATGGTCTATCAATAATATGCAGGATTCGGCGCCGCCGCTGTTGTGGTTCGTTTATCGGTTCGCAGAAGAGGGTCTCGGGGCTTGTTCCGCCTCGTTGATCCAGAAAAAGCATACCCATTTTGCATTGGTAGGGTTGGGGTATATGATACATCGGCCCCGGGTAACCGTTTGGGCCTACAGTAAATTTGGAAAATCTCCCAACTTTGCCCTCACAGGCCAAACAAACGAAAATAATCCACAAACAAAAAGAGTGTGTGTTCTAACAAGCAGAGGGCATAAGGGCTATAAGCGGTGGTTAAAAAAATCAAAAACAAAAAGTCTGCTTTAGATAGAACCAGCAAATACACCCCGATACAAACTAGACGGACCTAAAAAGCGACAACAATGGCGGACGCGAGTACACGGAAAATCAAAAATAAGGCCGTGGCCCAGCTGCAGATTTCAGCTGAACAGATTCTCTTGGAAGCATTTGAACGTAAGGAGGAGCCGTTAAAAGTGCCACTCCAAAAGTTCACGGACCTGGAAGAAGTGAGTATTACAGATGAACGGAATTTTCCTACATGGGTGCTTTTCCTATTCACAATATCTCGAGCGGAAAGAAGACTAACATTTTTGTGTACAGTTACACGAATACCAAGGCCGGAAACGAAGAGAATATGAAGATGCTCTGCGCAGAAACCGACAAGATTACGGACAATGGATGCGATATGCGCAATGGGAGTTTGACCAACAGGAGTTTGCGCGGGCGCGATCCATCTTTGAGCGTGCCCTTGACGTTGACTCCCAAAACATCCCACTTTGGATCCGATACATTCAAAGCGAGCTGAAAACCCGAAATATTAACCATGCTCGTAACTTATTGGACCGTGCCGTCACGATTTTGCCGCGCGTGGACAAGCTCTGGTTCAATTACGTGGCGGTCGAGGAAACACTACTAAATATCGATGGCTGTCGCGAGGTGTTTGAGCGCTGGATGCGCTGGAACCCGCCCGCAGCAGCATGGACGGCATACATCAACATGGAAAAACGGTATAATGAGATTGAAAACGCTCGGGCAATTTTCCAGCGATTTACCGCTGTGCATCCGGAGCCCGAAAATTGGATCAAATGGGCCAAGTTTGAGCAAGAGTTTGGCACCCCCGACAACGTCCGAGAAGTCTACACTATTGCCATTGACTCACTCACCGTTATTGACGAACAATATCTCAATGGAGCTGATACCTCTGCGCTTGACGAAAAGCTTTTAATTTCCTTTGCTAAATGGGAGTCACAGGAACAAGAGTGGGAGCGCGCCCGTGCCATTTACAAGTTTGGCTTGGAACGTCTCTCCAAAAGCAAGAGCATGAATCTCTATAATGCATACACAGCCTTTGAGAAGCAATATGGTGATAAGGACGGTATTGAGGATGTGATCCTAGCGAAACGCCGCGTGAAATACGAGGATGAGGTGAAGGCAAACCCTTATGATTACGACAGTTGGTTTTCATACCTCACGTTAGTCGAGGAGGCATCATCAAGCCCCGATGAGATTAGAGATGTGTACGAGCGCGCCATTGCAAATGTGCCTCAGATCAGCGAAAAGAGGTACTGGCGGCGCTACATTTTCCTTTGGATCCGCTATGCCATTTACGAAGAGCTCGAGACCCAAGACATTGAGCGTGCACGCGAGGTCTACAAACAATGCATCAAGCTTATCCCGCACAAAAAATTTTCATTTGATAAGATCTGGTTGCTTTACGCCAAGTTTGAAATCCGCCATGGTACACTATCCACGGCACGCAAGATCCTTGGGCGGGCAATTGCGCTCTCAGGTAAACCCAAGCTGTTCAAAGGCTACATTGCACTTGAGTCCGAACTCAAGGAGTTTGATCGCTGCCGCAAGCTTTACGAAAAGTACATTGAGAACTACCCCGAGCTTCCCCAACCTTGGATTGAGTTTGCTGAGCTCGAGCAGATGCTCGGCGATGTTGATCGCGCACGCGCCATTTTCGAGCTTGCAATTGCACAGCCAGAAATGGAGATGCCAGAGCTGGTATGGAAGCGCTACATTGAATTCGAGACTGAAGAGGAGGAATACGAACGCGCTCGCAACTTGTACGAAATCCTAGTGGAGAAGACGGGTCACGTCAAGGTTTGGATCTCATATGCTATGTTTGAATTACAGGTGCCAGATGAAAACGCGCCGCCGCCAGAAAACGAAGAGGACGAGGAGATTGAGCTCGAAGTTACTGACGAAGCAAAGATCAAAGCACGTGCTGTGTTTCAACGCGCCTGGGATTACTTTAAGGCTAATGGCAAGAAGGAAGAGGTAAGTCAATTCCACTTTACTTGTTCAATACTATATGGTACTAACATTTATTTTTACAGCGTGTTATTCTTAACGAAGCTTGGAAGCAGTTTGAGCAAGTTCACGGCACGGCTGACGACCAGGCCAAGGTCGCCAAGCAGCAGCCCTACACTGTTACAAAGACAAAGAAGCTGTCCGACGGGTCACTCCAGGAATACCTCGACTATGTGTTCCCTACGGACGAAAGTGATCGTACTTTTACGTCCTTTTTGGAGAACGCGCGCAAATGGAAGGAAATGCAAGCAAAGCAGAGTCAGCAAGCCTAGTATATGTACAGTTATTTATGAAACTTTAGATTTAATCCTTGGGACATTTGCCATCTAACTGCTTTAGTCTGTAAGCTATTCTATGTGTTATATTTCAAGTCTTAAATATAATATCTTATCATTATTTAATACTATCGAATGTGCTTAGTCATGCTCTCCACCAATCACCTTCATTTGATTTTCTTTTTCTTTTTCACCTCCTCCAACTTCCCGTCTTCTCTTCCTTTTTCTCTCTTTGCACAACCTTCTTTCGAAGCACATCCCAATCATACACATATAATTATATAAGATGGTCTCTGCTGTTGGCTTAACTGGTGGTACTAGTAGATGTTTCTCTGGTAAGTGTCTTTTTTTCTCCAACACTATTATCATCGCCGTTTGCTAACCTGTCTTCCTGAATTCAGAGTGGCAGAGCTTTATGGAGTGCTACTCCTCCAAGTCCACTACCGACCCTACTCAGTGCGCCGCTAAGAGCGCCGATTACTACGAATGCCTTCACCACAAGAAGGAGATTGCCAGAGCTACCCTTGTCGCCAACGAGATGCTCAAGCGCAAGGACGAGGAGGGCAAGCTTTTGGATGTTGTCAAGAAGCAGTTTGCCGTTGAGTCGCTCGGTCTTGTCAAGGACTAAGCTGGCGGATCTCGCCAGATACGCCGTCTCTTTCACAACAATTTATTCATTATCGTCATTGCTTTTTTATTTACGTCATCTCATGTTTTATTCGTCTCTTTTGTTTCCCGAGGCGGGATAAAGAGCAGTCCCAGTCCTCGACACGGTTCTAAATGGGAAGGCATGTTTAGATCTACTTTTTTTTTTTTTTTTAAATTATCCTTATGTTATCATTTATGTCAATTTTGTTGTCTTTCATTTTTGATTTTTTTTGTTTTTTTTTTATGCCTTTTTTTTT
>Ga0160505_101538_pt1 | contig 10829 bp, 15 predicted proteins | sample DIDeMG_FD_108225 | JGI IMG/M metagenome (GOLD analysis project Ga0160505, IMG submission 108225) | Enriched chicken feces microbial communities from UW Madison campus, WI, USA - DID2874_E49_Stillage MG | ecosystem: Host-associated > Birds > Digestive system > Large intestine > Fecal ...
AGAAGTCGCGTCCAGCTGCCAGTGGCTGCAGCCAAGGCGAACACCAGCGCAAGGTGGGCGGATGACCTCACACCGAAGCAGACGAAACATCTGACTGGACCTACCCCACTGTGGGTGATGGCGAAGTGGATTCTGGTAGCCCGGGTCGGCTAGCGAGGCGATAACTGTATCTTGCCGGCAGACACCACAGATATCCGTACCAAGCTTCAAACCCATGTTTGGGCGTCCCATGGACGGATACTTTTTACAGACCCACCTTTGGTCCTATGGAGAAGCATAAGAGCATTTTCACGGCCGGGATCTTGACATCTGACTGTTGTTCATCTACCAACTACACACATACCACCATGGTAACCTCCAGAGAAAAGGAAGAGCTGCCGTACGACGAGAAGAAGGAGCAGCACCACGCCAACATTACGGTCCTTGCCGGACATGAGAATGAGGCCGAACAAGCAGAGGAACTTGTTCTCGCCGAGTCTGAGTTCACGTACGTCAACACCACCGCTTGAGATGAGGCTGACGACAGCGAGGCGGAGTACAAGCGGCTTTTGCGCAAAATCGACTTGATTCTCATGGTGAGCTGAGCACTTGAGCACAGCGGACCGTGCTGACCCGCAGCCCATGCTCATGATCATCTACGGCCTGCAGTTTAGCGACAAGTCGTCGTTGGCTAATGGCGTCGTGTTCGGATTGCGGGAAGACACCAAGCTCGTTGGAAACCAGTACGCCGATCTCACCATCTACTTCTGTGAGCTGCACGGGTAACAAGAGTAGATGCTAACAGGCAAGATGTTGCCTACGCCGTAGCACAGTATCCCATGGCCTGGGGCCTTCAGCATTTCCCACTCGGCCGCTCTCTCGCCATCTGTGTCATTATCTGGGGAGCGACTGTCATGTGTCTGGGCGCGTGCAACAACTATGCCCAGCTCAGCGTCACGCGCGTCTTCTTGGGATGGTTCGAGGCCGTCGTGACGCCCGGTTTTGGTGAGTCGTCTCAGTCTGCAAAACTGCATCACAACTGACTCGCAAGCCATCTTCACGGCCTCGTGGTATCTTCGTCGCGAGCAGAGTCTCCGTCAAACCCTCTACTTCTCCATGAGTGAGTTACCACTTCTCAAGAAACTCACTGACAGGACAGACACATTCTTCGCCATGATCTTCGGCGTCGGAACGTATTACATCGCCCTCGAGGCGCAGCGAAAGGGAGGTCTTGCTGCGTGGCGCGTCATCGTGAGTACCACGACGCAGACCTAGTTCTGACCTCAGAACCTCTTCCTTGGCGGTATCACCGTTGGCATGGGTATTATTTTCCTCATCTTTGGCGGAACTCCCGACGAAGTCTGGTGGCTTTCTAAGCGCGAGAAGCGGATGGCCAAAGCTCGCATCATCTCCAACGGTACCGGTCACGGCGGACAACACGCGTGGCGTTGGGACCAGGTTAAGGAGTGCCTCCGCGACCCGCAGTACTGGTTTGCAGTTGTGTACAACCTCGTCGGTAACATTCCCAACGGTGGTTTGTGAGTTTTTGCTGCACTACCGAGGGCAATACTGACCCACAGGACTACCTTCCAGACTCTCATTTTCAAATCGTTCGGGTTCAGTGAGTATGGACATGAGACCGGCCCTTGTCCAGTCACTAACACCTAGGTTCGCTCGAGACCATTCTTTACGGTCTCCCCATGTACGCTCTGACCTTTGTCTGCGTGGTCACCTCGGGTTTCACTGTATACTACTTCCCCAAGGCGCGCTTCCCAATCGCCATCCTGGTCCAGCTGTTGACGATGACCGCCCTCCTCTTCGCTGGTCTTTCGCACGCTGGTAAATGGGCCAAGTGGGGTGTCTGGATGATGAACCTTCTGTACTCGGTACGTCACTCGAGCGCTTACCTTCCTAACACAAGATCTCCTCCTTCATCCTCGCGTGGCCGGTCATCTCCATCAACGTCGCTGGCCGCACCAAGAAGTCGTTCGTCGGAGCCACCTCCCTCCTCATCTACTGCATTGGCAACATCATCGGCTCGCAGGTGTTCCGCCCCAAGGATGCCCCGCGGTACATCACCGGCCTGATTGTGTGTGCTGCCGCGATCGGCGTCAATGTCCTCAACTTCTTCGGGTGGTGGTACTACTACATCCGCGAGAACAAGAGGCGTGAGGAGGCCTTCATCGCGTCGGGACTCTCGATGGAGGAGAGGGAGCGCCAGAACCGTCTTAATGGTGAAATGGACCTTACGGATAAGCAGGTGAGTATGGCTCGAGGCGGTAGAGAGGCGAAGAGGGGAGTAGATCACCTGGCTGACGAGCAGAACCCCCACTTCCGCTACATCTGCTAAGGGGAGCATAATCGAGAGAGAGAACGGAGACATTATGGGCATTTGGGATGCGGCAGGTGTAATAAGTACCAAGGGGAATGGCGAGCAACTGGGTTGCGCGTTGTAATCAGCATTGGACATGGATTGAAAGGGTTCAGTGGAACGCGGTCAATGTGTCTTAAGGTTAGACACAGGGTGCAAAGATTAGAACAAGGATGGTCTCTGAAAGAGACACCTGCGGGAGCGTTTGTTTGTTCTCCGGGCGATGACAAAGGTCAGCAAACGTTCTTGTGTTGCTGTCGCCACTTCGAGCTGGGCGCCGTGCCAAGCAAAACACCTCCACCTCCGCCGCCGAGGTGTCCGAGTTATCAGGCACGGGGCAGTAGGGATTGGCGCGGCGCCGGGCGGATGATGACGTCGGGAGCTGCGGGCTCACTTTGAAATGCCATTCACACCCAACCCTGTTTACCTGTGTCTTTTAAACTTACTTCCACGTCGCGTCAACACTCAGCAATCACCATGGCTCCGTGTAGTCCTCCTGGCGACGTCGTGGGCAAGATCACGACCGGCTACCAGGCCTGGTTCACCTGCGATGGCGACAACTCCCCCATGGGCGGCTGGTGGCATTGGGCACCCGACCGCTGTAAGATGATTTGCCCGGGCAACAACGGTGTGATTTCGTGGCCGGCGATGCAGTACTACTCAAAGGCGTACGACACTGGGTTCTCGCCGCACAACGACGGGACCCCCGCGCGGCTGTTCAGCAACTACGACGAGGACACTGTGCGCGTGCACTTCAACATGATGAAGGACGCGGGTATCGACACCGCCGCCCTCCAGCGCTTCAACCCGTGCGGAGGTGAAGGCCCGATCCGCGACGCCGTCACGCCGTTCATCCAGCGCGCAGCCGAGGCCACGGGCGTCAAGTGGTACTGCATGTACGACGTTTCCGGCTGGCACAACATGGCCCAGGAGATGAGGAACGACTGGGTCACGAAGATGTCGGCGTACGCTTCGATGCCTGGTTACGCGTTCCAGAATGGCAAGCCCGTCGTGTGTATCTGGGGCTTTGGCTTCAACGACGACAACCACAAGTTCTCGCCTGAGGAGTGCCTCGACGTGATTCGTTGGTTCAAGGAGGAGCAGGGCGTCTACCTCATCGGCGGTGTGCCTACTTGGTGGCGCAAGGGCATCAGCGATTCTCGCGCTGGCTACGAGGAGGTGTACCGGTCGTTCAACATGCTGTCCCCATGGATGGTCGGTCGTGCCTCCAAGCTGCGCGACCTCGACCACTTCTACCGTGAAGCCAACCGTCCCGACCAGGAAGAGTGCGAAAAGTACGGTGTCGACTACCAGCCGTGTGTTATGCCCGGCGACCTCTCGACTGGCTGCCGCCTGCACGGCGACTTCTACTGGCGGCATTTTTACAACACTGCCCGCCTCGGCTGTGCCGGTGTTTACGTCTCCATGTTCGACGAGTACAACGAGGGTAACCAGATTGCGCCTACCGCGGAGAACAAGGACCAGCAGCCTGCCGATTTCCCGCACCCCGCGCTCGACGAGGATGGCGTGCCGTGCACTGCCGACTACTACCTTCGCATTACACGCGATGCAGGAGCCATGTTCAAGGGCGAGGCACCGCTCACTGTCCTCCGCCCCACCGAGCCCTGGCCTGGAAAGGGACCCTGCAACATTCCTCACCCTCGCGTCGACATTGCCGTCCGCGCCCGTGTCAACTTCAAGCTGGTCTGCGCCGCGGCGAACGGCGGCAAGCCGCTCATCGCCAACCGCGACAACCCTGGCCCGTGGGAGCGCTTCACCTTCGAGACCGTCGACATTCTCAACAACGAGCCCGACGCCCCGCTCAAGTCGACCGTGCGTATCAAGGCGTGCAACGGCAAGTACCTGTCCCCCGACATGAACGCCGACAAGCCCGGTATCCTCGTCGCAACCGCCGACAAGCCAGGGGACAACGAGACGTTCGTGCTCATCGATAGCGGCGACGCGTTCAGCCTCTGCGCGAGCAATGGCAAGTACGTCCAGGCCTCGGACGCCGGCAGCGGACCGCTTGTCGCGTGGGCGCCCGACGCTGGCTGGTGGGAGTCGTTCGAGTTTGTCGATTAGAGCAATAGGAGAGAATAAAAGTTGTCAAGAACAATCAATCTGCATTACTGATTTTCACAACTGTTACTTCTGAAACAACGCTACGACAGTCTGGTTCACTCGATAAGCAGGCACTGATCATCTAGTCATCGACGACGTTGGACCTGATGGACGCACAGCACATGCACATGGCCGAGATGATGGCAAGGTCGACGTTCGGCGCCACATCGAGGCGGTAGATGGTGGTGACCTGCTCCTCTTGCTTTGCGCCCGTCTTGGGGTTCTCGGTCGAGACCCAGGTGACGGACTGGTCCGTGCGGTACACGTGAGCAATGAGGGTGCCGTGAGGGGCCACACGGAACTCGGCCTTGCTAGTGATCCAGTCACCTGCAATCTCGATCTGGACGCGGGCCTTGGACCTCGGTTCGAAGAACGTCACTTCAAACTTGTCCACACCTCCATGACCTGGGTGGGGTGTTAGCCCTGCATACAGCAGCTACTTACGAGAAGGGTAGTAGCCGATCTTGAACAGCTTGGTACCGTCGCGAGTCGCCGTCATCGCATGGTGGGTCGTGAAGATGTCGTCCTTGATATCAAAGATAGCCTTGCTTGAGTTGTCGTAGATGACTGCCGCGTCAACCGTGATCTTTCACCTCTGTGCTCACTCTTCTTGCCGCGGCTCGACCATTCCTTGCCGATGGAGCTGACGATGAGATTGCCGGCCATGTCCTTGACGAAGAAGTTGCCCTGCAATGGTTAGACTAACGCGCATGGTGTAGCTGGAAACTCACGCCGCTAACGTAGACGACCTGCTCGATCGTTAGGTGCGAGATCTCGTTAACGGCAAACGAGGGCATGAGGACCAGCGGAGGGTTGCATGGCAGGAGCTCGTTACTGGTGGCATTGGTGTTCATCGCCGACGAGGTAGATGTCCTCGTCTGGGGCTGGTTTGCGTCGTTGTGAGAAAACTCGTGATGGGCGACACCGTAGTCGTCGGCAGACGTGCGCGGTTGAGCCTCTCCTGCGTGGAGCATGTGGTCGGCCTTGTATGGCTGCTCAGTGTGCGCCTGGGCCATACCGTGTTCGTGGCCCATAGCTGTGTGGGTGTGGTCAACACCGCGTTCGTGGCCAGTCATAGTGTTCGGCTGGGTGGTGCCATAGTCCTGGCCGGTCATAGTGTTCGGCTGGTTGGAACCGTACTCCTGGCCAGTCATAGTGTTCGGTTGGGTGGCACTGTAGTCCTGCCCGGTAGCAGCATGGGGGTGTGTGGCACCGTAATCCTGGCCAGCAGCTGTGTGCTGGTGCTGGTGGACAGCGGGGTCGGCTGGTACGGGAGCGGCCATGGCGGTGTGGTGGTGTTGACGTTTGTGGTGGTTTGGCCACGAGTGCTTGGCGGTGTACAGTAGCTGTTTGGTACGGAGCATGTGTTTACTTCTCAGACTGGGTCACAGTCCAAGCTCGCTTTCGCAGTCTTCAAAATTTGGGGTGGTGGTGGGCGAGTCGAGTGGCAAAGAAAAACAACGGCAACAGAAATACTGACCGCTCTTGATCTTCAGGTCTCGCCTTTATGTGTGTGCACACCCCGAGAACACGTCGACGGCGGTACATTGTGCTTCACGACGTTGCGATGAAAGCAGGCAACAATCGACACCCGTCGTTATGGAGAGGGACAATGGTGTTGCATCCCTAGCCGTTTGATTGCAATCTGTTGTCCGGATAAGGATTCAAGGCCTCAATTCCACTTTTTAATATGCCACGGTGCCTGCTGGCGATCAAACGGAGAATGTACTGTACTGCGTGATGTCCGCTCGGAATTTCGACGTCATCCATGCCGTCGTCGATGACGTTGCCGACTCTCAGATTACCACCTCACTGGGATCTAGGCCCAGGTTCCGTAGACGCATGTGGCTCACTGTACCCGCTGTTGCTAGTGATTCTGTAGCTGGAGTATTCATGCCGTTTGTCGTTCGGTGGACAGCGACGACGGTTCTGGCAATGAAGGAATCTAATCGCTGCAGCACGTGTATCGAATGGTTCTGTGGAATCCAAAGTCCAGTGCCTGCTCGAGCCGGAGTGGGGCCCCGGGTATATAGTGCAGCTGAGACTAACAGACCCTCCCAGTAGTGTTGATTCCGAACACATCGCGCACTACTGTACTCCTCGCAGGTAAGGAGGACCAAGCCCGCTGCCCGAGGTGGGTTCGGGGAACGGGCTCACCATCTGCAGTCACGTTTCCACACTTCACACTAACACCAGTTGGTGAGGAACGCGTTGGCAAAGCGCTGATTTGGTAAGAGAGAGACGGTTCCAATCACCTTGCCCTGCCCTTCGGTTATCGGATGCATGAGCCCAAGGTAGCTTAGCTGTCGTTCTGGTAACCCATCGTTGAGCCATGTATGGTTCAAGTGTTTCCGTGAAACATATAAAGGCATTGGCCCATCCTGCATCCTAAAGTTCTTCTTACTTCCCCACTGCGAAATGACCTCGAAGCTAGACCCGCCAACCATGACCACAGCTGACGATGTCGTGGACGTTTCGACGAGCACAGCCACAAAGACCACGCCTGAACCTCTGGTAGCCCTCATTACCGGCTGATCTGAGCCAGCGTCGCTCGGCGCGCACCTCGCCTTCGACCTCAAGCAGCGCGGATACAAGGTGTATGCAACGGCGCGCAAGATTGAGACTCTCAAGGGTCTCCAGGAGGCCGGATGCGAAGCTCTCACTCTCGATGTGACGGATAAACTCAGTATTGAGGCCGCGAAGGAGGCTGTACTGGAGAAGGATGGGCGTCTGGACGTCCTCGTCAACAATGTGAGCAAGACCAAGAAGATTGACAGTATGCTGCGATCCCTGGTGCTAACAATCAGGCTGGAGTCGCCTGCAGTGTTCCTCTCCTCGACACGGACCTGAACAAGATGCGGGAACTGTACGAGGTGAACGTCTTTGGGCCTCTCGCAGTGGCGCAGGCGTTTGCGCCTCTCCTCATCGAGGGCCACAAGTTGACGGGACGCCAGAGCGTAATTGTCAACATTGGAAGTGTAACTTCCTGGGGCCCACCTTGGATCAGTCCGTATGGCAGCTCCAAGGCCGCCCTCCAGAGCATCAGCGACGCGATGAGGTGCGAGCTTGCGCCCCTCGGCATCGCTGTCATCACTGTCGAGCTTTGTGAGTACGTTCGGGTGGTCCTCAAAGGCACTTTTTTATCGTGTGCCTTGACTCTTTTCTGACTAGCAGCCGTCGTCGCGACCCCGATGTCCAAGGGCGACAAGGTCATGCCGCTCGCATCTGCAACTCTCACGGGATACTATCCCAACTACGCAGAAATCCAGGCCAGGTTCACCGAGATTATGCGTCGCGATGGCGAGAACGGTCCGACCGTCGACGCTGTGGCCCGCTCGCTCGCAAACTCGATTACTGCCAGTAGCCCACCGCCCAAGGTCTGGCTTGGCGGCAGGAGTTACGCTTGGCGCTGGATCATTCCGCTCCTGCCTATCCGCATCGTCGATATCCTCTTTAGCAGGCAGCAGCAGGTTGCCCTGGTACCGAAGATCTAGGGCCTGGAAAACGAAGTCTGTACCGATGTGAATACTAGGTTGTCTGATGTTACCCTCGGCGTAAGTGGGTATCGGACCCAGATCCCCTTTGGCAAAACACTGAACACGAACACTAAGCACAGACACTAAGCACAGTTTGACGGCTAATCCGACATCCTTCGTCATTAAAACAGGTCATTCTTGAAAGGCTACCGCTCAGTTTCCAGACCTGCTTACTTTCAGAGCGTTCCCTCCTGACTCCATGGCAAGCCACTTCACAGTATCCCAGCTTCTTCCCCATCGACCCGGGCACACCCACGTGCTTGAGTCATATACATCGTTCTCCCTGATCTTTTCTTACAAAACGTCCGACGTATTCAATGAAGGGCGAAGGCCGAACTAATCGTACAGTCCCTCATCGTCCTCGTTTGCACGCTGCTGGTAGTGATGGTGGCGGTAACGGGTGGCATAGCCACGGCGGACGCGCAGCGTGCCAGCGATGGCAGTACCGAAGCGGCGGTCATCGTAGTCATCGTCGGTGTCATTGTCCCCAAAGAATACGACCTGAAAGCGGCGGGCACGCATGTCGTCAAGGTATACCTCGACGAAATCGTCGACATCGCGATACCTAGACGGCAGGTCGTCGCAGTGGGTCTTGATGACCGGGTGCCCGTTGTGGTTATGGACCCAGTCGTGCACCATAAACTCGTCGTGCTCCTGGCGAACAATGTTACGGTGAGCCGCGCGCTCGGCTGCACTCTTCATCATGTCGATGATATGACGAGGCAGCGGGAGAGAAGAGTAGCCCGCGCTGGCGAACTGGTCGAACACGCGGGACTCGATACCGGCATAGTACCGGTGATACTCGGTCCACCAGCAGCGCGCTTCCTGCTGACGAAGGTAGACGAACCATTCGCGGTTGATGCGGATGACCTTGCTGTCGGGCTTGGGGGAGACAGGGCGGCAGGTGGCGCCGTTGATGACGCTTCTGGGTTAGACGCAGGAGCAAGGCATTGACTTTAGTCACTTCCAGGTAACCTGGGAATTGGTAAGGGGCAAAGACGTCGAGTTGTGAGGGCACGAGCTAACCAGACCCCCGAACCACGTTAGGTAGGGAGCGTTGCGGTACGCGACGTAGGTCACGCGCAGGTTGGGGTTGTCATGGTTGTAGCGCTGACTGTCAGCAGTGCAGGAGGAGCTGACAGGAGCGATTATGGTACCCCTCGAGGGCACTGAGGTCTCCGTTGACGAGAGACAACAGGCCAAGTCGTGAAAGCTCACAAAGTTGTTCTCGTACGGGCTGTCAATCCCCCAAGGAGGTATGGTCGTCATGATTGGGAGCTGTTCGTTGACAATACGAAGTGAGACGATAAAGTGACAGTTGAAGGTAGTTCTCTGTCCTAGGACAGTTGCATGTTGGCGGGGGGAACTGCCATCCCTTCCTGGTGGATTTCTCATGACTCCAGCTCTGAGGAACCGCTGACCACTATAGGCTGCCAGTGTGTGTGTTCCTGCATCTCTCTACCGGTGGCGCTCAGATCGAGGGTGGTTACTTTGACCACAGCACACACTCAGTTCTCACGGTCCTAACACCTCCACATTTCTTCGCCATGGACAGACATGGAAAGCGGGAGTTAGCCTGTTGAGGGCAAGAAAATTTGTCTGAGTGTGCCGTCCTGTGAGCCCCAACAGCTGCAGGATGGTGGGAACAGAGGGTCAACACAAGAACGAATGCGGTGTGGACCACGCCCTAGCCGGTGGCGCGGTGCGAGGTAGATGAAGACCTGTTCTGTGTGTGGTCAATTGGAGCTGCCCACCCCACTATCACAGGGTAAGCCAGCGACACCGTGGTGGGGACTGTGATAGTCTGACTCTAGCCACCGAACGTGGACATACACGTCAGTTTATCACCGACTCCGTTGGTGGGAAAGGTCAGCTCACTGATGGCCACTATGGTGTGCATGTGATGCTACAGACAGCCTAAAAATACATCAGTCGCGGGGGGATTGCGCAGCTGAAGGAGGGACATGGGGAGGAGGTAGTATCGTGTAATCATCTAAGTGGTTGTCGTAAAGGAGATGCTGTAGCCGAGTAGAGTGGCAAGCGTGATGCGCTTACTGCTGGCAAGGGTTTCCGGTCTTGGGCTTGGAGTCAAGGTCCTTGGGAATCCAGCCCTTGGCGATACCGCTCTGGAAGGACCAGGCGTCGTCACGGTCAAGCTTCCAGTTCCAGTAGACCCATCCGGTAGCCCGCTCATAGGCGTAGGTCTGGGTCTCAAACGAGCGAGCGAGGAAGTCGTAGTACTTGTCGTCGGCCTGGGTGGAGCAGTCGCCGTCGTCACATTCCATCGAGACGGCGGCGGTCCACTCGCCAATGATGGTCGGCATGTTGCTCTCGGCCGACTCAATGTCCGGGATCCTGGTGCAGACGTAGTTGAGGAGAGCGTTGTAACCCATCCTCTTGGTGGCATCCTGGAAGAGGGTGTAGATGTGGGTGTCCATGGACACACCAGACTGGCCCTCGGCGTACTTATCCCAGTGGCTGCCCGCCTTGGGGAAGTCCCAGCCGTCCGAGTACATGATGTTCATGTTGGAGTCCTTGGCACGGATCGAGTCGTAGGCCTGCTTGAAGTAGTCCTTCTGGAAGTCGAAGTCATTGTTGTCCCATTTGGGCTTGGGCTCGTTCATGAGCTCGATGGACTGGACAATACCACCAAACTTGCCGTTGCCGTAGCGCTCGAGGGCCTTCTCGGCCGCCTCGACCGACTTGGTGCGGGAGTCCTCGTTGCCGTACCACTGGTAACCGTCACCGAGCGCATGGCCCGAGTTGTCCTGGCCGTTCTGCGAACCGGGGAGACCGTGAAGAACGATGAATGCGGTGATACC
>Ga0160505_101539_pt1 | contig 10829 bp, 7 predicted proteins | sample DIDeMG_FD_108225 | JGI IMG/M metagenome (GOLD analysis project Ga0160505, IMG submission 108225) | Enriched chicken feces microbial communities from UW Madison campus, WI, USA - DID2874_E49_Stillage MG | ecosystem: Host-associated > Birds > Digestive system > Large intestine > Fecal ...
AAAAAAAATGGGTTTTGATTAAATTAATAGGATTGAAAAAAAAAAAAAATTTTATAAAAGGGGAAAAAAAAAAAACCCAAAAAAGGTGCCCTTCCCCCACACCCATAAGGGGGGTTAAAAAAAAAAAAAAAAAAAAAAAAAAAAAAAAAAAAACTCGTACAAAGATCCGAGAGTTTTGGCTACTCGAGAAATTTCACAATTCTAACAATCTCTCTAAAACCGAAACCAACAACAACTCCTACCTGTTACCACTGCTACGACCTTGAGTAATTGATCATCTTCAAGGTTTATTTGTCATCATGGTTTGACGAATTATCCTTGAAGCTTGAGCCACTGAAGAAAAAACCCCCCCCCCAGGGTTTTAGCCTACCCTCCTGAATTGACAAGAAAAAAAGCTGCAAGAATATCATCCATATAATTTATACCACTGATAATATCTTTCATGGACTTCGGGGACATCGAAGAAACATGATAAAACGTTTTACAATTTCACAAACCTGGTTTAACTAGCATGCCAAAAATTCCACACCGATTTTTTTTTTTCAACTACCGTTAATCATATCTCAATTTTTTTCTAAGACAAACAACAAAAAAAAACTGTAAATATAAAGAACTCATTTCATTTCATATATTAGTTGATTTTATGACATTTTTTTGTAAGGTTTTTTTTGTGGTGTATGGTGTGGTGTGTCGTTTAGATATTTTGTGTGGTGTGGGATTTGTTTTTATTCTTTCGTCTATGCCTTAACCGTCCGGACACCAGCCTTGGTGTCTCTGAAAATAGCATCGCCCTCAGCGTAGCCTCTGCCAGCACCAAAACCAACGCCCAACCAAACGGGCCAAGCACGACGCTTGAAGAAAAGAACCGAGGTGATGACGCCAAAGCCAAAGCCAAGACCGGTCTTAACTAAACTGTTGGACAGGACAACATCCCACTAAAGAAGTTGTTAGATGTCTTTTTTCATGAAAAAAAAAAGAAAAAAAAAAAAGAGAATAAATCATACTTTGTCGTTGAGAATGTTTTCGGAAGGAACAACCTTAGTGCTGGGCGATTGAGTAGCTTCGGTAGCAGACATTGTTATGAAGTGTATGTGTATATATGGGAAGTGAGTATACTGGATGAACCAATTGTTAGCAAGGTTACTTTGCGCAGAATGCTTTGACTCTATACCCGATAAAACAAGCGAAATTAAACCATCCAATGAGTGTCCTAGAACCATCAATCGATTGGTAATCCGCAGTTTGAAGATAAATCATGAATATGTGCACACATACTATTAATCAAAATATATAATCGATGATGATGATTTAGTGAAAAATGAGATGGAAAAGGGAAAGAGAAAAGAGAGGAAAAAAAAGAAAGGGAGAGAGAAAGAGGTAAAGTTTTTTTTTTTTTCTTTCTTTCTGTGTGGTGAGGAAACCAGCCAATAAATTTATCTCTTTTGGATTCTTGTATTCTCTGGTGCTGCTGTGTTATAATTTTCTTGAGTCGAAACGTACATAGTTTAGTCTTAATATGGTTTGAAAAAGTTCACTACTTGCACAATATACTGTTTCTAATTTGCACGAAAAACAATAATGGAGAAAACCCAGTACGTGCATTGGTACTCTATTTCAATACACACACACACACACACACACACACACACATGTCTCTGTTATGCATGGACAGAAAAACAGAACAAGAATTGGTGGTGGTGACAAAATACAAAAAGGGACTAGACCCAGTGGTTAGGGTACATTATACGACTTGAGACATAGGAACTGGTTTGACGTTTAGATTTCCAATGTCTGACTTTAGACATGATGTGTATGAAACCACAAACTCACGCAGTACAAGGATTTCACATCACCAGTGAGTCAACTCTCGTTATTTATTTTCATATGGCATCAATTCAATGAACACGGGTTTTAATTATTGAATTTAAATGCGTGAAAAGATGCCATCTATGACTCCATCCTGAACGGCGATAAGAATTGCACGCCGTAGCTAAATAAATGCCATCTCCATTTTGAACGGCACAGATTTCTAGGTTCGCAAAACTTTTTACCAATATTGCTCGTTATTGTTGTTCAATTTTGGTGCCAATTAAAGAAGCAATTGAGTATCAACTAAAACCCTTATGTGTATGTTCATAATGATCTTGGGAAAACCTCCTGGAACGACTCCTTAGTTGATCTTGTTGTAGATCGCCACTTAGCTTCAGTGTTGTAGAGATACCCTATACTAATGTCACCAGCCAATGTGTGTGCTTTTTTTGTTGTTGTTGTTGTTGTTTGTTTTTGAAAACTAAAAAACCCGTCAGCACCTTCTTTTCATTTCTTTTCTCCTCCTCAATCTTGATAAACGTTTCCCCATTATTGTAGCTACTTCAAAAAGGCGAAGCCATACAGAAAAATAAAAAAATTATTTAAGAAATCAAATTCCCTGATTTTTTAAAAATTCTTTTTCTCTTTTTGCTATGCGTCTCCCCATTCGAACCGCTTTACTCCTACCTTCGTTGATTCCATCCTCCTCGAAATCTGTTGTGAACGCTGCTAGATCTTCTAATAAATCTCTCAAACTCGACTCTAAATATCACCTCTACTCTACCTATCAATACGGCGCATACTCTAGTAACATGTCCATTCCTACCCCCCCTCAAGCTGCTCCCTCATGGGAGGTGACTGCCGAAGAAATCAAGTCCAAGACTCAGAAATCCATTGATGAGGACAGAAATTTGCTCGACGACGTTGCCGCTCAAGAGAACCCCACTTTCGACTCAACCATCAAAAGAATTGAAGCCCTGAATGCGAAACACAGTGGTATCCAAGATCCTCTTCTTTTCTACCAACACGTGTCTGCCTCTAAGGAATTGCGTGATGCAAGTACTGAAGCCGAGGAGGCCCTCTCGTCTTACTCTATTGAAGCCCGCATGCGTGTCGATGTCTACAACTCTCTCAAGAAGGTTTTTGAGGATCTTCCCAAGGATCTTGATGCTGAGAGTGCGAGAGTTGCTAAGAAAACTGAGTCTGCTTCCCGCAGAGATGGTCTTGCTCTTGATGAAGAGACCAGAAAAAAGGTCACTGAGCTCCGCAAGAAGCTTTCTACTCTGTGCATCCAGTTCTCCAAAAACATGTCTGAGGAAGATGGATTTCTTCTTTTTTCTGCTGAGGAGCTTGCTGGCGTCCCTGATGATATCATTAACCAGTTAACCAAGCACGAAGATGGTAAATACAAGCTTACCTTCAAGTACCCCGATGTTTTCCCTGTCCTTAAATACGCCCAGAACCCAGAGACCCGTAAGAAGGTTTACATTGGTTTCGATAACAGAACCATTATCAACGATGATCTGCTTGCTGAGGGTGTTAAGATTAGATCCCAGATTGCTCCCCTGCTTGGATATGAGACCCACTCCCATTTTGTGCTCGAAGACCGCATGGCCAAAAACCCTGAAAATGTTAAAAAGTTCCTGAACGATCTGAGAGACCGTCTCGCCCCCAAGGCTAAGGAAGACCTTTCTGTTCTTCTTAAGCTCAAGGAGGAGGACTACGCTAAGAAGGGTCTCCCCTTTGATGGCCAGTTCTACGCCTGGGATAACCGCTTTTACACCAATATCCTGCTTGAGAGCGAGTACAAGGTTGACGGTCAGAAGATTGCCAACTACTTCCCCATTCAGAATACTGTTGATGGAATTCTTGGACTCTATGAGCAGACTCTTCGTCTCAAGTTCTACAAGGTTCCTGATGCTGAGAAGCAGACCTGGCACGAGGATGTTACTCAGTTCCACGTCTGGGATGCCTCTGAAGCTGGCGAGCCTACTGATTTCCTTGGTTGGTTCTACCTTGATTTGCATCCCCGTCCTGGTAAGTACGGCCATGCTGCCAACTTTAACTTGGCTCCTGGTTACACTGATGTCGAGACTGGCAAGCGTGTCTACCCCGTCACTGCCCTTGTCTGCAACTTCTCCAAGCCCACTGCTACTAAGCCCTCTTTGCTGAAGCACGATGAGGTTGTCACTCTCTTCCACGAGATGGGTCACGGTATTCACAACCTTGTTAGTAAGACCAAGTACGCTAGATTCCATGGCACCAGCGTTGAGTGGGACTTTGTTGAGGCCCCCTCGCAGATGCTTGAGTTCTGGCCTTGGAACAAGGATCAGCTCAAGGCTCTCTCTTCCCACTACGAGACCAAGGAGCCTCTCAGCGACGATTTGATTGACTCTCTCATCAAGTCTAAGCATGTCAATGATGGTATGGCCTACATGAGACAAAATTTCCTTGCTACTTTTGATCTCACTCTTCACAGCACCAAGTCTGGCGATATTAACATTCTTGAGCACTACAATGATCTCAGAAGCGCTTACTGCTACGACTCCACTGGTGACTTCAAGTCCCATGGCTTTTCGTCTTTTGGCCATTTGATGGGTGGTTATGACTCTGGTTACTATGGCTACCTCTGGTCTGAGGTTTTTGCTACTGACATGTACTACTCCAAGTTCAAGGCTGATCCCCTCAACTCTAAGGTCGGTTACCAGTACAAGACCCAGGTCATTGGCCCCGGTGGCTCTCGTGATGCTAACGATTCTCTCAAGGAGTTCCTTGGCAGAGAGCCTAACAACTCTGCTTTCCTCGAGGAGCTGGGTGTTTCTGAAGCCAAGTTGTAAATCTAAAATGATTGATGACGCGTATTAGAAATATGTATATTTAAATAACCAACTCTGAAATGAAACTGTGTATGATTTTAACAAAAAGAAAAAAAAAGTACTCCCCATGTGATACTGAATATCTCAGGTTTCCCTTAGCACATGGATACTTTCATGGAAAATTAGATATCATTCACTGTCTGAACTTTTAATCCGTCCTGCTACTGCAACGTTACCAGTTTCATAGAGATAGAATAGAATAGAATAGAATATCTGTTTATTGTGCTTACATCAAATGGTTACATACAAAATTACAAAACAAAACGATATACAGAAGACATGAAATTTCAAAAGCATTTGTCTCTTTGAGACTGGCAAAGTAGCGGTGTCAGCGCGCGCAATAAGTTCAGACGTTCGATGGCACCAAATTTTCCATGAAAGTATCCATGTGCTAAGAGTACTTTCCTTCAGACAACTCTCTCTTGATGTAAGGACAATAGACTGATTATCTATTTATCTATCTACTCAGTTGGCATAGTAAAAATTATCTAATAAAAAAAATAAAAAACCAAAAAAAACACAAACTCAATTTGCTTTGCTTATATAAGCAAAAAATGTTGCTAACTGCTTGTAATAAAGACAAAGAGAGAAATAAAATATCAAGTTAAAGATTCTATGGTCTAGAGGTTATGACGTTTGCTTCACACGCAGAAGGTCCCCAGTTCGATCCTGGGTTGAATCATCTTAACTTAATTTTTTTGCTTAAAAGTTTTCCATAAATTTGGAACTTACTGGTTTACACTGATTCTAAAGCATGTCACAAAAGGGCTCAGCAATGATTTTATGTGTAAACTATTCGATATAAGGACAAGCAACCGATTATCTATCTAAGGACTCAGAAATCTTCTAACCGAACCATTAATTGCAGTATTTGTCTAAATATCTTCAAGGATCAATGGTCCCCTGCTCTGGTTATTTCAAAGACCCCCAGTCAGTCTACTCACTTTTACTAGACCTCGATCTTGATGATCCCCTGGAAGACCGTATTGCCAAAGTTTGTCGCAATGTTTGCAAAAAGCTCAATAAGATTACCAAGAAATGGACTTCTAAATTTGCGTCTTGAAGTATCAATAGCTTTTAGATTTAAAATTTAAAACATAATACATAGGATCATATAGTAACAGATGTCAAATATTATATTACATAATCCAAGTCAAAGGCTGCCTCCCTCCCTTTAGATGCTGGGTCAATTGGGGGACCAGAAGTTTTCATTAAACCTTCCACGTAGTTAAAATAACCAATCCAGTTCTTTTCTCTCTTCTCCAGCAGAGTTTGACGAAAACACTTCCACTACCTCAAGACAACAGCAATTGTCAGATTTTGGCTGTGACAGCACGTATACACACACAGACACACACAGTACCAAGCACTAAATACAGTAGCCGATACACTGTGGAGGGTGGGACTCATATATCGCCATGTCTAATAACAATTTTAATCCGAACTATCCCCAGCAGCAGCAGCAGCAGCAGCCGACTGGATACCTTAATTCTCAAGCAACGGGATATAATCAAATGGGATATCAACAGACGGGTCTTGTCAATCAGGCGACTGGCTACCAGCAACCCCAGCAGCAACAGTACTTGAACCCTCAGGCGACCGGGTATGTTAACCAGGGTTATCAGCCACAGCAACAACAGTACGTTCCGCCTCCTGTGCCCTCAATTCCTTCGGAATATACCAGCACTTCTCAGGCACCTGTTGTCAACACTAGCTTGACAATTCCTAATGGTATGTGCTGTCTATAGTCAATATTGCATTCGGTACAGTATCCTTATTTTGATGATGTTTGACTAATTTTTCTTTTAATTGAAGTGCGCTTATCATTTTTGACGCCGGATGAGCAGAAGAATTACGAACAATTGTTTCGATCAAAAGTACCGCAAAAAGAACAGGCTTTGTCGGGTGAGTAAATATTAGAAAATTGTCTTTCTAGCTTTTTTGGCAGTTAGCTAGTCATAGACTTAGCCCACCAGTTAGGCAATCCAGAAACTAACGTCTTATCTTTAGGTGCGCTTGCTAAGGATGTTCTGGTTATGTCGGGCCTTCCCCCGCAAACTCTGGGTGAAATTTGGAATCTAGCTGATACAAACCGCTCTGGTGCTTTGCTTTTTCCTGAGTTTGCCCTTGCCATGTATTACTGCTCGCAAGCACTCAAGGGCCAACCTGTACCCAGCGTTTTGCCAGAGGACGTGAAGCGCGACGTAACCAAATTTGTCGACGTCATTTCTTTTAACATTCCTGAGGAGACTTCCTCCAACGGGAACAATACTAGTACTTCTAATACTACTCAACAAACTGCTCAACAACAGCCACAACAGTCGTTTAACGCGCCTGGATTGCAGCCCTCGACTACTGCATCCTTAGCCCCCCAGGCTACAGGATTTCAGCAGTCACTGCCCACTCAAGCAACTGGCTTTCAGCAACAGCAACCCTTACAATCAACTCAACCTACTGGATATACGTCTTCCATCCAGCCTCAATTAACGGGTTACACGCCAACTATTCAGGCTCAGACCACAGGATATACTCCTACTGTCCAGGCTCAGACCACAGGCTATACTCCTACTATTCAAGCTCAGACTACAGGCTATACTTCCACCATCCAGGCACAAACAACGGGCTACTCGCCAGCTTCCGCTCTACAGACGACTCAGTCTACCGGGTTTCAATCTAATGCTTCTGCGCCTGCGGCGGGTCCGATCCAGACGACGGGATATACTCCTCTACAAAGTCAGTTGACAGGTTTTGTTGCCTCTTCCACCACGGGTTCTGGCCCTGCCGTTTCGAATATGCCTCAGACAACGACGGTTTCGCAGCCCCTACAGGGTCAAGCGACAGGTATTGTTCAAACACCTCTTCAGACACAAGCTACAGGATTTTCCCAGCCTCTTCAAACTCAAGCTACAGGATTTAACCAACCCCTACCGACTCAGGCAACTGGCATCCAGCCTCTCCAGAACCAAGCAACTGGTTTTGTTCAACCTTTGCAATCACAGGCCACCGGATACCCTGCTCCACTTCAAGCAATGCCTACTGGCAAACCCGGACAATGGGGATTTATTAATAACCCTAGTGGTGGATTGCCTGGCCTTGACAAGTTTCACTCTCGTTTCATGCCTCAGGAAGGAACTCAGAATTTCACTTCTGCTGGACTTGAAGGTAACGCAAAGGTAGAGTGGGCAATTACTAAGGACGAAAAGCGTGTCTACGACAAGATTTTCGCTGAATGGGATAGAGACCACAAAGGCACCATGGGTGGTGAAACTGCTATCCAGGTGCTTTCTCAAAGTGGATTGTCTCAGCGCGATCTTGAAGCTATATGGACTCTTTCCGACCCCGGTAACAAGGGAAAACTTGATAGAGATGAGTTTGCTGTGGCAATGCATTTGATCTATAGACGCTTGAACAACTATCCTATTCCCGCAAGATTGCCGCCTGAGCTTATCCCTCCTTCTTCGATAAACTTTTCAGATTCTGTTTCTCAAGTGAAAAAGTTTTTGCGGGCTAATAATTCCAAGCCTGATAGCAGTTCTGGAAGTGGTGTTAGTTATATGAAAGATAGATCGTTTACTTCTAACTCAACCAAGAACATCAAGAAGGATGCAACTGTGTTCAAAAACGATGATAGTGAAATGGTGTACCGTTCAAGGGCCAGACACAAGTCTTCGAAAAACAAGGACAAGAGCGAGCCAAAATCTCAAGATGAAGAAAGACACAGACGCAATCATATGACTTTAGCGGAGTTGAGAAAGCAAGTTCACGAGAAGAAGATCTTGCTTGATGCAATTGATGCCCGTGACGAAGAGGAGTACGACAATGTTGTCAACATTGAGGATAGAGACAAGCGTGAGATTGAGACACTCAAAGATCGTATTGTTGATATTCAAAAGGAGATTTACAAATATCCAGTTTCTAATGCTAGCCCCAGTGAGGGTAAGAAGCAGCTGCAGCACAAACTGGCTGACCTCAAGAAACAGATTCCTACCCTTATTCAAAACGTGAAGGAAGTTGAGAATGAGATTGTGCAGTTTAAACTTCAGCTGTTCAAGGCCAAGGCGGAGCATGAGAATCCTGGCTCGACCATTACTGGTACGGGCCCCAACGGTACAATCACAGACTCGGACAGGCGTAAGGCCAAGAACCGAGCCCTGCTTAAGGCCCGTATGGCGTCGTTGACCGGCAAACCCTCATCTGAAAATGTCTATGATTTTGAAGCATTTGAACGTGACTACAATGCAGAACTCGAGCGACTTACACGAGAGAAAGAGACAATCGAGACAACAATGCGTGATATTGAAGAGTCCTCGACCCAAATTTCTCGTGAGGTCGAGGCTTCTCTTCGTGGAGGCTCTTACGATGAGGAGACCAACCCAGATCGTGAGTATAACCGTTTTGAAGAAGCTATTGGTGTCGAGGATGATGTAAAGGACTTGATTTTGTCATTACGCAGATTCAAACCTGCTACACCGGCAATTGCTGAAACACCTAAAGCTGCTCCTGCATTCTCGTCTACCAGAAAGTATGATTTTGGATCCACACCTTCATCTTCTGTTTCTTCTTCACGCCAGGTATCTACTTCAGATCTTCCATCTGCAGTCTCGTCACCTACTATTGGGCATACAGCATCACCACAGCCCGTGCACCGCACACCCGCAGAGCGCGCTGCTTACATTAAAGCTGAAGCAAAACGACGCATGGAAGAGCGTATGGCTGCTATGGGCATCAGACGCCCAGGTGCGTCTTCTTCCTCCGCCAAAGCATCTCCTGTGGAGTCACCACGCTCGACTCCGGAGCCTACACAACTTCCCACGTTTGCATCGCCATCCCACTCGCCTGCACCTGTCCCTACTATCCCTCAAGCTCCTGTGGAAGTTGCGCCCACCCCTGTCGCCGCGCCGGAGGCACCCTTTAACTCTGAAACCTACAAGGAGGAAAGTTCTGAGGACAGCTCTTCGAGCGATGATGATGATGACTACGACGATGAGCAGTTTAAGCGTATGATTCAACAGCGCGCCTCTGCTGAGTCTCATGGCCGTGACTCTCCCGCCGCTTCCCCAGCAGCTCCTGCTGCCGACTCCGCGCCCGCCAGTAGCCAATCAAAGGAATCTCAAATGGAACAACTCAAGGCCCAGATGGAGGCCATGAAGCGTGAACAGCTTTCTCTCGAAGCTGAGAATGATAGTGACGACTCAGATGCTAGTGACGATTCTCTTGATGAGCAGATTCGCCAATTGGAGCAACAAACACAGAGTCATAATCCCTTTTTGAAGGCCGGGGATAATAATCCTTTTGCCAAGATGGCGGCCCAGAAGCAGCAACAGCAGCAGCAGGAGAAGAAGGATGATGATGCTTAAGTAGATTACGGGGGAAGAAAGTAACAGAAACTCGTTAAAGGCGTATATATATACTCTTGAAATTGTCATAATTAAATTAATTTTTTTTTAACAAATGAAATATTTTAATATTATGATACAGATTTGATTATAACTAAAAAAGAGACTTTGTAAAAATACGGAAAAGCAGCCCCGATATCATTAATAAATAAAAATTGATGTACTAGTAACCCAATCCAGTCCAAGGTGAAGTTTTGGATTGAGGAGAGTTGCGTGATATCCTTTATAGACATTATATATCTATATACACAGACACTTGAAAAATAAAGAGAAAGAGAAAAAAAAAAAAATGCAAAGTTGATGATAATAATGATAATAAATACTACACTGCCTGTTAGCGGTGTCCGGTATATCGAAATCGATCCAGCCGACTCTGCAATCCAGCCGACAGCGTTGCTGTCTTTACAACAGCGGGTGATTTTTCGGATACGTTTGCTCCTTGATGAGTAGCTGCTGGATTTACTGCAGATGCACAGTCAGTACGATCAGAAATGCTAGTCTTGGTAGATTTAGTTGCAGCAAGAGATGTTTGTTCTTTTTGATTTAGCCTCTTCTCCACTTCCTTCTCATCCCTTTTCTGCTGGAACTTGGGGGTTACAGATAGAGTCGAAATCGGGAGATCTTTTTCTTCTTCTTCTTCTTCTTCTTCTTCTTCTTCTTCTTCTTCTTCTTCTTCTTCTTCTTCTTCTTCTTCTTCTTCTTCTTCTTCTTCTTCTTCTTCTTCTTCTTCTTCTTCTTCTTCTTCTTC
>Ga0160505_101540_pt1 | contig 10829 bp, 2 predicted proteins | sample DIDeMG_FD_108225 | JGI IMG/M metagenome (GOLD analysis project Ga0160505, IMG submission 108225) | Enriched chicken feces microbial communities from UW Madison campus, WI, USA - DID2874_E49_Stillage MG | ecosystem: Host-associated > Birds > Digestive system > Large intestine > Fecal ...
AAATTAAAAAAAAAAAAAAAAAAAAAAAAAAATAAAAAAAAATTTATAAAAAAAAAAAAAAAAAAAAAAAAAAAAAAAAACTAGAGGTTATAAGAGTTATAACTGGGCCCCAGTAGCTTATCTTTCATCCATGTATAGGGTCTGGTAACTACCAGGCCACTCTAACATTGTATTTTTTTTTTCAAACCCATTAATTTACACGTATTAATGATCATGCAAAAGCGACACAACTAACTGTTTCAAAACTACCGTAATTCTTAATTCGCATAAACACGATTTCCAGGGCCGTAACCTCTGCGTTTGATACATGAATAATCGTAATAGAAATCAGCGACCCAATTCCCGGCTTTAGACTTGAGTTTCACTTTTTTTTTAAACTTCTGGGTTAGCCTGATGTATTCCTACGCCATCAGCCTGAAAAGAGCGACTGCCGCCGCCTGCCTGCTGTCTCTAACCGTTTTGTCTTCTAAATACCAGAAGAATTGTTCGATCATAGATGCTGAATTGCAGCAATAATAGCAAGGTACTAGTAAATCTTTTTTTTTTTCATGTATTCAAGTTTCTACGTATTTTAGCATCTAGGTTAAATTTACAGTTCAAAATTATAATAGGTGCAGATAGTCTATGGGGTTTTCCCATTACACAATCGGCGGCAAATTTCAAATTTCCAGAGAGAGAGCTTGTGCGGTGGGATACAATGTGAATTTGAGACAAACAACAATAATAGTAATAATTGTAACCACCACTCTGGTTCTCGTGTTTTTACGACGGCCTATGAATGGCTAAACCCAGGGTTTCCTTTCATAATAAGTTTGCGGAGAGCTCGGGGAGCAGGAAAGAAGAGATATAGAGCTAGGTAACTTTTACAATGAGCTTTTTTTTTTTTTTTAATTTTGCCCAAGGGTCGTGACAGGCATTACAAAGTCCATTGGCTGGTGAGGTTGTCAAGCTTTATAGCCATTAGAAATTTATTGTATTAATGTGTAGAAAACGGTCAGATCAAGGCTATGGCAAACTAAACCCCCATTCTTTCACCTATTGATAAATGCAGTGACATTGGCCAGTGTTTTTGAAAAGGCTATTTTGTATCATACCGCTAATTTAGCCTGCTAATATTGTCCTGTCGCTTGAATCATTATACAGAAATATCAGGTAAGCTTTAAAGCTATTGCAAAACTCACACGATCACTGCCGGCTTAAAAATTATTCATCCATAAGCTTCATTAAAGAAATCACAGACAAATTCTAGACTAACCACGCTATTGAATCTGGTTCTTCTAACGAGCTCGGTAACCGTATTTAAAAATCCAACTGTTAGGATTTCAAGCCTTATTCCTGGATATCGCCTAGACCCAACGGTCCTGTGTAAGGTTAAGCCAAGTTTTAATTGTGACAAAATGTACGTTAGTGGTGTCAGTTGTTTTTTCCCTCATTTATTTATTTCCAAATCTGAGTGAGCGACAGTTTCATCATCCCATAAACGATACGGGTTGAAAACTCAACTTAGACAACAGCTGTTTGTTAACCCCTTTTAACTGTTTGTGCCGTTTAAAGTAAAACATATAAAACTCACGGCGCTGGAAATAGCATCAAACAGATCTCAAAAGACGAGATTACACCGCGAGATTTAGAATTTTAAGGCCAAGCCGTTAATCTAAAGCAAGGGCTCAATAAAAAAAAAAAAAAAAGAGGGCCCAACAGAACATGGATAATATCCCCGCGACATCATAATCATACCGATGATCATCCCTTCAAGGCGGACCGTTGAAATCAGGCTAAGCCCAACACGAGTGCGAATGTAAGAAGTTTGCAGGATGTCAGACTTTGTAACCTTTCGTGGTTGTACGACCCTCTCTAACCTACTCGCCAGTTGTTGGCGGCAACTCAGCCACGAGGGCATGCAAAATCAAGATTTCCTTTGGCATTATCTAGATTGCAGTTTAAGCCGACCGTATAACATCAGCTTCCTGGCAAGCCAGTAAATGTTACCCAGCAGGCGTAGATTTTTGAAATGCAGATAAGTAATCAAAGATTATTATTTTATTTATAGTTTCATAACCCAGAGTACCGTCTCAGTACAGTGTGTAGTTTTAATCACGCTTTATGTCGAGATAGTTTGATAGGCCATTGAGCGAGAAATTCCTACTGCTCACGAATCACCGCCCTGCTGGTTTCAATGAACTCAAAAAATATTGTTAACAATTATTGCCACTAGATTTGTGCGCGCCCACCGTACCCTCATGTTTCCAAGTCAAGCTGTTTATGACCTCAATAGGGAAAAAGCCGTTAAGTGAAACAGGCCAAAAAAAAGAATTTGCATGCTACCCTAACAGCTTGTGTGCATACATAACACCATGGCAGCCGTCCATAAAACACAAATATGCCTCCAGCAATGCATTGTAACTTTAACGCCAGGATCCACAAAAAAAACCTGGAGTCTGGACCGTAAAAAATGGTTAAAGGGGGTAAATTAGCATTTGGTTAGCTGGCCTGGAATCAGATAAAGGCAATTTGCGAACGGTGTTTGACAAAACAAGTCAAACGGTCGGTAATCTTGTTTGACCGTATACATTTCGCATGTCTATCATCGTGTGTCTTTATTTACAGTCTACCGACAGGTTTGCAGCACCCGTTTTCATATATTTCAGCTGTGTACGCACACGCTTGTCCCCACTTGATTCAAACCATCTTAGGGTATGCAATTTGCTTGTTATCTTTGAATTGTCTAACCTGTTACAGAAACTTGGCGTGTCTAATTCTAACCTATTTCATATCTTTACAACTTTGTGCTTACTGGCAAAGTATGTCTGATAGCGGCTTTCTATAGCCGTCAGGGCATTGGTTTCCTAAATTAAAAAGGATATACTTTGTTAGAAACTAACTCAAGGCTGATTAACATGTTTCAAGTCTAACTGCCCTTTTATCCATCCGTCTTTTCTGCCTAACTAGAATTTGTTAGTTATCTGTAATTGTTGTGCTAACCAAGTGCCCAGGCTCTTCACAATGTAACACCTTTATTTCTACATCTGTACTGCAGATCTGTCAATTCTATATACATATTTACCATACCCTTCAGGATTCATAGTAGCGGCTTCAACCAAAAGGTAATTCTCAATACCAAAGTTTAATTTAGACCCCAATAGCGAGTATGTATCAATTTCTAGACCCGCTTAACTACTGCCGGACAGCAACATGAGCAGAGGTAGAGGATGGTGAAAACAAAACAAGAAGTAACAACCTCAGCAGACGATGGGCAATCAGCCTCTAATTCTTTTAGGCAACTGCACGCAAAAAAAAAAAGCTCCAGGGCCAGTGTCTCCCGAGAAAAAGTATAACCAACTGCATTTTAGGACACAGTATGCTGTCCAAATTTGAAGTGGATGTTGATATCAATGGGCTCTGACCGTATCAGCTGCAACGGTTGAAATAATAATATACTTGCATGCCATAACCCAACTTCAGCGACCCTGGTTACCGCGGCATTGTGTGGCAATTTATCTAGTTATTCATTCGTACTTAGACAAAAACTATTGTTTGCTATTATTTTACATTACATAGGAATTGAAAAATAATTTGTGTTAGAATTCTGGTTTTGCTGTTTTATTGGTTCACCCCAGATGGGGGTCTATCAACACTAATGGCTTTTGTGTGTCCAACGTAGGCAAATCTCCAGGTAAAATAGATAAATAATTTAAAAAAGAGAGCAGTTTCTAATTGGCTATATCATTCTCTTTCAATCCAGAGACGTATTTTGCAAATTCAAGAGGGGTTCTTAAGACGAATCAACATCCTCGTTGTCGCTCCGCCTTCATGATCGCCAATATAAAGAGTTAAGCTTTGCCATTCAAGCGAATGACGGGGTTCCACCTAATTTACAAAAGTAAATATTTCTAACTCCAATACATATTAAAAAGTAATGGTCGAAAGCTTGTCTTTGTAGTTGTAAATTAAAAATTGCCTAATAGTCTGTAATTGGCGAATTTTTGACAAGTCATTTAATTAAATGGGCTTTAACCAACTTTTTTCTAAGCCTAGGAACCATGTCTGATTGAATATTTTTTAGAAAATTGAAACTTTGTAGTTTTACCTAGCTTCCTCATAGTAGCGGTCTTATAACCGCACAACGTTGAGTTAATAACCCGAAAGACTAAAACTTGGGCAGCCAAGACAAGTTTGTAGTTAAGTTTTGACTTTGTTACATGATGTAAAAAATACAAGCGATGACAAATAGCTTACTAGATTTATTCTAGAGTACAACCCTGGTAATTAACAATAACTGCAACGGCAGTCTTGTTTGACGTAAATATCTGCGATAGGGTCTTTTATCCTGCAGGCGACCCTACGCAATAGGCCCAACATGCAATGAGCGCGATATGTACCCTCTGAAATGTAGGTCAAAACAAAATCAGACTGAGACTGCTAGGTAACATTTGGCTACCATTTTTTTATAATCAGTAACTCGGTGAAAACCCGATAAGCTTACATCAAAATCGCTTCAAAGCTGTGGGTATGATACCATCATCGAGGAGGCCACATTATCTATTATAATGTATGATAAATCAATCCTATGATACCAACGCATCTGCCTCGATTATAGTGTGTCGGTTTAGTCTTAATGCCGATACATATTTGTTGAAACCTACCATTGCTAGCCTCTGGGACTGAAACATATTGAAAATCAAAATTTGAGGGTTTATTTAGGTACTTCAACGGCAGGCCTGAAATTTGATCCTTGGCCTCGGACTCCCTTTGTATCCTCGAGAACTACCGCTTCTTAGTAAAATGAACAAAGCGATTTTTTTTTTCTTTTTTTTCTTTTCACCGTGCATTTTTTATTAATATTAACCAAAACATATGATAACCGTTATTTGGAGAGAATAAAAACATTAAGAAAAATAAGCTAATTCACAAATCTAAATTTCACTATTGCTTGTGCATAGTAATTAAAGCCAACTGGTTTACTGAGTTGAGAAATAGATCCTACTTGTATTACAGATTCACAAGTGAATTTTTATTTCTTATGTAATGCTGTCGTTAACAAGCTGAACAATTAGCAAGAGCTGTTGACTTCGAGGCAGCTAATAAAGCCATTGCGGATCTTAATGACACTATTTTTCGCAACGACTATTCAGCAGCTTTCTCAACACTGAAATAAAAGTGCTTTTTTCATGTTTTTTTGCTTTTTTTCTTACTTTGAACAAATCTTATGATATGCACATAATCATCCCAATACAGTAAAAGCAGTTATCTGTACATCTCGATCCCTTGAATCCTGAACCCCTTTTTTTTATATCCCAACGGTCCAAAGACATGAACCTCGTACACAATCAAATTTTTGGTCTAGTACATATATATTTCGTTGGCTACAGTGTTTTTCTTTAGAAACATACAGTAACTTGCTATTAGCTGCGCTAGCTGCTAGCTAGACTTGTCTATCAACATTTATGCATGTAAGTTAAACTCGTTGACCGTTGCCTTGAGTGGGCTTTAGTAATACGATTTAAAAAAAGGTAATAAAAGACATTATCCTCTTACGTGACTTTCCCTGAAAAAATTCAGTAAGGGATCCCTATTATTTGATTGCTTGTAATCAAAAAACAAACATGGCTCAACGGTCAGGCAAGCGCCAGATGGACTACATGTTGCGCTAAAGTACTTAATACTGCACTATATAGATATTATAACCAAAATAATTCAATAATATTGATTATAGCTTCTAAATTTACATTTTTTCCTTCAATACCAATGAATGGCACTTGGACCAGTTGGCATTCAACAACTTTAGTAGAGTAGTTGGCTCCAAAATTTGACAATGCACTAGAGATTTTTAATTTACTACTTATAGTGCTCCTCTACGAGCTTAACTTATCTGGTTATTGGAGCATTTCAAATAAAATATCCACTGGGTGACAATAGTGGGATCCTAGCGGCAAACTTGCTACGAGTTAAGAGCACAGAAATAGTACTGTTGCTTCAAGGTCATTATTTTACATGAATATCCAAAAGAGATTAATGGCAAACAACAATACGTTAACACTACGTTGCAATATATCTACATATTTTAGCCAGATAGCTGCTAGGTCTCTATCCTACCTTTTAATGCGCGAGAGAAGTTGTACATAAGTGTCCTTTTTCATGTTAGCAGAGTTAACAGATATACCTGTTGGGTTAACCAACTTCAAGGTTGAATCAGCATATGAATATTTTGATAATTTGATTAGTGTTAATAACCCACAATACATACCAGTGATTTTATTACCCGAAAATTTGCACTTCTCCCACAGTGCTATTGCAGGCATCCGGTTTCCCGGAATTCAAGATGGTGATTTCTATACAAGCATATTATGTCAAAAGCGAACCAAGATTGTAACGATCTTACCCGTCTCATCATATGGCTGGTACATAGTTGTAGTTTCTATGCTGGTTGAAGGTGAGAAACTTCAGATTCCATGGCTCTATGTCCCATGGGCATTTGTCAAAAATACCGTGATCGGGAATTTTTTATACAACGCTCACCTACCAACTATTGTTACATGTTTATGACGTACACTTCTATGCGTTGGGTGAGCACAACGGTTTGTTCCCTTTTTGTGGGAGCAGGTTCGTTTCTAGTCAAGTTGTGAGCAGGTTAGGGGTTTGTGGCTGCTGCGCGGCACAACTGTGTATTAAAAACTTTTTGGTTGCCTTACCCCCTGGTGCGGTCAACCGCACAGCTGGTAAATGATCAGTTATGAAAGGCGTTCTGTGAAGATAAGTAGAGTTGGGCTCCTTTGGGCCGGGCTGGCTAGAAGAAACTTTTCCGGCAATATGGATTAAAAATCCCAAGGTTGAACCTTCAGAAATGTGAAGGGGTATTTTGTTTTGTGTATCTGTAGGTAGCCTGTGATGGTAATCTTGAGCGCTTTGTTTGAAGGCATATCGACAAATTACATGGTGTGTCTATTGTAGTCTAGAATTTTTAGTATTGTAGGATCGTAGTGGCGTAGCCAGTTGGCATGAAGCAGACGAGCATGCAGAGTTTGATGTTATATCTATGAGTGGCGCCATTTCTTGCAGGGTATTGGTAACTTCAAACTTTGAAAGTAGCAATATCGCTGTGGACTGTCTACACCCAGAGGTATAATCGTAGCAAGTTAGGTTGTTGACAAGGAATATCATTACTCTATGTGTTCATCAAACATTTGGGCACTTGGTGCTTGTCCATTTTTCTTGGTGGTTGACCGTGGACTCAGACCAAAGGGATTTACATCTGCTGGTGATGCTCGCTGTACGGTCCCCACTCACACAATTTCACCACTACGGTCGCTGGGTGGCAACCGCCATTCGTTATACTAGCACCCAGTTAAAGCCTTAAAATACTGTGGCTTAATGAGTATCTCTACTGCCCAAAGACTCTGTAGATAACAGGTTGGTTAACCAGATCACCATATGCCAATGTCGATTGTCAAGCTTCAGTGTGGCAGCTAGGATGAACATCTGCCATATTTTCCCCCCTAAAAATGGAGCCAATCTTTCCAGAAATGCCTAATTAGTTTTCGGTAGCGAACAAAGATTTCAATGCAATTACGTCGTAATGCTGTCAAAGGACTTACAATAAAATAGCGGCAGCCAGCTACAAAAAATAACTAATTAAATAAATAAATTTTTAATTCGGTACTACAAAAGTTTGGTAGATCTACCTACAAACTTGACAAAAAGCTAACTAATTAATTAGATTTGGTTTAAATTAGTAGATGTAGTGATTTTCATTGGGGAACGCCGCTGACGGCAAGGAGAGTACAGACTGGTGATTGTAGAAAGAGTTATTATAGTTTGTCTGTTTCTATATTTTGTTCTTTCAAAATTGGAAGAGACCTACTACGCTGCCTGAACAACTTTCATTTTGCTACCTTGGTTATGAACCAAGTTGGAAAGCTGACAGGTTTTAGAGACCAAAGTCTAAGTAATAGACCAATTAAAAGCACCTATCATTGTGGTTTTTTGTCAAACCACTGGCTAATAAATACATCAAGACAAAACTCTGGGGCTACATATCATCTCCAGATCTCCATGCATTAAGAGTATAGATGGCACAGGTTGCATTCCATGGGATCAATTATTATTGGTTATCAGTTATATGTAGAATCTCTTCTTTGGAGCACTACAGGTTTTCTGTTTTGTAGGCCAAGCCAAGCTGCGGCATAGCAACTAAAATATTTAAATGGAAAAAGGAAGTTGAATGACAGGCAGAGGGAAATATGTCAAAATCCGGCATGGTAACTATGAGTTGCGATGGCAACGGTATTAAATGGTCTTAATTTACCAGAGTGGGATCACTTTTGAAGTTGTAGTGAGCTTATAGGAAATGTTTGGTTTTCTACATGTTAAAGATCTTCATTCTGAATTTTCAAATCCGTCAATATTAAACAGAATCAGAAATCTAGGTTTGGTTGCTCAGAGTGTACAGAAAAGCTGAATGTAACTGCATAAATGCCTATGGCAGGTATAGAAGTTGGATTTGGTGCACCTTATGTCTATCAAACTACTAAACCGAGGTAATAAGCCGCGGAAAGCTTACAACGCTAGAAGCAAGGTGCATTTACTGCAAGCTGGCTAGATATAGTAATTGGGAAGCGCGGTGATCAACACCGGTTACAAATCTGTCGCAACCAAGAGGCATCTACTGTAATAAATCTTCACCGTACCATATTAAAGCTATATATCTAAATTTCTCAATGATAACCTTTCTAAAGGAATTAGCCTCTTGACCCAGTTGGTTAAGGCATTATGCTAATACAACTCTTATCTAATATCACTGAACGTAGTTCATGTCTATACGGCTTGATTGCGACTCAAAAAAATGCGGGTTTAGTGCGTTAAGGTTATTATGGTCGGCGATTCATTATAGAATATGGCTGGGATCCTCCTTCTACAAACAGCGTCTCTTAGGAAGTTTGAGCAGAAAAACCAATTGAGGTGACTTGTAACTCTAAGCCTTTTTTTTTTGGCTACATGCCAGCTACTCGACTACAATTACGTCTCTACGGCAGATGTTAGCCGCTGATGATTTCTCGCAGCAGCTGTGGCAATATTGATAGGTAAGGTTAGTATCGACGATCACAAATCTGTACTGCCTGTTTCCGAAATATTCAGGTTTCAGGAGAATTTTCTTGTAGTCTAGATCAACTTAGTTGTGTAACTACAAGACATCCTACTTGAGTTTGACGTCTGGTACAAAACCATGGCTCATGATGATGTACCGCAACCTGTAAGATCCTGAAACTTTGCCAACAGACTATGTAAGGAGGTCAAAAAAAGATACTCAGTTAGTGAAAACAAAAAACAAAAAATTCCCCTCTGTTATTTTGCTGTTGGGTGAATGATTTCTCTGGGGTTTACAATATTTGTATTGGATCAAGTTTGAAGGCCTTTGTAATATTCGAAAGGTGAAGTACTCAATTGCAAGACCTTAACACCTGTGATATTGATCACGTGATCTTTATGTTTTACAGAAATGACAAGTCGAGTTATTGTAATCTGAACGGTTCGCCTTTGAAGTATTATTTTGTTTGTTGGTTCCGGACACAGGGTTAATAATCAGGTAGGGAAGGAAAAAACAAAAAGATTTTTAATCCTAATTATTCCATTTTAAAGTTCAAGCATGGTAGGCCAATCAGTGCGCGTGAAAGGGTAAGCGCAATTGAAAAACCTTCGATTCGCTGTGGCTGCGTTCAGCCACGCAAGGCTGTTAAACGCCGATTTCCACCGATTTAAGATTAGATGAAAGTAGGTGCTGTTAGTCTAAAAAAAAAAAAAAAAAAAAAAAAAAAAAAAAAACAAAAAAAAAAAAAATAAAAAAATGAGGACTTAGTCAAAAAAAAAAAAAAAAAAAAAAAAAAAAACAATAGCAATAACAACAACAATAGCAAGAACAATAACAATAACAAGAAGTGTTTAAAATGGTTGTTTGTCAAACTATCGTACTATTATCTCATAGTAGACGTTTAAGGACTGTATTATAATAGCTGCCACGGGAGTAACGGATTTCATTCTTTCAATATGACAGCAAAAAAACGTGACAGCCACGATCAAAAAAAAATTTTAAAACCAGAACAAGAAGCCTACAACCAGTTGAATTCCGGCCGGCCTTTGACTGGATCAAAATTAATAGTTTGCAGTTTGAGTTTTGGATTTTTTGGAATTTTTTTTGGATTTTCACAAAAGGGCCGGAAGGTCTTATGAATAAAATAAAAAAAATTCTCTCACTCGGAGGTCATGGGCATGATGAGTAGAAAAAAAAATTTTGTAATAATAACTGTGATATTAAATATCTCATTCATATTTAATCCTGATGGTCACTGACTGGGCAATGTTTGAAATTCATTGCTCAGGGACTTTAATAGCGCATAAAGGGAACTCAAAAAATTAGATCTAAATGATATCTTGAAGCCCTTGAGTCACAATTCTTCAATACTACGTAAATGACAGTGTTTTAAACTTTAATAATCTAGATAATCGTGATGGTTATATGGTTGTCGATAAGAAGCACATTGATATCCCAGGAAGCACAATTGTCAGCTGGGGAACCGTAACAGAATGTGGAGAGAGCCATGTAGTTGATGTCGAAAGGTCACCACCACCAGCGGTTGCCAAGAGCGGTACCTAGGTCAGACTCGATTCTGGCAACAGATAAACTCTCCTAGGTGGCCATTGTTAGTACCATCAGCTTATGGTCACTTTTTTTTTTTTTTTTTTTCTTTTTCTTTTTTTTTGGTTGGTGGTTTTTTCTTCTCTTGTCTTTTTATTTTTTTCAACGCCGATTCTGGTTTTTTTTTTTTTCTTTTTCCATC
>Ga0160505_101541_pt1 | contig 10821 bp, 8 predicted proteins | sample DIDeMG_FD_108225 | JGI IMG/M metagenome (GOLD analysis project Ga0160505, IMG submission 108225) | Enriched chicken feces microbial communities from UW Madison campus, WI, USA - DID2874_E49_Stillage MG | ecosystem: Host-associated > Birds > Digestive system > Large intestine > Fecal ...
AATAATAATAATAATAATAATAATAATAATAATAATAATAATAATAATAATAATAATAATAATAATAATAATAATAATAATAATAATAATAATAATAATAATAATAATAATAATAATAATAACCACAACAAGCAACAACATGAAAACAATGATAAAAATGATAACAATGATAATAAATACATAGTAAAAAAAATAAATAAACCAGTAGTCCCGCCGCCGTGAATGTTGCAGGTGCCCATTTCGGTTCAGCGCGGTTTATGGTGCACAAGGGTCCTCATCTCGCCCCGCGGCGGCGGCGAGGATGTAGTTGGACGGTGCACGTGGCTTCTCGGCTGGGGCAACGTTGAATCGAGAGACTCTTCGTAATCAGAGTCTGCATCAGCTTTGCGCTTACCTGCCGATGATACAGAATCTAAAAACTTGTCGTGGTTGTCGCCAGCTTCCATCTTATGAGAAGACTTGAAAAATGCAGAGTTGAGCTGAAGGAGTTTTGAAGAGTTATGTTTAAAATAGTCTGGATCAAAAGAGATGTCCTTATCCAGCGGCGCATGGTGGCTAGCTGATTTAAAGCCGTGCCGATGATGCTTGATGTTATGAGAGGCGTTGGGGATCACAGCCCCCGCTTGGGCGAAATTTCTGGCATCGGTTTTGAGTGAGTGTGTCACGCGCGCTTCTTGCCGAATCTCATGGTCAAATGGAGACAATTCGTCCTCAAGAGCGCGGGATATCCGCAAAAAGCTCTTTGCTTTAGGCCTTAACGATCTGCTTTCGCGGCCGGGACTGCTATCAGCATCGCCACTGTCACCCGAGTCAATGGCTGTCGCGAAATTTGCAATAGACCGTTTTTTGGCGCTGCGAACCGAAGGCTCGTCGCCATCAGAGTTGATGTCTGATTTTATGCTGTTGTGTACATCGTCGCCTTGCTTTAATAAAGAAAACGCTGGCAAGTTACGCACCCTGGAGGAGTCCATTTTAGGCAGAGGTATCGTGAAATCCAGCTGTTTAGACTTACTTTCAGGCATGTCAAAATCGCGGAAGTCTTTAATAGCTTCCCTAGCTGGGTCATCGGGGAAAGTCATAGAGATGCTGGGTCGACGGCTACCCATGCTCATGAGGTCATCAGAGTCATAACCGCCATTGTACTCGTCCTCCGAAGAGGAAAAACTATGGTTGTTTATCCGTAGACTGCGATCAAGTGGGATACCGTTTGAAATTAGATTTCCAGTGGAGGCAGAGGGAAGGTCAAACGAGCGTATGTTTGTGAGTGGCCACCCTCCCCCGCTTTTGCGCGACAAGCTTTCAAAGGATCCTGTGGCCGATTCACGGTTGCGAGAGCTTGGTGCTCGCATAGACGGTGTGCGCAAGCCTACGTTGCGGAAAGTCTGGTTGATGGGAGAATTGTCGGGGGTCTGAGGAAGGGTGACCTTGTTAAGATTTGAGCTCTTGTACGGCCGAGGTGTTGACGTGTTAGCGGGAGAGGCCTGAGTTATAGCAATAGGGGCAGAGGCCGGGCGGGAAATCGAGTTCAAGAAAAAACCTGAGAGATCGGTGCTTATAGAAATCTCTGCGGATTGGTGGGCGGTGGGGGGTTGGTGGTCTTGACGATAGGAGTCTGGGGTACTAACAGTGTGGCTCTGCTTGTGTCGCGATTGTGGGTCGGGGGTGCTAGAAAGGTCGTGTGAGCTTTTACTGAGAGCCATAGTAATGTTGCTCTCTTTCGAGAAGGGCCTTTGTAGTTTACTGGGGATGCTAAGAGTCTGGGTGATGGCGGATGTGTCATTGGCATTACTGGCGTTATTGTTGGCGATGCCGGAGGTGGGCTTGGTGAAGTCGGCGGGCATCGTGCTGGGCATCACTAAACAATTAGACAAATCGGGACTGGCATCAGAGCTGGCAACACGAGCGAAATCGACTGGGCTTTTGTGGACAGATATTGCACTATTCCATTTGATCATGGTAGACCCAGATAATCTGAACGGCGATTTAAAAGGGAGAGAAGGAGATAAAAGATAAAAGATAAAACAAGAAAAAAAAAAAAAAATAAAAATAAAAACAAATCCTTTTTTTGCAAAATTTTTTTTAAAAAAAATTATGTTGAACCAGAAAATGCACGAAATCCATTAAAAATAAATACACGAGAAAAAAAAACCACCAACAGGCATCATCCATTCAGATATACAAAAAAAATAAGAAAAAAAAGAAAAAAAAAAGGAAAAACAATGCTAATAAACATAAGATTAAACAAATAATAACAACATAGGTCATGACGGGAGCAAACGGCGCGTCCTTACGAGGCAGACGACTTGCGCGATCTTCGTGACCTACCGCCTTCCTCGGTCGTGTTTGATGATGGCGTTGGATCCTGTGCCACGGGATCGGGGTACTTCTCCACGGTTTCTTGCAAAAAATCAAAGTGCTCAATTGCAAGCACAGCCTGCTTCAGATGTGCCGGTGAGACGCGTTTCGCATTCCGTAGACGGGCTTGTGCGCACGACTCTTCTATCAGCGACACCATGAAGAGTTCCAGCGCCTTGGCAACAACGACAGGTGTGGCCTGGGCGACTTTGCCAATATCCTCATCGGACTGCATGAGTCTCTTGATACGCGCCTAAGGAGAGAAAAAAAAGTGGTTAGTAAGGTTGCGATATGGAGGGGACAGATGAAGGTAGGACTTACAACTGGGAAGCGCGTCTTGACTTCTCTTTTTACAGGTGGGGTAGCGGAAGACGCAGTGCTAGCTGGGACGGACGTGATCTTGTCCGTGTCTTCGGGATGAGGAAGTGTGGAGGACATTGCAGGTGCAAATGATGGATGGGGAGTATGCGTGTGCAGCAATAATCAGGAAGAAAAAGACCAATGGATATGTGAATGTAGTTGCGTGTAGGGCGCTAAAGGGAATTTTATTCAAGGGTGCTGAAAGCCTGAAAAGGAAGAAAATTTTTGACAGAAAAAAAAAAGTTTGGGAAGAACCATCGACTTTTAAAGCAGAAGCCACGACGACAATGACAACTACCACCACCGCCACCGCAACCACAACCACAGGTCATCAATAAATGTTCAGTTACCACAGTAGTAATAGAGGTAACCATGTTTGGGACTACACAATGGATATATTCGTAAACTCTTCTGCGCTGTTAAGACGGCGAGAACCACAGAGGATTATTTCATGAGCACGAGTCTTACAGTAACATCTGGGTGTCTCGCAAGGGAGCCCTCTATTGGCAATGAACGCACACCCATGAAGCAGTTAATATCTCATAGCATGTGGTACACAACGGTTACAAGATTCTTGGCTAGCGACCATCGCAAAGACTCTACTTATTGGTTGCAATTTGAAGAAAATAATACGTGCTGGTTGGTGATTCGATATATCATATCTCAGGTGATTGGCATGGGATCAGATGGGCTATTACGGTGTACTTTGGATGCCAGCGCTCAGATTTAGCATAAGCCTTCAATTCACCAGTAAGCAAGCTATCAGCTTAATGGTACCTTTTGACTGCAAGGTCGCAACTGGGTTTTGCTCTGTGCCATGGGAACTTTGACCACCTCTCACCAGTTTTATTTAATCATTTCATTGTAGGGCAAAGGCAATTGTGCCAACCATCTAACTGGTAGATTGCCGCATTAGCTTTAAGCCTTTTGAACACTTTACAACTTCTTTGTAGCAATGTTTCCAGAAAGGTTGGGGCTGCGCCAGAATATGGTGCGAATAGCAACAAACATTACCCTCAAACCAAGTATGTGCATATTCCACTGGGAATTTAAGCTGCGATTTTCATTTAAATTTCACGCCGTATCGAATTTTTTTTTCTTCTTTTGTATTAGCCTTTTGTTTGAAGTCAAGGGCTTGTTGTTGATCCATTGCAGTTCAAATGAATTCGATTTGATATGATTTCACTTTCTTCTTTTATTGGCTAGCATGTGTTAGAAACTCAAAGTTGGTGCGCAAGAAGCACAAACTAAGCTCCTACCAAAAACAGCTGAAATGTTCTTTTGGTAATGAAAGTAAAAAAAAAAAAAAAAAAAAAAAAATTAAATAAATAAATAAACCAGTCGATAAATAAAGATTACTTTTGTATATATTAATGGTTTATATTTAACATGTATATAATCAGCTTTGATACCAAATCACAAAGATCTCTTGAATCTAGAAAAAACCTGCGTTCAACAACACAACTGGAAGTAATACGGAGCACCATAATGATTCCAACAGATTTACATCTTTGATGAATAGATCATTTTCAAGTTTTTACACACAGTAAAAGCAAGTCTTACTTAGTAGCCTATATAGATCTCTGTTTGGTGTCTTTTTCAATCAATGATTTGACATATCTCGTTACGAGGACAGAAAAAAGTCGACTTTTAAAATACAACTTGTCAAGACCAAGCTCACAAAATCTTTGATTGTATTCATGTAATTTGGACTTTTTCAAAGATACCCTAAAGACTCTTTTTGGCCTCAATATTAAGCGCCAGACAGCTGGGCTGCCATTGAGTTTGAGTTAAAAGGTTTAAAAGGAAGTATTGTTTGTATATCAAGACTCGCTTTACTTTAAACTCATTTAAGGTAACTCAAGCCAAGTTGCCGAGATACTTATAAGTAGCTAAAGAAAAAGCAAATAGAAACAACAACCCAAGATACACTTTACACTAGATATCCGAAATGCGCAATATATGTCATTTCAACATCTACCCAGCACTTGAATCTGTTTGGCCAAGAGCCGTGAGCGCGTTTTCTTAAATTCTAACGTTATTCAAAATCTCTGATATGAGATACATAAAAAACCAGGCCTCTACTTATCTTCGGGCTCTCGGAGAACCGACCTACGGCTATTGTGATACAAGAAAGCTTACTGAGTATCAAAGTTATCGACTTAAAACTAGGCCCGAGATAAATAAAAGAAATTAATCCGAATTGCTGAAACCATCCTTGAGGCTTTAAATAAATACTTTTGTTTTTAGAAAAGATTTAGTGTTATCAAAGTTCTTACTGAAAACTCTTGGAGTGGTGCTTCAATTTCATTTTTACAATATTTAGACGTGATTAACTACATGATAAATACGTTTAACAAGGCCTGTAAAATAGCAAGTATTTCAAACTCTATCAATCCAAGGGGTTAACAAACAAAAAAATTTAAAAGTATCACATCCTTTTATATTTGATTTGCACATCAAGTGTGCTAGTAGATTGGGTCTTTGATTATATAGGTCCTGATCGTCGTTATGATACAAAAAACGATTAAAATTTTTTTTTAAATCATAACAATGGTTTGTCTTTTAAGCTTACCGCGGAAAGGAAAAATACTTTTTTTCCTTCTTCCGCCGGCCGCGTTCCGGTGTTCAAAATTTTTTTTTTTCTTTCTTACAATAGTGAATAATTTGGACTCGGTTTCGTTTATTTTTATTTATTTTTTTACTGGTCTATTTTGTTTTTATGTAATTTTTTTTTAATTATAAACATAAAAACAAGAAAAAAAAAACAAATTTGCATTAGTATATTGGTCCGAGGTTACTTCCGTCGTTTTCTTACATTTGGACTTACCATAAGTTCTTTTCACGGATACAACTAACTGATAAACAGCAAAGGTACTCAGAAAGAATAAAAAAGCAAGAACCAAATACCAGGATATATGAAACCACTCGCCTGGCTTTTCTAGCTTACGTCCTTTTTGCTCTTGTCATGATAGGCTTATTTCAAGGTTGAGGTTCTATAATTTTAATTTCTTTTTATCTTTTTATTTTTATTATTATTTCTTTTTACTTTTTATTTTCATTTGACTAGATTTGCCTTGAATTAGCTGATAAAATTATTCTGTCGGTTGTAGGGATAAGAGTTCTCAATGACTCCAGATCAAGTTATCTATTATGATGATATATATTACGCTAGAGCTTCTAACCAGATCAGAGATATATCAATTTACAAGCTTTTTTTTTTTTCACGTTAGCACTTGAGAGCTTGACAGTACAAGAATTGTATATACAGTATTACAATGTCAAAAGTTTTGAGAGCTCACCACGAGATCATATATTTCCTGCTTTGTCCAATGCTTTGTAATGTACTTTTGTTCGTATATGTGGTTCAATAAGCCAACTTCTAATCACTTGCGCTGGTCTTCTAATAACACTATCAGCTTTAGATCGTCAATAGTAAGGCTTGAAGTCCTTATTACTAGCTAGAGAATTCATTTATCAACCTAGGCTTGGTGTAACAATGCTCAACTACTGAGACATAATGAATAATCCGCGGCTTGTTGAGATTGCAAAATAACAGTTCACCCAGTTACCAGCCATGTACAAAGGCACTTTTTCTTTATAGCCCACCAATGACTTCATTACTACTCCAAAAACAAACCAAAAAAAGAATTTCCAACGGCTTTGCCGGTAAAACTAGGGGAAGTATTTTGTTAAACTTTTGAAAAGCATAAAAAAAAAGCCCTCAAGCAAACTCTCTTTAAAATTTGTAAATTTACCCATCCGACGGAAAGATCGATAGTCCGTTGGATATTGATGAAAAATTTTTCACTGCCCATTGAATCACTGGGAAAGTATACTTGATTATGCTCGATTTCGTTGATATTTTTTCTACCCTCATAAAATAAGCCTCTGCATTAGCTTTTGAATGAATATAATATCTGTCAGTTTGATATCGCAAAGACAGGGATTTTTCCTACCCCAGGACTAATAACTGCCAAATATGAAAGCTAAGCTTTTTTACGTAAATATATAAATTTTGATTAATTTCGGCTGTCAAATGTAGACGGAGGAGAATTACCGATTTGGGCGGCACTCAACTTTTATCCGAGCACTTTTTTTTGTTTTTTTTTTGGGCGAAGGAAGAGCGAGGTTTTATGGAAAATACGGCCTGGGAACAACAAAAAAACAAAATGGGAGTTGTTGTTAGCCTGGTTTTGCCCCCAAACGTCTTTATTTCACAAACTTTGAAAAACTACACTTGCTTTTTCTTGAAAAAAAATCAACAACAAGAAATGAAAAAAATTTTCTTTACCTAAAAACAGAAAAAGAAGAAAGTCATTTACATAGTCATACGAAAATTCTTGATAGGTGTTTACAAGGTACTGAGATTATAAAACATTAATTGCCTACCCCGGCCTCGTAAGCGGGTTCTCTTCCTGGTTTTGGGTTAAATGCTTTGCACTTGCGTAAAAAGATTTGAGCCCAATACCCGTAACTGAAAATGTATATAATATAACGGTTTCCCTTAAAACAACTGGAAATAAGAATTTTTAATAAAAAATAAAAAATAAGAAAAAGATGTGTGCGTGCGAAAAATTTTTGTTGATTTCTTGATCGAATCTTTTGTTCCTTTCCCTTTTTTTTCATTCTTTTTTTCTGTTTTGCATTCTCCTTTACCATGGATTATGAAAAGCAACTCAGTGAGACTTCGCAGGAAGCCTCTTCTTTAGAGGGAAACCTTGTCGATGTCTCCAAGCCCTCGCTTCTGTCGCGGGTGTCCAGAGCTCTCTACCTGGACGAGCTTTTCAAGAACGCCGAAAACCGTGGTATCGAGCGCATCCCCGACGAAGAAAAGACCGATGATTCGCTATGGAATGCGGGTAGTATGTGGTTTGGTTCTAACATGGTCGTGCCCACCTTTTCGATCGGTGTCCTTGGCGTGACCCTCTTTGGCCTTACATTCTGGCCCGCGTTTTTGGTCATTATCTTTTTTAATATCCTGGGGTCGCTTGCTCCGGCGTACTTCTCGACTTTTGGTCCTTATTTCGGTTTAAGACAAATCATCATGTCACGCTACTGGTTTGGATTTTTTGGTGTGCGCGTGTGCGCCATCTTCAACATTATTGCTTGTGTTGGCTGGACCACCGTGAATACAATCGTTGCTGCTCAACTACTGCATACAGTTAACCATGGCCAACTCCCATCCTGGGCCGGTATTTTAATTATTATTGTGCTCTCCTTCCTGGTAACTATTTTTGGTTATAAGATTGTGCATGCTTTTGAGAAATGGTCTTGGGTTCCTAATACCATCATTTTCCTTATTACCGCCATTCAGATGGGCCGCTCTCACACTTTTACTTATGGTCACATGAGTACTGGCAGACTTGAGGCTGGTCAAGTTCTCTCATTTGGCGCCACTGTTTATGGTTTTGCGACTGGATGGACCTCTTACGCTTCTGACTATACTGTCTACATGCCTAAAGACATTCCCCGCCGCAAGGTTTTCCTTGTTGTGCTCGGTGGTATTAACTTCCCACTCATGTTGGCTATGATTCTTGGTGCTGCTTGTGCCACTGGTACCACAACTTCCGAGCACTTCAGAACCAATTATGCTGAGACTGGCATTGGCGGTCTTTTCAACGCCATTCTTGTGGATGACTCCCTGCATGGCTTTGGTCAATTTTGCATGGTTGTGCTCTCCATTTCAACCGTCTCAAACAATGTCCCTAATTTATACACACTTGGTTTCTCTGCTCAAACGCTTTGGTCCAAGTTTCAAAAAATTCCCAGAATTGTGTGGAGCACTATCGCCAGTGGTGCCGCTCTGGGTATTGCTATCCCAGCATATCTTTATTTCGACCAAGTTATGGAGAACTTTATGAATATCATCGGTTACTGGCTGGCCATTTACACCTCTATTGGTATCTCCGAGCACTTGATCTATCAAGGTAGCTTCAAGGCTTATGACTTTGAGGCATATGACGACCCAAGCCGCTTGCCAGTCGGTATTACTGCCCTTTTTGCTTTTGCCTGCGGTATCGCGGGTGCCGTCGTGGGCATGAGTCAGACCTGGTGGGTTGGTCCTATTGCAAAATTGGTCAGCCCTGGGTTTGGCGACGTTGGCTTTGAGCTGGCGTTTGGTTTTTCTTTTGTTGCATATAACTTGACAAGGCCCTTTGAGAAAAAGTACTTTAAACGGTAACTGGCATCGGGCTTTATTTCTTTTACTAGACATTTCCGGATTTGGCTAACTTGCTACTTCTAATCACCTACTACTTAATGACCATAGAACTCATCTAAATTCTACATATAGAGAAAATGAAAAAAAAAATTGAATAATATAAAATCAACGTATCGGTAGACAAAATCGGATAGATGCAGATCTGAATCAGATTTCAAATTTCTATCAAAGCAAAAATTATAACATCAAAGTATTAAAAACAAAAGATTACTGAACCTTGATTTTGTAGGGCTTGATGTTTGCGCCGCTCTTAATAGCCTTAGTTCCATTAGGATCGTGTGTGGCAGGATCAAGGTGCGTGGCAACAATATCCGCCAATGCCTCAATAAAGACGGGGTCGCCGTTTAATGATTCTGCACGCTTGACTAATTCAGGACGCTTCAGCGTTTCAACAAGCTCAATGTCTAGTTCATGCAGTGTCTCAATGTGATCACTTGTAAACGCAATGGGGACAAGGACAATGCCCTTAGTGTCTTCCTTTGCTTCCAGGGTGGCAACAGTTTTGTCAGTCTTCGGGCCCAGCCAGGCTTTGGGTCCAACTTGAGACTGCCATGCAAGTCGGTAGGGATTAGAAAATTCAAGTTCCTGCATAACAGCATGAACAGTAGAAGCCACTTCAGCTGGGTAAGTGTCACCGCCATTTACAAAATCAAGAGGAATCGAGTGAGCAGAGAACACAATGACAACCTCGTGTCTGACCTCCTCCGGGAATTTAGCAAGAGTATCTTTGATATGGTTGGCAAAGGCTTTGACTAAGCCGGGGTGGGTAGGCCATCTCTCAATCGACGACCATTCAATGGATCCCTCGGGATCAAGCTCCTTTTGTAGTGCTTTGAGTTCGTTAAAAGATGAGGCAGCTGTCGAGACACTGTACTGGGGGTATTGAGAGAACGCAACCGCTCTGGTGATACCCTGATCAAGGATGTCCTGGTAAGTGTTGCGCATAAGAGGATTGGCGTATCTGAATCCGATGAAGGGCTTGTGAGGAGCGGTTGATGGCGAGAGCTTGTCCAAAATCTTACAAGCTTCAGCGTTTTGGTATTCACTCCATTTTCTAATCGGGGAGCCACCACCAATTTCTTCATAATGGTGCTCAATAGTGGGCGTTCTTCTGTAAGCAATAAACTTGGCAATAGTGCTCTGGAAGCGACCAAGAGGAATGATCTCACCATCGCTAAACAATCTCAGCAAAAAATCATAGACTTCACTGATCTTGGAGGGACCACCCATGTTGAGGAACACAACAGCAGTACCATTAACGTGCTTCCGCGGGACAGCGGGGCTTTCGGTAGAAAGTTTTCTGATAATGATCTGATGTTTGGAAGTAGCAGTCAAGGTCGAGGCGGGCTGACTGTAGAAGGCAGCACCTCGGCTGACATTGCTAAGAGAAATACTTTGAATTCTGCTTAACATGATGATGATTAGATGGTATTAGTGTTAATGATGAGGCAAGGTGAAGAAAAGAATAAGAAAAATGTGAATAAAAAAGAGAGGAAACGAGCGGGTAGATATAGAAAAAAAAAGAAAAAAAAAGAAAGAATAGGTGAGTAGGCTTTAAGGTTAGCATATCTTTTGAGCGCAATAGATGACGACCAAATGGAACAAGAGATTATGGAGAAATAACTTTTTTTCAGCAATTTGGTCTAGAACCTTTTATTTTTTTGAATTCTTTTTTTTTTTTCTGAACGGAAGTCATTTCCTTCATTTGGGGTTTTGGCCTAACTAAAACTTTCTTTGAAAAGTTAAGGGTTAGGGCAGCATTGGATTTTTGCTGGTTAGTGGGGAGAGACACTATGAAGTCACAGGCCCAATATGATTTGCAAATAAGAACCGCCATGTCAAACCAAACTTTTCACAGAACCAGCAAACACCTCAACACCAAC
>Ga0160505_101542_pt1 | contig 10821 bp, 11 predicted proteins | sample DIDeMG_FD_108225 | JGI IMG/M metagenome (GOLD analysis project Ga0160505, IMG submission 108225) | Enriched chicken feces microbial communities from UW Madison campus, WI, USA - DID2874_E49_Stillage MG | ecosystem: Host-associated > Birds > Digestive system > Large intestine > Fecal ...
ATGACCTTGATCACGAAACATCGAGGATCACTGGGATCCCCGCCAGTCTCGCCCCGCACGCGCCCATTCTACCCCTCGTCGTCGCCGAGCATCGACCCGCGCGAGAGCGTCCCAAACGTCTCGAAGGAGCAACAGTGGTGGCGGGATTCGGTATCGGTTTCCGCGCCAGTGTCGCCCAAGTCCCAAGCTGTTGATCTGCCCGCTCGTGCAGGAACAGTGAACAGCGAGCTGTCGCAGCCCCGCTCGCACACTTTCGACTGCAACCCCGCCGCCCGGCTCCATCACGATCGGCACTACGATAACGCTCGCGATGACCTGCTTGAGCGTCAGGAGTCTGCCGATCACCCCCGCACAGGGCGGGGCCGTGACATTGATACGCACGCAAGCACGGTGGTCGACTTGTCGCCGTGCCCCGCCAGCCCATCCCTAGCTCCAACAACAATGGGCGGCGAGAGTCACGCTGCCGCTCGCGTCGGTGCGCGCGGTAAGGTTAACCGTACTGCCGGAGCAGGTATAAACCGCAGCACGCGCCCTCCTGATCTCTTGTTGGCCACCGCTCCCCCGTCGTCGACCATCATCTTCGACTCTGACACACCCATTACGCCGCTGGTGCTCTCCCCGCCTCCCGACGAGCTCGAAGTCGAGGTCCCTGTCTCCGCCTACTCGGTCGACGTTCCTGTCTCGGCGAACTCTCTCGACGTCCCTGTCTCAGCTCACTCCATCACCGAGCAGCTCCCACTGCCAGTCACACCCATCAGCGGCGCCCCAGTGCCCGTCCCCCCGCCGACTCCAAACTCGGCGTGCACGTTCGGCGGCCACTCCCCGACCACAGTTGTTATCGGCACGTCCACATCCCCCGTAGTCTCGCGCGGCAGCGAGCAGCAGCAAGCACAAGGCTACTACTCTCGCCGCGGGTCGACAGGCACGTTCGGCGGTACCCGGAGCCGAGGCAGCATCATCCAGATCCCCGGTGGCCACAATATCGAAGACGTCGGGATCGGAGAAGTGGTTGCGGTATCTGTGGTCTCGAACGAGAGCAGCAGCCTGACGCGGAGCCAGACGTCACCGACCGTTGGACCGCTTGGACGTACCCCGCCAGCAGGACACTGGTGCCCCGAGAGCCCGACCGCCATCATGCAGCACCTCCTTGACGCCCGGGAGCGCAACGAGCTCGCCATCCTGCCATCTGAGGAACCTGCTGTCCAGGTCCCGGCACGCTCGTCGTCATTCTTCGGCACCTCGCCCAAGTTGCTCAAGAAGGCGCTGGGGCTCGCGCCGCCGTCGGCTGGATCACGCGTCATGCCCCAGCTTGATGAAGAGCACGCGGACGAGCACACCCCTGCCATTACCCACCACCTCGACCTCCCGTCCACAAAGTACTGGAATAACCGGCACACGGGTATCTTTGACCTCGACGAGGACCAGGTCGACATGGTCACGCACCTACGGGACCGGAGCGCGTCCGAGGCTGAGCGCGTGCTGGATGAGTGAGTCTGAGCGTACCTATTGTTCTCATCATCTCCCTTTGCTTTTGTTTTCGCGCTTTTCTTTGTCCTCTGAAACACTCACACCCAACCGGTGCTGACATTCCCAGCCTGTGCGACGGCGATATCGACGGCCACCGCGGCAAGCTCTCGACCGAGATCGTCCTCGACGTGCCCCAGTCGCCCACCTCGCTCGAGCAGAGCTTGTCGTCCCACGTGCCCAACTTGCAGATGTACCGCGCGGCGTCCATTGAGTCCGGGTCCTCAGGGTACAGCGCGACGACGACTGCGGGGTTGCTGCCCTCAGCGACAAACCTGCCACTGCACCTCCAGACCCCGCACGTTATCAGCGCATCCGCCTCACCAACAGCGACGGCCACGTCCGGCTTCATTCTGCAGCCGGCGCCCCCGCGTCTCCCGCCGTCGCTTTCGTGCAAGACCGACCTGCCGGCTGACCAGAAGGCCGTGCTCGTCAAGCGCACGCGCAAACTCGAAAAGGTGCTGGGCGAGCCACTCCCAGAGAACACGGTTGAAAAGTTCGTGGTGGAGCCAAGCATGGGGGCCACGACGACCATCACAAGGATTGAGGAGGGGCCGTGGCCGCGTCCACACACCGAGTTCATCCCCGAGTGGCTGCGCGAGGACTGCGTTCCGCAGCGCGCGTCCCGCCCCGCATCGATGATGACCGCCCAGGAAGGTCAGTCTCGCTCATCGCGCATCGCACGCGTGCTGCTTGGCGACCCGGCTCCACCGGTCCCCACCGATCTGCGCGTGTACGTCTCGCGCGAGCGCCATGTCGCTGAGTCGCGCGAGGGCGAGATGAAGGAGCGCCAGCGGGCGGACCGCCTGGAGCGCATCATGGTCGCACCTCAGCCAGTGCCGACGTCCCCGGTCCTCTCGGAACCGGAAACCAGCCCCGAGGACGTGTCCCGCCGCACCCGCCGAATGCAGCTTACCAAGGTATGTTACGAGAATTGAAGCAAAGTGCTGACGTTGCGCAGCTGCAGCGCCTGCTCGGGGACCAGGTCACTTCCGCGATCATTGCGAGCCCAAGCCCAACCACGAGCGACGAGAACTTACCCTCCGCCCGCCTCCCGGTGCCGTTTACGGGTCTGACGCGCACACTGTCAAACTCGTCTCGGGCCTCAGTCCTCACCGAGCGTACGCGCGAGCGTTGGACGTCCCGCTTCAGGCGCCACCACCACGGCCGCGCCGACTCGCCCTCGCCTGCCCCCTCGCCTATTGGCGCTGGAGCAAGGGAGTTCGCCGCTGCTGCCGCCGCTTCCGCTGCAGAGGACACCCTCTCCAGTGAAGCACTCTCGGTCTCGCAGCGCCGCCTGGCGTGCAAGCGCGCCACCAAGCTCGGCAAGCTCTTTGGCGACCAGCCCCCGCCGAGTCTGTACATGCCTACGCCGACGAGCGAGACTAGCGGGCAGGACGACGGGCTTGGCTCAGCCTCTGGTGGCTCTACTTCTGGATACGGATCCTCCTCTGTCTACGGCTCCGGCTCCGGGTCACCAGTGTACGAGTCGTACCGGCAATCCATCTCCTCGCTCATCTTCCTCGTCGAGCGCGACCCGGAACGCCTCGCGCGTATCGTCGACGAGCTCGACTACTCGGCGGACGGCGGTGAGCTCCTGCCTGCTACACCCGCCCCCTCGTCACCGATCTCCACCACATCTCGGACAGGCAGGGGCCGGCGCTCCTCGGCACCGCCGATGAGCCTCTCGTTCACGCCGCCAGAGGACACCCTTACGCCCACGCACCCTCTCCTCTCGCCGGCACCCACGTCGCCGGGTACAGCCAAGACGACCCTCCCCTCCCTGCCGGCCTCCCCGCCCGACCGGAACAGCATGCGCATGCGGCGCCGGCGCAACTCGAAGCTGGCCCACTTCTTCGGCGAGCGCTCCGCCGACTTCGCGGACATTGCCAATGCGGCCTCGCGTCCTACATCCGTCATTGCCGACACGAGCAGCGCGCACACGTCCACGTCCGGATCCGACGAGCAGCACCACTGGTCGGCGGGATACCCCGGTTCAGCAGGATACGCAGCTTACGCGGGATACTCGCCGTACTCCACCATTGGTTACAGCTCGCCAGGGTACAGTGGCAACTCGGCGTCGCGGCCAATCTCCATCCTGCTCCCGCCGCGCCCGCTTATCGAGCCGATCGTGCACAACGGCTCGGGGTCGCCAGATAAGAACGAGCGCGAGTTCCACCCCCTTCCTCCGCCTCCGCCGCCCCGGCGTCGGTCGCCCGGTACTGCGCGGAACTCAGGCGTGGCAGCTGTAGCTGCTCCCGAGACAGAGACACCCAGTGCGTCGGCGTACCCTAGCCCACGTACGCCGGCGCTCTCCGTGTCCCCTTCCCCGCCCACGGCGTTCGCGGCCGAGTTTGCCGCCACGCTAAGCGTGCCCGTCCCCGGAGGGGCAAGCGTATCGGCCGCGACCTCGACCATAACAGTTGCCGAATCGCGCGTGGTGCTCGGCACGATCCCACCCGTGCCCCGCCGCTCGTCCTCCATTTCGTCCCTACCCTACCGCCCGTCGGCCGCGCTCCGCCGCCGCGAGACGCTTGATGGTGTCTTGGACGAGCTGTGGGAGGACGTGCAGTCGGACCTCGGGCGCGGGAGCGTGGATGCCGGCGAGGCGGCGCGATTGGGGGATATGATGGGTGTGTTGAGGTTGAAGCGCGACTCGGAGGCTTGGGCCGAGGTTTAGTGTTTGTGTTTGTGTGTGTGTAAGAGAAAGAAGAAAGAAGATGAAGGAAGAAGCAAGGAAGAAGCACGATTGAGGACGAGAGGATAAGACAAAAGACACAGACTAGAATAGAAATACGATCTCCACGCTCAAGAAAAGAATCCAAATCATCACGGTCATTCCATCCCATAGAACGAGAATCCTGCTTATAACATAACATCCCACACATCCATCTTCTTGCTTATAGTCGTCAATCAACCAAATAATGTATACATTCTACCGGCAGCACAGGGGGGTACATGGAAGGGGAGCTCGGTATCTAGCTAGTCATTACCATCTCACGTCGCACGTCTTGGGCTCTACGTATCCTACTAAATATGCGAGCTCGAGTCGTTGGCGAAATGCGCTAAGTGGACACTGACGTCGGGCTCGGGCCCGCCAACGAACAGCTCCTCAAAGTCGCGCACGGTCGACTGCGAAATGACGCCAAACGCGTCCTGAAGCAACGAGCCCAAAAAGTCGAGCTCGGCAATGACCTCCTGCATCGCGAGGGCGTACGCGAAGAAGAGCAGATGGCGGCCGCCGGCACGCACCGAGCGGCGGCGCACGACGTCGAGGTCGCGGATCGCGTCGACGAGGCGCTCGCGCGCGGCCTCGGCGGGCGGGAGGTACGGCGGCATCGGGATACGCAGCCGGAATCCCGCGGACAGGGTGTAGAAGTACAAGATGATGTTTCCGGCCATTTCACGCTGGTACGAGTTTACGGGGATGATGAATGCCTGCCGGATCGATTCGTCCCATTCTGCTCTTGTGGTTACGCACCGCATCGAGTGCAGGCGGTCGAGCATGCGTTCGCAGGAGAGCAGAACTTCGTTGTAGAAGTCGGAGGCGAAGGGACCCTTCAGACGCGGCTCGCGCTTGGCGTGCGTTAGCAAGCCGCGGAGCTCGGAGAGCTGGCCCTGCAGGTGGAGTTCCATTGCCATGAACTGCAGGACGCCAGGGTCCAGATGGTGCCGTGCTGATCCGGTAGGCAGCAGCAGAGAAGTCTCCGACGAGGTGGGCTCGGACGACGGCGCAGTCATCTCCTTTCCGCGAGTGTATGTCGTGATGAGCTTCGAGTACAGGTACGACAGGTCGAGGCAGAAACTAGCGTCAGTTCTCGGTCAGGTTTAAGAACGTACTCTCCCAATCCCATACGCAGCTCGCGACGCGCAGTGTACGGCCACCAGTATCGGCTTACGATAGCCGCCCACAACACGCCGACAACGACACTCGTTGAGCGTCGTATCGCAATCGTCACGGGCGACAGGTCGACCGCACGCAGGTTATATGTGTACAGGCATGTGAGGTTCTGTCGTCAGCTTCCGTCAAAGCATGGGAGCTCACGTAGGTAAGAAGGATGAACCGGCCTGCCTGCACGTAGGTCGGCATCTGGGTGATAATGTAAAAGCACGGCATGGAGAAGAAGAATCCAAATATGGGGAGCATGACAGGGTTCTCCGGGAATCTGGTGTGAGCTCTAAATCCCAATTGAGCAGCTCACAGTGTAGAGGCGACGACGGCAGCGGCGGCGCCAAGCAGCGTTCCGAGAATACGGTACACCGAACTGTTGTTGTCAGCTATCGGTTCTAAACTCATAGCTCACATAAAGTTTGTCTGGCCGATACTCTGGCTCATAGTCGCAAAGAACGCAATGAGCGCCCACTCGCCCTTGTACTCCAAGAAGATGGGGCGGGTGGTCTCGATGAACGCCGGGGCAGCGAGCATCGCGCCTGCGAGACCTGTCTTTATGGCGTACTTCATATCCGGCTCCGTGAGGCGTGCGCCGAGCTCCCATGCCCACTGGTAGATCCTCGCGCGCACCGACAGGCCCTCAGGGCCAGGTGTCAGCAGTGTACCGCGCTCGTCGCGCTGCGTGCGCGGGAAGAGTGGTGGCTGCAGGCGCTGCGGGTCGACCGGGACGAGCTTTTCTTATGGGTCAGTGTGGAGGTCTTATTCATACCCACGGAATTGCTTGTACAAGAAGTTGCGCTTCGTGTTGCTCCGCTTCCACGGGCGAACGATGTAGTTGATCTGGTCCATAGCCGACAGACGGGGTGCAGTCGTAATCTGGTGTCAGTTCGCGACGCTCTGCGCAACTCACATCATGCACAGTGTCCAAGAGGAAGAGGAGCTCGCGCGCAAACTCCTCGATCGTGAAGAGGGAGAAGTAGACGAGGAAGACGACCTCGTTGGGTCCCTCATCGTCGTCCGAGTCGCTGTCGCTGCTGTGTTCTGGGCTCTCGTCGCTGCTGCTAGAGTCACTGCCGTACACTCCTTTGCGCCGCCGGGGTCCAGCGTACACCCGCTTAATGGCGCGGCTAGATGAGCGGGAGAATGTGCGTAGCGCCTCAGCCACACCAGCGTTCACGCGCGGGAAGTCGACGTCCTTGGCCTTCATGGACGAGGAAGACGTGAGCACCGCTTCGATGCTGTCGAGAGCGTGGTCGCATTGTTCCTACATGTCAGTGGGCTACGTGCGTCACAACTCACGACTAGCATATCGAGGTCTGGACCAGTCATGCGCTGCAGCTGGAGGAGAAGGTCGATGCTCTGCGCGACGTCCTCCCGGTCCTCGACAGTGACGCTCGGGAGGTTATTGAGGTCTCCGACAACAGAATCCGCGATGGTCGGGTTGATCTTCTCAGCTGGATCGAGCGAGATGCGGCCTTCCTTAACAGCGAGGAGAATCGCTTCCTCGAGACGAGTGGAGCCACGCAGCGCAGCGAGGTGCTGCGCGAGACGGGCCATACTCCCGAGCGCGGCATCATACAGATCGAGGTTGGAGCCGCGGATCCGGGGGTCGATGAGGCGCTCGTGCTTCGCTTCAGCGAGATCGGCCTTGAGTGAGTTGAATGCCGCACCGTGCGACTTGACCGCGTCGGCCAACGGCATGCGGTGCTCCCTCTCTAGCGGCGGCTTAAGGAGGAACGTGGCAGTCAGGAGATCGAGCAGCGTCGTGAACGAGTTCAACGACTTGGACATTGAGGTCCGCAAGCGGGATGTCGCCGATACAGGGAAGACGAGGAAGCATACCAGGTTGGTGATCGTCGCTGTGATGTCAGTGCGCTGTTAATCATGATCAGTGACAACAGCGACTCACCTCCGATAAGGACAATGAACAGCACCTCCTTGAGCTTGATCCACCCTCCTTCCTTGACGACGACGGTGAACAGCGTGACTGCGGCCATCGAGCAGCCGGTGTTGAAACTGGGATTGTTGACCCAGAGCTTGAGCCACGCAAGCACGCCCATGCTTCCGCCAACACAGACGAGACATACGATCCAGTCGCCCAGCTCGCTGACCCAGTCCCAGTTCGTGCCCTTTGACGGCGAATAGTAGTCGAACAGCCGGAGAATCTCAAAGCTGAGGAGACACACGATCGCCGCGAGCGTGGCTAACGAGAAGCAGTACCGCGTCGACAGGATCATGTTCCCGAGGGTCTTTGAGGGATTAAACTGAAGTTAGTGGCGTCCACAATGCTATTTCCTGAGGCACGCACGTAGACGACGATCGTAGCCACCATGTGGGCAGAGTACGCGGGGACCTTGCGCACGCGCCCATGCACGTCCGTCTCGGTTTTCATCGACAGGAGCGCGGAGAGCGCAGGCACGAACGTAAACAGCGACGCGATAAGGTATGCGAGCGAGCACTTGAAGATCGGGTGCCAGTAGGGCGGGGGCCGCCACGCCAGCAGCTTTTGCATCCCTACAAGGGTCAGCGATGCAAACAAAAGCGAAACAGACAGTACGATCGCAACGGCGGTACGTACCTGATGGTGCGGGTGGTGGAGGTTGTGATGGTGTGCCAGGGATGGAAGGGAAGCCCGACACGCCTGGAGTGATGGGTGCGAAGAATCTTTCATACGATTCTTCCAGCTGTGTTTGCTGCGGCCGGGGTGTCTGGGTGACTGTTCGCGTCCCCGAGTCGTCGTCCGTCTCGGCCACTTGAGAGATACTCGACATGAAGTCGAGGTTGCCAGGCGACGACGAGAGCGCGACACCAGACACAGAAGCCTCAGAGTCGTCCTCGGGGACATCCTCAATGGGAGTCGTTGCCGGCCGACCGAACAAGCGATTCGGGGACGTGACACTCCGGATAGACACGGGAGAATGCTCGCGTGTGTCACGGCGAGGAAGCGGTGGGCGGCCGAGAGCGCTGCCCAAACGGCCGAGCGAGGGCATCCGCGGTGTTCCTGATGACGACGAGGACGCCGACGCCGGGGATGGCCCGTGGTCAGCCCGCCGCGGGGATGGCACCACGAGCCGCTGGAGCGTCTCCCAGTCCGCGAGGTAGTCGCTTTCGCGGGGTACGACAGGCGACGAGTCCGATGACTGTGTTTGCGCTTGTGGGAAGTAGAGCCCTGGGGAAGGCAGCGACGCCGCGAGCTGGTGTACTGGAGCAGCACGCCGGCGGGGATGCGATCCAAACGATGTGTCAAACGCACTAGACACAGAGCCCATGTGCGATGGCCCAGTCGGCGTGCGGGACAGCGTGTGATGCAGGCCGGTGTCATCGTCATGCGAAGTGTTGACCCCGCCCTCGATGTCACTCAGGCTGTCGTGCCGCGCCGGGCTGCGACCGCGTCCACGAGGCCGAGATCGGGACCGGCGGTCGGAGCGCGTTTTGGTTACACTGCGCGATGGTGAGGACGCCATGTTGGCATCTTTCAGCGTGGGAATGGTGATGAAGAGAAAGAGAGAGTGAGATGTGTCAAAATACTCTCCGTCCGCCTCCCCTTTGGACACAACAAAGATGCGAATGAATGCAACTGCCCTCTGCCCCTTTGTTGCCAAGAACCACCGCGTGATGGCCTGTCCTGCTCCTTGTGTGGCAAAATGGTTCCTGGAAACCTCAATGCCGCAGTGGAGCCCCACGCTCAACTTCTGCACGTGACTGTCAAGCTTGTAGGAAGAGCGGAAGCAAAAGCGGACACTGGGGCAATGTCCATACCTTCCATGTCCCCACTCTGCAACCTCCACAACAGCATGGACCAACAACATTCGCGCTTTCCTCATTGACACATTCGATTCATCAAAACAAAACGGACCGACACCATGGCGGAAGCACCAGCAGCATCAACATCCACAGCGCCCGCAGCGCCCGTTCCGCCAGTGGTACCGGGGGCAGAGGTGCCCACGATCCTGTCGACGCTGCACACGCTACTCCGCGCGCACATTGCGTCCCATCCGTCGCCGACACTGCCGTACTTGCACCCATTCGCACCGCTGCCGCAGGCCAAGGGGTGGAAGGGGAAAGCGCGGGCAGGCGGCGGTGATGCGGATGAGCAGGTCGCGACGCTCAAGAGCATGCGCGAGGCTATGGAGACGGCGAAGAATATCCTTGCGCGCAACCCTTCCGGCCAGGTCGGCACGCCCATGGCGTCGGTGTCGCCGGGGGACAAGGAACGGATACGCGTCGCGCGAGCGATGCGTGAAGTGTAAGTGCGGTCTGAAATGGAATGGAGCTGATACTGGGTAGAATCACGCACGAAATGGTCCTCCAGCCGCTAGGCACCGTCCTCGCTGGCCTGCCGTCGGCCACGCGCTCCGTCGGGCCGATCTGCGGCTTGCCGCCCGCCGAGCTCATTTCCGCACTTGGAAAGCGCCTTGGATTGCAGGTGTTCACGGAGGATTCGCAGTTTGGTCTCCTGCGCACGTCGCTTACGCTCGCGGGATCGCGTTTCGTTGTGGACGTCGACCTCGAGGCCGATGCGTCTGGCGACAAGACCGAGCCGCCGACAGCAGCCGCTTCGCCTGCTGGATTATCGTTTTCCATCGGCATGGGATCCCTCTCGCAGCTGGCTGCGCCTACGCCAAAGGATCCCGCGCCTCTTGCCGAGCGTGGAAAGGTGCGCCTGGCGAAAATCTCGGCAAACCACGTCACGCCCGCCGGCGAGGCGGGCAAGTCGGACTGGGTGGAGAAGGTGCTCCGCATCGCTTTAGAGGCGCACCTGGAGCAGTGGAACTCGCAGGATAAGGACCGCGCAGAGCTCGAGGCGAGCGCACGTGCCCTTGAGACCTCGCTCGCGGAGCTCAAGGCGCTCGACGAGCTGGCCGAGGCAGCGAGCACGAACGATGCTGACCTGTTCGCCGACCTCGAGACGCTCGCTGCGGGTGTGCAACGCATCTGTGCCGATGGCGAGGGTGAGGACGACTCCAAGTGGAAGTTTTACGCCGATGCCCGGTCGACCATGTTCCCTAGTTTCCGACTGTTCGACGCACCCGCCAGCGTCAGGAACCCCGCATTCCGCCTCCGCCCGGTGTCCAAGGGCGAAGACGTGCCTCCGCCCACGGAAGGAGACGCGATGGCCGTGGACTCCGACTCAACCGTCCAGCCTATGTGTCGCGGCAAGTGGCTGCTCGAGTTCGTCGACGATGTGACCGTCCCGAGTGCCGCTGGTCGCGGTCTCGTCGTGCGCCGCACGTGGCTTACACCTGGCGAGGAGGAGGGCGAGGCGAGTGCCTGGTCGCCTAGCATCAAGGTGGAGGGTTTGCTGGTGAGTATCTGACGGCACGTCGCTCGTTTCGGTTGGGATGGTTACATGAGCCGTGTTGCTGTCGGATAGGCTGCAACGTGGTGTGTGGCAGCAACATTCC
>Ga0160505_101543_pt1 | contig 10819 bp, 6 predicted proteins | sample DIDeMG_FD_108225 | JGI IMG/M metagenome (GOLD analysis project Ga0160505, IMG submission 108225) | Enriched chicken feces microbial communities from UW Madison campus, WI, USA - DID2874_E49_Stillage MG | ecosystem: Host-associated > Birds > Digestive system > Large intestine > Fecal ...
ACCATCTTCAACCACATTTCCGCCAAGCACATTTTCGTGCGCGTGCTCCACGGCTCAAAGCACCTGACGCACAACACGTGGACGCACTGGATCACCTGGCTGTCGTGCACGGCCGGCAGCGTGATCATCGCGTACATTATCGGCTCGGCGATCCCGATCTTTGGCTCGCTCATCTCGTTCATCGGCGCGCTCCTCTGCCCCGCCGTCGCCATCATCCCCGAGATCATCATGTGGTTCCACGACAACTGGGAGTGGAACGGCTGGCGCCCCGGCTCGCTCTCGCCCGGCAAGGCGGCCATGGCCGGCCTCAACATCTTCTTCCTCCTCATCGGCGCCTTCTTCACTGTTGGAGGCACGTACGCCGCTGTCCTCGACCTCATCAACACGTCGGTCGACTCGGGACCGTGGTCGTGCGTCAACAACTCGGGGCGTATCAGGTAAATGGTGCTGTGAGCGTGAGGTGGTGAGGGGAGACGGTTAGTGAGGAGAGGAGGAGAGACAAATTCTGTATCAATAGCGCATCCAACTGCCATCAGTATTCCATACTTATACATATAGACCCGCATCCAGTGTATCCAACTGCCAGCGATGCGAAATAGACTCTGCACATGCACGCACATTCCGAATGGCGCATTGAGCACAAATGTCGCGATTGAGCACAATCACACGAAACTCTCAGGGTCTCGAGGCGCTTCACCCTCGATAACGACATCGCCAGCCAAGAAGACCGCAGAACCTGGTGTCATGTCTCGCCTACTCCGAGGCAAAAGCCCATGCGCTGATCCCACCCGCCGTGAGGCGCTAGCAGTCAGTGAGACAAGGTGTGCAGAGCAGAAAATGAGGCTGATCTGGGCAGCGATACCGGATTATTTGGAATGTGGCGGATCCTGACGGTGTGACCGCTCCAGCACTGTACTGTGGCGCGATGTGTCAGTGGTTGACGTCGGAGGCGGAGCGTGCACTGTATCGGCCATGTGTGGCGGCAAGTCCTCCGATATGTTGCTGCTAGCAGGCTCTTTGGCTTTATATCGTCAGACAGCGGCGACACTCACTGGGCCTGGGCACTGTGGGCCGGCGACGAAGCATATTAACAGCGCTCCTCGAGCGTTGCCCTGTGCCTCGCTGGAGACTCTGAAGCGTGCACTGTAGAGAGGATGTAGGCTTCGGGTTGGAATGACCGGCACCTTGGACAGTGTCGAGACGGGAACGTCAGTGGCGACGGTCACGGTCCGCACTGCGTGGGGCTGACGGCTGCTGAGGTCCTTGCCCTTGCCGGAACGAATGGAGAAATGGTTGGGGTGCGCCTGCCGCTGCCACGCCTGCTCGCCGCCATCGCCACTCTCCTTGTCGTTTGACCCTCACACGTTCCCTCTACACCCGTTCAGCTCCGCCCCACCACCCCCCTCAAGATCCATCCCTGGCTCCCATTTCTACGCTCCATTCGACTCCGAACGCCAGCGGAGCAGCGCGCACGGACCACCAGCATCGGCCTCGTTATATCAGTCGGTAGATAGTTTGACTCTTACTACTAAGATATCAAAATGTCATGGGTTCGAGCCCCATACGAGGCTGAAGCATCTCGGGATCCCCGGAGCGCATTCTTTGTCGGTCGTGGGATCTTGGGCTGGGGAACGGTCACGTCGTCGAGGGGCGTGAGACGCAGAGAGAAGGACGGCGATGGATCGATGGTGTTGAGTGAGTTGGGATGAGTAAATTCGCCTCTTGTCGTCAGTTGGGCTAATCGGAGGTTAGACGCGGAATACGAATCTGAGCCGAGTCACGGTGGAGACGTTCAGAGCGTGACGAGCGTGAAGGGTGCGAAGAGAGAGAGAGGAGCGCTGGCAGAGACGCGGGAAATAGAGAGCGTGACTGAGACAAGTGCGGTGGTCTTGTGTGATGGTGATACGGTAACACTAACTCCGGACCACACGGTTCTGGGCTCATATCCGCCCCCGAAGAGAGGACACCAGAGACCTGTGCGCCGGGATGGTCACACCTTGCCGAAGAGTGTGGAAGGTATGTGCTGCGCAAAGACGAACAATCTCGTCCGCTTTGATAGCTACAATGTGGCGGCCGTGCAAGACAGACACGGTCAGTTTCCCCTGCGCGAGAACGTGGGCGGGAAGGGCAGATTCAGGAGCAAGGAGAGCAAAGACGAGGAGCGGAGAACAAGTGGAAAGATGACAAGTTCGCCAGTTCGGTGCCTTCTTCTTCCCCCTACTCTCTTGGCGTAGACTACCCCGTACCCCCCGTCCTCAGCTCGGTCGCGGAAATATCGAGGATACAGCACGGACTTGGACTTCAGGAATTGCTCGGCAAATTCCAACTCCGCTCACGGACCTTGACGCCATACCGTCACACAGTTGCGTTCGGATGTCCGGTCCGGTCCCTCCGGGCCGCCGGGCCGGGGTGGGGGTAACTGAACCGGAGCATGTGGGCTAGTATAGTGTTGTGATGCAACCTTGGAATGTTGGGGGTACCCGTACTAGGTTCAGGTTCAGTTCACGTTGCGCGGTTTCGTGTCAGTGTCAGCGTCAGTGTCATTTGAATACCGTACTTTTCTCTCACTTTCCATTCTTACTCTTCCTCCATCACACTCAATTTCCAGTATCCAAGATGACTGCCACCACCCTCCCCACCTCGTTCAAGCTCAACTCGGGCACGACGATCCCCGTCCTCGGACTGGGAACTTGGAAGTCGGCGCCGGGCCAGGTTGCTGATGCGTGAGTACCGAGCGCAGCGGGCATGGCGAGCGGGCGGGTGAGGAGTGAAGAGCGGGGAGCGAGGGGCGAGGCGGGGATGACGACCGTGAGGGCGGCAGTGTCCTGCCGCCGCATCTAGCTCCAGACCTCACTCCCGACCCCAATTCCACCGCCTTCTGGAAACACAGCTAACAAACAGCGTCGCCCACGCCATCAAGTCGGGATACCGCCACATTGACGGCGCGCTCTGCTACGCCAACGAGGAGGAGGTCGGAGAGGGTATCCGCAAGAGCGGCGTGCCCCGTGAGGAGCTCTTCATTACCTCCAAGCTGTGGGTAAACTGGGTCAGAAGGGTACTAGAGATCCGCATCGTCCGCGCTCTAGACCCCCTCACACTCGACGCGACTAACGCTCCAGCTGGTGCACGTACCACGACCGCGTGGAGGAGGGCGTTGACAAGACGCTCAAGTCGCTTGGAACCGACTACCTCGACCTCTTCCTGATCCACTGGCCTGTGTGAGTACCCGCCGCTGTCGGGGACGCGTCACGTCTCCCGAGCTTGCCCGCCGCTCGCCGCTAACTTGCAGCCGCCTGGTCCCCAACGAGACCTCGGAGCTGTTCCCCGTCAAGCCCGACGGTTCGCGCAACATTGACCGCACGTGGAACCAGGCCGACACGTGGAAGCAGATGGAGGCGCTGGTCGCCAAGGGCAAGGTCAAGGCGATTGGCGTGTCCAACTTTTCCGAGCTCTACCTCGAGCGTCTGTCCAAGACGTGGAAGATTGCCCCGGCAGTCAACCAGGTCGAGCTGCACCCGTACAACCCGCAGCACAGCCTCAAGGCCTATTGCGACGCCAAGGGAATCGTGCTCGAGGCGTACTCTCCCCTGGGCTCCAACGACTCGCCGCTGCACAGCGACGAGACGCTCAAGGCCATTGCGGCCAAGCACGGCGTCTCGGTCGCGACTGTGCTCATTTCGTACCAGGTTAACCGCGGCGTCGTCGTGCTCCCCAAGAGCGTTACCCCGAGCCGCATCGACGACAACAAGAAGATTATCAAGCTCGACGCCGAGGACATGGACAAGCTCAACGCCCTCGCGGCTTCCGGCAAGCAGCAGCGTGTCGTCTCCCCGCCGTGGGGCACCGACCTCGGCTTCTCGGACTGGTTCGGCCCCAACAACGCCAACGCACCCGCCGGCACCGTCTTCGAGTCCAAGGGCGAGACGTTCGAGGGCCAGACTTTCCTCTAAGCCCAGAGTTAGATAGTAAGGAATAGATGCAGAAACAATAAATCTCAGCGTATTGGTGGGGCCGGTTACTAGACAGATCAAGATTCCAGTGCAGATCGACGTCGAACAACTAACGGCGACAGAACGGATGTTCAACATGCCGCGCATGTTGACATGGAGCTGAGCGTCGAATGCCCAGTTTCCAGGGTTGAATGTGGGTGTCGCCAACCGGAAGCTCACCGATCCGTCAGCAACATGTCACTGTTGTAAACCGCCCCAGATAGCGGCCAGGTCTCTGCAGCACACACACACACACCTGGAGCGGCGGGTGCGGAGTAAATCACAAGTCACGGCTCAATGTAATCGTTCGGGGGAGCTCACTAGACCGACGGATTTGGCGTCAGCACCTGTTCATGAGCCTTCCCACTGATTCAGTGTCGACTCAGTTTACAGGCCGCATGTATTGGCCAAACCGGTTCCAGTAACTCTGGCACAGATATCGCCTAGTTCAAGTGATGGCTAGTGCCGCCACTCGAAGCACGTTAGGAGGAACGAGTGACTGATGTGGTATTCTATTTTGGCCAGTGCAATGTGGAGAGCCTCCGGTCAAAGTTGCATGCTGATATACAGACACCATTATCATACATGAGAGGTGACGCAACTGAACCTGCCGCTTGCCGCTTGCCGCGTGCCACCTGCCACACGACGAGCACATTAACCACGTCAAAAATCAGTCGAATATGTTCTCCCGTCAAGGACACAGAGCGCATCGCTGGGCATGTCACACGCGCCACACGCATAGATTCGATACAAAAAGCAGGTCGCATCTCCAGCCTCACGTGCGCGTCTGGACAGGCGACAGACTGTGAGCGAGAAGTGGCAAAATGTGGCACGCTACAAGCGATATCGAAGACGATCACTTTTGGCGGGTGTTCGCAATGAGGTACTGTGACATCAATCCGACATTGATGCCACAGGCCGTCGTCTCGGCCCATCGGTCCCACGTCCCCGAATCCCACCTTCCTCGGCCCAAGACTGCTCGTAGCTCCTCATCATTCACATACTGTATTTATGTAGTTGTATACAACAGAGGCCGGGTATCTCAAATACCTCGTGGCCGTTTTGGTATCGCTTCTGTGACTTTCTTCTGTCCATGTGCTTCCCAACTCGTATTGATCTACACCCTCGGGCGCTTCGCCTCGCGCTCGCCGTCTCCACCATGCGTGTCGAGGTACTGCAGGGCCTCGCGGACCGCGCTCGTCTCGACCGCGAGACGGCGCTTGGCGCCCGTCGTGCCCGTCTTCTCGCACCGCCCCTCGGGCTCCGGGGACAGCTCGACGCGCGGGCCGACGACCTTGGAGCGGCGCGCGACGACGTCCGCGAGGATCGCGAGCGGCGTAAACTTGGAGTTGGGGTGCGCCTTGAGTGCGCGCCAGGCTTCCTCGGGACGCATGGTGTCGTCGACGTCGTCGACCTTGCTGTTCCGGCTGGTATCATCGGCTGTTGGGCCGATGAGGACTTCGCCGGCACAGCCGCCTGCGTGTCCGCACAGCTCGGGGGCGCCGCAGCACGCCAGGACCAGCGGTTGCTGCACTGGCGTTGGCGGGTGGACGAGGTTCTGGATCGAGACGGAGGAGCCGCACCCGTTGGGACCGCACCCGGAACACTTCTTGTGCGGCACGCCGAACAAGTTCTCGCAGAACTCGCGGCCTGAGTGTCAGTATGCATCCAGGGCGACGCCACTTGCAGCCGTATTTACTCACCGAACGAGTCGTTCCTGCATGCGTCACAGTTACTGGGGTCGCCGGTACACACTGCCTCGGCGCGCGATGTGCCTGCCGGGACGTTGTCGAGCGTCCAGACACTCTGCTTGGCGGCCGGGCGGCGGCGGAGCTTGAGCGCGACAGCGGGAGCAGCGACGGTGGCGGTCGGAGCGGCAGAGGTAGGGGTGGCGGAGAGAGGGCCCGACAAGGTCATGGACGCTGCCTTGGACTTGAGGGGCACAGCCTTGGATGGCACTGGTGGCGATGAGGGGATCTGCACAGACAGCGAAAATGAGTCCGCGAACACGTTGGAGCTGCTCGCGGCGGCAGCTGCACGGCAGGCGCAGAACGACTCGGAGGTGCAGAGACCGCAGTCCGTCATGTCCATAGTAGCAGGAACAGGGGACGAAATATCCGGCTTGACGTCAATCTCCTCCTCGACAGTTGGGCGGCAGAGGCACGCCTCGGGAGACATGTCGCACAGTCCACAGCGCGACAGACCGAGTGTGTTCATACCGAGAGTGGGCTCGATGCGTGCGGGGCCAAGAACGGGCTCCACGGTGCGCTGGCATGGGCAGTCGGGGTCGGGGTCGGGGCAGATGGGGCACGCGAGTGTGCTGTTGACAGTCGTAGCGGAGGGAGCAAGAGCGGCACGAGGAGTAGGGACATTGTTGCGGGGTGTCGCTCCGCGGGGGGTCAGTGCGGGGGTGAGAACTGGTGACGGGCCGTATTCGTACTCGTGTGGTGAGCGCGAGTCAGCAAGGGGCGCCGAGTTGCGGCTGTTGTTGAGAGTCGCGGCCTGCAGCTGGCGTTGGAGGGTGCGGATACTCTCCGCCATGGTCTGGCGCTCCGCATTCCACTTGTCCCGCTCAGACTGGACACTAGTCACCGTAGCCCGGAGCTGGTTGATCTCGTTTTTCAGCCGCTCATTGTCCTGCTTGAGCGCGCGCGCGACCTCCTGCAGACGGACGTTGGAGTGGATCTCGTCGGCCTCATACTTGCGCAGCCTCTCCTCGAGTGTCTGAATGTAATCCGTACGGCGTGCACGGTGCGCGCGCTGGCTGAGACGGTTTTGCGACTGTCTGCGGTTTTCAGGTTCGTCGGTCGCGGCTTTGCGGCCGGGCTTGGCGCGTTCGGGAAGTACCCATTCCTTGCTTGGCTTGGCGAAAATCCGGCCGGTCGACGACGAAGTGTCTTTGCCAGCAACGGGCAGGGCAGCGATGGACGCACCGCGCACGCCGCCGGTACCGCTTGGAGGAGGCATGGGGGTTGCCGACGACGACGACGATGCAACGGGGGAAGTTGCCGCCGTTGTTGCAGTGGAGGAGCGCCGTGAAGAAGGTGCCGATGATGAGGGGGCGTTAGAGGTGGATACGGAGGCAGATGGTGAACGCCCATTTCCGGGTTTAGGTGCCGGTGCGGCCGATGACGACGCCGGGGTCGGCCGGGACGCAACGGCAACCGGCCGGCCTGCTATTGTTCTTGGGGGCATTTTCGCGGTGGGATTCTGGGATGGAGTTGGAGACAGAGTCTGGGCAATGGGACGAGAGTGGGCGGGGTGAGGAGGTGCGTGGCGAGGCTGCACGCGTGCGGGCACTGCGACGGACATGTCGCTGGCGCGGAGGTGTAATTCAATAGAGACGGCGCGGTATCAAGTCGCGGGAACCAACGTAACAAAAGTCTGGTCTTGAAAGTGGTGGGCAGGCGATGCAATGAAATTGATATTACAGAGGGAGTGTCGACGAGTGGGTCTGGTCGAGTCGCGGTGGCGAGTTTTGTTGGTGTTGGGTGGTGGTGGTGATGAGGGCGATTGTGAAAGCAAGGTTGCGAGTTGTGCGAGTGAGTACCTTTGGGAGAGGGAATCGGTGGGGGGATGAATAATGATGATGGTGGTGGAATGGTGCGGCGTCTCTCGTTCTTCTTTTTTTTTCCTTGTTGCCTCGGCTTCGTGTAGCCCGATGGAGCATGCACTACTCGATACAACCTTTTGATCAGGTGTGTCTAAGAGTCTTGGCTGCGGCGTTGGACGATGCGGGGACCAGGCGAAAAATGCGCAAGATGGGAGGGATGGAAATAGTGCAGGTGTCACCGAGGATGATGCGAAGGGCCCAGTGTGCTTGGAAGCTTGCTCCAGCGGCAGCAGTCAGCTGAGTGTACAGAAGTCTGCCGGAAGAACCAGCAAGCGAGATCAGTCAGCCAAGATTGGTCGAGTCAGACTTCTCTGGTCCTTGGCTTCTGATCTCATATCATCGGATGGGCCCATTTATTTTTCTAATCTGATAACGCCGCAACTGTGCTGGTGGCAACCGATTTTCACACCACACCGCAGGCTAGCGGGGCACTGGCAGAGGAATGCGCTGTCATCGGGCCTGTCGCGGGCGCCCGACCACCTTCGTCATCCAGTCACAGTCACCCACGCGCCGCCCCCGAGATCAGGACATGGATCGATCATGCGTGGGGCGAGATGCCTTTCAAGAAGCATTGACTAGCGTGTTGTGCACAACCCCTGGGGAACTGCGGCGACCAGCGCACATGCCTGTCATTTCGGTCGCCTGTCCCGATATCCCACTTGTCTTGCATCGTCGTTCTTGACATTATCAGATAACCAGCAGAAGAGACGACTGCCTTGATGGTTAGATCGAGAAGCGAGCACGTATTTAGAGAGTGCTCCTAGACACTGCGATCTGTCGTGCAGGGCTTTGACGACGGCGCATCCTTGGCCGTGGTCCAATTGACTACTCATCGGCCGACGCTGGGTGGACAGACTCGCTGCTGGCCGTCTTCGGACCATTTCGGACATTGCATTTACCATACAAATAACGAGGGGGGATGGAATAAAATAGTAATCATCGGTGTCTTGGACCCGAAAAATGGGCGGGATCAAATAACTGATGTGGATGATATCGGCCGATGAAACAGTCAAGACCGTTCCTGGGGACACCGAGGGCGCACAGAGGGCGCAGAGCCCAGGAGAATCGGTCATTCTGTGTTTGGGTACGTGTACTCGCGAGGGGTCGTCTCTTTTATCAGATAGTCCTGTGGTTACTAAAACAGCCCCGAAATCAGTTGGGTGCACGTCTCCATTGCTATGGACGACGCATTCTACAGTCAACTCGCATACGCATCCATGCATGCATAACCGTCCATCTCGCTTCCAGCCCACTCGTCATACAAGTCCATTATAATGCGTGCACGAACCTTAGGAGCTCGTTGCAGAATTCCGAGTGAGGGTCCAGACATGGGCGCTGTCGGCGCGGGATGAAGCTCCACCACTTTGCTCAAGGTGACTTCGTGTTCGCATACCATTCACTGCTTTCAGTAGTATAAGCTTCTTGTTAGTGTTTGTGGTATGCGCCGTCTTGCTCGTCCCTCGCACATGGATGACGCAGCTGTGAGATCTTGCTGTTCAGTGGAGCACGGCCAAAGTGTCCGCACCGACTCTTGATGCTACAAACGAGGACGATCCGAAGAACGCAGAGGGCGACGGTTGTGGCTTCCCAACAACACAACCACTCCACCGAGGCCGAAGCGAAGAACAGTAAAGAAGACATTGGACTGCCTGGGGGCGTTTTGTGTGGACAACTCACTGCGTGAAACTCTACCGGGCCGTTGTCCGAGCGCGTCAGCCAACCAGACTGCGATCACACTCACATGACGGCATTCCACTGTGGCTACCTCCAAACTCTGCCCAAGGCACCACCGTCCCCTGCGCGAAAATCGAGTTGCTCTTCGGTTCCTTGGCTTGGCACTTTTAGCACCAGCCCACGTCGAGAGACCAAACGAGTAGAAAATAGTACTGCACATGGCTGCATGCAGCTGTAGAGTGACATCGGGCTACAAGATGCGTTGCGGTATGTATAAGAATTGTCATTGGCAGAGACGATCCGTACATTGTCCTTTTCCTCGCTCGTCCCCCTCCTTGTAGATTCCCAAGGTGGGTGTGTTGAACGTATCAGATAAAACGATTCGGGCCTGTCCAGAGATCGCCCCTGGACGGACAAGCGACCCTTTACCTGCTCACACTCCCCTCTTTGGCAAGCCAGCCCACCCAGCACCCCAGCCCCTCGTTTCCGCCCCTGCTTGTCCATTCCCATCCTCCCTCGTCCAACTTCGGCCGGTCCCATTTTTTCGCCAAGACTGCCATCTGACCAGTGCGACCTCGGAATAGACGTCGCTCGGCCTAGCCAAGACGAACGCTCTCACAGAGACTCGGTTCTCAGGACTCTTGTTCCCACAATTCCACAGTTAAGAGGCAGAGAAAAAAAAAAATAGACGACGGACTAAAAGACCCACCAGCCAACCACATCACTGCCTGCCTCTCTTGTCCTTACTGGCTACACAGTCCACGGGGAACAGCTCCCAAAGAAGGCGCGCAAAGTTTGGCCCAAGCACCCGTTTATCAGATAAATCCGACCTCTGCTCGTCCGCCTGGATCCCGGCAAAAAGTGCACGCCCCTTCACACGCCCCTTCACCACCTTCCCCCACCTCCCTTGAGGCCTTTTTAAAACGGACACTCGCTCGACATCTACATCGCTTCTTCCCCAGCTTTCGAGAGATAACGACAACAACACAAAAGCTCATCTAGAGCGACTCATTCCTCGACAGCCAGCAGAGCCATCGGCAGCCCCTTCGACCACCCCTAAGCCCGAAAAATCTAGTCAAGATGGCCAAGGACGTCTTCAACGTCCCCATCTTCTTCATTGTCTTCCGTGAGTACCTCGGCCAAAAGCCCGTTCTAACGTAAACAGGTGAGACGATCGAAGCCGCCATTATCGTGTCGGTCCTTCTCTCGTTCGTCGAGCAGCTCATGACCACCGGCCGTCTGTCTCCCCGTGAGACGATGGCCGAGGCTGTTGGTGAGAACGATGCGTACCACAACAGCCGCGTCAAGAAGATTGTCCGTCGTATGCGTATTCAGATCTGGGCCGGTACTTTTGTTGGTTTCTTCATTGCGCTGTGCATCGGTGCCGCTTTCATTGCTGTCGTGAGTAAGACTAATCAAACAACACACGGCGACCCCGATTGACACTCCAGTTCTACACCAAGCTCAACGATCTCTGGGCCAAGACTGAGCAGATTTGGGAGGGCATTTTCTGTCTCATTGCCGCCGTCCTCATCTACCTCAT